>OJNX01000043.1_pt1 | contig 75477 bp, 68 predicted proteins | sample 1598021 | NCBI WGS metagenome assembly OJNX01 (sample SAMN01915227, study PRJEB22387) | human gut metagenome | isolation source: stool | host: Homo sapiens | place: USA | reverse complement strand
GAGCCGACGTAAAGAGTTATGCTATCTAACATACATCAAAAAGAGGTAAGATAACACCCTCTGCAAAAAAGGTATCGTTATCTTACCTCAACAAAATTTGTGCCGGTATACCCATCGTCACAGAACTCGACAACCTCATATTCACAAAGCTCAGTGTGCTGCTCATAGTAATCACGAAGCAGTTTTCTTTGGTTTGTTACGCTATTACTTTCCGCCTTCCCGGAGGATTTAAGGTCTGCGTCCTCCTCCGATAAGCGAATATAAAATGCGAGCGTTTTGTTACATTGCATATCTTTCAACCTCCCTTTGGCGGATTGCGGCAAGATGAATGACTTCATCTAATTCATTTCTGAAATTAAATTTAACCTCAACATGTCCGTTATTGTACAGAATCATTTCATCAATAAAGGCATCTACCATTTCTGCTGTTAGTGTATCAGCATCCTTGTACTGTTCGATCAGCTCGGCCCACGATCCGCTTGCTGCAAACGACGGGTTGTACTTCTGGCATTCTTTTTCGAGTTCAGCAAGGAAAATACGCAGTTCGTCGGCCTTTGCAGCATATTCCTGCCCCATGCTGATATAATCATTTTGGCTGAGTGTCCCGTTTGCAAATTCCTCATACAGGGAAGCCTTTAATGACACATATCTATCAATTTGCTTTTTTACTCCACGAATCTGATCGCTGTAAATGCGAAACTTTGTTTTGCTGGATTCCTTCTTGTTCAATGCAACAAGAATCTCTCGCGCATCTGTAAACAGCTTGATCTGTGTGCGAATCAGTTTTAGAGCGATATCCTCAACATCCTGTTTTTTTACTGCCTTTTTGATGCAGTAGGAGGAATTATAGTTTTCGTGCAAAGAACAGTAATACCAAGGAACACGCTCCCCGGCATGATTTTTCTTGTTCCTCAAAAACATAGCTTGTCCGCATTCGCCACACCGGAGATGGCCCTTAAAAATACTCGCCCGTTTACTCTTGGAATCATATACGGCAGCCTGCCCAAGTTCCTCCTTCAAGCGCTGGAAATACAGCTGAACCTGATCGAATAGTTCCTTCGTTACAATCGGTTCATGTGTTCCCTTAGTAACAATCCATTCCTCTTTTGGAGCAGGACGGGAACCCTTTTGACCTGTGGAATGATAAGTTGATCGGAATTTCCCCGAAATCATCCAGCCAAGGTATACTTCTTCGGTGAGGATGCGCTTTATCGTTTGCATATACCATTTTGAATTCTTAAAGTGGTCGGTAGATGCGATACCACGATCGTAAAGCAGCCGCCCGGGGGACGGTATTCCTTCGGAATTCAAGGTCGTTGCTACATAGTGCAATGTGTTTCCGTCGGCAACCATCTCAAACATTCGCTTTACCACCGGTGCGGTTTCTTCATCGACCACAAGATGATGCTTGTCCTTGGGATCAAGGCGGTATCCATACGGTGCACGGCTTCCGGCAAATTTACCTTGCTCTTGTATTGTGCGCATGGATGAGCAGATCTTTCTTGAAATATCTTTGGCGTACATCTCATTTGCCAGGTTTTTTATCTGAATCGATATATCTGCTTGTTGAAATTTTGTGTCAAATCGGTCTGTTACTGCAATGAAACGGCATTGAAAGAACGGGAATACCATTTCGATATACTCTCCGGACTCCAAATAATTTCGCCCAAGCCGTGAAAGATCTTTCACAATAATACAGTCGATCTTGCCATCTCTCAGATCATTCATCATACGCGAAAACTCAGGTCGAATAAAATCTGTTCCGGATATATCATCGTCGCTGTAAATATCAAAGACGGACAGATCCGAATGCTCTGACACATAGTCTCTCAGCAGCTGTAGTTGGTTGCCAATCGTATCAGCCTCGCGTTTTCTTTCTGTTTCTACAGAGATGCGTGCATATAATCCGGCCTTATATATTCTATCCGCCGCCGGCATCTGAATCGGCTCTGCGGCAGCGTTTTTCCGGCTTTTCCGTGCCATTTTATCCCACCTCCCTTTGGTTGATATAGTAATCCTTCACGCGGGATACCAGAGCCTCATAATCCTGCATATGGGCAAATGTCACTTCAATTCGCTTGCCCTCATAAATCATAATGTGGTCGATGCATTCAACCGCAACGATGCGTGTTAAACTTTGAATATTGCGGTGATCAAGGAACTCCTGTATCCATCGCTGAGGTGCGTTTCCATTTTCAATATATAGATTGATCTCATGGCGGATCTGTTCTTCGGCGAGCTGTGCCTCTGAAATACGCATTTCATACTGCTCTTTTATATCGAGGTAATCCTCTTTGGAAAGAATACCATCGCGCATATCCTCATATGCGGATATCTTCAGTTTACGGTAACGGTCAATATCAGCTTCAACCGCAGCGAGTCGCTCTTCAGCCTTGCGAATGCTTAAACGGTGTATCGGCGCATTACGGATCGTCTGAAGGCAGCCATCCAACTCTGCGAGCACGCGAATATGCTCTTGTAAAAGTCGAAGGACGGCATCCTCCAATTGCTTTTGGGAGATGCGATGTGATGTGCACTCTCCGGTATTTTTATGGTTTCCACAGGTATAGTAGCAGAAGCGCTTGTTACCGGAGGTCTGCGTTTTCCGCACCATAGCGCCGCCACAATCACCGCAGCAGAGAAGCCCCGCCAACGGGAACAGTCCGTTTTCGCGTGGGGAGGTCCGGGTATCAAGCTCAAGAAGCCGTTGTACTAGTACAAACTGACGAGGGTTTATGATCGCTTCATGTGCGTTTTCGTAAATTGCCCACTTATCCTGTTCATTGACGATAACTGTTTTGATTTTATAATTGGGCCGAGTTCGAATTCCTTGTACAAGTGTTCCAACATAAACCGGGTTGGTAAGAATTCGACGAACTGCAACCGGTGTCCACTGCGCTTTGCTTTTCGTTTTGAATGATGTTTTATATGGCAGTCCTTTGCTTCTTTTATATTCAAGTGGTGAGAGAATGCCTTGCTCGTTAAGCCTGCGTGCAATGGCATCTTGATTGATACCGCTCAATTTCCACCCGAAAATATCACGCACAACTTCCGCTGCATAAACATCTACAATAAGTTTGTTCTTATCTTCCGGTGATTTTTCGTAACCGTATGGTGCAAACGCTCCGATGAACTCACCGTTCTTTCGCTTTACCTGCAGCTGGCTGCGGATCTTAATGGAAATATCTCGGCAGTAGTTATCATTCATCAGGTTTTTGACCATGATGTTAAAATCGTCCGCACTGCTTCTCGTGATAGTATCGACTCCGTCGTTAATTGCGATCAATCTGACCCCATAATACGGAAAAAGACGATCGATATACTTTCCGGCGTTAATATATTCACGCCCGAAGCGGGACAGATCTTTTACAATGACACAGTTCACAACTCCGGCGCGGATGTCATCCATCATACGCTGAAAGTCAGGACGGTCATAATCTGTCCCTGTATATCCATCGTCTTCTCTTATAGAAACAAGATTTATATCAGTCTTGTCTTTAAGGTAATCCAGAATAAGCTGCTTTTGATTGGAAATGCTGTTGCTTTCGGCCTTTAAGCCGGATACGCTGTTCAGATCTTCTTTTGAAAGTCTCACATACGCAGCAGCATGATATTGGGTTTGCTTTGTGTTTTCCATATGCTCACTCCTTCCGATGGAAATCAGACATGCCGATAAGCATTCAGAAGAGCGAGGTATGATAATTTAGTCCGAATGTAGTATAGCATATTTTTTTGAATAAGTCTATGGCTATCGTACATTTCCATTACTTACCGTTCTGCTGTGCGCAAAAGGTCCTCGAAATTCTGTTGAAATGACGGCCCGTCTGGTTTGTAGTTCACTTTTACGGCAACATCGCCAATACGAAAGCAATAAGGATTCTGAACCTGCTGCAAAAAGCTCAGAATTCTCTCGGATACCGGTCGGGTATCATCGATTTGAACCTCGTCCAAGTCGATCAAACTGCCTTTGTCGACATTTTTGATGTCAACACTTTTTAACATCTCAAAATCAGTTCTATCGTAGCTATTCATCAAATTCTCCTTTCGCCGATATTGAAATTATTGCCAGAACGACTTGCGTCTATTCACAATGAAGTTTTAACGTCCACCGGCGCCTGCAGCGAACAGGTCCACAGAAATTTCATCTCCCCGCCTTCATTGTGGCCGGGCCGCGAGTTACGGGCGTATCATTGTCCCAGCTGCGCTTCATGGCGAAATGCAGGAGCCACCCGCATATTATTACTCATGGTTCTGACTGCCGATCAGACGGATAGGCGCTCGACGAAGCTGGAATGTGCCGGTTCCGGACGATTTAATTTTCAAGGTACAGGTAAGCACGGGGGTGCCTTACACAAGTAAATACGGATGGTTTTCTCATCTCATGCACTCGCCGACAAGAAAATTTCAAAAAAATGCCGGCTTCAGATATTCCGAAACCGGCATTCGCCTCAAATCTTAAATTTTGAGATATTAAGCGCAATATGTATGAGAATGTACTGCTTCAGATCCTCATCCAAGCGGCCATACAAATAGGAATTATGCTCGATCATCGGCATATACAATTCCAGTATGGTCTCTAAATCCCGATGATTTCCCATAACGGTCCCTTGCAGAACCTTTTTGAACTCTGATGTGTTCATTCATCATCACCGCCTTCCATCAGACGGGAGCGCAGCTTTTTCAGTGCAATGCACTTTTGATTTCTGACATACTGCAACGAGCAGTTGAGTCTTTTAGCTGTTTCTGCTTCACTCAGGTCTGCCAGGAACAGCAGCTCCATTACCTGCCGACGCTTTAATGGCAGCTCCATAAAAGCCTTTGTCAGCCGGTCCTCTTCAAAATCATACGGGGTCTGCATTCTTGTGCTGCTCGGCCATAATTCGCATTGCGTCAGATCAATAAGCTCCGACTCCGGTATATCCTCGTAGGATATGATTTCCGGACGATTCTCATATTTCCGCAGATAATCAATTTTCGCTCGCTTAATAACTGTTTCAAGCCACCGCGTAAACTTTGCTCGCAGCTCATCCCGTTCGGGGTATTCCTGCCTGTGGTCCATTTCCATGCCTCCTTTGGGCATGCCACCACAGCAGGGAGAAAACATACCGTTTCACGGCATGTTTTACGGCGATATACGCAACATGCCATGATGGCATGCTGTGAATAAAAAAGTGGTTGGTCGTTACGATGATTATCACAGCGATCAGAACATCGGACTCACCTCCTTCCAAAGGGTATAGTAAAAAACGACCATACCACACCTCTGTGTGATACAGTCGCTTCATGCGTGAATATAAAACCGATGCCAACGGCTCGGCTATGTGTATGCTGATATAAAAGCAGCTATGTAGTTTTCTTCTGTTAGGGTCTGCACCTTATCATATGTACCCCCGCGTTCGCCTTATGTTTTGCTGAACTTTTCGAGTGAATCCAAATAGGTATTGAACCCTTCGCACGCCAGTATCCGCTTTGATACCGGGTATTTCTCGATTCGTTTAGCAATTTTTTTCAGATATATTTCTTCGGGATGAGAAAACTCATGAGCCAATAGCTGATCCGTAGTTGCGTTCAATGCATTTGCAATACGAACCGTCATTTCGAGACTTGGCTTTACCCGCCCATTTTCAATCTGACCAATGTGGCTTGTGGTGCATCCGCACTTTTCCGCAAGGTCCTCCTGCCTGAATCCCTGCGTGACACGGAGCCGCCGAATATTTTGTCCAAAAGTCTTGTAGTCCACTGTACATATCTCCTTAAACATATTTTAGTGGACTCCGCGGCGAAAGTGAAGAGCGCATAAATTGCATACACGCACCATAAGTGTGATATTCAGAATTTTTCTTTGTTTTATCTCACCTTAAAAGCAAATAAGTCTGCCTATAGTATCAGCAGACTCATTTGTGCTTAATTGAACATGTCCAAATTATCGAGCATTTTGGTTATATCCTCTTCCAAAGCCTCGGAAGTTCCACTCATTGAAGTATCCGCTATAGTTTCGGTTGTATGAAGTTCAGATAGCTTTTCCTCCACAATGCTCCGTATCAACCGTTCCATTTGACTGCGGTCGAAGGCAGGAGCAACCTTAACCTCTATTTTACTATAACCGGACTGTAACTCCGGATGAGCATTGATATAATCAGTCAATGCCGAAACAATGATTGTACTTTTTCTGTTGCCCAGGTTTTCCAGCAGTTCGCCGACACGAATCTGATCTTCGCTGTCGGCGCCAAACTGCAGCGTAAATCTATATTTTCCGTCTTTTCTCACCGCCTATCACACCGTCCTTTATGCAGGACGATGGGACAGCTGCACTCTGCCAAGCATTTCGTACCCAAGCGCATTGGCATTGGGGGACTCCACAAAATCCGCCTTTGCGACCAGCGGAGAAGCCTCCAAAAACGGTCGGAGAAGCAGACTTCCGCCACCGATGAACACAGCCGGATTGGAACGGAGATCAACCTGCAGCTCGCGCAGTTGGTTGAGAATATCCTGGGCATGAAGCTTGGTTGCGCCGCAGATCGTCTGCTTAACATCATCCGGTAAGATCGTATCCTGCCCGGAAAGGACTGCACTGATATGCTCGTCCTCAATGCGCATATCGTGAAGCGCTCCGACCTTGCGGATGATCTCATTGTTCATGGTGATGATACCGGTTTCAAGCGAACGGCAGAACTGCAAATCGGGTTTGCCATTTTTCAGGAGCAGCACATCCGTCGTATAGCCGCCGATGTCGACAACGAACACGCGAAGCATATTGACTACCATGCTGCTTTTCGGAACAACGGCCGCATATGCCTGTGGGAACACCATAACCTTATCAATCATAATGCTGTACGGCTTATCCTTATAAACAAATTTGATAATGCCGTCCCGTTTGAAATACCGGGCGAATTTGTCCTTGAGTACGCCGTAATGCTCCGGCGGCAATCCTACTGCCAGTTGGATCTGTTCAACGGGGCTGTACCGTCCGGTATCCTCAAGTTCCTTTGCAATGGCAAACAGCGTCAGAATAAAATAGCGCTCGTCCTGCGTTTTGTCACGCATGTAGCTCAGGCGCTTTCCGCTGGTCGTCCAGTACCGCCCGTCATATTCCAGGATTTCATCCGCCATAGGCGGCTTGACGGTGTGCTCAGACAGACCGGATACAAAGGAATGGTGCGGCGTTTTGATGGCATAGTTGCCATGGTCAATTGCAATCAACATATAAGGTTCCTCCTATATTTCAGTTTTGGATTTTCATTATCATTACACGGTTCAGTATGCGTATTTACAACGGGAATACGCATTGTAGGGTAAAATAAGCACGAAAAAGGGCGAAGCCGAAACCTCGCCCTTCCGTTTTACTATGATTGCTTTTTCCGGAAAAGATACTCCCAGATATAATCGTCAAGCCCTTTGTAAGCCGGATCCCACAGATAGGTACCATACCGGAAACCCATATCGCCGAGCAGCTGCAAAAGATTATTATAGCCGTTCTGCACATGATGGTTGGTGGCGAAATCCATATCGAAAGCCGTTTTGATTTCGGCCAATCCTTCACTGCGCAGTTCTGTCAGGGTCAGTTCAAGCTGCGTCAGGGTATTCACACCCGGGACAGCCAGAACTGTCAGGCCGGTAAGAGCGTTTATTACATCCGCTTTCATTGGTCCTTCTGTCAGAACGAGCATCGGGCGTACAGGACCGGACAAATGCGTCCATCCCTCAGCTTTACAGCCGTCTTTTTTCTCGGTACTGGAGACCCATCGGAATTTGCGCTTTTCCACATTGTCCCGACGGATCTGCAGACCCTGAATTCTCCCGTAGCGGTCACGCACGGGAATCAGAATGCCGCGTTTCTCATGGATAAAGGTCCATGCACCGCTGTCATCCCGATAAAATCCAGGCACACCGGCAAGATATAAGCCGTCAGACTGCAGTTGCTTTGCGATCTGCGTCATACCGACGACCGGCGTTGTTTTATATCCGAGTCTCCCGATATCTGCATCTGTCAGGCCGCGTCCGAGTAGGTTTTCCCTGTGGTCAGAGGCCAGCGTGAGTTTAGAGAGCAATGCACTATAGGTTGCATGGCGTGCGTCGATATCCGTTAATGGGCATTCCGTATCCGCTTTCGGTAGAATCTTCTGCCGCGGGCGCGAAGCATTCTCAGGTACTCCCATTCGTGCCAGAATCGCTTTGCGGACTTCGTCGCGCGGAATGCCGGTATATAACGCATATAAATCGAATATTCCGCCGGAAGCGCCACAGCGCGGGCAACGAAAGACTTCCTTTTTCAAGTTGATATTCAAATGCTTTTTCCGCGGGTTCTCGTCACAGCATGGACACTGTACATAGTACGAGCTTTGACCGGACGAGGGATACGGTATCCCAAGCAGTGAGATAATATCCCACATATGAATCTTTTCCATACAACCTCCTTTCCGGGGACGGCAGGCTTTCTGCCGCCCCCGAATTTATTCTGCTTCACGCTGAAGCTTTCTGTTGTGCATATTCGCAGATCAGCTTTGCTGCATTGCGAATTTCCTCGCCGCCCGTAAACTTTGTTGCACACCACTGGATCGCTTTCGGATCCATCTGCAATACATCGCCCAGCGTCTTTCCACCGTACTTCGTTATCGGGCAAGGAACACGCATGGCCTGTTCTACCTTTTCTTCAAAGGTGAGTTCTCTTTGCGGCGGCGCTGTTGGCTCCACGGTGTATTCTTCCTCCGTTTCCCGCTCAGGCATAACGGTAGCGTTTTCATGCGGTGTGCCGCCTGCCTGAGCACTGTTGCCGTTCAGTTCATCCGTGGCAGTATCTTCGAATTCATCACCTGCCATAGCAAACTGCAAACCGAAGCCGGCGTTACGCAGTGCAATGCCGACGGCTGCCGTCTGTGCCCATTCACGGGGCGAAACAGAAGGTTTATCTGCCAGGTATCCGCGAGAGGCTGTTGCCTCGGCAAGATAGCATTCCGCACCGTCCTTGTAGCTTGGGTATACCTTAGCTGTTGCCACAAAGCAATCCTTTCCGGGTGATACCGTAATGGCAATACGCCCTTCGGGATACTTCATACGAAACCACGCCATCTGGATCATAACCGGGAGGCGCTTGCGCACCTCACCGGTTTCCAGGTCGGTATAATCTACCGCAAACGGTGTCGGATCGAATCCCTCCACCTCGTTGATTCCTTCGATTTTGGCAAGCATAGCCGCCTTATCATTCGAGTTGTTCTGACTCATTAGAAAGCCTCCTTAGAAATTGATATAGGTGTTGCGATACTGCATCCAGACGGGCAGAATCGTCTTAATGTAATTGTTGATGCAGGTTTTGTACTGTTCCTGCGTAGATGCGCTAAAGCTGGAGAAACGCTTGCGACCGTCCTGCGCTACCTGCGTAAAGGACTGCAGGGCAGTTTCACGCTTTTTCTGTCCCTCGGCATCTGTCTTGGGACCGAACTTGCGCTCGTTCAGCGTAAAGCGCACATAGGCGTCTACAAGCTGAAAATGGAATCCCATAGCTTTGGTGTCCATTGTGACCGGCGCGGATTTGCACAGGCTCTCAAAAGTCTCCAGCACACAAATGCGGTAGTTCAGTTCCTGCATGATCAGCATCTGGTCAAGCGGTAAGCTGTTTGCCGCGATCTGCTCGCGGATCTCATTCTGCCGTTTCCGGTACTGTTCCAAAATTGTTGCCATAGCAATTGCCTCCTTAGTTCTTGATCCCATACTCTTTTTCCGCTTCTGCCTTTGTCAGTCCGATAATGACACCAAAGGCGCGGATAAAATCTTCTCTGGTCACACGCAAAGTTGCGCCATCCTCGTATTCAAGGATAACTTTGTCGTCTTCGTAGCTCCACTTTTCAAGCCAGGGTTCGTGTTCCATAGCTGACTCCTTTCATTGCATAGCGGCCCGCAGGCGTTTTGCCAAACAGGTGCCGCGTTTTTCTGTATCGGTTTTCTTGATCGCCATACACAAAGCACGGCGCTCGCCGACAATGATGACATTTTCTTTGCCGCGGGTAATGGCGGTATACACCAGAGGCCGTGTCAGCATGACATAGTGGGCGCATTGCAGGTTGATGATTACAGACCTGTATTCCGAGCCTTGTGACTTATGGATGGTAGAAGCATAACCCAAGTCGAGCATATCGAGCTGACTCGTATCATACTCTGCCATTCGTCCGTCTCCGAAATCGATCGTGACGGTCGTTTCATCACCGGCTTTGCAGATTTTTTTGATGTACCCGATGTCGCCGTTGCTGATTTCATCGCAGTTTTTGATCTGCATTACCTTGTCACCGCAGCGAAACCTTCTCGTTCCGTGAACAACCTCAGCTTTGTCCGGCGCCGGAGGATTGATTTTCTCCCGCAGCAGCTCGTTGAGCGCATTGACGCCGGTTTCGGTTTTCTGCCGATACGGTGAGAGTAGAGCCACATTGTCCACGCCGTACTTGGCAGTTTCCCGCAGGTACAGCTCCACGATTCTTTCTGCTGACTTGGGAATGCTCGCCGAGTCATAAAACTGAAAGTCGCTGCCATACTCCAGACTCATATTCCCGTGGCGGATCAGTTTTGCATTGGTTGCTATACGGCTGCCTGCCGTTTGGCGGAAAATCTTATCCAGCTTCACGACAGGGATGGTGCCGCTTGCGATCATCTCGCTCAGCACCGCCCCGGGTCCGACAGACGGCAACTGGTCTGCATCCCCGATAAGGATCAACTGACTGCCCGGTTTTACAGAGTCAAACAGATCTCCGGCAAGGTAGATATCCAGCATAGACACCTCATCGACCAAAATCAGGTCGGCATCCAGCGTTTCCGGGGTGCCGTATTCTCCGTCCTCGCCGGCAATCAGCCCCAAAGCCTTATGGACCGTAGAAGCCGGAAATCCGGTTGACTGCTCCATACGCCTCGCGGCACGCCCTGTCGGCGCACAGCACACGATCTCCTTTGACGGATAATTGCGGCTGTAAATGCCAAGCAAAGCTTTTTGCAGCATCGTCTTGCCGGTACCGGGACCGCCGGTAATAATGCAAAGGCCGCTGGTGAGCGCCGTTTTGATTGCCTGACGCTGTTCGGGTGCCAGACGCACCTTCAAACGGCTTTCCTCACGGTCGAGCTCATGATCCAAATCACCATAGGTGCAGGGATTTTGATGGCGGATCTGATATCGGATCAAGTTGGCAAGCTTTTCTTCGGCTTTTGCCGTCTTTTCCCGATAAACACAGCTTTCATAGGTCCGCATTCTGCCATCAAGGATAAGACGGTTGGCACGGGCTGCGATCATTTGATCCGTAAGTTCCGGCGTCTCCAAAGTCTTTTGGCAGGCTGCAATGAAGCCGTCCCGTTCCATACACAGATTTCCGTAGCCTTCCGCATCAGTCAGTGTGTAGAGGATACCCTCATCCACACGTTCAGGCGACAGTCTGTCAATCCCCATACTCATGGCGATCTTATCTGCCGTCTTGAAGCCCACGCCGACCATTTCGCAGAGCTTATACGGATGGTTCTTTACGATATCCATCATTTGTTCTCCATATTCTTTGTAAAGCTTTACGGCACGGTTCGGCGTGATCCCGTGCGGCGACAGAAAGGCTACCACATCACGAGCACCGCGGTTGGTGAGGTAGGAATCGCAGATTTTTTTGAGTTTATTCTGACTGATACCGGAGATGGTCAAAAGCTTTTCCGGCTTTTTGTCCAGCACCTCCAGGGCCATATTCCCAAATGCATCATAGATACGCTCCGCCATTTTCGGACCGATGCCTTTGATCTGCCCGGACGAGAGATAGGCGATGATGCCTTCCCGGGTCGGAATGATCTGCTCCTCGTATCCCTCGACATCATACTGAATGCCGTATTTGGGATCCTTGCGCCAGTGCCCACGCATTTCATAGCGCATATTACCCGCAGTAGGCAGGCAGTACCCAACGGCCTTGATTTGTGTAATGGTGTTGCCGCTGCTATCCTTCAGTTTCTCGCACGGACGGTAAAGCGCGATCATAAAGCTTGCCGCATCCGCCGCGCCGGTACCGGAAGGATAGATCATTTTTTCAAATTGGCATAACAATGTCATTACTCCTTTCGCTTTGTTCCGGAAAACAAAGAACTCCCGAAAACACAGCGAAACACTGCTTCTCAGGAGTTCTTTGTGATACGGCATACTCATTTGAACAGCGCCGCATTTTCCGGATAGGATTCGGGCTCCGTAAAAGCCATCGGAAAGTTTTCACGATCCAGCTTTACGGACTTCTTATCCCCGTTGTTTTGTGTGACAAGCTTCTGCACCTCCAGATACAGGTCTTCGTCAAATACAGTAATCGGCATACGAAGCAAAGCCGCCTTGGCGATTTCGCCGCGCATACCGTTGCTGAGCTTATTTCCGCATACGAGCATAACATCGCTTTGCTCCAGGAGCTCCAGACCGAACCGAAGCGCAATGGCTCTTTCGGCAGGAATTTCATCGCAAAGCAAAAGCGGCAGATACGCATGAGGGGCTGCGGCGTTCATGTTCATTTTCTTATTTGCGTAGAACATATACGCTCTTGCCGTGCGCAGGTTCTTCTCGCGCTGCTCGCGGGTATCCGCCCGGAAGGGGGAGCATATATAGGCTCTCTTGCGGCACCGATCAGCGGAAGCCAACTGATACATCAGCTCCTGCTGCCAGTATTGATGATAGATATTGTCCATAATAGGACTCCTTTCTTAAAGTGGTTGTACACTGACCTTGACCTTACGGCTCTGTGTCGTTTTCATTACATCCGGCAGGATCGTCGGATACTTTGCCTTCAGAACCTTGGAATCGGGTCGTGTAGTGGATTTAGTGACGAAATCAATGAGAAGCTTATCCGATGTCGTCGTAAGGACGCCATGCTCATGTTCCTTCATGATTTCGGCAATTCGCACGCTGTGTGCTTCGATCTCCTTTTCATAAGTTTTGATTTCACGGTTGCACTCCGTGATCTTGCCCTGCAACAGAGCGATCCGACGCAGTGCGTTTTCCTGTTTGGAAGAAAATTCAATGGTCGGCAGCCCAGACTGACTTTCTCCGTAGATACGGGCCAGCGATTCAAGCGCCAATTGCGGCGCTACGCCGGACATTGTAGGCGGCTTATCATGCTCAAGGCTCCATATCCATTCATCAAGACGCTCGAAGATCATATCTTCCTTTGCTTTATCCCGTGTGATATCCGGAATTGCCAGGTCGTTGTCCGGGTTGTTTCCCCAAATTGCGGAGAACGAACCGATGTTGACATCAGCAACGGCCAGGTAGAAACGCAGTTGCAATTCATAGTACAAAGGAATGGCACCATCGTCCCACTCGCTTGCTTTATGATAGGTGCAGCTCTTGCACTCCAAGATGCCTGGTTCTCCGTCAGAGGCACGCTCAAAACGCCGATCAAAGTTGGCAAGCGCATACGGATGGTCTGCGTGTTGGTACAGGTTCGTGTCCTCATACACGCGGTTACCGGTTTTCTTGGCATACCAATGCGCTGCGATAGGTTCAAGCAAATGCCCCATCTCAAGCTGATTGGCGTTGCTTTTTGCCGGAGGTTTCATCCGTCCCTTTTTGATCATCCACAGTTCCAGCGGCGTTGTCCAAGGGGAGACCCCGAAGACGGCTGCCACATCACTGCCGCCGACCGTATACGGGATTTTACCGGACGGTCCGTGCATACGGGCTGCCAGCCACTGGGCGTTGGTCATTCCGGCAGTATCGCATAGGATATTAGGTGCCGCCATCAGTAGCTCACCGCCTTTGCCAAATCAAAATCACTCCATTTGAGTGTGAGCGCACGCGCCATGTTTTCCTCGACAACAAGGAGCTTGCTTTCGGGGAACTTATCCGTTTTGAGAATAAACGGGATCTCCTGCATGGCCAGAAACACATCATGTGCCGTGGCAGGGCCTCCGCCGTAAGACATCTCAAACATGGCGATTGCCTCGACTGCTGCCTTTTTAGGCAGGCTGAGCTTTTTACACACCCGCGTCATGGCGTTGATCGGGAAATCCAGATGGATCTCCATCAGGGCCTGTAACTTGGCGATGCTGTCCCCGAGCTGGGCAAACAGTTGATCCAGCGCCGTATCAAAATCAGCAACCTTGGATTGATGCCGATGATCTACGGCTACACAGCCGCCGATATGGATAGAGTGCCTGCCGTTCATCAGGAGTGCAGAGACCTTTGCCGAGGCGACACCGGTATCCGATGTCATAAAGCGGATACCCGGCATCAGCTTGGATGCCATCGTCGCTTTGCCCTGGGCAGCCAGCACCTTTGCATAGGTACCGAGCAGGTCTTCCTTCTGGTCAGGCATTCGCCATGAGGCACTGACCAAGGAATGGTCACAGTACCCAGACTCAAACTCGTTCCCGGAGAACCGTGCATCGAGTTTTGCCTGCAGAGCTTTCAACAGTTCGTCGATCGGAAGGATGGAATAATCCACCTCATCACCGGAGTGAACGGCAGAGATTTTTTCGTCCCGGATCAGCAAGAGCGCATCCGCCGAATATAGCTTCAGGCATTCGTTGAGCACTTCGGCCAATACCTCGCGGCTGAGTTTGGAAAGCGCGGTGCCTCCGATCTTCGCTCTGTCGAGCAGGCTTTTGTAGGCTGTCATGCGGACCGGATAGAGTTCTCCGTTTACGCGCATGGCAAGCCCGAGATTTTCTGCCGTATCCTTTACGGCTTCCTGTGATGTTCCTGCGGCAAACGCCGACAAATTACCGATGAGAGGCGAGGATTCGCCGAGCGGTTCCACCTGCAGGTCAGCGACCTTGCAGCGGATCCAACGGCTGTTCTTTGCCTGTTCCTCATGATAATCCAGCAGCATCGGGTAGGAACTGAACAGCGTATAATAGCTGTCCTGGCATGGTTTTTGCATAATGAATTGCTCCTTTCTTTGATTTTGACGGCAATGCCGCCTTGATATATGACAAAAGCCAGCACCCCCGAAGGACTGCTGGCTTTATGCCCGAATGAATTGGCCGGAAACAAAAAAGTGCCATTTGCAATAACGCAAATGACACTGTGGTAACTCTGTTAAACTATGCTTGGATCAGAACCAAACTTGATACTTACATAGATAGTATAACAGAAAACTTCGCAATAGTCAATCCATTCGCCGGAAAAGGGCATTTTCAGCACAAATCAATTTACATTCTTACTTCACGAATTGGAATTTGCAGTTGGAATGTAAACGCGTATTAGTTTAAGCCATCGCAGGCTTTCGTACATCGATATAGCGATCAAGGTCCCTAAATCAAAAATCCAGTATCTGTGCAATTTCTTCTACAGTATCGAGTACCACATGAAACTTCAAATTCCCGATATATTTGTTCTCAGTTATGTAGTTGTCCCACAGCAGATACATTTGAGGCTCTTCACGCAAGTCCTTCAAAATATCCTTCCAGTCTTTGATATCCTCAAGAGATTCACGTTTCTGTGCCGTATGTAGTACGGCCGCTTTAAGAATATCCACGCGAATCTCCGATTTCCGACTACGGTACAGTGTATGAAGGTCGTAGAAATCTCTTGCTCTTGTGGTACCGATATTGCGTCGAATGATCGTTTCGTACTTTTCGGCCAACACGGTCTCAAGAGTATAGGCCATGACCGGTACCGTTTTATCCTCAAACAACATCGGAAAATCATATTGCACTGCAGCCGGAGTGATCTTATCGCCGGTCGTTACATCTATCTTCATTGGGGCATCGATTTTTCCGTACTTTGCACGCAAATGCACCCGAAAGTTATTATAAGCATCTTCTTCTCGGATAGGCTCAATACTCTCATATTCAAAGCGTATACCATCACCAACATCCACCGTCAAAATTTCCTTGATGATTCGGACAATATCATCCTCTTCCATTTGAATTCCACGGACAGTAGTATCCATATCCATTGTAGTTCGCTCGCTGATGCCGATCATTGAGGAAATCAACAGGCCGCCTTTGAGGATAAAATTCTTCTGGTAGTCTGAATTAGCCAAACGATCCAAAATCCTTTCAAACAGAAACATCTGTAAAACTTCCTGCGCCCGGAGATTCTTTTTCGTTGCCATACTGCGTATGGTCCCTTTTAATTGTTCCGGCGTTTTCATTATAATACCTCCATATAGGTTCTGATTTTATCTTCTATTCCAAACAGCTTCCCGTATTTCAACAGTTTCCGATTGTTGGGTTTAGTCTTGAAATAATCCTTGATTGCCTGCGTGTATAGCTGCATTTCCATCTGCTCTTTGTTACGAATCAAATCACAAATACACCGCTCTTTATCATATAATTTTATTTCTGCTCCCTGTGGTGAGTGCGTCTGTGTGATACCAATCTCATAGACATCTCTCGGCAAATAGTGGCATCGCAAATTCGGATTATCCCGTTTTAATACAGAGATATTTTTATCTCTTGGGATTGTAATGTCATATATATGTGGCGTTCGGTCTGAAAGCCCCCATAGATACAGCGCCGTACCATAAGAGAAAACAGCATCACGGCACTGCCCCTGAAGCAATGCATATTCGTCTGGCATGCCATCCGCAAGTACATATAGTCCTTTGCGTACCTGCTCCAACTTCCCGGCATCGGTATATTTGCGCAACATAGGTCTGCTGATACCAAGCGCCTCAACCTGGGCTGTCCGAACAAATCCGTTGTTTGCTTCAGCCAATTCATTTATTCGTGTCCAAATCTGATCCATGGTACACACCTCCTTGCAAAGGCATTTACATTCTTACTTCATATTATATCAAACGGCAGTAAAAATGTAAATGCCTTTTTCAAATATTAGTGTGTCCAAATTGCAAACTTCTATGCGAAAAGGGATGCCACCGAAGTGACATCCCTCCCATAACGGTTACTATGCTGCATTCCTGTTCAATGACCACAAGCCTCGCCCGTCATGGGTGAAGTGCATGGGATTGATCTGCAGCGTTTGGCGGATCTTTTCTTTCCACCATTTGTTTGCCTGTGCCTTTTTATGCGGTTCGATCCGTTCATAGAGAAATGAAAGAGCTACAGGCTCCTTGCATTGCTCCAAAACTGACGCAACCACATCACGCCAGGTTGCTCCCGGCATATCACGGATGTCTACCGTTGAACTCTGCGTCATCAGAATCGGAATGAGCACAGGAGAGTCCTTGCGAACGATCATAACATACTCATGCAGGATAGGGATAAACTTACCGCTATACTGCGTCCGGTCCGAAAAGCAGTTGTGTTGCGCCTTGATGATAATATTCTCCAAGGTGCCGGGCTTTACGATCTCGGCAAGCATACTGTAAAGTCTGCCTTTCTTCTTAATGTCACCCATCAGAACAGCCATCCGACCGCCGTTTTCCAGTGCCGAAAACTGTTTCATCATGGCATAATTCATTGCGCTGACGAAATCGTCCCAGCGTTCAATACGGGACAGGTCCAGGCGTTTCGGGTCATATCCATACTTCTGCATTACATCAGATGCCCTGTACATGACATCGGAATACTGAATGATATCCCAATACGGCGGATGCCAGAATACAAATTCCGGTCGCTCCGGAATATCGCAGTTCATAATATCGAACCCGCTGTGCAGATCATAAAGATGACTGCGGATACCGGCTTTATCAGCCGCTGCTTTGGTTGTTCCGCTCCCGCACATATAATCGCAGATCTCTTTGGGCTTAAAGAACCCGATAAGGTCTTCGATCAGTTTTGGAGAGCAGTTTCCACGGTATCGGCTGTCACCGCCGTCGCCACGTTCCGGATAGGAAACGATGCTCGTAAGCGGCCTCATTGGATTACTATGACAATACACGAAATCGCCTCCCTATCATTTTGCTGATTCTGTGTTGGAATGTGTATTTCGAGTCAAATACTCACGCAACAACGTGTGCGCAGCTTCTGAAACAGATTCCCAATAGCACTCCCAATAGATAACCCTTTTCTTCCTCGTTGTACTCATATCCGCGATAATCTTCGGCATATTTCTCGAAGGTCTTATACACCTTCTGCCGAGGACAATTCGGCAGGTACTGTATTTTTCGGGATTGCTTTGTGCGTCTGGTATGATGGAGCGGACCAACCTTGTTTTGACTGACCTTCCCATCTACAATGCTGTACTTGCTGAAATACGGGTAGCTGCCGCATTCAACGATCTTTCCGTTGGGAAGCTTCAGGCAGTCTACAGACTTTGCGTAGTCGGCTTTCAGTTCCTCGGTCATGTCAGCAAATTCCATGTATTCTTCTGACGGCTCAACACTGTATGGCGCCATGACCTCTTCTACTTCGCCCACCAGTTGGCGCGCGAAATTCGTTGTCCTTCCCATGAGGGAGCAAAGCGTAATCTCCGACATAATATTCTTGGCCAGATCTTCCTTCTGAGCCTGTAACGACTCGATTGATTGCATGACCACAGCATTTTCATGCGGGTCTTCTTCCACAGTCGGCATGTGCACAGTCACCAGTGTTTTACAATGCATAATGATGTTCCTTTCTGAAAAACAGATGGGCAACCGTGTGCGATCACCAGCTGCCCATCGTTTTGTTATATCTTGATGTGTTTATACCCGAATATGTCGCTTGACCACACCGGTCAGCTTTGTGGGCAGTTGATTTAAGTCAGTAATATCGAGGAAGGAATCTCCGTAGATCCTCTCAGTATTCTGCTTATCGTTGCCGATTGCGGCGGCAACAAAGAGTATGCCTTTGCGTTGATATTCCTGCTTGATTCCGCGCAGATCCTCCTCAGCGGCTGTGCCGTAGTAACCGGTATCGGCAGGTTGCCCGTCTGATACCAGGATAAGAAGCGTTACAGCCTCGGGTCGCTTGGAAAGCGCCTCCGCCACATAGCGAAGTGCAGCTCCGTCACGATTGCTGCCGCGGGCACTGATATCCATCAGCCTGTACTTATCGTCATTGTCAAAGCCGTTGAACTCGGCATAGGAGTAAAGCTCTACCGAATCTTTCCCGTCATAGTAATCGGTCGAGTGACCGTATACCATAACAGGGATCTCAAGGCTTTCGCAGAAATCATACAGAATAATGGCTGCCGCTCTGGCATAAGTGCAGCGGTCGCAGGAGCACATAGACCCGGACTCATCCAAAAGAAGTCCCACCGCAAGCTCAGGGATTTCATTGGGCAGGTTGTTCTTATAAAACACCTTGCCGTCATTCCGACACAAAGCATGCGCATCCAGACGCCGCCCCATAATAAGGCCGGTCTGTTTGCCGCCGCGCCGGTTCTCCTTGAGCTGCCGCAGGAGACTTTTCTGGAGCTGTCGGGAAATGCTGATGAGCGGATTGCAAATCGCATCGTATTGTTCCACAAGCTCCGGGTCAACGGATGCAATGCGGTTCACGCGGATATTGACGCCGCTGTGGATATCTCCGTAGGAAATACTCTGTGCAGCTTCATTCAGTTCCCGTATGCGTTCGCTCTCCAACTCCTCGCAGGCAGCCTTTTCCGCCATATTGTCCAGGATCCGTTCGATATCCGAGGCAGCACGGTCATATTGTTCGCGCTGATACTCGGAATTTTTCGTGACGGAACCGCCAACAGGGGCACTGACGCCGTCTGTCTGTTGGTACGGAATTCTTCCTTTTTCGGATTCCGAGGTTTGCTGCTTTCCGGAGCCGGAACCTCCGCCACCGGGCTGAGCATTTTCAGAAGTATCTGGTTGATTCGAGGCTTCTCCAGACTCAGATGCGTTTTCATTGTTTTCCGACTCAGTCTGGGGAGAAGCGTTTTCGCCGTCAGACTCACTTTCAGTCGCATCGGACCGTGTTTCCGCCCTTGCTGCAGCAGTTGCTGATTTGCCGGTGTTGCCGGATGCCTCCGGAACAGGGGTACTGGTTCCGCTGCCAACCTCAGATGTGCCGGCAATGGAGCTTAGAATTTCAGAAAGCGTTTCCGCCACAGTGACTGTGCCGCCTGCAGCTTCCGCTTCTTCCTGACGCTCTTTGCAAACCTCGCAGAAATCCTGAATGTACTCCCAACAACGGATCATTACGGTGCTGACAGCATTCCAGCGCTCCTTACCGGAACGGTTCATCAGGGCCTCGTCAATGTCATCGATCAGACCGAATACCGTCTTTATGCGCTCGTCTGTTTTCGGCTCGCCACCGTATTTGATCCGCCCGAATTTGGCGTAAGACAGCATGATCTGCAGGATACTTTCAAGAATATGCCTGCCGTCGTCCGTCTCCTTGGCGATCAGCTCCGTCACCGTATCGATCTCGTCAAAATGACGCTCACGCAGAGTTTCCAAACCGTAGCCAAGTGTACCGGGAAAGCTGTTCAGCATCCGATTTTCGATATACCCGTCTTCAATGATATTGGCGATGTTCGCTGCGATCTGGTGGACCATCTGCAGGTTCTTCGGATCCTCCTTGACATACTCCCAGAACGATTTCTCATTCCGGGCATCCGCCGCCAGCTTTAAAGCCGGCGGGCGAGGATACCATTTGAAGCTGTCCAGATAGTTGTGATAGGTCTGAGCAGCGAGAAAGTCGGTAAATAGTACATGCCCCAGCTCATGTGCAAACATACCGCACACGATCTGATACCGATTCTCACGACCTTTGACCTTGGTCACCAGTGGATGCCCTGTGTTGATACGAATCTGCATATTGTCCGTTGCCGCCGTGAAGGCATCTTTGGGCTTCCAGTACAGGTTCACACGGACACGGCGGTTGTAATGGTACCGCCGTGTCTGTGCTGCTGCCGTATCTTCAAAGTGACCCGCCAGCATACGGGAGGAAAAGAACTGCTTATCCGTGATTTTGCTGCGTTTTTCATTAAGACGCTGTTTGACTAATTTATGATTCACCCTTGCCATTTAGGGTAGCCTCCTTTCTCTGAAATTGTTACGCCGATGCCTTATGCCGTTTCGGTGCAAAAATCGGCTCCAGAACCGTGCTGATCAGCGCTTCTCGGTCAAGTTCGTCGGCGGTTGCCTTACTGATGATGGTATACAGTGCTGATTCGTAGACATCCCCGGTGATTTCGCTGCTGATGATCCAGTCAATCAGACTGCGCATACCGTAGGAGCCGTCCGTGATGCTGTTTTTGCGGCAATACTCCGCAAGGTCATTGACCACCTGCACCATCTTGGACACCTCATACTCATCCGTAGCCCCTGTGACCGACATAGCACGCTGCGCCATCACTTCAGGGCTCGGCAGCTCCACATCCCGTACCAGACTCATTCGGTCGAGCACGGACTGGTTCATGCCGCGGCAGCCTTCATAGCTCGTATTGGTCGTTACAACTACAACGGCGTCGGGATGTCGCTGGATGACCTCGCCGGTCGGCAATGTGATAGAACCGGATTGTTCCAAAAGAGAGTTCAGGCCCACCAGCACGCCCGGCTGGACGATAGTAGATGGTTCCTGTATCTCGATCACATAGCCATGCTTGAGGGCCTTCACAAAGTCAGTCTCCACATAACGATAGGTCTGTCCGCTGCTGCTTTTATCCTTTACGGTCTTGGAAAGCTCCCGTACCTTTTCCGTTACACGGTCAAGGACAATGCTCATGCAATCCTGTGAGGTGGCAGCCGCGTTTTCCACGCCGGTCAGCGCCATATAGACGCCTGCCGGGTCATAGTCCATATCGTCAAGGTCAGGCAGCTTCATCAGCTTTGAAACATTGGCATAGTTGATGCCGCCCATCTGCTTCAGTGTCTCCCGTTCAGCATCCAGCTGAGCATTGCCCGTAGATGCGTCCTCGGAATCCGGGAAGATCATACCGACAAAGTCGAAGATTTCCGTGTTGGCTGAGCAGGTGTATTTCATATACGGCAGACCGAGTCCTGCAGCAATGGCTTTTGCACCCATCGTCTTGCCCGTACCTGCCGGTCCGCGCAGCAAGAAGTTGCGCATCTGCATGGATTTGCCGGTTGTCGCCTTGGCGTGCTTGCAGATGTCTACAACTTCCTTCGGGATGATGTACCACTCCGGAAGCTTTGGAATCAGCATCGTTTCCTGCGGCGTGAAGGTGCGTTTGTTCAGCACATACTGTCCCTCAAAGTCGGCATGGTCAATGGTTTCCGTTGCAGAATAAATCTGCGCCGGTCCGGTCTGGGCAAAAATCTTGAATTCACCTGCCAGTACCGTAGTCGGTGTAAAACTGCCGGAATCCAGGTGCGTCTGAGATACACGCATCAGATTGCCTGCCTTATCTACATTGACCTTGATATGGGCAGCGCAGCTGTCATCCTTGATACGGCGGTAGGCATTGTCGCACATAAGCGCCACGTATTCCGTAGCCTTATCCATATGGGGATAGCCGGCGTTCAGCTCGTCCTGGTAAGCCTCGAAGTTTTCTTTGAATTCATCATCCTGCATCAGTATCGGGAACAGCGCCATCATTACGGCGGCTCCGTCACGGCCGCTGCTGTTAAGGGTGTAGTTTTCAAAGGTCTCCATGTTACTGTCATAAACGCTTGCCATCAGGCTGCCGGTGTTGCTATCGTACACCACAAGATGATAGGCATCCGCACCGGCAGAGGATTTATACTCTGCCGCCGTGCGATGATCGATGATGCCGACAGCGCCCTCGCCGGACCCGTCCATACAATGGCAGACCGCATGGACCGCCTTGATCACCGTTCCGCAAAGGGTAGAAGTTGTCCCGTCGCCGTACTTGGAAGACACCTTGATCTTTTTGTTTGCGATGGTGTCAAACGGCGACGGCAGACTTCTGCCGAAATTAAAAATGTTGTTGATGTATGTTGCCATACTTTACTCCCTTTCTGCACTCAGTGCGATAGATTGATTTTGATTCCCTCCGCAATACATACGGCATCTTCAAGCCCTGTTCGCTGCAATTCCAGGCAGACATTCTCCCAGCTCTCACGGGCAGGAAGGTCGTCAGCCGTCAGGATGATTTCGGTCAATCCCTGACCGATGGCATCATTGCACCGTGCATTCAGCTCAAAGATATGAGACTCCGCCCATTCAAAGGCGATGAGCTCATAGTTTTCTTTCGGTTGCTCTGTGGCAGGAGCTTCCGTCCGTTCCTCAGACTCATCCGGCTTTTTCGGTATCTCCTGATACTGAAGGCCGATAACCTGAAGGTTCTGAATAATGACCTTTGCCTTGCGATAACCGCCGGCTCGGTTGAGCAGGATATAGACCTCCTCGCCGAGTTCGATCAGTTCAAACGCATTCGGTGCTTCCCAGATCCACCGGGCATTCGGATACTCATTCAGCACGAGCGTCGTAATCCGGCTGGTAATGAGGGAATGCGCCAGCTTCCGCAGATCGCTTTCCGTCGGCGCCGGTATGGGGGCAGGAAGCAGCGGCTGCGGTTCTACCGGGTCAACACGATTGCCGGATAGAAACAGCAGTCGGATCGCTGCGACAAAAATGCCGAGGATGATGAGCAGCAGGATCGGCCAGAGTCTGCAGATGAATGTCAGCAGAGCCAGCGATCCCAAAATCATCAGCACCTCATAGGCAATTTGCCGCTTTCGGTCTTTGTTGTTCATAGAGATGTCCTTTCTGAACGCAAAAAGGCGCACACAAGAAACCATACGGTCACTCATGTGCGCCTCTTATACGCCCGATTCAATTGTTGCCTCTCAGTTTTCGTCAAAGAAGGAATTGCCTCCGCCAAACGACTCGTAGCCGGTAAAGCCGCCGCCGTTATTTGCGGGTGCGGCCGCTGCCGATGCCGTCGATGCTGCCGGGTGTCCTTGCGCTTCATCGGTGTTCTGATTATCCTTAGACTTACCTCCGCCGGAAGCGTACTCAATATCATCCAGAATGATGACCATTGCACTTTTCTTCTCGTGAGTCTGCTGGTCTTCCCAAACATCCTCGTCCAGACGGCCGATAAGATTGACAAAGGATCCATCCTTGAGCTGCATCTTCTTGATGCGCTCGCAAATCGGACCGAAGCCCTTAACTGCCAGATTGATCCACCGAGCATTATTCTCAGCGTTAGGGTCATAGACCTTCTTGCCGATCCGGAATCTCACCGCATCGCCTTTCTCCGAAAACTTGATGGCTGCTGCGCCGTCATATCCTCTCGATACGACGACCTGGGTTGCAAATACTTTTAACATAGGGTACTCCTTTCTGCAGGGATCGCCTGCAATAAAAATATTTATTTCATCCCGCTTATCACGGGTAGAAACCGACAGAAACAAAAAAAGTGACAACCAGCACATTGCGTGCTAATTGACACTTTGAAAACTCGGATTACTCGGATTTCTCGTAGGAAATCTTGAAACTTACAGTGTAAGTATAGCATAATCCATCGAAATAGTCAATCTGTTTGGGAAATTTGCCCCGAAATCATCTTTTCGATCTCCGTTTTGGCAAAGTCCAAGGCAACCATTGCCCTCAGCGCATCGAAACGAAGTGTTCCGTCTGCATTCCCGTTTTCCTCGACCAGGTTGTGTATTTCCTCCAGTAAGCCGAGTATTCTGTCTCTGTCTGTCATAGTCAGGCCCCTTTTCTTATTTCAACAGCATAGTAACCGTAGATCAGGTATGCTCCGTCACGGCTGTACACCGGTGTCTTCTCCGATAAGTATATAGTCACAGTATCTCCTACACTGAGGCGCTTTATCCTTTCGTGTATGGAAACGGTCAAAAGCCTCGGCGCTTCCTCTTCATACTCAAGCGTCAGACTTTTTATGCGCTTTCGTATCGCAGTCGTTTCCACCTGGATACAGGTACCGCTTACCGAAATATAATCTCCCCTGATACAAGTATAAAACAGCCGTAAGGCATTTACAATAAAGAATCCGGCAAAGAGCAAACAGGGGAGGAAAAGGTACACATCCCAAAAGCCGAACAGCGTAATAAAAAAGAGAAGCACAAATACGATTGCTACGGCAAAGCGCCGGAGCACCTGCTGCTGCAATGGCTCAGGGAGTTGCTTGAACCTTTCCTTCATCCGATTTCACCTCACAATACGAGCACTAATTTCTTTTTCAACAGCCGCATCAGGCTTTGCACAACGGCATCGCGGAATTTTGCTGTTTCCATTTGATTTTCAAGGAGATTGTCTGCAATCGTATCGACCGTATAGATCCGTTCAATCAGTTTCTGCCGGTTATCCGTATACAGAAGGTCCTGCGTGGGCTTGACCCCGTTTTCTATGAGATATACAAGCTCTGCTACGGTCAGGCGAACTCCGGCATTTTTCAGCCACTGCAATATTTCTTTATCCATAGCCCTGAGCACGGATGCCTTGGTAGTGTCTGCCGGACAGAAGATGCACCTGGATGCAATCCTATAACGGGAAAGTTCATCATTGTCTGCTTCCGTTTCCACAAGCCCCAGCTTTTGCAGGTAAGCGACCGGGGGCTCATTGTGCCCGATAGCTTCCGCAAAATTGAAGCGGCCGTTCAGCCATGCTGCTGCGGCATTTCCTGTGAGTTCAAATTTCTGACCGCCGTATAAAACGAATAGGAGCTGTTCCGTAGAGCCTTTCTGCACAATTCCTTTGGATAAATAAATCATCTCTGCCACCTCGCGTGCTTTTTACTTACATTACACGGGCGGCGCACTGGATTTACAACTATCAAACGAAATACAGCATCAGTACGCAGAACCCAATCACAACGAGCACACCGACTGCCAGGATGATGATCTTTTTTACCGGGGCAGAGTCCGTTTCAAAGCGCTCCTTGCCGTGATCGACCGGCAGAAGATCCTCATAGTATCCGTCATAGCCGTCATTGTACGCTTTCCGAAGCTCAGTCTCGGTCACGGCCGAGCGCTTTTGCTTTTTTCTTTTCACTGCAGACGGTTTTTTCGCCGGTTTTGACTTCTCGGGTTTTTCCTGTTTTGCAGGTAATGCTTTTCCGCATTCGGCGCAAAAGGAAATGGCACCGTCTGGAATATCGGCGCCGCAGTAGGGACAGTATTTCATTTTTTGCACGCTCCTTTTTTGGCATAATAAAAGTGGGCCCTTGCTACAGGCCCACTGATTGACGGTATTATTATAGCATCTTTTCATTTCCGTGTCATCGGCTTTTCTGTGCCATTTTTTCGCCATTTTATGCGCAAGATAAGGAATAGCCGAGCTCAAACTGAACTCGCTCGCTATTTCCTATATTATTAGTGCATTTTAGCAAAGTGCTTTTCTTTTTGTTGAATGTTATAATCGACCGAAGATTGGAGATTTTACACTTTTTTATTGTTATATTCTTTCATAATTATTAGGGGCATTTTCTAATCCCCATAAGAACGGGTCATCTTTAATATCTCTCCCCATTAAACAATCCTCCAGTGCAGGGCTAATTCTTATAGTATTTATGTCAAAAACGATTGGTTCTCCTATTTTGATATTCTTTCTAAGATTAATATCGAACCCATCTTGATCAAAATTCTTAGTCACCAATACTATGTTATGTCCGCCAAAACTTTTAACTTCATCTGACGGGCTACACGATTCATATCTAATCCCATCAAAATCTTCATCGTTTAACACCCACTGCAGTAATAGCTGAGGCATGATATATTCTTCAATAAAGCGACTCCCAGGATGTTCAACAACGATAGAGCATGCCGCTCTTAAAGGGTATGTACAGATATACTTTAACAAATATTTTCTAACTTGCTCACTGTCTTTTTCGTTATGAAACCACGAGAAGAAACTATGCATGAGTGGCATTAGCTTTTCAGAAAAGTCAATGAACTTCATATAGTTATCTTCGCTTTGCGGAATATCAATTCTTGAAATTGCAAACTTATCGGGTTTACCGCATTCATACCAGCATAGTTCTGCTTGCGAGGCCAAATATAAACATGGATGGCCTGGCATACTATATCGTTCTGTACCTACAAAATAGTTTTTAGTTAGTGGGATATGAAACAACTCACGTCTTTCTAACGTGAATGGACTAGCGTGGTCTATTCTGCGTATTCGATAGTAATTTTCAAAACGATAAGCACCCGAGTATCGTTGCATCAATTGAGGTTTCATGTTTTCAAATACATCGAATGCTTTCTGTGAAGCAGAAACAATTTTCCCTCTGTTATAGAGTTCTAGAACCTCGATTAGAAGATTGGAGTTTTTTTCGATTGTTTCTACCTGTTCAGAAACCATTCTGCACATTTCAGATCCAACCAATTGGTTGTCTTCGGCCGCCAATGATGCCATTACATCCTTAATGTACTCAGAATAGTTTTCACGTAGGAGATCAACACTAGTTCTATCTCCGCGCTTTAAATAGCATCTATACTTTTCAAGTAGTCTCAATAATTTATCCATTTCGATCACCTTTTTAGTATTGTACAGATATTATACTATAAGTTTATGACTTTTTCTACTGTCCACTCAGCGACAACTCTTCATAAAGAAAAAGGCGACAGAGATTTTACTCTCTGCCGCCCAAACCGCATCAGAACATCTGAACAGAAGAACTGTCCGGTTCTTTGTGGCTTTCACTGTACTGTCCCTGCTTCTGCGCAGGCTGATTTGCATTTTGCTGATACCACGATGTGAGCCAGCACTGATAATGCATCCGCGTTATCAGAAACATCTCACTCAGTGACTCGAAGCTCATCATGACTGCCACATGGTTTTCCGGCTTATTACCGAATTTCGGAACGATCAATCCCTTTTCGTTGGTTTCGCCGGATCCGCTGTCGGCAACAAACAGGAAATCCGCTTTGTTGGCCGGTATCAGCTGCGCCACACGGGAAAGGCTTTTTCCGTCCGGTCTTGCCCGACCGATGGCTCTGAGTTTTTCGGCGGATGTGCCGCCCAGGCATTGGTACAACGGCGTATTATCGCCGTTTTTCTTTTTGCTTTGCAGTATATACCGCAGCTCGCCACAATCCAGCTTCCGGCATAGTTCCAGAAACTCATCCACAGCAATATAGATATGGACATTGTTCGTCTGACGTTGACCGGCCGGCTTCGACTGATCATAAGCAGCAAAGGCCAGATGGATCCTGCCAATGGCGAAACTGTCATTCAGGCTTTCCACAAAACAGTTCCGGGCATCTTTGCGAATGATCTGAAATTGATTTCGGTCTTCACGCATGGTTTACACCATCCTTCGATGTTGGCATCATTTTCATAAGATTAAGGATTTTTTCAGAGTTCTCCTCAAATTGAGGGAGAAAATCCTTACTCATGTCGTATTCCAGATAGAGCTCCACGAAAGTTGCGCTCCATGCAAGTTCCATTGTGTGATCGCTGCATACCTTTTCCGCCTTACGGAAAATCGAGCCGAGTTGGAAAATCTTTTGATGCCACAGCTTAAAGAACTCATCTTCAACAGGGATACCAAATTCACTCAGCCACTCTCTCACGGTGTGCGTTTCGGCATTATCGCCGCAGCCGGGATTGGTGAAAACATACTGTATTTCTCCAATCTTGGCGTTAACTGTTTTTGCGGCTTTCTGATCCACGGTGACGCACCGCCCGATCGGAAACATTGCGCAAACTCCCGGTTTGGCCTTATGCACACTGCACTTACGATCCTTCAAAAGCGGGCACCGTTTAACTGAGCCATGAGGCTTCAGTCGTACAATAGGTATGCAGGAGTCATGTCCGATATAGGTCTCGCAATATCTCTTAAACAGTTCCTCGGGTGAGATCTGCAATTCCTTTGCCATGCGGTATATGTCCCGCGGTGTCAGTAGAATGTCCTCACGGTTAATGCAGCACTTGCCACACATGGTGCAATGAAACCGGAAGGGTTCGTCCACTCCGATTTTCATGCTGTCAAAATTGTCTACGATTTCTTTTAGCCTTTTATCCATTGATAATACCTCCAAAATAGATGGAGGCGCCGCAAAAAACGACACCTCTTTGTTGTGTCATACTGACCTGTTACTCTGTGAGTTCTTTCAGATACCCATGTAATACTTTCAGATTCCGCTCATACTGAGGCAGGAACGGTTTGCTTGTGTCGAAATTCCCGTATTTGGCCCAGTGAAAGCACAGGAGCGCTTTCCTCTTGCGTTCATCCGGAATTTGTCTGAGCAGCCGCGCCAGCTCCTTCGCAGAGCCAAGATCAGCAGTTAAGAACGCACGGCCCTCTTCATCAAACCGTTTTTTCATCCATGTTTTCACATGAACCTTCGGCCCTTTGAAATGCTGCTTGCGCTCGTAGGATACCAGATACTCATATCTGCCGTTTTCCTTCGGATCCACAACGAGTGGATATAACCGGCAAGCTCTCGGATTGACCGTGTGGATTCGGCATCGATTATCCTGCAGGAAAATGCAGGCCTCCTCCGGCCCCTGCGTATTGAGAAAATACACGAAAAAACCGCACTCATTCAATAGTGCCGGCTCGGTGTACCGTACCCAGAAATCATCCATGCATGCGATATCTTCGCCTTGCTGCTGCAAATGCTTTACAATGCGAAACGCATCCAGCGTTTCGACCGGAACCTGCATATGTACATGCCTGCAGCATTCTCCACAGCCGATGCACCGAAACGGTACCTGCTCCTTCGGACTCAGTCTGACGAGATTTTGATACAGCTCATCCATCAAACTTCCTCCAGCAGCATTTTTCTCCGGCAAATTTGATTTGCCGGAAGCCTATGCTGTCGCAGAACCAATACCCAATGCCTTCCATCCAAACGATATCCGAAACGCTCATAGAGCGACCTCTGTATCCGTTCGGATGTTCCAGGTTGAAAATGCGAAAAACATCTTCCGCTGTCTGCGCAGGTAAATCACCGTCAAAGACGAGCTCGTAGCTGTCTGCGTTGATTCCGCCGTGTAATACGGTAAATTTGTAACCCATGAACATCAGGTTTTTATCATCCTTTTCAGGAGCGATCTGATACAGCTTTATTTTCATTGCCGATAACCTCCCTTTTCTCGTAATACCGTCTCATTCCCTCCATTGCATGGCGAAGGTCTGAGTCAAAGCGGTACCAGTCTGCGATCAGCAGGTTTATGGACGCAGCGTCACAAAGGCATGCATCCTCTAAGCAGAACAGTTCGTAATCAACACTGTCTACTTCATTGAACGGCAGACTCAACACGCCTTCTTTTACAAGCAGCAGGAAAGTGCCGAGATGCAGCTCGTCCGTGGTTGGGTAATACCAGCACAGTTCATTTTGATATTTCCCCAGGTACTCCTCGCAAATGTCCATCAGCGCCCTATGTGAAGCACCGTTTTCACTGAGATGTTCAAGTACCTCCTGACGGCTTTTCAGCTCGCCAAGCGGGAAACGCTGACTGCCGACTTTGATAAAGTCAGAATTGGTTTCGTGCGCATCCCGTTCTCCGAGAACCCAGAAACTGTCTTCGGCAAGATGCAGGTATTCCCAGTCGTATCCGAGATTCCTGCGAAGCAGAAGCTGGCTCACCGTCATACTGAGCGAACTGACACTGTCGGCATGATCCTCCTCCGGAGGAAGCGACAAATCACGCTGACTATCCGTTGCATCAAGTGCTTCAAGGATACGGTGCAGATCGGATAAGGGAAGCCTCTCCAAGGGGAAACTGATATCCCAGTAGATATCGTCATCGGATTTTGCTACACAGAAAACATCTCTGCCAATGATTTTTCGGAGTTCTGTCCGGACCATTTCCGCGACCTCCGACCAGGTTAGTTTTATTACTTTTGAACTCATGGTTCCTTATTCCTTTCTGCCATATATGGCGCGTAATATTGGGTTTCATCCTCGTCTGAGACATAAGTGCCGATGCAGATCTGCGCACCTTCAGCCCGTTCGGAATTGTATTCTGCAAAGCAGAGCAGTTCCGAGGCTTTTCCACCATCGTGATCCCAATAGATATTGATGGCAGGAAAGTGGTCATCCTCATAGGAAACGGCCCGAAGGTAGCTTCCGCCCGGAAGGGCAAGTGCAATTGTCGGCTCCAAAGGGCTATCGTTGTCGAACTCGTTTGTATCCGACAATGAAAAACGATGTTTTCCGAGCGACGGCTTTCTGAACCGCCTTTTGGCTTTGTCCAATTCGGATTGCAGCGCTGAAAAGATGTATGCTGCCTGTGTATCCGTGTACTCATATACGCCCGTTCCGGAGCAATTTCCGAGCAAGCGGATCATCTTAATGATTTTATTCACCCGTGCTTCTGCCACTCGGCGGAAACGGTCTATCTTGGATTCTTTCATATGGCGTCGCCTCCGTTCTGTATATGCTCAATCTGAAATGCAATTTTTGCGAAGAACTTAGCATTGTCATCAAGATACCGCTGCGCTGCCTTTTCCGTTCTGAATTTCCGAACAGAGGCTGCTGTCGGCGGAATCTTTCGAGCAAACCATATGCGGCGGCTGCTGCGTTTGACAAAGAAGCCTTGGTCGGCTCGCAGCACATAATACTCAGACAACTCGTTGTGATTCAATGAGTCGTTTTTGCGCCGTGTCGGCGGATGCATCACGGTTCGGTTGTCCCAAAAGGATACCGAGATTGGTTTCCCATCCAGTTCACATAGCTTGTCGAGCAATTGTTTTGTTGTGTAAACAACATGCTTTTTCCAGACTGGCTCTGCATATTCAACTACAACAACGGTATTGCCGCACGCCCTGTATTCCTCCATGGTGTGAGCCGTTTTCATCCCATTCATGATCCAGCGGCCAAATTCGCCTACATCAAAGGAACGGTTTCGGCTTTTCCTTATTCCGTCACGGTTATCGCTGTTCGCCGCTTCGTATATCGCTGCAATTTGCCTGATTTCCTCTTCGGTAAAAAGCTGACGGCCGTGAAAAGTATAATTCAAAACAGACCAGTGTTTTTCCGGGACCTCCCGACCGCAGGCGTCAAAATCGAAGCAATTGGACGAACCGTGATTGACAACCGGTATGAAGCGATCACCTACACGGATATAAGCTCTGTCATAGTAGATTTCACTGCTCATGCCGATACCTCCTGTTTCACATGCAGGTGGTAGTTGGTATTGACAGTTTCAAAGCAAATTTCCTGTGCAGAGATCTTCTCGGTTCGCAAGACCGTGCTCGTCATACGCATTCCGTCTGCTTCGCGGATAAATGCAGCTTCGCCGATTTCGATTGGATAAATCAGACTGCCGGTAAGCTCGATGTTCTTTTTATGTGGATTCATCCCAATGTCCTCCTTATAAAACTCTGATTTCAATTGCGGTGATTTCTCCGTCCTGCTCATAGGCATACACGCCATAGCAGCCATCACCATACCCGGACGAGCTATAAAAGCCATCTTTGATCAGCCAGGCATCGCCATGCCTGACTCGATCGCAGAAAGCGCCCCATTCGCCGTCGGTATAATCCGGTTTGTTATGAAAGAACCCTGCCAGTCCGGCATCCACACCGATACTGCCGATCTCTTTCATCTCTTTCTGACACGGAATTACGCCATCAAGGTATATCCCGATGATCCCAATCACATCGTAGCAATACGGTTCACCGTTATCGAATGTGCCCTTGTCCTTGTGATGCCATGCTATGCAGGTATACACACCGTTTCTGATCTTCACATCCGTCATGCGGCACCACACATCCCGGTTATAACACGGGTCTGTAATATCGACGCTTCCGTGAAAATCCATCGTTCCGATTTTCTTTCGTCTCATTTTCTGAGCTCCTTTCTGAAAAAATATGGCGGAGTAGGAAAGACCCACTCCGCCACATTTTGCTGAAATCATTCAGCGAGCATATTTTCAAATTCCTGTTCTGTCAGAGTCTTCACCCCGAGCTGCTGCGCCTTTGCAAGCTTACTGCCGGCCTTTTCTCCCACGATCAGGTAGTCCGTGTTTTTGCTGACGGACGAACTGGGCTTTGCGCCCAGCTCCAGAAGTCGCATCTGGATGCCGTCACGGGTGTAATTCTCCAGCTTTCCCGTTGCAACAACGGTTTTGCCATAGAAGGGATTGGTTGTATCTGTGGACATATTTGTTGTCTCCTTTTCAAAAATAATTTTGTCGAGCAGCGGACGCCAAAGCTTCGCTTCTTCCTCATCCGCATACCATTTGTAAATGTTGTTGTGCATCGTCTCTCCAAAGTTTGGAAGCTGCGTAAAATCAAAGCCGCTTTGGATTGCGGATTCAAAGGCTTCCCATGAGCCGCCAAAATAGCTGTCCAGATCACGGCCGGCGTGTCTGCCGACCATCGGGATGCCAAGACCGGCAATAAACTTTGCCAATGTGCAATGGCGGCTCTTTTCAATGGATTCCTGCAATCGCTCATAGGATTTCACGCCGAAGCCCTCCGTCTGGATGATATCCTCCCGGTGCTGTTCCAATGCATACAGATCTCCGAAGTTTTTGATCCAGCCATGACCGATAAACTTCTCCAGCGTTGTGGCGGAGAGGCCCTCGATATTCATGCGGGTTTTTTCGCAGAAATGGTCAAACTTCTGAACCAGTTTGGCTGCACAGGATGGATTCTCGCAAAACAACTGCTTGCTTCCTCCCGGCAGGGTATGGAATGTGAGCCTTGAACCGCAGCAGGGGCAGGTATGCGGACAATCCAATTCTCCGCTTTTGGTCCTGTTCTCTGCAATCTGCGGAATGATTTTGTTTGCCTTATAGACCATAAGTTTGTCGCCGATACCCAAAGCCAGATTCTTATAGATGGTGAAGTTATGCACATAGGCGCGGCTCACCATCGTCCCGTCAATCTCCACAGGCTTAAAAGTCGCTGTCAGACTGACCATCCCGGTTCTGGTCACGGCAACATCCAATCCGGTACACTCCGTTTCATAGAGTTCGTCTTCCCATTTGAGTGCCATCAGTCGGTTTTCATGATGTCCGGTGCGCCAAGACTCCGGCCATAGACAAGATTGTCATATTCCATAATCACACCGTCTACGGGGTAGCCATACTCAGCAGGCTTGAAATCTGCAATCAGCTCACGAAGCTCATCTACATCATGGGTATCCGTATACACATACGGAACTACATCAAACCCATTTTCTGCAAGGAATTGCAGCTGGGCAGCTTTGCTCTGTTCTTCGATGGAATCGCTGATCAGGTCAAAAGCAAAGAACTCCAGATACCGCTTTCCAGACTCACGGGCATCCAGCATTCTTACGCTGCCGGCCGCCAGATTTCTGGGGTGGGAATATGGCTCGCTCAGACTGAGATTGATCTTTTCAAAGTGCGCCCAGGAAATGACGCCTTCACCTCGCACCTCAAATTTGTCTGCGCAGGGAATGCACATTGGCACATTCATAAAAGTGCGGACGGTATGCGTCACATCCTCGCCGATAATGCCCTCGCGTCCTCGGGTGATTGCCTGCTTGAACTCTCCGCCTTCGTAGCGGAGGACAAGTGTCAGGCCATCCAGTTTCCACGAAAGCACCACAGGCCTGCCGTTTGCAAACCGAAGCATCTCATCAACGGACTTTGTTTTATCTGCTGAGAGCATCGGCTTGGTATGGCGCACCGGCGTCAGTTCTTTCAGGATCTCTCCGGGAACAGTCTGAGTGGGTGACCCGGAAAGGATCAAACCGGTTGTTGTTTCCAGTTCCTTCAGTTCATCGACCAGCAGATCATATTCACGGTCCGTCATTGTGGGATTATCGTCCCGGTAATACGCAACATCTGCCGCCTTGATGCGATCGATCAGTTCACGCATATGCTGCATTAGATTTTGATTCGTACTCATGTACAGTCTTTCCTCCTTGAATTTTGTTTTGTAGGGATCAGTGTTGTCCATTCATTGCAAGTCCTGCAAAAGAAATTTTGTCCACAGATCTTTTGGTATTGCGGCACAGTAAATTGCTGCGTAGTTCCGCAGCAGGCCGTCTTAGCCCATATCAGCTCCGCCGAATCCAAAACATTGGGTCGGTATTTTCGGTTAAACGGGATATAATCTGCCCAAAGCGGATCATCAAAAAGTCTTGCAGCATGGCATTCCAGTGCATAATCTGTGATTTCACTTTTCCCGTGAAGCCAGGGTGTGTGTTCTGCACACCACTCATAGAGTTGCTTTTGAAGTTCCTGTTCACTTCGGTAGGCGATGAGCTCTGTTATCATCTCTCGCCATTCTGAAATCTCCAAATCGCCAAGCGCTGTCATGCAACCGTTTCGGTACTGATATTTTTTGCCTTGCCCCGTGTCGGAAATGAGAATGGAACGGCCTGTAAAATATCGGACTTTCAGGTCCGAAAAGCTCAGATTTGCTATAGCCTTTTTCATACGGCTATATCTCCATCTTCACTCTGCGCCTTTGAAAAGGGCACCAATGCACACGGTGTATACCACCTGTCCCACTCTTCCATCGTCAGGGTGTTTCCGTGAATGACCATGGCAGGGATTCCATACAGACTCAGTTGGATATAGGCCATCCAAACGCAGCGAATGTCAATATCCTGCGCCACAAAGAATGTATTGTGACGATAGTCAAATTCCTTACGCTGCATTGCCCAAATGGCGCCGATAACCATCGTTCCCGAGCCACAGGTTGGCTCGTTAATGGTAATCGGACCATCATTGGCTGAAAGCTCGTCCGATGGAAGCGTTATTTGTGCCATAAGCCGGCAGACATCGTCCGGCGTGAAGTATTGCCCGTTCCACTCGTTATTCAGATTCAGCTCGTGATAGATTCCCCCAAGAATGTCGCAGGGATCATCTCGATACTCACGGACAGTCAGGAATAGCAATGCCAACATCCGCGCATAGGACGATAAAAGTTCCGGCGTCATGGTCGACGCCATCTCCTGATATCGCCGTTCTCGCTTTTCGGCATTTTCCGGGTCGGTCTGGGCGGCAAGGCTGTTTGCGGTAATCTCCAGGAATGTGGTAAACACCGTGTTCAGCCCTTGCGACTGTGCCAGGGATCGTATCTCGGAAACCAGTTCTTTTCTATGTTCACTTTTCATCAACATGACCGTCCTCCTGAATACAGATTTTAGGCGGAGAAAACTCCAGACTTCTCCCGTTATCGACGAATTCCATTTCCGAAATGGTGATTTGGGTTTCCGGAATGGTATCGGAATATAACCCGATATCTGTAATAACCATATCGCACAGCTCGTCGAGTCTTCCGTTTGCAGGTTCTTCACCGAAATATACGCCTTTGTATTTGGCACCAAAGCCATCAGGATTGCGGTATATTTCGCTTTCATCCCAGTTTAGGGAAGCACTTTCGCCTGATGCCAGTCTGACCTCGATATAATCGATAAACAGATCCGGTATGGTGGTTGTCGCCTCAAGGTAAAGAGTCAAGCTCATCACCTCCAGCCCCGTTTAGCTCCTGCTGCTCCCATTCGGTCTCTGCAATAAATTCGCGCACTTCATACAGGGTTAAGGCAATATAGACGCACAGCATCAACATGCCGGAAAGCGCCTCAAAAAGAAGCCCGAGTTCGATTGCCATAATGATGGTTGCTGCCCCAAGCGGGATAATGATTACTGCCATAGCAAGCATGGCAACAAAAATAATTCGAGAAAGTATTCTCAAGTCAAATCACTCCTTTATTGGATTTTGTATATAGTTACGGCAAGCCATAAGGCTCCCCGAGAAAAAAGGTTGGGGGAACCTTACGGCTCCGGTCTATATAAAAAAGCACCCAAAGAATGAATTTACACATTCTCTGAGTGCTTTGTTGCCAAACGGCCAGGATGAAATTGTAAACACAGAGGGAGGGCCCTCTGTGTCTGCCTGGTTCTGTGCTTCCCGTTAGAAAGCATAAAAATAGTGCCTGAAAGATGCTCTCTCAGACACTGTGTAACCTGAAAACTATAACTGCAAAAATGCAATCAACGAAACTTACAATGAGATTATAGCAGAAAACGAGGTGGATTTCAAGTAGTTTTCTGGATTTCAATCTTGCACCACAATGAATTTGAAAAAAATTCGTGAAGTCGGTTGATTTTTTCGAGAAATCCGGCTATAATAATATTGGATATTAAATCAGCCGAAAGGAGAAGCTTTATGGAATATATTAAACGACATGCAGAAGCAACGGTGAATACGCTTTCCAAAATGTTCGGTGCGATCCTTGTTGCCGGCCCGCGGCAGGTCGGAAAAACCACCATGCTTCAGCGCATTACGGAAGGGATGAACTATACAGCTCTCGACGATCCGATCATCCGTGCGACAGCACAGGAGCAAAGCGGCACCTTTTTCAAAGACAATCCGCCTCCGGTATTTGTTGATGAAATCCAGAAGGCACCGGAATTGTTTTCTCAGATCAAGATGTTTATAGACCGGGAACATAAAAAAGGTCAGTTTTTCATGTGCGGCTCTCAGCAGTTTCAAATGATGAAGGGCGTTAGTGAATCACTGTCCGGCAGAATCGGGCTGGTAACTCTGCTCGGTTTCTCCTTGCGTGAGAGGTATGGCGTTTCCAATGACACACCGTTTCTGCCGACGGATGAGTATTTTGATGAGCGCAAAAAGCAGCTTGCCAACATTCCATACGAGGATGTATGGAAGATAATCCACCGCGGCTCTATGCCGGAGCTCTGTGAGAATCCGGATTTTGATTGGCAGATGTTTTATGGCGCATATGTGCGAACCTATATTGAACGCGATGTTCGCGATCTGTCTGAGATTGGAGACACCGTAAAATTCACTCGCTTTATGACTGCCGCCGCAGCGTCCACCGGGCAACTCGTCAACCTTGCCTCTATGGCGCGGGATGTCGGGATCAGTCAGCCGACAGCGGAACGGTGGCTTTCGATTCTTGTGGCCTCCAACATTGTTTATCTGCTGAAGCCATACTCAAACAACATCACCAAGCGTGCGGTGAAGACTCCAAAGCTATATTTCTTGGATACCGGGCTGGCGGCCTACCTTACCCGTTGGAATACGCCGGATGTTCTGAAAAACGGCGCTATGGCCGGCGCTTTCTTTGAGAGTTTCGTGATTTCCGAGATCATTAAGAGTTATTATAACAAGGGAATCGTTGAACCGCCGCTGTATTTCTATCGAGACAAAGATATGAATGAGATCGATCTGGTGATCGAAGAAAACGGAACACTGTATCCTCTCGAAATGAAAAAGCATGCGGATCCGCAGAAGAAGGATATGGATGCATTCGATTTGCTCGACAAGATTCCCGGCACAAATCGTGGCCCGGGCGGAGTGATTTGTCTTTATGACAGGCTTATCACACTGAAAGGCAATGACCGTGTTATTCCCATCAACTATCTGTGATAGACTTATATGATTAAATTAAGGCAACCGAGTTGATCCAAACAGAACTCGGTTGCCTTTTCCGCTTATGATACGGTATTCATTATGTCCCCAAGGAGTTTCACCAAACTCCTTGAAAAAGCCGTCTACAACGATTATAATAGATATCGTGTGATTCGTTGGGAGGATTGGAAATGGAAGAAGTATCAAAAGCTAAGCACTATATTGCCGTTAATGCCGGCGGACGGTATCCGCTATTAAAAACCGCCCAGGACTACACGGAATATTTCCATGAGGCATTATCCTTCTCGGATCTGTATGAAACCTACCGATACATAGAAAAACATGGGCTTGAAAAAATCGCAACAGTCATTACCCGAATGATTTGACCGCATTGTCTGCGGTCTTTTATTTTATGGCATATGCCAAAGCAATCTACTTCAGACGGCCAACCAGCACAAAGCGGGCATTATTAAACTCATAACTGCAGGTGGACAATGTTATAACCCGGTCTTCGGCCGTTGGTATTACTTCGCTCTTGATCCAAGCGCGGCCAACAGTTTCGTTCAGCCAATCGACATATTCGTCTTCCGTTGCAAACGTTACCTTCCAAGCGTTCTCATCATCGGCACCGGCAACATAGCCCGCAAAAAACTCAATCCAGTAGTTCTTCGATGGGGTCAGAATCATTCCTGTTGCATGGTTTTCATAGTAAGTCTGATCTTTATATTTTGCAATATCCGATAACATCGTACCATTCTTCATATGATGGCCATACAAAACACTGTGTCGGGCTGACAAATCGGGCTCGACACGCGAGTCTAAAAAGATGCAGCCGGCACCGTTCCATTCTCCGCCAAACAAATGCTTCAAATAGAAGCTGTTGTCATGCCCCTGTACAACAGGGTAGTCGATCTCTGTTCCGTCAATCCTGATCCATGCAACGCAATCAGAATTGATGCTCTTCAGAGCTACAAAGTCTACCACCGGCCATGTGATTGCATTTTCCGACATTTCATCCTGCTCTGGTTTGCTTTCTTCAGGTATGGGTTCCGTTTGCGGTTCCTTTATATAGGTTTCCAAGACGGAATAAGAATCGACACCCTCACGATACTCGGAATGCTCTTGATAAATTCGGTGTGCTGCATATACCGTTACGGCTGCTGAAATCAGAACAATCGCCGTGCATAAAACATTTTTTCTCATAGCGCCTCAAAGCTTATTGGCTTTTTCTTTCATCTGCTTTGCGGATGGATTGCTGTAAATCAGTGTGGTCTGCACATTGCTGTGCCCGGCCTGATTGGCTACCTCATGGATCGAATAGCCATTCTCCAAAGCGTTGGAGCAGAAAAAGTGTCGGAGTGTCTTCGGTGTGATTGTATCAGAGTATTGGTTGAATATCTGATTGATCCGGGACGCTGAAAGCTTCGCACACTGTCGGCTGGCAAATAAGTAGGGACTGTCTGCGTTACGCTCCTTCAGGTACTCCCGAATGGCTGCCGCAATCCGGTCATTGATATAGACAAGCCTCTGTTTGTCACCCTTGCCGATGACGCGGATCTCCTTTGCAACGAGATCTACCTGATCAAGTTTCAGATCGACACACTCGCTGCGGCGCAGACCTGCATAGACCAGTAAGGTCACGATTGCAAAGTCCCGTTTGCTTCCGCTTTCCAACATCCTCTGCCGGAATGCCTCTACCTCTTTTTTATCAACGGAGCATGGGCTGGCATATTGAATCTGTACCTTCATGAAGTCACTGTCCAAAACTGCCATGTCTGACTGCCGACCACTCTGTACCAGATACTTGTTTAAGCAGCGCAGCGCCGACAGGTGGTTATTGACAGACTTCGGACTATAGCCTCGGATATTGCGCATATAGGAGATGTACTCCAAAACATTGGAACGGTAGAGTTCCTTTGGCTCGGACCCGAAGCTGTCCCGGCACCAACTAAAATACATTCGGATGTTACGGCAATATGTCAAAGCAGTATTTTCGGATTTTCCGATGCGTCTCAGATACTCCTCAAATTCTTTCATATACGATCGCCTCCTATCCCTATTACACGAGGGAAGGGATGCGTTTACAACCGTTTTGATTATGTATAACTGCGTGTGGGCAAATTGGCATTTGATTATGTTTAACTCGCCGTCGAAAAAAGCTGCGCCCGGGTGGCTCAGTTCGCCATAATTCACATTATGTCGAGGTTATAATAGGCTTGTATTCCAGCTCCAGAATATGAAAGAAAACTTTCAGGGAGCCGCTTGCTATTATTCGGCATCTTGACTATAATATCACCGTAGCTGTCATGGAATTGCGATTGACAAGGTGTTTCGTAAGGTTGCCATTTCAAACCCCGGTATAGTTTGTATCAGTGTCGATGAAGCGATTGCTGGCGGTATCAGTGATGCCCATAACGGCACAAGCGGCCAGAACCGGTTGAATCTGTGGAGCCGGACCGTATTACACGCACATTGGAAATAGAAATTGACAGTAATCATGGCAGAAATGAAAGTGTCAGTTTCCACGATCAACAGAGTTTATAAGAGTTTGAAGCGTAAATCCTATATTGCCAGAGACAATCAGGCTCGTGATGAGCGAATCATTTTGAAGTAAGAGTAGGGGATTTGGAAAATGCCAAAGCGATATAAAGAAGCCCGCTTGATGCACAAAGCCAAGCTGACCGAGATGGCAGTAAGGCTCGGCGTATCACAGCCGACTTTAAGTGCATGGGAAAGCGAGCGCAAGGCGGCTCCCGTAGAAGCGGTGATCAAGATGGCGGAATTATACGGTGTCACAACGGATTACCTGCTTGGACAGGACAATCATACCGTGACTCCCGGTGAACCAATCCCCGAACAATGTCTGAAACTGTTCCACGAGAAGCCAGTGTGGTCCCCTGTGCATGGCTGGCTCCTGGTCAATGCCATAACGGAGGAACTGGTCACATCCAATGGCGAACGCATTCCCTTTTCGGATGCTGCGGAGTTGTTTGCTATGATGCCGCAATCCTCAGAATACAGTCGCACTTTGGGTACACCTCTTCCGCTTTCGAGACTTGCTGAGCATCCGATCCTTTGGGTAGAACCAATCTCGACAGATGAGTATCTGAGAAATGAACTTCGGGGTTTGTACCATACCAGACGGCGCTACGTAGAGAATGATGCCGGGAACCGATTCTTGTTTGATGCGTATGGCGTGAAATGGCTGGCGTTCAAGCCAGAGGGATAGATTTGCCTTAAAACGATATAAAAGCGGCTATCTCATAATGAGATAACCGCTTTTATATCAGTCATTCAGTTATTTGTGATGGATACACGGGCATCTAGTTCGTAGCTCGGTGAATTATCACAACTCCTGTGTTGGTGGAACTTTCATCAATGAAAGTTTTAAATTCGGTTTTTACTCTTTCTCTTGCTTGCCTTTGAGACTTTCTTGAGGGTTCAAGGATTTTTATCTGCGACTTTCGAGAAACATCAATATATCCCTTAATTTTTTTTGGCACTTCAGTCACCTCCAATTCTAGGCTGCGCTCGTAATGCTTTATCCATCTTATATAGCAGCAATAGCAGATACGCATAGGGTATGAAAAAAGTATTAGCAAGAGTTTTAATTTCATTTGCACTCTTCGCAAGGATGCTGTCGCCATGACATACAATCTGTAAAAGGCCTACCATTTTGCTGGTTTTGCGCTGCGTTAAGCAAAAAACCGGAATACCAAGATACTGTGAGTAGTCTTTTCCGTCACCGTTTTTGAAGACACTGCACACCGCCGATGCGTCAGGCTGTATGTCTAACTGGTCGCTTGCGGATAGAAAAAGCGATGCATCGTGATATGCGTCCTTTTCCACCAAGCGAGATTTTCCACGTATGGTCGGTCCACTTCTTGTAGGGTGATGATATCCACATAAGCTAATATGTTTTTCAGTCATCTTTTCTTGCGTACCAGACCCATCTTCAATAAGCTTGACATAGGCAACTTCAACATCAACAATACCGTCATTTGCTTTAGGAATGCCGAGTTTTTGAATCACATTATCGTATAATGCAGCACAAACGGTATCACTGGCGAGGTCGAAGTTCCAAGCCTTGCAGTCGATTCGCATTCTTTCAATAATTTCATGTATCTGAATATTTGCATTTTTGGAGCTATATTTATATACAGCGGCTATTCCTTGCATTGCACTTGAAAAGGCCTCGTTTGTAAACACCAAATCAGCTTTTTCACGCTTTATTACAGTGAGCTGTCCTTCCAACTCTGCGATTTTTTGACTGGTACTCTTTTCAGCATTAGCATACAAACACAGTATAACAATATTGAAAATACTAAAGGCAATAAAAATAATCCATCTAAGCAGAACCCCTGTACCTACTGTCCAATTGCATAGGACACCAAAGATGGCAGTTAGAATTCCAATTACAGCTGCCTTTACCATTGGTCTTGAAAAAAATGCTTTCAACTCTTGCACACATATGCTCCTCTCTGTATTGAGTCATATCTGTATATAATACTATATTTCTCACTGGTTTTCAATGTGTCTGTGTCTGCATTATCCGCAAAATTTCAGCAACACTTGCTGTATGGTATAGTGGACTGCCGATTTAGAAAATTTTTGAGTAGTATTTTCAAATGAGAAGCTGTTTTCCAAGTGACACAGACCCAGCAGTATCCTGCTGGGTCTGTATTTAATATGTACTCAGGAATCCGCTGGCATAGCCATACTGTGTGTAGAGCGGATCTTACTTCACCTTTGTACAGTATGGATGTACACCCTTACAGTGTCGCTATCAGGCAATCGCTTTTATCTATCTTATTGTTCCACCGGGAACTTTGTAATGTTGCCCAGGTAATACTGGCAGACCATCATGGCGTCGGAGACATCCATAGTGCCGTCGCCGTTTACATCGGCGGCTTTTTTCTGCGTATCTGTCGGGGTAACATTGCCCAGATAGATTTGGCAGATCAGCATGGCATCGGAGACATCAATGATGCCATCTGCATTTACATCTCCATATTTGACTGCACTCTGATCTGCAATGGTCAGGGTCAGGGTGGTCATGGGCTTGTCACAATGGACACCGTATTCCATCTCCAGGGTGTCGCTGTTTTCTCGGTTTTGGTACATGGCGTAGGGGAAGGTGATCTGGAAATCGGTATCGCTGGCCTTCAGCGGCTTTTCCGACCAGGTCACATACTTTGTCACATCACGGGTCTTGCCGTTGGCGTAGTAGGCCGTTACCTGCATACCGGTGGGGTCGAAGGTGTCTTTTACATTGTAGGTCGTCTTGTCCGGCAGCTTCGTGACCTCGATGCGTTCAATGGTGCTGCCCACAGCCATCAGGTAGGCGGAGTCGTTCTTAAAGTAGATGGTGCCGTACTCGTCCATGATGGGGCTGCAAATGGCATACTGGGCCTGTGCGCCGCTGGGCGTGAAGATGTTGTAGGGCGTCGTATAGGTCTCCGTTTTTCCGCTGGCGGTATAGGTCTCCATGGTTTTCAGAGAAACCTCGGTCTGACCGGGCTTGTCCTCCAGCACCCGGAGCTTGCCGGGGGTGAAGTTATCGAAGAAATACACATAGACGCAGCCGGTTTCTTCCTCATAGGCAGTGGTCAGAACGCCGCTGGTCTGGGGGTAGCCGTGGGTGCGTACCGTGTAGGCAATCTCCCAGTTGGGGATGTCAATGACCGTGAGGTTATGGCCGCTGTACGCGCCGAACTGCGCCGTGCCAGAGATACCGATATAGGCCCGTCCATTATAAATGGTGGGCGTACAGGTAGACATGGCGGGATTGGCCGGGTCGTCATCGTAGTTATAGAGCTTCAAGGTGCGGACATCCTCGATGGTGCCCTTTTCGTCCACGGTGGCCTCGAAGAAGTAGCCGCCCTTGCTGGTGAAGTAATACTTTCCGTTGTAATGGGTAATGGAGCTGCGGATGTCGCCAGTCACATTCATCTTGTAGGAGGACAGCAGTTCGCCGGTCTTGGGGTTAAAGGACAGCAGGCTGGGCTTGCCGGTGGTGTAGCCGGAAGCGCCGTCATCCGTGCCAATCAGCAGGAAGTCGTCGCACACATAAGCGCCGGCCCAATAGAAGCCGCCCTTGCTGGTGTAGTACCAGGTGGGGAGCTTTTCTTCCATCGTCTGCGTGGGGTCCTCGTCGGTGGCGCTCAGGCACACATAATGAGCTTCGTTGATCTCGCCTACCCAAAAGCCGGTGTAGATGTAGCCATCGTGATAGACAATAGAGCTGTTGGGCTGACCGCCGATGGAGTCCCGATAGATCCACAGGGAGTCCAGGGTATTGGCGTCGAACGCCTGGATCGTGCCGTCAGACAGGCCCACGAAAATCATGCCGTTGGCGTAGGTGGGCGGGTTGATGGCAAAGCTGGAATTGTGGTCCATAGGCTTGTCAATGAGAATTTCACCGGAAATAGCATCCACCTTGTAAATGCGGGAGCCGGAGTAGGTGTAAATGGCACCGTCCACCAAAATGGGGCAGCCGCAGGCGTTCACATCGTAGCCGGAGCCAATGGAGGTAGCCCAGTACAGCTCGGCATCCTTGGCGTAGACCGGCGTTTTGTAGTCCACCACGCCGTTATTTTCGTTGTTTTGGCGTAAGTGGGGCCAGGCAGAGTCGAAATTGATGAGCTTGTCGTTGGTCGGAGCCTTCTTTAGTGTGATGGACAGTGTGCCGTCCTTGTCGGGAGCGGTGTAATGCTCCACCTTCTGGCCGATATAACCGGCGCAGGTGGTGGTGTAGGAATAGCTGCCGCCGGGGGTCAGGCTGTAGGTGCCGTTTTTCTCCACGATGCGCTTGCCGTTGAGGTCATTGGTCAGGAACACCGTGGCATCCGCCGGGGTCGTTTGGATGGTCAGCTGGATGGGGTCGCTCTTTTGAACATGGACGGTATAGGTCAGCTCAATACTGCCGGTATCCGCGTGGCAGACCTGCACCGAAATACTCTCATTGTAAAGGTCCGTATTCAATGCTGCCTCTGCATTTTCCAGCGTATCATAGCGCACACCGTTGACCTTGGCATAGTACCCGCCGCAGCAGGCGGTGTCTGCGCTGCTGTTGGGATAGGTGCCGGAGAGGTAGAGCGCGGTGGTCTCCCGGTCCACCTTAACATAATAATCCGTGGTATCTCGATCAAAGCGGGCCGTTGCGCCCTTTGGAGTTACAAAGGGCAGTGTCTCGTCCTTTGTGGCAACAGTCAGGCTGGACAGGTGCAGCTGCCGCAGCAGTTGAACATCGTAGTCCTGGTAGTAGGTAGTGCCGTTTTCTGTCTTGGAAATGCGGACTGTCACCGTCTGGCCGTAACCTGCCTTGGCCACGGCATAGGTCAGGCTCTGAGCAAGACCCGTTTTGCTGACAGGCGTTGTGACCGTCACCGTCTGTGCAAGGTCATGGGTCTCCGGGACGGTGCTTTGGGTCTGATACAGAGCCGTCACAGTCTTTCCGTCGGTTGTGGCCTGCATGGCAACGGAGCTGTTCCAGTCGGACACCGTATAGTTATAGGTGTGATCGGCGGCAGAAAAGGTCTTGTCGGCGGTGTAGGCGATCCGGCTGGAAGCGTAGGTGCCATTATAGAAGGCCAGACCGGTCAGCCAGTCGGCGGTGACAGGCTCCGGGACAGACACATTCAGTCCACTGGAAGCCGTGAAGGTGATCTGCGTGTGATACCAGGTGTTCTTCGTGGCGATGCAGGTATAGCTCTCGCCGGGGACCAGGTGATAGATCCCGTCCACCGGGGCAATCTCGGAGCCTGCTCCATTGATCACCTGCACCGTTGTTCCGGAAGGCACAGCCAGCGTCACCGGTACGGAAGCTACCTTCTGAATGTGGAGGGTATAGGTGCTCTGCTCCCCGTTGGGCGCTGCTACCTGAATCATGTGATCCTGCGTGTCTCCGGTCAGCTGCACCGCCCCGGTTCCGGTGACGGTATAAGCCTCACCAAATGGTGCGGCGTCAATATCCACAGTGGAGGACACGGTTTTTAGGCTGTACTCCCGGGTGTTGGGCGCAAACTCCAGGGGCAGCTTGGTCCCCTCCGCCGTGGCTGCCAGAGCCTTCAGCGTGGGCACACGGGTCACGGTGACATCGTAGGACTGAATCTGCGTGTAGCCGTCCGAGCCTGTATACTGTGCTTCCAGCGCGAAGGTCTTGCCCTCCATGCCAGAGGTCAACAGATAAGTAAGGGATGTGGCTGTGCTGTTCCAGCTGCGGGATATGCCCGACATATCCTTGCCGTTGGTGCCGGTATAAATGGTGCGGAGCCTGGTGGTCTTGGTATTCGGAACATTGCCCATCACAACATTCAGGTACACGCTGCTCAGAGCATTGGCTGTATCCTCGATCCAATACTGCGCCGTGTGGTTCGCGCGGTTTTGTGCAGCGCGGTAGGGTTCTTGATCGACATCCAGCAGCCGGATATTGCCGAACCACTCGCCGTAGGGCAGAGTCGCAGAGACCTGGGCGTTGGCGGAGACCGTCAGCGTTCCCTCTGTGCGGTTATATCCGCCGTCGGACACACAGAACTTATAGTCGCCGGCGATGACTTGGACGCTGCCGGTGCCGGTGGTAACATTGCCATAGACATCCGTAAGGGAGAGGATCGGTGCCTCCACCGCATTGCCGTTTTGGGTCGCTGTGGCGGAGACGGTGTATTTGGTCCCGTCCAGAAGGGCCGCATATTCGGCAATGGCGTCTTTCAGGTTTTTCAGCAATGGTCCTGCCGAGTCGGCAGTTGCCGTCCGCAGGCCCTTCAGCGCCGCTGCGTAGGCACTGGCCGCTGCCGGATAATTCTGCACATGGTTGGTCATGTCCAGGTAATCCGCCATTTGGATAATCAGCTGGATAGCTGCGTCCGAATAAGTCGAAGATACATGGAAGCAAAGGGCCTTGACGGAAGAAGCCGGAGCGTCCAGCTTATAGCCACCCTTGTCATAATAGAGCAGGTAATTGGCGGAAACGCCGTTGATCTCATAGACGAATCCGTTTTCCAGGCCGACAAAGTCAATATCTGAATCCGCCAGCGCCTGTTGAATGGTTTGCCCAGATTTATACTGGATACGGGTCGGCTCCACGATGGTGCTGTTGGCGTTCATAGCCACAAGCACAAAGCTACCGGCGTACTCCTCTGCGGCCATCGCCGTGACCGGCATGGCGGCAGAGAGCAGAAGCACCAGACTCAGCAGCAGAGCCATTACTCTTTTGTGCATTTTCCTTCCTCCTTGTTTTCAATACAGGCAGTTCCATAGCCTGTACCGTATTTTCTCCCAGGTTGTCCAGCTGCCCTTGCAGGCATCCAGTACACGCACGGCAAATGAGTCAACCTGCTTGCGCTGCTCCGGGGTCATCTCCTGGGTGCTGAACAGCGCCTTTTGATTCAGTTCTGCGGCCTCCGCAGCATCCTCCGGGAACTGCACCGTACTGTGGCGCAGCAGGCAAACGGCATAGCCATAGCGCATGGCAATGGCCTCCCGGTCGTTTGCGGCGTCGATAGCGGCCATCTTCTTCCGAAACACCCTGCGGCGATGGAAAATGCACCCGGCCAGCAGCAAGATCAGCAGCAAGGGAAGAAGCAGTAGGTAGTGGGCATTCAGTGAGAAGGTAAATCGGTCCTGCTTGTGCTCGTTGACCTCCTCTGGCTGCTCCACCTCTACAAATTGCTGGGTGTTGTTCTCATAGGTATTCTCATCCGGGCTGTCGCCGCCCAGGGACAGTTCCTCGTCGTCTATGTAGCCGGGAGTCACCTCGAACGGCACAAAGCCGACACCGCTGACATAGTATTCCGCCCAGGCGTGGGCGTTTTCTTCCGTCAGGGTAATGGTCTCACCGGCCTTGTAGCGGGCGGCATCCTCTGCCGAGAGGTAATACCCCTCCACATAGCGGGCCGGAACGCCCATGTAGCGCAGCATCAGCACCGCTGCCGTGACGTAATGGACGCTGTAGCCGTGTCCGCTGCGCTCCAGCGTATATTGTAGGAAGTCGCCGCTGCCGTTCATGGTCCGGGCAGTCTCATCGTAGGTCATGGCTTCCCGTAGATAGTCAAAGATGATGGTGCGGATGTCGCTGATGGTCCGGGTCTGGGTGTCCAGCTTCAATTGCCGCTGGAGGACGGCCCAGCTGTCCTGGGTCATTTGCAGGTCCACGGCCCGGAGATAGTCGGCATAGGCCTGCTCCTTGGATAGATAGTTCTCGATGTTTTCCCGGCCCTGGGCTGTGGAGAGGTTCCGCTGGATCTGATACCAGTCCGGGACGCTGCCTTTCAGATAATACAGGCTCTCTGCGGCGGGCAGGTCCGTGTCCCCGATGCGGTCCGCTGCCATCGTTTCGCTGCCATAGACGGCGTAGGGATAGTAGCCGTGGGCGGAGCAGGCGGAGAGATTTCGTATAGTCATGGACAGCGGTGTGGCCGTCTCCGTATAGCCATCCGCCAGTGCAATTTGACTCTGGCCGTAGAAACCCGCCTCATGGAGCCAATAGAAAAGGCCCTCATATTGGGCGGTTTCTTCGGTATCGGCTACTTTCCAGCCGGTGCCGGTGTAGGTGTCGTAGACCTGCCCACGCAGATACACCTTTTCCGGCTGCTCCATTGTGACTTCCAGCGCCGGGGTGTCGCTTTTATTCCAGGCGGGTAAGTTCTTGAGGTTTCCTTCCGGCATGGAATTGGTATCGCTGTCGTAGTGCCGCTGGTGAAGCTGGGTTTGCATCGTCTCGACCATGTCTGTATTCAGCTTGTCTTGGCAGGACAGGCCAATCAGCAGACACAGCGCTGCACACAGGACCGGCAAGATCAGCTGCGCCGGAATGCCTGCAAGGGCTTCTCCCTCTGCCGTGTGCTGCACCATCAGCAGCACCGTGCCAATAATCAGCAGCCCACCGCCGATGCCTATGGGAAACAAGCCCAGCAACAGGGCTGCATAGCAGGGCAGCAGAATCGGCAAGGCCAGCAGCATCCGTCCGCTCCATGCGCTACGGCTGAGAAGCAGCGACACCGCCAGTAGCAGAACCGTTACCGCCAGAGGCAGAAATTGGGCATCCGCTGCCGCAAGGTCCAGGTAGATCTTCCCGGTCTTTTTCGTCAGCAGGGTCAGGAAATCATTTGCCAGTGTTCCAAAACCGGGTAGGACAAACTTGTTCAGTGCCAAGCTCAGAAGAAGCAACACGCCGATGCCCGCTGGAACGAGCCAGTTCCCGATTCTGGTTTGGTATACTATCAGCAACGCCGCCTGCACCAAAATCGCAGCTGCTGTCATGGCCCACCATGGGTAGGGAACAGAGGGAAATGCAGCGGTTAAAAGCAAGCAGAAGCCCACCGTCAGAACGGCACAGACCACCCAAGCGCCCCAGGGAAAGTGCAGCTTTTTCTGTGCCGTTTCGGTGACAATCCACTGGAGTCCGTTTTCATTTTTTCGCATGATGGGTTAAACCTCCAGTCGCTGCATGGCCTCGGAATAATTCTGCGGGGCAAAGGTGGTCGCACCGGGGTACTGTTCTTCGGTACAGAGGATGAAATGCACCCGCCCGTCCGTGAGCAGCTGTTCTTCCGGCGCTGTGCCGAAACAGAGAATTCGGCTGTAACCGTCAGTTTTGGGCAGGCGGCACTCAGCGCTGCCCCTGGTCTTTACCAGAGCCGGGATAGCCTGCAAAAGCTGGTTTTCCTCTGAAATGTCCTGGACCTGCAGATCGTCCCGGTCCGTCCAGCACAGGGTATAGGGTACACCACTTTGCAGCAGTGCCATGCCTGCGGAGGACACGACCTCCGCCAGTGCGTCCATCTGCTGGGGGTTACCGCCGGTGCGCTTATCCCAGAATACCAAAAGGGAACGGCTCTCCGGCTGGCTGGCCTCTTTCAGAATCAGCTCATCTAACTTGGAGGACAGCTTCCAGTGAATTTGCCGGATGTCATCGCCGGGGCGATACTCCCGGAGCTGGTACACCTCGCTGCGGTCCTCACCCCGTCGATTGGAAGTGCCGTCGTCGGCATAGGCCGGTCGGGCGGTCATGTCCGCCTCCATTGGATACAGGTCCGGGAGGATGGTCAGACGGGCATCCGCTTTCACGCGGGCCTTCATGGGAATCAGGCCCAGATAGTCCAGCAGGGTAAACCGGCTGATCTGCACATACACTCTGCCGCAGAAGCTGCTTTGCAGCAGGATGGTTTGGCTGCTTTCGCCCTTGGCTCCGATGCTGCCGGTCAGCGTCACTGTCTGATCTTCCTCAGTGAGATCATTGCGGATAGAGACCTGACAGCCATAGCGCATTACGGGCAGAAATGCTCCGTTGCGGATACGCACCCGACAGCTGACTGCCGTGCGTTTTGCCGCTGTGGCCGGGGTCAGAATGTCCACCTGCAGGTGCCTGCGGACATAGAAATTGACCGCCCAGGAGGCCAGGGGCAGCAGGAGCAGCAAGCAGAGTCCGGCCAGCGCCCAGAAGGAGCCGCTTGTAAGAAGCAGCGCCGCCAACGCCAGCAGCAGGATCAGATAACACAGGGCGCTGCCTAAGATCGTTTTTCTCATTTGCTGGAAAATTCCCGGACATCCGGCTTCTGGACGGAGGTAAGTACATTTTGCAGGATCAGTGCCGCTGTATAGTCCTGGAGCCGCGCCTTGGAGTTGAGGATCAGACGGTGGACGCACACATCCGGGAACACGGCGCACACATCGTCAGGGATCACATAGTCCCGGCCCTCTAAGTAGGCGTTGGCCTTGGCCGCACGGGTCACAGCCAAAGCGCCACGGGGACTGACACCCAGGGTCACATAGGCGTTGGAGCGGGTCAGATCCACCAGCTCTGCAATATAGTCATAAATTCGGTCTGCCACATGGATATTGCTGACCTCTGCAATGAGCTTTTCCAGCTCGGCAGGGGAAGTCACTGTCTGGCAGGCAGAGAGCGGGTCCACATGATGGCGATCCTTCAGCAGTGCCGCCGTGCTGGCCCGATTGGGATAGCCCATGCTCAGTTGGAGCATGAAACGGTCCAGCTGGGATGCGGGCAGCATCTGCGTACCCGCAGAACCCACCGGGTTTTCCGTTGCCAGCACGATAAAGGGCTTCGGCAGGGGCCGGGTCACGCCGTCCACGGTGACCTGCAACTCCTCCATAGCCTCCAGCAGAGCGGATTGGGTCTTGCTGGAGGTACGGTTGATCTCGTCCGCCAGCAGCAGATTGGTCATAATGGCTCCGGACTGATATTTCAGCTTGCCGTCTGCCTTATCGAATACGGAAAACCCGATAATATCCGATGGCAGGGTGTCGGAGGTGAACTGGACACGCTTGGAGTCCAGACCTAGCGTTTTGGAAAATGCCTTGGCCAGCGTCGTCTTGCCTACACCGGGGACATCCTCCAGCAGCACATGGCCCTGTGCCAGGATGGCCAGCAGTACCTTGCGGACGATGTCCTCCTTGCCCAAAACGACCTTGTTGACCTCTGCCTGAATTTGATCTGTCAGCTTGTTCATGCTTTTTTCCTCTTTCTGCCGATGATGTAGATCGCACCGGCGGCGATTACGACTACCGCACCGATCACGGCGCAGATGATGATTCCATTTGTGCCGAAGGCCTCACGGGGCGCTTGAGTGCCGTCAAAATGCAGCACCCACGGCTGCCCGGACCGCACACGCTGCACAGCCACTAAGGCCAGGACGGATTGGGCCGTTGCCAGGCCGTCGCCGGCCCCCTCCAGCACATGGCGGTAGGTGCCGTCCGCTTCCCGGAACTGGGAAAGCTCCGTCAGCAGGGTGTGCTCGCCCTTGACAAAACGGCTATCCGTCTCCGGGTCAATGCCCAGCGCACACAGGGCCAGGATGACCTGGGCGGTGCTTTCCGCGTTTTCATCGCCGTAGGCGATATACCCGCAGGTGTCCGTCAGCTGGCCGGAAAGATAGGAAAGTGCTGCGTCGATCTCGGTCTCCATCTGGTCCCGATAGGGAGCTAGGGCCTGCACCGCCATAGCGGTGATGTCCACATCCGATTTTCCGGGGATCAGGCCGAAGCCGCCGTCCGGCTCCTGAGCAACGGAAATGGCATTTACCATGTCCTCCCGGGAATACAGGGCGTCTGCCGGGACCTCTGTGTCCCCGGCATCCAAGGTCAGCAGCGCCCATATCCAGCCATTTAAGCCCTGAGCGCCCGGATCGCGGGCATAGTTGTAAGTACCCTCTGCGATCAGGTCAATGGCCGAGCCATCGGGCTTCGTGCCGAAGTTGGTGGGGTTGCCCCCCAGTGCCAGCACCGTTAAAGAAATCCGGTGGTATTCCGTGGCCTTGTTGCGGTCCAGGCATCCGTTTTTGGCGTATGCGTCCTCCACATGGGCCTTCAGTTCCGCCAAATAGTCGGAATAGCTCTCCCTTGTGCCGGACAGTGCCATAGCTATGGCCAGCCAATCGCAGACGGAATCGCCTGCAGGAAACAGTTCCCGGTCTTTCAGCAATTCACCCTTCTTGCCGCCCAGAGCGGACATTCCCTCCGCACTCTGTGCGATCTGTTTTTTCAGCGAGGGAGCGCTTTCCGCAAGGGCCAAAGTCGGAAGCAGAAGCAGCACGCAAAGAAGTGCCGCTAATATTCGTGTTGCTCTTTTCATGCTGCTGCCTCCCAGGTTCTATGGAATTTGTTTTGATAAGGGGTAAGGCCCGATCCCCGCCGCAGGAGCAGGGCGGGGGCCGCCTGTGCGGCGGTGGGGGATGGCTCCGTACCGCCGGTGGCCGGGAGAATATCTGTTTTCTCCTCATGGCACTTGGAGCAGCGATAGTGGATGTAACCATCCTCTGTTTCGGTGGGTTCCAAACGGTCCGTCTCCACGAAGTCGTGGCCCAGGGCTTGGTAGCTGCCGTTGATCCACAGGCCGCAGTAGCTGCTCAGTGAACCGTAGCCGCCTCCGGTGGAATCGTAGCCGCCGATGTCCTTGCCGTAGGACAGGGTGAAGCGCACATAAATGGTAATGCCGTTGCGGACCTTGTAGCCACTCATGCCGGTACCCTCATACAGGGTGCCGTTGATGGAGTACATCCAGCCCGAGCCTTGGGTATAGTCAAACTCCCCGATGCTGTCCCGGTCATAGTTATCATTGGTGGTGATGCCGTCCCGCAGGATCAGCTCCCAAAGATGCTCCGGGACATTGGCACGGTAGGCAATGTCGCCCCGGCTAATCCGGCGCAGATAGAAGTTCATAGTGGTGGACCCCTGGTAATCCGGCTCATAACCGCGCTCCTGCAGGAAGCGCAGCAGCACGGATGCCGCCGTTTCGCCCTCTACGATGTCCAGCGTACCGGTATCCAGAATGCCCAGGCCGATGGTGGTCGCATCCAGCACCACATCCACCGAGCCTGCCGGGTCGCCCTCACTGATCTGGTGATAGGTGACGGTGTAGACCTTCATGGTGGAGTTTCCGTTACCATCCCAGGCCAGCACCCGGACGATGTGGGTTTCTTCATCGCCCAACTGAGGGGGATCGAAATACAACTCGTAGGTGGGTTGAGAATCGCCGTAGCTCTTTTCCACGGTTTTGCCGTCCAGCGTGACCCGAATTTGATTGGAATAGATCACACCGGCTCCCAGCTCTGCGTTGGCACGGGCAATCACCGTCAAGGGGAAGGTTTGGGAGCTCATGTCCAGGCTGGCCCCGTCCAGATTGGTAACGATGGAGGGTGGATAGTCCCCCACCGTCGGGTGGGTATCGTCCGCAAGATTCGCGTAATAGCCCACCCGGTACTGAACAAGTCCCAGAAAGGTCTCCCCATCATAAAGAGACAGCACAAAGAGGTTATCTGCGTTGAAATCCAGCTGTGCCTCGTAGTCCTGGTTATTCTGAGAAGTAAGCAGCAATCCGTTTCCGGAATTGGTCTCATTTTTCAGCCGGACACGGATATGCAGATCGCCCTTACCCAGGGGATAGGCCACAAAGGTCAGCTTGCTGTCGGGCAGCTCTGCCTTGGTAAGCTGCTGGGTTTTCAGTGTCGTATAAATGCGGGGCGTATCATCCTCCTCACCGCCGCTGCCGTGGTCACCGCCGCTGCCGCCGTGGTCCCCGTCGTCTCCGCCGGTGCCATCACCATGGTCACCGGAATCCTCGGAGCCGCCTTTGTTATCGTCTGACTTGGAGCCGCCCTGGTCGCCCTTGCCGGGGTTATCCGTGGGGTCTGTGGGGCCCGATGGATCCGGCTTGGTGTCATCGGGTTTCTGCGGCTCATCCGGGTTCTGCGGCTCATCGGGCTTCTGCGGCTCGTCGGGCTTCTGCGGCTCTGATGGATCCTGGGCAGTATCCGTATTCTCTGTATTATCCTTGCCGGAGCTTTGTCCGCCGGTGCTGCCGGAGCCTTGCAGCGACTCTGCCTGGAGCCGATCCGGCTGAGTGCTGATGGGATTCTCCGGCCTTGTCCGACCGGAGGAAAGAAGTGAGAGGCTGATCCCTGCCACCAGCACAATGACCAGCAAAATACTCACGGCGCTATATAGGCCGCTATGTTTTTTCATACGGGTATCCTCCAAATGCTTATTTTGGATTCTTACCATCGTCTCCTAAAACAGGAGGCAATGGTAAAGCCCCAAAATATGGCGAATTGCCTCCCCTCCCAAAAGGGAGGGGAAGCTATGGATTCGCCTTGGTTTACTTGGAATTTTTGACGACCGCAACGGCGTCGGTGGAGTTGACGGCCTTGTCAAAGTTCACATCCGCGCGCAGGAACTTCCGCACAGAGACTTTCTCGAAGTCGGTGTACTTGCCGCTGTAGATGTCATAGGTGAGTTGCGCATCGTTGATGTCCACAACGCCTGTCTCATTGACATCATAGCTCTGCTTCACTTCCTCGGCTGTGGCGCTGGCCTTGATGATATTGGCCTCAGCCGTAGCCACAGTGAATGCCTCATTCTTGTCCACAATCACCAGCCAGCTGTACACATTCTCACCGTAAGCGGTAGTCTTATACATGACATTATCGCCGTAGGCAAAAGCCTTGCCCTCTTCAGGGGTGCCGGTCACGGTTACAAGAAACACGGTCTTGTTATCCATCTGCACATACTCGGAAACAGCTACCTTCATGGTCAGAGTGGATTTCTTCTCGATGGTGATGACCAGATCGCCGGTGACATTGGCGATAGTGTAGGTGTTGTCGGCTCCCTCGGTGATAGTCACATCCATGCCGCCCATAGTGGCAGTGATGGTGTACTTAAAGTTCTCCTGCTTGGCCACGGTGAAGGTGTAGTTAGCCTTTTCCTGAACGGTGGGCTCGCCGGTAGCATCACCTGCGCCGGTGCCTGCAAAGGTGACCTTGTAGGTTTCCGGCAGCTTGACCTGCTTATTGCTGTTGATGACGATGTCGCCGGTCACATCCACACCGGGGATGGTGTAGGTGGTGCCGTCGTCATTTACCTTAAAGCCGGTGTATGCCTTGCCGCCGATGGTCACAGCCATCTTGTAGGCATACCCATCCATAGGGGTCAGCTTGAAGGTGTAGTTAGTCTGGTAAGTAGCAGTCGCAGCACCGGTGGTATCGTCGCCCAGAGTGACGTTGAAACTCTTGGCGGTCTTGGCGCTGGTGACGACCACATTGCCGTTGACATTGGGCACGGTGTAGATGCCATCCTCGTCCGGGCTAACTGTCGTTGCCTCACCGCCGCCGACGGTGACGGTGACAGTATAGTCATAGTTGGGGTCCTTGGGAACGAAGGTCAGAGTGCCGCCCGCTGCGATCACGGAGCCCACCGCGTCGGTACGGGTGAAGTCATCCGGCAGAGTCACGGTGTAGCCGCTGACGGTAATAACGGCGGTGTCATCCAAAATGGCAGCCGCAGGTGCGTCAGAGTCAATGGCGTTTGCATTGGCATCCACACACGCTTCCGTTACTTTCACATCAGATGTACCCTGGCCGGCTGCCACAAAGCTCAGAGTCAGTGCATCGCCCAGCTCGGCGGCTTTGCCGTAACGCACGATTCGCACGGTGCCGTTGCCGGGGATCACGCGATAACCCTCGATGCTGGTGGCTTCCATGGTCAGCGTCAGAATGGCGGGGTCAAAAGAGAAGGTCATGTCGTAGGCGCTGTAGGTGGTCTTGCCGTCGTTGTTGCCGATGGCCACAGGGATCTCCACGATTTGACCGGAGGCTACCTGCTTGTCCGCACCCATGGACACGGTGTAGCCCTTGGCAGCAGCAGTCCCGACGGGAATGGTCAACTCGCCGCCGACTACTTTGTGAGCGATGTCGGTAGGCTCTGCTCCGAAGGTCTTAAGGGTCTGCACCTTCAGACTAAAGCTCATAGCGTTTGCATTGGCTTCCTTCGCAGTGAACTTGAATTGGCAAATTTCTCCAGCTTTCAGATTGAACGCTTTGCTCAGTGCCAAAAAAGCGACCTTAGTAACTGCCGTACCATCGCCATTGATGGTTTCTTTGCCCTTGTCAGTTGACATAAAGTTATCAACATCTTCGTAGGTTTCGGACACGGCCCCCTCGTATGTGTAGGCATCACTGTTGTAGGTGATTTCAAACGCCGCACCGCCAATGGCCACTTTTTGGTCAATACTCAGCGTCAGCGTCACAGTCTCACCGGGGGCGACAGAGGTCTTATCTGCACTCATGGTGATGGTCGGTTCGTCTGCTGCAAAGACGGCAGGTACCAGGCTCAGCACCATCGCCAATGTCAGCAGAATAGAAACTATTTTTTTCATGTATTCTCAATTCCTCCTATCAAGATTTTTTCTCAGCAGGGAATTCCGTAATATTTCCCAGATAGAACTGGCAAATCATCAAGGCATCCGGAACATCTACTGCACCGTCTCCGTTCACATCGGCAGCCGCATTCTGCGTTTCCGTCGGCGCTACATTGCCCAGATAAATCTGGCAGACCAGCAGTGCGTCCGAAACATCAATGGTATTGTCTCCGTTCACATCCCCATATATCACATCTGGCTTTGTGTCTGCCTTTGCATACTCAAAGGTGAACAGGGCGACAGGCCTAAAATTATTAGTGCTGCTGGATTCCAGTGTGACCGCCATGGCTGTTCCGTCCGCATTGCGGATATAGCGGGTGACGGGGGTGGTGACAGTCTGGGTGCCGTCACTGTTGGCCTTGTAGCTGTTTTTCAAGGTAACAGAGCGGATAGTTGCCGAGGACACCACATCTACAGCAAGGTCCGTCTCGTAGCCGTATGCAGTAGCGTCTGCGTGGTAAATATCCACGCCCTCGTTGTAGGTAATGTCAACGCTCTCTGTTCCTTCCGGAACGATCACATGGTACTTGGGAATCTCCTCGTAGACATTTTTGAACTCCTCGTTGTCCTCGCTGCCCAGGGTGACGATGCCCTCATAGGAAATGTTCTTTGCATTCAGCTTCGTGCCGTTGACAGAGATGGACTGGAAGGGGCGCTCCAACTCAGCGGTAGCAGATACATTCAAGATGGCCGTGGCCGGTGCGATCTTGGCATAGTCCGTGCCGCCGGAATCATCCGTGGCAATCTTTCGGTTGGGATCCATGCCTACAAGGTAGTAGGTGCCCTCCTCTGTGGGGGCGGTGAAGGAGAAAGTGCTCTTTCCGTCAGCCGCTTCCTTGTACTGCTCGATTTGCTCCCACTTGTCGTTATACAGGAACACATCCAGGTTCGAGAAGGGATAGAAGTCGCTGCCCTCGAAGGTGGTACCGTAGGCCTGGGTATTCACTGTCATCTGTGTGCCGGGACGGACGCTGTATTCGTCCTGGTCGAAGCAGGTAAATGCACCGCCGCTGGACCAGAAGCTCCAGTTGCTGTACATGGCCACATCCCAGGTATCTCCGTTGGACAGCAGAATGTAGTCCGAGGTGGAACCCCAGCCGGGACTCATGTAGGGATAGCAGTGATTCCTGTAATACATTAAATTCTCGTCATGGCCCCAAAAATTTGCCATGTAGAGGCTGGTGGGAGAGCCGGTGATCTTCAGCGCAGCCAGTGTGTCCGCCGTATAGGCAGTCTCCTCGTCCATGTAAAGAACATCGTCTCTGAGGATGAAACCCTCCAGGTCGCTGCGGGTATATTTCCCCTTCCCGCATTCCTCTTCCGGCAGGCCGATAAAGTAGCGCTCCAGCAGGTAGAGATACAGGTGCAGGCCGGTGGGCCGCTCCACGATGTTCTCATCCACATACTCGCCTTCACCGTTTGCCGTATGGAAGCGGTAGAACTCGGGCATGTCGTACCGGCTCAGGTCGAAGTAGGGAACCGTGATGGCCTTGTGGCAGAGAATCGTCCCATCCTTGCCCCTGATGGGTACGCCGTCGTTGGAGATGGTCACATACACCGTGACCTCCTTGGCGGGGGTCTCATCGTAGTTATACTGTGCGTCCAATCCGTGAGGAGCTTCCTTGACCGTGATGGTAAAAGTCGCTGTAAGCTCTTTGCCGTCCGAGCAGGTCGCCTTGACCTTTGGCTCATAGGTGCCGGGGTCTTTCTCTGATACATAGAGTGAGCCGTCCTTGACCTTGGTTTGGACGCTGAACTGCGCTGCGTTGGTCAGCGTGTAGGTCAGCGTATGGCCGTCCGTATCTTCAAAGACATCTGCCAGCTTGATCTCCAGCAGGCTGCCGGCCACCACCTCGCCGGTGGTGACGGCATCCGCCTTCACGGAAACGCAGGAATCCGCAGCCAGCGCCGGTATGACGCCGAATACGCCTGCCGACAGAGCCAAAGTCAGTGCCAGCAGCAGAGATAGTATGCGTTTTCTCATATTTGTTTACCTCACTTATGCGTAGGTTACATCCAGCGCGCGTAGAGCGTCATGTTGCTGCGCACCGGGTCTTTCTGTGTATCCCAGGGCTTGGTGAGCGCCTGATCTGCATACCAGCCGCCGAACACGGCACCGGGCTTCGTGGGCGTCATGACTTCGCCAATGACACCGCCCCGCTTCACGGAAACGGTCTCCAGCTCTGTGCCGCCGTTTGTCTCAAATCGGACCTTCTTCTTGCCCAGCAGGGCCAGCAGGATCAGCAGCAGGGCCAGCAGGCCCACACCGCCTATAATCCACCAGGTGGAGCTTCCTGCGGCGGCACCCTCGGCCCAGTTGGCGTAGAGGGTCATGTTGCCCTTAACGGTGTCCTTGTGGAAGTCCCACTTCTGGGTGCGGTCCAGATCGCTGTACCAGCCCTCCAGGTGGTAGCCCTCCCGGATGGGGTCCTCGGGCTTTTTCACCTTTTCACCGTACTGGACGGTCTGGGAGGGGACCTCCGTACCGCCGTTGCTTTCAAAGGTAACGGTGCAGTCTGTGGTGACGATGACAGACACGCTGTTATCCTTCACGGCGTATCCGGCCATGCCGTCCTGGGTGGAAACCAGGGTGTTGGTGGGGATAAGCTGCGACACACCCTTCGTGCCGATAACCTTCATCTGAAAGCTGCCGACTACCACCTCCGGCTCCCACGCCTCGCCGCCCTTAAAGGACACGAAGTTCAGATAGAAGGCCCGCCCGCCGGTGCGGCGGCCTAAGTCGCTCCAGCGGATGCCGGGAGCGGTCATGACGCTGCCGTCCACCAGCTGGAGGAAAGTGTCGTCGTACTCAATCTCGGTCTGCATACCGAACATATCGGCGCTTTCCTGGGCGTCGGTGCGCTTGAGCACCAGGGTCACGGTGATGGTCTCGCCGGTGGTGGCCCGCACCTCAGATGCGCCGCCTACGGACAGGTCGAAATTGTAGCTGCGGCTTTCGTCTGTTTTGCCGCCTGTCTGCGAGGCAAAGGCTGCGGTGGGCAGTAGGCACAGCAGCAGACACAGGGCTGCCAATAGTGTAAAAATGCGTTTTCTCATGCTGATCTCCTTCTCTCTCCGACCGGTTGGGCCGTTTTTTGCCCGGCCGGGCCGGTGCGAAGCCCCCAACGGGGGATAGCCTCCCCTCCCGCCGGGGAAGGGAGGCTGGCAGGGCCTTACTTAAACTGATTCACGATAGCCACGGCGTCAGTGTGATCCACCGCCTTAGTGGCGTTTACATCGGCCCGCAGGAACTTCTCCACGGAAACCTGGGTGAAGTCACTGTATGTGCCGTTATACATATCGTAGACCAGCTGCGCATCGTTGACATCCACTTTCCCGGTCCTGTTCACATCGAAGCTCGGGGTGATGGTGACCACATTGTCTGCGGCAGAGATGGCGACCTTGGCGGCGGCCTCCTCCTGGGTCAGGGTCTGACCCTTGTCCACGATCACCAGCCATGCGTACTGATCCGTGCCGTAGGCATTGACCTTATACATGGTGTTGCCGTCATAGGTAAAGGCTTTGCCGCCCTCGGGGGTGCCCTTGACCGTTATGAGCATCATGGTCTTGTCGTTCAGCTCCAGATATTTGGACACGGTCACTTCCTCCGCGCTGTGGGAGACCTTTTCCACCTTCACGACCAGGTTCCAGCTATTGGCGTATCTATACAGATAGTCGTTATAATCCACGGCCTCGACCACATATTTCCCATTGCCAAGGCTGCGCACGGTGGCGGGCCTCTTAGAAGCTGTGGGAGTGTTGAGGGGCTGATAGTAAGCTGTGACGGTGTAGTCGCAGTTCGCGCGCTGGTTCAGCGTGAAGTAGTAGGGCATATTCCTGCCCATAGAGCTTGCATTCCCGGAGGCTGCGTCCTCAGCGCCGTTGCCGGTGATCACGACCGGAATACCCTCTGTTGCGCTGGATCTGACATAGATCCTCAGATCTTCAACGACTCTATTGGCGGGGATCGTGTAGGTGATGGTGCCATTGTCGTTGACGGTGGGGATCAGTATTTTTGTAGTGCCAGCCGTAGAGGGTGTGCTGTAGCTTACATCGTAGGTAATACCGGCTCTCGGGGTGACGGTGAAGGAGTAGTCCTTTAAGTAGGTGGCTTTCTCCGGACCCCTGGTCACATCCTGCTCCACATTTGTGTTAATCTTGTATGTCACATCGTACTGCTTGGGGGTCTTGTTGGTGCAGGTGACCACCACATTGCCGGAGATGTTTTCGATGGTGTAGGTATCATCTGCGCCGAAGGCCAGGCCCTCTTTGGCGGTGTCGCCCATCTTCACGGTGAAGGTGTAGGTATAGTGGCTGTCCACGGGCTTGAAGGTGAAGCTGCCGCCGCTGGGGACCAGGCGGGTCTCCGCGTCGGAGGTAAACTCATCCGGCAGGGTCACGGTGAAGTTATTGGCGTTGACCACCGTGTCGGCATCGGAAATGGTTGCTGCCGGGGCGTCGAAGTTGATGGAGTTGGCATCCAGGTCAAACTTGGCAGCGGTCAGCGTCACGGTGCTGGAGGTGGCCTTGTTGGCGGTGAATTCCAGAGCCAGAGCCTCGCCCAAAGCCTGAGTAGCGCCATAGCGGCGGACCCGAACGGTGCCGTTATTGTCCTCCACCGTCAGGTTGGCGGCGGCGTTGGAGGTGGTGTTCAGGGTCAGGGCCGCCGGGTCGTAGGTGAAGGTCATATCGTAGGCGTTGAAGCCGGTGATGCCCTTCTCGGAGGAGGCGACGGTCACGGGGATACGCACCTTCTGACCCGAAACAAGCTGCTGGTCAGCACCCATGGAAACAGTATAGCCGGTAGCTGTAGGCTTAGCCGTTGCGCTTCCTTGAATAGATAAACTGTAACTACCTTCCCATTCGACAATATTTTCATCCATATCATCCCAAGCCATTCCGTAAGTGCGGCCAGTCGCAGTTTTGCCACCGGCATACTCGGAGACTTTCAAGGTAATTCTGGCAAAATTACCCTTCAAATTTCGGACATAATTATCTGCGATAGTTTCATCATAATCCCAGTTAAACTCTGCAAAACGGATTTCTCCGTTAGTGTTTGCCTTATCTACAGTTGTTAGATTTGAAACGGATGTACCTAAAATTTCTATTTTCTCAACAGTAAGCAGTTCTTTATCAAAGTAAAAATGACTTTCATACCCCATAGCGGCAGAAAAATCGGAATCAACGGTCACAAGTGCGGTAATGGTATCGCCTGGATTGGGAGTAGTATTATCAAATAAAAAGCTCATCCCTGCATCGTCCCCTGCCGCATAAACAGCCGGAACGGCAGAAATGAGCATCACGAAAGCCAGGACGCACGCAAGAATCTTTTTAACTTTCACGGTCATTCTCCAATTCCAGCCGCAGGGAGTCCGCTAAGGGACTCCCTGCGGCTAATGATAGATTTTGAATTTAACATTACCCGTGGAATTAGGTTGTAATTCCAGCTTTGTATGTCATTTCTGTCTTGTCGGTTTGTACGGTGAGAATCATCTTAAGGGATATTTGCTGGGATTATTAACATAACGGCGGAGTGCGGCCGTATCATTACGATCCAAGATACCATCTCCATTAATATCTGCCTGCGCCCATTGCTCCGCAGTGAGAGTAGCAGATGTCTTTTCCTCAGCCACCCACTGAGTAAGCAATGTTAGGTCCTCTTCATCCACATATCCAAAGGGGTCCAGGGTCACATTGCCTACAGACGGGGTCGTCAGCCCAATCAACTTGATCTGCCAGCTCAAAGCAGGGCTATACCGGCTGGAGCCGAAGGTACCCGTCATACCCGTGTTCATAGTTGTCACAAAGTCTGCGGAGGCCATTTCTGCTCTGGTCTTAGCAGTAGCCGTCTGAGCGGTACTCTTGGCACTGCCGATACCCTGGGCGCAGGTGAAGTTCAAATAGTACAGGTTGGACATCGCAGCGGAGGCGTTGTTGGTCATGCCGACCACAGCGCCCACATTGCTGCCGGTGCTCTCCACATAAGCCCGGTTGTAGCAGTTCTTCACGGAAGCAGACGCACCGGAGGCAAAGGCCACGATACCTGCCACATAGTTGCCGGCGCCGGTAATGCTGCCGGTGTTGTAGCAAGCGGTGACGCCCTTGGTGGTCTGACCCACGATGCCGGCCACATAGCCGTTGCCGGTGATCGCACCGCTGTTGTAGCAGCCGGTGATGGTGCCGGTAGCGTAGCCGGTGATACCGCCCGCATACTGGTAGGCATGGATGGTGCCCTCATTGCCGCAGTTGGTGGCATTGGAATTCACCAGACGGCCTGCAACGCCGCCCACGCTGCTCCAGTTGCCATTCACGCGGGTAACGGTGATGTCAACATCGGAGACAACGCCGGAGATGTTGGTATAGTTGGCGTAGGCCACCACACCGCCGGAATAGGCGTTGGCAACGCTGGCCGTGGAGGTCAGGTACATCTTGCCGGTCACCTTCAGATTCTGAATGGTAGCGTAGCTGCTGCTGGTGCCGTTCACATAGCCGAACAGTCCCTTATACGGAGCCGCGGTAGTGGTGGCACTATAGTAGATGCCCATGTTCTTCACGGTGTGATTTTTGCCGTCAAAGCTGCCCTTGAAGGCCGTGCTGGCGGTAGTGCCGCCGATGGGCGTCCAGTTGTAGCCGGCCAGGTCAATATCACCCGTCAGCGCACCGTTGATGGCATAGCTCCCGCCGTTGACTTGCGCCGCAAACCAAGCCAGCTCCGCTGCGGTACCGATCTGATACACGCCGTCGGTCAAGGAGGGCTGCGTCTTGGTGGTGCCGTCCCATGCGCCGGCAGCAGAGGCCGTCAGCGGAATGGTCTTGGTCAGCACACCGCCGGACACATTGGCCTTGTCTGCGCTGCCCAGGTAGAAGCTGCCGTAGACATAGTCGCAGCCGGCGCAGAGCACCGCATAGGTGTAAGTGCCGTAGGGCAGGTTCTCATACTCGCCGTTGCTGTTGGCGGTGAGGACATTGCCTGCGGCATCCGTCAGCGTCACAGTGGGCGTGGCGGTGGTGGGATTGGTAATATTCAGCTTCAGCTTGAAGTTATAGCGCGGAGTGACCTCCACATTCACATTGGGGAAACGGTTCAAGCAGAAGTTCACCGTGACCGCGTTGAAGTTCGTGCCCACGCCGGTATCCGTCATTTTGTACAGGGTGGAGAACGGATTCGCCGCCGAGTACATAGAGCCGTAGGTATAGCCGTTGGTGAGCTGAACATTGGCGGTGCTGCCGGAGCCAAAGTCCACATTCGTCGGGATTGTCAGCTCCAGCTCAGCCTGATCCATCTGCTGATACTGGGCGACATTGGTCTTATAGGCCGTATCGCCGATGGAATAGAACAGGTTGTAGGTAGTGGGGTTGAAGATACCGCTGTACTTGTAGATGCCACGGTAGCTGCCCTCGAAGGTGAGAGACACCTTATCGCCGGGCATGATCTCCGTCTCCTGGGGATTGGAGGCGTTGGTGACCGTGGCGGTCACTTCGGCCACACGAGCCAGACTGTAGGAGGTGCCGGTGCTATCATGCATCTTGATGATCACAGTACCGCCAGCCTGCTCAGCCTCACGGAAGCCCAGGAGGCTTGCGTGATACTTGCCGCTGGAATCCGCGGTCAAGGTGGTCCAGCCGGAAAGATGGGTATCCAGGTCACTTGCATCGGTGGTGACGATGGCGTACTGGACCGTCGTTGTGCCGCTGCTGGACACCGAGAAGTCCAGAGTGGGAGCGGTGTCGTTACTCAGATAGAACCAGTTATCGTAGTTATAATCCCAGGCCGACGGACGGGAAGATGTCAAGCCATTGGAATTATAGGCGATATTGGCTTTTGCATTGCCGTTTTCGGTCGCATCATTGGTAAGCACGAACACACTGGTGCGCGCGGGATTGGTGGCCGGGTAGAGGCCGCCGTGGGTGCCGTGCTCGTCAGCGGTCGTGTAGACATCCAGTGCCTTATAGTTCACGGCAACGATCGTTGTGCCATTGGGTGTGACATCCAGCCAGTTGCCCTTGGCGTTGCCGCCGGTCACTGCTGTGACAGCGTTTTCGTCGCCGCTCAGCACTTTGAACTTGAACTCGGGCTCGATCATGATGTTCATGGCATCGCTGTCAATGATCTGCCACAGACGGTAGGCGCGGACACGCTCAGAATCCTTTTCCGTGTACTTATAGCCGGTGGGGTCCAAATACGCCTGGATCTCCGCCTCGTCACGGGTCTTGGTAATAGAGCCAAGGCCGCCAAAGTCGTGACAGTACTGCTCCGTAGAGTCTCCACTGTTGAAGGTGAAGGTCTTGGAGAAGTTGGCAGAATTGCTCTTGAGCCAACCGGCCTTGGTGACATAGTTCGTTACACCAGCAATGTTACGATTGTCCTCCAAACGCCAAGTGTAGTTGGAGTTGCTCTTGCTGATCTTGTACTTCAGAGTCTTTGTGCCGGCAGCAGCGTCAGTGGTAGCCTCTCCAATCGGATTGACAGGCTTCGTATTGAAGTTATTAAACTGGAAGTAGAGCGTAAAGTCTGCGTAGTCGGGAACCGTCGCAGTCATCGTTATCGCCTGGGAGAGCGACAGATTCTTGGTAACTACCGAGTACCCCGCAGCCGTCGTATTATTGATAGACTGCGTGAAGATGAAGCTATCAGCGGTTGTATCAGTAGGCTCCACATAGGCGTTCCAAAGAGCCGCGTTACCGGCAGCGTACATCATGAAGGGATAGTAGGTGTAGTTGCCGGAAGGATAGGGTGTTCCGTACTGCACATCACCACCCATGATGGGCATGACCACACGAGCCGTATAGTCATCAGCGGTAAAATAGTCGCTGCTGTTCTTTTTGCTCGTGGTATAGATGGAGTGCAGGCGCAGATAAATATCCGTGCCGCCGCCGGTGCCGCCGTCCACATTGGTCTCAGTGGGCAGGGTCAAGCTGTGGCCGCCCAGGTAAACATTTGCGCTGGTTTCCGAAGCTTTGTAGCCATAGGCGCGGAAGGAATATCTGCCGGCGGCCAGGCTGGCATAGAAATTGTTGTAGTTATCTGCCAGCGTGCCGGTAGAATCGGGCGCAGCCGTGGTAAAATCACTGGCCTTAAAGGTCAGAGGGCTGTATCCCTCCAAAGCGTAGGGTTTTCCATCGACGGAAATCTCGTATTTGCCGTCGCTGACCTCGGTGATGGACAGGCCATAGTCCTCATAGATGTATTGGGTCTCGTCCTTTGCATTCTTATAGGAAGCCAGGTAGTCAGCGCCCTTATCGTCAAGGCCAGCCGTCTTGTAGAGCTTGATCAGCGGGTACTTGCTGCCATTGGTGGAATAATTCATATCCCGACCGACATGGAAGGTATAGTACTGCTCGATCGAGTCGCTTACGGTCAGTGTCAGCGTCCAGGTGTCCGTGGACAGACCGGCAGAGTTCATTGCATGGAACTCATAGACATATGTACCGGCGGTGTTCTCCGTGATTTGGATCGTGGTAGCGCCGAACAGGGCCGTGGAGAAGTAGTAAGGCCCCTTCTTTTCGCCGGTTCCGACCGCTCTGTAATAGAAATAGTCGGTGTAGCTCAAGGAAGAACCGTCCGGATTCTCGAAGATGTTGCCAGCCTGCAGATCGGACAGGTTATAGGCGTATCCTACCGACACGGTCGCGCTTGCGGTGACCGGAACACCGTTCTTCAGCCGTGGGACCTGTGTGCCCTCCGCAGCGGTCAGAACAATGGTGTGGGTAGCCGTGCCGCTGTCGTCGGTAGCGGTAAGCACGATCGTATACTCACCAGCCGCAGCGGGAGTGTAGCTCAAGGTAGAGCCGTTCAGCGTTTGCGCAACGCCATTGACGGTTGCTGTATAGGTCAGCGCATCGCCATCGGCGTCCGTGAACATCTCAGCCACATCCAGCGTCCAGGCATTGCCCAGGGTCACATTGGCTGTGGTGATCGCACCGGGAGCGACCGTGGGGGCCGACTTGCCTTCATAGGTGAAGGAAAGGAAGTGAACGGGCGCATAGCTGGCGCTGCTGTCATACTCCGGCGCATAGGCAGTTCCGCTGCCATCCGCACCCAGCACGAAGCTCTTTTGGACCGTGGTCCCGTCCTCGGCTGTACGGGAGTAGTTCATGGGGATCGTGATTGTGATATCCCCATTGCTCTCCGTATAGGCCATTTCTACACCGCCGCCAGTCCACTGCTGCACATCGGCGTAGTAGCCGGATGCTTCACCGCTTGTGGCATTGGTCAGTATGGCAGCGTTCTTTGTGTGTGGCCTTTACATAGGTGGTACCTGCGGGAACGGTGACCAGGTAGTAGGGCACATTCGCGAAGGGCGCATCATAGCCAGTAAAGGTCACAGGATCTTGCACACTGATAGTTGCCGTTCCTGTGGTCTGGTCATTCGCACCATAGGGAACAATACTATCCAGCGGCGCAGCTACTGTGCCTTGTTCCGTTGCAAAGACTGCCGTGGGGAGGATGGACAGAACCATCATGAGCGCAAGCAGCATTGAAAGGAACTTTTTCGCTGTCTTTTGCATTTCCAATCTCCTCTCAGAAAATTTTTTTATAATAAGGCCTGCCGGCATTATTACCTTAGCTGTAAGCACATTTTCGCATCCAATAAGAAAATAACAAGGTTATATAGGGGCGCAACACCCTATCATAATTGGTGTTGCGTTCCGATCTGTCCAAGGCGAAAGGTGCTTTCGTTAAGAGGATTGGGCGGAAGGGGCTGGCTAAGCCCCTCCTGCCCATATGGAAAAGCTGGCGGATTTCCGCCCTCGACTTGACAGACTCTAATCAAGCATCACATCTGCAACGGGAGACTCTTCCTCAACTTCGCATTCGCATTTGCGCTGCTTGGCTCGCTCGGCCCGTGCTGCCCGTTTAGCGTCACGCTCGACCCGATGCAGCTGAATTTGGATACTCTTTTCTTTTTGATAGCGCCCGCAATCTCTATTGCGGGGGTTTTTGTATATAGGATTCAAATGAGCGGCTCTCAGCGCGTCTTTCCAATCGCCAAAGCGCTCTGCGATGTAACTGCCGCCGACGATCTCGATGGGGGCAGGGGACTTTCCCCAATGTCCGGCGCAGCGCCGGAGATAGGCAGCCAACTGATCCAGGCTGTCGCCAGCGTGTTTTTCCGCAAATGCGCGGTCCTGTTCAGCCAATGCATCCCGTGTTCTTTTGGCAATGTGCTGCTCGTACCAATTCGCTCCGTCAAAATTTTGCGCACCTGCTACTTTACCCATGGGCACACCTCCTTGTGATGGTAAAAATAATACGCCGACAGCCCTAAAAAGGGTCATCAGCGCACACTCTTACTGTTTAGCACCACGGAGAGAGCGCCCGCTGCCTTTGAGTCCTAACTACACAATTCTACTGGCTTGCGCCTTGAGATTTCTTCTCTGCGTTTATGATCTGTCTTCTCACGAATTTCTCGCAATGACGGGTTTTCACCCCAGCAGCTTAGCTGCCTCGATCATATCCTTGCGCTTACAGTGCCGGTCGCGTGGGGAATTGCACCCCGTTCCTTTTAGGCGGTCGCCTGGCCTTTTACAGCTCGGGCAACAGCCGTGCAGCATCCTCGGACTTCTTATGAAATTTTACGGTATCATTTATCCTTTTAGGGGGATAATGATTTTGGTTGGTGTAGAGGTGAAGTTTTCTTTCGTAAATCTATACAATTTGCGAAAGGTTCGGAAAAACCCGTTGTCGCAGCGTCGTTTCCGGCCCGTGTGACGGAAATGCTGACGGCGCAAAGTCCGCCGCCGGGGCAAGAGAAAGGAAGCATATGCTTTGAACCACCCGCATCTTGTGCTCCAGGGAGGAATGGACATAGACCTGGAGCGTAGTCCGGACATCGGCGTGGCCCAGCATCTCGCTCAGGCTCTTGATGTCCACACCCTGCTCCACGCAGCGCGACGCATAGGTGTGCCGCAGCACATGGAAATTTCGATAAGGGATCCCCGCCGCCTTCAGCAATGTGCGGTACTGGTATTGCAGTGTCCGCGGTTCCAGCGGAGCAGACTTACCGGTCAGAAAATAGTTCTCCTCATTCCTGGCCGGGCAAACCGTTTGCCTTAAAAGGGTCAGCATATCCTCTGGCAGCGGGATCGTGCGCCGGGCGCTGTCGGTTTTGGGCGGCTGCACCACCAGGTGGGTGTGCATGCCCTTTTTCATTCGCTGGGCCGTTTTGGTGATGTGGATCACCCCGTTACACAAATCAATATCCTTATACTGGAGCGCACATAGCTCCCCCAAGCGCAGACCGGCATTCAGCGCAAGCAGGACCCCAACGCCCGCCATGCTGGGCGCTTCCAGGACCTTTTTTGCCAACCGCCCAATCTCGTCTGCGAAAAATACCTCGATCTTTTTTCGGTGATAGACGGGCAGTTCGGCATTCACACCGGGACAGCTGCAGTCCAGCTTTTTGGCTGTATACTTCAGAATTGACTTTAGTAATACGCCGATGTCCCTGGCGCTTTTGCCGGATAGGCCGCTTCGCTGCAAGCGGAGCAGGAAATCAGAAATCTGATTCGCCGTCAGCTGACAGATAGGGGCCGTTCCCAAAGCAGGCAAGATATAATGCTGCGTCAGATAGGAATACCGATTCCAGGATGATGCTTTCAGAACATGGCTTTTCTCACTTAAAAACAGCTCTGCGGCCTGGGCCAAGGTCGCAGCAGATGCTTGCACGGCAGGCTTTTCTGGCAGCGTCTCAATGCACTGCTGCCGCTTGGCCCGGCACGCCTTATAGCTGTCGGCGTAAACATACCCATACTCAGCCTGCCCAGAAGCTGTGCGGCCGCGAATATATCGCCCCTCCCAGCGCCCGTCTTTCCGCTTGTAAATATTTTCTCCTCTTTTAGGCATGACCAACGCTCCTCCTTGACGATGTTTTTGACGGCGTAAACGATTTTGTGATTGGGAATATTTGTAAAATAGGCCCTTGAGTAGCAAGTGATTCTATGCGGCATTTATAATTTGTACCTACTTTTCGCTAAATTTCCGCAATTTAGGTATTGACTTCCCTCAAAAAAGACGATACAATGGGGATGCATAGGTGGATTCTACTTTCGCAAATTGTATAGATTTACGAAAGCTCCGCCTTGTTTTTTTGCCAAGGGCAGCTGTGCCGAGTTCGGCTTGTTATTCCTCATACAAACACATAAAGACCCGTCACTGAGAGTTTACCTCTGAGTGACGGGTGTTTTTTGTCGAAAAAGATGCGGAATTATCAAAAAAACTTTATTAAGGCTATTCCCTGGCGTATAATGAGAGCTATGCTGTGAGAAAGGATAATCGAAACAAAATGAAACAGGCAGAGCTGAGATACTATATTTCCATCAATGTAAACGGCCAACATCCATTGATGAGGTCAGCGCAGGGCTACACTGAATATTATAGTGAAGCACTGGAATTCTCCGATCTTTTTGATGCCTATCGTTTTGTTGAACGGCACGGTTTGGAAAAACTGGCATCCATCATCACACGGCCAACCTAATCGTGCGATTGCCCCTCTACTATCGACTTCCTATCGGGAGCCATACTTTAGCAACAACTGTTGTTACTGGTACAAATGGGTCGTCCCAGTAACGGGAATCATAGGAGTCATCCGCATTGTCTCCCAGCATGTAGTAGGAGCCTTCGGGTACAGACATGTTGATTCCGTTATGCATGACCACATTCCCACCAACCGCTGCAATACGCTTGACAAAAAGATTCCCGCCATGGCAAAAGATAACAACGTCTCCGACTTCAAAGCTGCCTTTGATTCGTACACCGAGGATCAAGCTACCAGCTTCGAGCGTCGGTTTCATAGAGTTAGTAGGCACATAGCCCAGGATAAAAACCGTGCGAAACATAACGAGTACAAGCAGCGCCGCTATAACAGGCAGCAAACGGCTTAGACATAACTTCTTTTTCCTCATTTTGGATACCTCTAAATAAGAAAACAGGACAACGGAAGGGAGACCGCATGAGAAAGTAGCAGGTCTTTCGACTTCTATAATCCGTCGGAATGATTGAATTGATAGGACAAATCAAAGAATAATTATTGTGAACCAATACCGCGGTATTTGCTGCGAGTTCTACAAGAAGCACTGGTTCTGAGTGGAACTGATGAAGCAAGGGCTGAAAAGCGGCTTTTCACGAGAGTCCTGGAAGAATGCTTTATGACTCAGCCTGTAAAACAGCAGCCCAAGTTGTCAATATTCTAAAAGTAGAACATACACTACCCTTGCGGGATGGTGTATGTTCTACTAATGCACAGATAAGGGATGGCAACATCTATTTAGTAATACGAAAATCCGGAACTACAGTTACTCCTCACCTATATTCACTCGAACGATTTTTCTGGTAGGATAATTTGTCACTTGCAGCCAGATACTGCTTTGCTCTAAACCATTCCATTCAGAGGACGTGAAGCGATATCTATACAGATCAAATGGCAGCAAAATATCACATGAGGCGCCATCCTGTAACCGAATCCCGGTGGCACCGTCCAATATAGGATTGACCACACCCAAGAGATCCCAATCCATATTCATGAGCATATCCGTGGTGTATAATGATAGTTCCGTTAAAGGGAATCCTTCTGCGGGACTATTCTGCTGCGAAACAGTAACGCTGACCAATGCGACCTTATCGGGGATCCGACTTCGATCGGTCCCGTCATACTGCAAAGCTGAAGTATAGGCACGATAATCTACAATTTCAAAACGGTTGACCCGAAGCATATAGCCTTCAGCCGCCAAATTATACCCGACAAAATCCGGCGCAATAGGAACGATTTCTCCAACGGAGTATGTCTTCTCTGTATTGGCAGACCATCGTTGACGATAATCCTGATTAATTGCTTTATAGCGGATTATCCAAACAAAGAGCACTACTGCCGCAACGGAGAAAATCAGCCAGAATTTCTTTTTGCCTTTCATTTGCCTATCACCGATGTTACCCTTCCCGCTTGCATTTGAATAACAACATCCGATACGCTCTGCACAAAGTCAGCATCATGACACGCAACGACCACTAATGCACCGCACTGACATTCTTTACGGATCAACTGTGCGATCATAGCAACGCCCTGCTCATCCAGTGCATTTGTTGGTTCATCCAAAATCAGCAGATCGGGCTTTTCCATCAAGGCCGCAGCAATACCCAGGCGTTGCTTCATGCCTAATGAATATTTTTTGAAAGTCCGTTTATCATTCGGGTCCAGGCCAACCGCCTGCAGGGTGTTATGGATGTTGGAAGCCGAAATCAGCTGTTTTAGACCGGCAAGCAGCTCCAGATTTTTTTGCCCGGTATACTCGTCAATAAATGCGGGACTCTCGATCATCACGCCCACAGATTCAGGGAAATCTAGATCCTTCCCCAGGCGACGATCGTTTACTGAAACACTGCCCTCTGTCGCGTAGATCAACCCACACATCAGACGCAGAAGCATCGTTTTACCCGATCCATTTTCCCCTTGCAATCCGTAGACTTTTCCGCTTTCAAAATTCAAACTGATGTCTTGCAGCACGACCGCTCCGTGAATGGTTTTTGTGACATGATCCACCACAATATTCATCGTATCACCGTCCTATTTTTCAAGAGATATGAGGTCTTTTCTTTGTATCAGTAAATATCCTGCGCCTATTGATAAGAGCAACAGTAGCAGTGTAAACACCAGTTCTTTACGATAACTCAATCCATTTGCATCAAAAAGCTGGTATCGCATCACCATCGCTCCGTTGCCGACCAACCATTCAATAGGGAAATATGCGGCAGCAATATATGTGACAAAGCATATTAGAAAGCTAATGGCCGGACGGACGACAAGGTTTAAGAGTGTTTGCAGCATACATACGGCCGTAAGAGTCACAAACGGAAGGAGCAAAGCGTATAGGATAACACTTGCCGGCGTGAGTGAAATTGTCTCTCCACACAAGACCTCCGAAAACAAGAATGCGGTGATTTCGGGCGTGTTGTTCAGGCCGAAGGTAACGGGTGTTAGAATCGCTGTGCCTATTATGGCAATCATTTCACAGGCAAAGTATAGAGTACAGCTTGCTATGCACCATATACACTTAGACAGCCACCATTTCCCACGCGATGTGCGTAGGAAAACTTGCTGACCTTGTACACTGATACCTTGCGCAGGATATGCTGCTGTTATATACAGGCAAAAGCCGCACACAATCAGCCATTCGATGGGGACCGACACCTTTTCTTCCATAGAGCCGCGTTGTATGATTGCCATGCCGCGAAATAGACACAGCATATAGTCGCCAATTGAACCCCGGCTTGAAATGGATTCCACATTGCAATAGAATTGCACAGAGCGATATACTGCGAATAAGCGCATGGAAAAGAGGAGAGTGGCAATCAGATAGTTTCTCCTTTGCAATCCCTGCCGCAGATCATAGCGCAACAGCCTATAAAACCTCATGTCTGTATTTCCTATATATCCCCGCAAGAACAGATACGAATGTCAAAAGAATAAGTTCCGCAAGTATGATCCATGTGGGACTGGGATTTGTACTTGCCAAATTGCACAGCCTTAAAGGCGAGAGCTCTATATACCAGTTCATTGCGTCGGCAAGCATGGGGGTAATGAAATCAAGTAATAGGAACAGCAGAAGTGGAGTTGCTGTCACAAAGAATCGGTGTTTTACCTTATGCCCGACGATAATGCACAGACTGGCCGCAACGCCGCCCCAGAAAAACTCAATAACGCACCAGATGATTGCATGCAGCCAAGGGTGGGTATAGTATAGCTTCGCCAAAAAGGCTGTGCCTGAACAGAATCCTGTAATAGGCAGTGCAACCCGAGGAATACAGGCGGGACATACCATCGCGGATGCAAACAGATCCGCAGTTACCGGCAATGCAATAGCAATGCCGCCACTAACAAATACAGCCGCCATTTTGGCTGTTAGGTATTGAGAATACGGAACTCTGGTAAGAATATTATTTGTCATATGAGACCTGTTGTCCTCATACAATGACCACCCATAAGGCATAGCAGCCAAAAATGGCCAAACGGCATAGAAGACTACAGCCCCGACGGTGACTCCGTTGACGCCGATCCAATTGACAAATAAGCTGCACCCATCATATCCGCCCGGGGAATGTGCATAGGATGCGCCTAAGTCACTGACGGTAATTGCAGTTTGAACCAAATCAGCTATGACAAGAATAAAACCGATCAGCAATGCACTGCGCATCATTTTGTTGTGAAATGCTTTCCACATTTCGGTTCTAATACAGTTCCCCATTATGTTATTCCTCCGCTAATGTTTACTGCTCCATCTCGGCTTGTTTTGAATGCCTTGTATTTGATTTACTGTCAGAGCGTTGCATCCTTATACGAGTTTGCGCTATCAGGGCTCCATTCACCGGACATGGTTTCACCAAAAAGATTGGGGCACGAGAAGGAGAGCGTTGCCCAGCGATAGCCGTCCTCATTAATGAAGGAATGGATACTGTACTTATTCCCGTTGTGACATGTCACATAATTCACGCGAGTTCCGCCAGATACAGTACAGTTATTCATCGATCCGTTTTGTGCGGATCCACCAAGGGCTCTTGCTCTGATGTGATCGCGCTTTCCGTCACGATAATAAAAATACACAGCTGATGAATCATCTTTTGTTCTGGGTGTAAGACGATGGTAGGAATACACATTTACACTAAAACCAGTGATTGTTGTGTCGGCTGTAGATGCAAACGCAGGAACAGCCATTGCTGCGCATACGAGAAACGCCATAATCAAGGTAATAATCTTCTTCATTTTTATTTCCTTTCTTTGTACATATTTGGGTTTCTTATGTACTTATGTAATTAATATGATTAAATCATTGGAATCACACTCATTCTGTCAACCGCTGTATACATGGACTGTAATATAGAATATTCATCTATATTACAAGTTACCTATTATGCTGTTGCAGTAGCGGGATTCACATAAAAGCTTTGCCCATCAACTGTGCATACTACTTTTACTGTATATGTTTTCCCTTTTGTTACCTCATGAGAGCCTGTGATAAGCAGATACGATGTCCCGTTACCGCTCCAGGAGTCGATCATCGTACGGCCTTGCCATAATTGAAGTGTTGCATGGATGGTTTTTCCAGGCTTGGCGATAGACACTCTGCATGTAGCTGTTGTTCCATTGATGGTGATTGAAGCCGACGGCGTAGCTGCTTGTACGGATGTAGCTTGCGCTGTCGCGGAGCAGGATAACAACAGGATCAATGCAAGGATGAGAGAAATCGTCTTTTTTTTCATAAATACACCCCCCTTCTCTATTCTTCTAAGCATTAGAACGGAGAAAGGGGGTGCTTTTTGGACACCATAATTACATGATTTTATTATTTTGTAGGAATCGACAAAATAAGGGATTGCGCTATGTGCACTATGTCCTCGTTGCTGATATTTCCCTGTATATTAAACACAACCTGATTCGCTTCGTCCACCCATATTAAAGCTTTTTCTGGTGAAGTTTCATTGCCAATGTATAAATCTGCTGGAATTCCGTTGATATCGACTTTGACTACTTCGCTATACTCCTGTGCTGTTGTGCTCATGCTGGTATGCTGCATCAAGGTATATTCAACAGAAAACATTTTTTCTCCGGTATCGTTGGCATATACGCGAAGACAATAATCGCTATCTTGATAGTTATCTACCAGCGAAAATCCGTCCGGTATCCACGACGGCTCATAACAGATGTGATCTATTTCATTATCTTCGCTATTGAAAAGATAGATGATAAGGTACAATAAGTTGCGCAAATTGAAAAGAGCATAAAAGAAGACATAGCTT
>OJNX01000027.1_pt1 | contig 90557 bp, 68 predicted proteins | sample 1598021 | NCBI WGS metagenome assembly OJNX01 (sample SAMN01915227, study PRJEB22387) | human gut metagenome | isolation source: stool | host: Homo sapiens | place: USA | reverse complement strand
CCAACAGATGCCGATCCAAAACGTAGATGCCATAACATGTAAATCCCTCTCGTAGCCATCTTTCAATTGAAGACGGTATAAGATAAATTAGCTAAATAAGGTGTTCCTTTTTTTCCTGTATAATCCCGCCACGTGCACCAAGGCGGGATTTACAGAAACATCCGGGAATGGTAAAATTATCGGTGGTAAAAGCCTCTTTGGGAGTGGTTAACCGCCGTCCATCGTCCAGACGGGAACTGAAGAATTTGAGCTGATATCTTTCGCGGTCGGGCCCGGTCAATCATCCACCGCTAAAATGAAGTCAGCCACTTGATTATTAACCGCATCCAGTGCGGAATGATCCAGTTCTTTCAGATAGATTCGGGTCGTTTTTTCCGACGTATGCCCCAGACACTCACCAATAACATGAACCGAGGCACCGTTCACCTTGGCTATCGTGGCCCATGAATGACGGGCCGCGTGAAGTCTCAGCGGGAATTCCAAACCAATGACCCGGGAAATCTTTCCCAGGGAGTAACGAATCCTATGGTAGGCACTTCTATAACCGGCGTACGGATCCCGTTCTGCCGGAAACAACGGGAAGATGTATTCTCCCGGTACATTCTTGTATCTTTCCAGGATACGACTGATCTCCTTGTTTATACCTACCCGCATCAATTGATCGGTCTTGTGACGCCTGTAACAGATTTCACCCGGGAAAACATGCCTCTTTTTTAGCAATGCAATATCGACGAATGACATTCCACGCGTGTAAAAGCTGAACATGAAAATGTCCCGGGCAAGAGATAATGGGCTGTCCTTTTCCAGTTCAATTGCGGATAGTGTTTTAATCACAACCGGATCAAGGGAGCGTTTGAGAGTTTTTTCCGTTTTAATGCTTATATCGCGAAATGGGCAAGGAAGTTCCAGGCCCATCTCCCGACATCCCTTCCTGAAAAGAGCCTTGATATTATGCAGATAAAAACCAATGGTGTTATCGCATATACCCGAAGCGAGTAGTTTCCCCTGGTAGTCGGAAATGATCCGGGAAGAGAGTTTTATGAAAGGAAAATCCTTTTTTCCCAGGTACTTCTGCATGGAACGCAGGCTGGAGGCGTATGCCCGGGCTGTTCCCTCATGACCGCTTTCACGAAGCTCTCGGATTTTCCGTGAAAAATAGAAATAAAAACCGGCTTCGCGGGTTAACACGCCGTAAGTCCTGAATACGTCCTCTATTTCGTATTCCCGGGATTTCTTCTCTATCATTGAAATACACTTTAACAGTACCCTTGAGATACTTTCGCACCTGTTGTTGATCCTCCGAATCGACTCCGGGGTGTTTTCCCCGCCGTCGATAACCCTCCCTTTTACGGGATCAAACAGGGTATCCGGGATACTGAATCCTGTATAAACAACCTTTTTCCTTCGCTTGTGAAGAACCTGCACGACTAACGGGAATTTGCCGGACCGGTTGCTCCTTCCTTTTACCAATACTGTTTTAACTGTTGCCATAAGTTTTTTATTAGTTAGACATTTGACGCTTCCTTGTTTCCTGGAAAGGAAGCATAAACTTATATGCATCAAATCGGAAAAAGACCAAAAAAGTTCAGTAACCAAGCGGGAAAATTGCACGAAAGACGGGAAGTCGGTTCCAGACCCGTCGGTAAGGGAACGGTACGTCTTGTATGTATAGGATTTTTTTCAACTTGCCAAACATGAAAAATGGAACAGGGTGAGATGGTAAAGCATGTCCCAATACATCCCCAAGTAAACCACGGGGATTAAGCATGGCAGATGGGATTTTTTCGCTGCACAAGACAAAAAAGGCGGCCCCACCTGCCGCCTGTAGATTGATAAAGAGAGAATTCCATCCTACGCGAGATGATCAAAGCCATATGGATCCAGCTTCCACATCCCCCGCCTGGTAGGTATAGGAGATGAACTCCTCAAGCGCCTCCTTCCATGTAAGACTGAAGGTTTTCATGATGGAGTGTAGCGTGCGGTTGCTGTCTTCATCCAGGCTATCCTCCCCGATCAGGTTCACATCTGCCTCCGGGTCCACATCAACAAACTCCTCGCGGCTCCAAAACACCACTACCGGGATGCTCAGGTTAATATCCCATGTTCCACGCTGGATCAATACCCCGGAGGGCTTGTAGAACGGGTCAAAGCCGTTTGTCTGCGGGTTCTTTTTAGAATTGTAGCCGTGATACAGGCGGAGTTTCAGGTCAAACTCCTTGCGGTCCTTCAGGAACCGGATAACTCCTTTTAATCCTACCGGGTTAGTGCCTCCCGTAATTTCCGCCTCGTTGTCATGTTTGGTCTTGTCCCAGGGCGTGGTATCCACATAGAGATAATCCACCAGTGCCTCCGGATCATTGTCGTCAGTTTCCGGTTTCCCGTCAAAGGTAGGTCTCACGTTCTCCGGGGTGAAGAAATGCTGGTGGATATTCTCCTGCCCGTTCTCCACGAACTGGCCGTTCATCAACTCTCCTTTGGAATTGTAGTAATAGATAAACATCAGGTAAACCGGGGCCGGGGTAAAGTTGTTTCCATTTTTATATTCGCCGTTTTTCTGAACGTAAAACTTGCCCTGGCTTCCTTCAGCAAGGGTCCATCCACTGCCGGTCTTCAGTTCATAAGTGATCTCCTGGACACGTTTCATATACCTGGCTGGGGATTCCGGATTTTGGTGGGGACCTCCGGCCTTCTGTATCTCGTTCCAGTCAGCGTGCAGGTGGCATTCAACGAGGCGGACGGTCATTTTTGCCGGGTCCTCATGCAGTTTGTTCTTCGTCTCGTCTTCTGGTATTACAGGATCCTTGCTGCAAGAGTTCAGCGACAGGACAAGGGACACTCCTACCAGAAGTGCCCACACGGTTTTACATGCAATTGTTCTCATTTTTTTCTTTTTATTTATTAGTGTTGATTATAGTTGTTATAAATTAAAAAATCCAGTTTACACCGCAACGCACATCACGTCCCATATCATGCGCATAGTAACGCGAGCGGTTGGTGTATTCCTTGTACTCACGATTCAGGAGGTTGTCTGCCGACAGCATGAACCGGACCTGGTGTCCCCGTTTCACGGGAAGTTCAAGAGCAGCGTCGAACCCGAGGAGATGGTACGCCGGGGGAGTATACGGGATAAGATCCGTGTCCGGATCAAACCGCCTCTGTTTTGCGGTGAAACGGTGCCTGATGTTCAGGCGCAGCCTGAGATGCGATTTCGTCTCGTGGATCCACGCAAGTTCATGGCTGAAACGGAAGGAGGGAATATAAGGAAGATAATTACCCTTTGTCCGTTCGTTTGCCCGTATAAAGGAGACGACGGCATGGTAGTCCCATGAACCGCCCGGAGTGAAACGCAGGTCAAAGTCCATACCGCGGAAGAAAGCCGGGGTCTGCCTGTACTGGAAGACCGGGTATGCTCCCGAAATCACGGTGACTGTCTCTTTCTCCGGCCCGTCATAGATATAGCCGTCCACCCATTGCAGGTAACCGTCCAGACAGACGCTGAACATCCCGTCGCCGTAACGGAGGGAAGATATCCATTTGTAGCTTCTTTCCGAGTGCATCGCAGAGTCTCCCCTGACAAACATCCCAGACCCGAGCTCGTTCCCGTTGCTGTACAGTTCATACACGTGAGGGGCACGCCAAGCCAGACCGAAGTTGGAGGTGAGCCTCCAGCGTCTGGAAAGTTGATAGTGTCCTCCCAGGCTGTAGGACACGTTGTTAAACTTTCTTGTCCCGCCATAGGGGCTTCCCGTCCAGTCATAACCACTGGCACGGGTTTCCTGCATATCCAGGCGGAGGCCTGCTTCAACGCCTCCCCTGGCCAGGTGATATTTCCCGATTCCGTATATCCCTGCCTGTGTCTCCGTGTAGTTCGGGATAACGGGCACGAATCCGGTACCCGCGCGGCTGTGGTTCTCGATGAACATGACCTGACCTCCCGCCTCGACCTGCCAGGAGCGGTAATCCCGCTTCCAGCGCAGAAGATGCTGGAATGAATTCAGGTGCAGGGAAACCGCCGGAATGTTAGAATCCAGCCGCCGGACACGGTTTTCCTGCCTATCGTCCTTCTGCCAGGTACTCTGCCAGTGAATACTTCCCCCCTTCTTCATGCCGAGCCGCATCCTGCCGAATGCGATCTGATGGGTGACCTCCTGGCAGGGAGCCCTGATACCACGGGAGAAGGGATCCGTGTGCAGGGGGCGACCAAGCCGGATACGTTCCGCCAGCAGGTCCTCGCTACCCATCTGGGCGCTGAGCATCACCCCTGTCCGGCTGTAGAAGCGGCTGTAGAAACCTTCCACTCTCAGACGTCCGCGGTCATAGCCCAGAGAGGCGGAAGCGTGATACTCTCTGGTTCCCGTGTTGTTCAGAAGATAGTGCGCAGTGGAACGGTCCCCGGAATTTGACCAGGTTCCCTGCAGACGCCAGGCGAAATCACCGGGAAAAGCACCTTCGAGCTGTCCGGTAGCCACGTAGCGACGCCCGTTACTTCCGTAAAGTGCGGAGATTCCCCCTTGAAGGGAGCGTTTTCTGAAAGGAAGCGGAGACTGCTCCATGACGATAATCCCTCCAAGGGCATCCGAACCGTATCTTACCGCATCGGAGCCCTTGATTACCGAAACGGAGGAGCTGCCGTTCATGTCCACTTCGGGAGCGTGGTCGGCCCCCCATTGCTGCCCGGTCTGGCGGGCACCGTTATGGATGATCAGTATCCGGTTCCCGTACATTCCTTGGATAACGGGTTTGGATACAGTGGTTCCCGTGCTGATGGAACTTACCCCGCTGACACGTTCGAGCAGGGTGGCAAGCGAGGTTCCCAGCGCGTTCCTGATCTCGGGAGATGAAAGGCGCCGGCTCACCACGTTGGGTGACGCCCCGGCACGTTCACCGGTCACGACCACTTCCCCGAGTTTTTGTATGTCCGGGGAGAGACATACGGTATGTATGCTGCTTTCTTTGAATACCTCGTTCAAAGGCACACGCCGGGAACCGTAACCCAGGCACTGCACGAGGACCGTATCCATGAAACACGTTCCATGACCGAAAACAATCATTCCACGGGGGGAGCTGACAAGTAACCGTTCCCCGGTCAGGATATAGGCCCCTTCAATGGGAAGCCCGCTTTCCTGGTCAATGACCAGCAGAGTATCGCGTGTACCCGTCGATTGCCGGTCAGCCTGTACCCGTGCTTCCATGGGAGAAGGGAGGGTACATAGGCAGACAACAAGCAGGCACACATACTGGAGATATGCATGAAATGTCATACTTGAAAAAATATAAACGGGTTATAATCTGTTAAGACAGGACATGAAAAGCCCCTGCACGCAATCACAGTGATGGCATGCGAATCCCTCAAGGGAGTTATGACAAACACACAGGGGGTGCACGGAGGAAATGCGGGAAAAGAATGACGATGACATCTGTTTTCCCGGAGATAAGATACCTTACAGGCCTGCCAGTCGGAATATAATCGTATATAAAAATCCCTGCCTCGACAAACGGGGAGAGCGTAAAGAGACAGATGGTACAATTTTCAGGAGAATCGTGACGGGAGTGTCCCTGTTCGTTATGGGATACGCACGAATGTTCCCCGTGAACATGAAAAGCTTTCACGAGGAAAAAGGGCATCAATGTCAGCAACAACATACATGCTATGACAGCCCGCTGTCTCTGTCTTTTTTTCGTACGATCCATTAGTTTGCAAAATTAACGGTTTTAATCATCACTCGCAATACCTACAAATAATGATTTGCAAGCATAAACACCATGTATATTTGTTACGGATACCAGACAGACCGTTTTATTCCTCCAACCAGTCGTCCGAGAGCCCGAAACTCCTGTCACGAAACAATTCAGCCAGACCTGAGATTTGTTTGAAACGGAGTAACTCGTTCTTGTCCATGCCTATGTTGCGCATGATCCAGCTATCGGACATACCCGATTTTGACAGTTCCGCCACAATACCTGTCATAAGTTCCAGCGAGTGCATTCCCCTGGCCCTGTTATGACGGATAGTCGAGGCCATCCTGTTCGAGATGTCTTTGTTTATGACCGTTACAGGCAGCAATCCGTTCTCGCGCTTGTAAATCCTGACGGATGTTTTCATAACCAGATAGCGGTGGTAACCGTCAACCAGCTCGTAGATATCCTCTTCTTCCCGGTAATAACACACGAGGGGCATCGTGTAACCGTCTTCCCAGATGGACAGTTCCAACAGTTTCATCTCCGGGGGAGCAACGACATTCGGGTTATAGCTGTTGGCCACGATTTTCTCGACTGGCACGGCCTTGACGTTATACGCCGGACTTTTAAAACTTGACATGACAATCACAATTTATATCTTTTCAAAACTCTCTCTTTCATCTCCCTCTCCCGTTTGGTCTGCGTGAAACCCATATACTTGCAGGTATGATCGTTTTTCAGGATGCAGACGCACATTCGTTTGTAAGTGGGTATTTCACGAAATTCAGGGATATCTATCTCGTCTATATACTCCATGCGGACGGGCCTCTTGTCAGTCCGGTATGCCGTGCATTCTTCCACCGTGAACGGTACACCGGCCGCACGCAGCTTCCCGATCGTTTCCTCTCCCAGGCAGCCTCCTTTTTCTCTCCAGAATTTCTGGCTCACCCTCAGTTTCTCCAGGTAGTTCTCCCTTGTCGCCCGGGGAAGCGTGTCAAGGAGGAAGTACATGTACTCTTTCCACGTGAACCCGTCCGGACAACTGATGGAGCGCCAGCCCATCGCAACCGTGTTCCCGTACATTCCGGCGAAACTGACGCCGTTGACCCGGCTGACCATGCGTCCCCAGGTATCCGGATCAATAACTTTATAAAGATGTAGGGTCGAAACGGCCTGTGAGATAAACGGGCTGGCCACCCTCTGGCGGGACAAGGGAATCCCGGCCTGGTAATACAAGTCATACAAACGGTTATAATCCCAACCATACCGGGCATACCCCGTCCACACGTCCGTTGTCTTCCAGTCGTATATCGGGTAGGCGTTATAAGTGTAATATCCTACACGGTGAGTCCACTTGTAGTTGGCCAGCTTACGGTAATTCTTGTCGGAATGAATCGCCCGCCACCGGTTGAAGCTCTCCTGCGTGCGGATCCCCACGAGGCAGCAAACACGCTTGCATCCCTTCTTACGACGTATCCAGGAAGGGAAAAGAGACTGGAAGTCGTAATCCCACAGGCTGTCGTTCCAGAAATCAAAATCTTTCACGCTAAGAGCGGTGCCCGGCATCTGGCGAACCCAGATATTCTGGTACCCCTCTTGCCAGGGACGCCAGTACTGCAGGGACTTGGGGAATGTCGGCAGCAAATGAATGCTCTCCAACTCGGACCCGCGCGAAAAGGACCCGACCAATACCTTCTTCGACGACCTGTACGACGGCTTCCATATCCAACGGCTGAGCATCTTCCGCTCGGTCTGCTCCATCGCCGAGAAACGGAAATCGGTCAACGAACTGCTGATAAGAAACTATTAATAAGAATTGGAGTATGGGATAAACGTCGAAAACATATCCGATATCTGTACTGTAAATAAAGGACTACCCAAAATCGGGTAGTCCTTTGTTGTTACTTGCAGTTTAAAATTATCAAGGCTTGATGTGAATACCGGTACGGACTGCCGCCGGAAGCGGTTTCATTCCGGATAGCGGAGGGTGATCGCGGCATGCCCCTCTTTATAGCTCACCCTGAGCCCGAGCTTGTCCAGCTCCTCCCGGACAAGGGATTCCTCGAACCCTTCGGCCATGAATTTTTCCCTGAGCAGGCCGGCGACATTTCCCGTTCCGGTACTTCCGAAAAGAAAATCCTCCGTCCATTGCAGGAAACTTCCGCCCGTACGTATCAGGTTGTAGCGCCTCAGACAGAAGTTCTCCATGCTCTTCAGGTTGAATCCTTTGAAAGACAGCAGGTCGCAGAGAAGCGGCCCGTTGGCATCGTCCACCCTGATTTCCGCCGTCAGTACGCAGGCCGGCGTGCCTTTTTCTCCGGGAGCATTATAATAAAGCCGGATGTTGTTCCCTATATACAGCCCCATGGCATACACCATCTCTCCAGGGGATTCCGTCATGACGGGAAATGCCTGCAATCCGGCATCCTCCCCCCGCTTCAAAAGCACGATGTTCGGTTTTCCGGAACTCCTGTCTTCCGGCGGGCATGACACCATCGTTCCGTTGGTCTTTCTCCATCCGAGAAACCGCAGGCAGTTCCCTATATCTTTCAGATACCTTTCTTTCTCCCTACTTCCATCGAGGTACGGGTGGAGCGTATCCACGATTTCGGCCCAGTTCTCATTCGCCTTCATATATTATTGTTTACAAATTTCTATAAATCAAGCCGTTTTGCAGTGGAAATATAGCTATTTTATCCCGACCGGTCAAATGAATTCCCTAAAAAGTCATGGGAGAACCGCTCATGTAACCTTCCCGTGATTTGTCAGAAACCGGGTACGGTCCATATCTCCTTCGGTCCGGCATGAAGCCTTGTCGGACTCTTTCCACGTCCTTCCGTACGGGGTCCGCCGGATGATTTTAATTGTACGGATTTTTTAATAGCACATGAGTCTCCTCCGCCATATCCCTTTCCAGCTTTTTTATCAATTTTAATGAGAAACCGAATCTGGAAGAATATGAATGACAGGCAGGTCAGGATATTGTTTGAAAACAATAAAACCAATGGGTGTGATAAACGCGGATAACAAAGGAAATCCTTCTTTTTTGCAGATGTGAATGATAATCGGGCCTTTCATTCCGGCTGCAAAATAGGCAGTGCATCGGTAAAATGAAAGGGAGGGCCGGACTTTTGGCTCTCCCTTGTTGCATGTCAGTCCCATCGTAGGACCGGTTACCGTTTTATCTTTCACCCGCTTCCCTGTTTCAGTTCCGCACATGGCTCCTCCGCCTTTTTCAGGCGGTGCTGCAGGAACTCGTTCAAATCCTTGTGAGGCAGGTAGTGCACCGCCTTGTCCGTCACGCTCCCGCACTGCCTTCTGATCTCCTCCGTGGTTTTCCGGCCCGCATCATCATTGTCCAGGAAACAGCAGACATGCCCGTAGCCTTTCAGCACGTCCAACGCCCCCGGCAGATTACCGACCGAATTGAGCACCACGCAGTCCGGCACCGGCTTTCCCTGTTTGAGCGTAAGGTACGAGAGATAGTCCATGAAGCCCTCAAACACCAGGGCCGTCGCCTTTCCGTTCCCCCCGGCTCCATGCCTGAGATGCGTGATGTCCTTTGGGGAGGTCGAACCCTTGAAATAAGGGTTGCGTATCTCCAGGCCGCCCTTCCGGTTCCTGAACCCGATCCCGAAATACCATTTGCCGCGCGTGCGGTAATGGACCTCCACGCACTCCCCCAAGGCAATGCCGGAAGGAATCCCCCTCTTTGCCAGATAGTCCAGCAGTACCGTATTACGGAGCGGCGAGACGCGCATCTCCTCGAATGCCGGAGGCGTGGCGGCCGCCTTCCGGGGGGCCTGGGCGGGCGTGGACACGGGGAAGTGTCCCTCTATGCCCTTCAATACGGAGGATATGTCGCGCGTCCCGTACAGCCTTTGCGCCAGGTCGATGATGCTTCCTCCCGTCCCCTCGCCGAAGTCGATTCACAGGTTTCTGGAAAGGCTGACCTTGAATGAGGGGGTACGCTCCTGTCTGAAAGGCGAGCGGTACCACAAACTGTCCCCCTGTTCCCTTACGGGGGAGAATCCCATCCGCCGGAGGTAATCCTCCAGCGGAATCCTTTTCGCTTCTTCAATGTTCATGACTCGTCGTATGATTGATAAATAGTAAGAATTTAGAACCGCCTGCCGAACCATTCCACCGGGTCCAGCAGCCGGCCGTTTTTTTGCAGTTCGAAATGCAGGTGGTTGCCGGTGGACATCCCCGTGCTTCCGACCTTCCCGATGCGCTGCCCGATACGGACCGTTTCACCTTTCCTTACAAGGCTCCGGCTCATGTGCGCGTACAGGGTGGAGTATCCACCCCCATGGCGGATAAGGACGGTCCGGCCGTAACCCGGACTGTAGCCGGCGGAGATCACCCGGCCGTTTCCGGCCGAATATACCGGCTCGCCATACGGGGCCGCCAGGTCCACCCCCTTATGGAATATTCTCCGGCCCTTAAGGGGATGGATCCTGTATCCGAATCCGGAGGACACCCGGTAGCGGGTACGCCTGCCGTCAAGGGGAAACAGGACCGGATAGTCCGTCAGGACGGCGACCGTCCGCCGCAGCCCTCATTCCTCCGCTCATTTCCCCGGTTCCCGGACATGCCCGTTTAACATTTCCCCGCCGCTTTCCGCCGTTTTTCCCCCATCTTCCAGGCAGGCGGAAAGTGACAAAAGGTGACAAAACATGACTATTAATGACAACTTCCTCATAATCCATTTATTTAATGGCGAAGATACTAATTTTACCCCCCGAAATGATTCATTCACCTTTAAATTTAACAGTCATGCAAGAAGTAAATCCCGCTGCTCAAGGCAGCGAAAACGCCACTCAGGAACAGGGTTACCTGATGGCTTACGACAAGAAGGAACAGAAGGCGAAAGGCGTCAAGGGCATCGCGGCAAACGGTGAGCTGGAGACGCTCGAGGCCAGCGAACGGAACAAGGGGCAGTTCGTCCGCGTGGACCGCTTCGGGAATTTCTTCACCAACTTCGGGAAGAACTTCCTTTACCAGTACAACAACCCCACACGTTTCTCCCTTTACCGGATGGAGGAAAACACCCCGGTGGAACAGGCCGCCAGGAAAATCGAGGAGGCCCAACGCCCCGAGAACGAGGCCGTCCGCCGCGAGCTTTCCAAGAACAACCGCATCTACAACAACCATTTCTTCAACGAACGGGAGATCAACTGGCAGCAGGCGGAGCGTTACGGCCTTACCCCGGAGGTGCTCAAACAGACGGGCGATATGGAAAAGCTGCTGCAGGGCAGGCAGTCCGGCATAGCCTATGACATCTCCATGAACACCGAGCTGGGACGTCAGAAAGGGGATGCCAAGCTCTCGCTCTTCCGCGACGAGAACGGGGCGGTCAAGTTCGACCTGCACTTCATCCGCCAGGCACCGAAAGTCGGACAGGAATACCGGGGATACAAACTGGAGGAGGATGTGCTGGAGGCATTGAACCGTACCGGCAACGCGGGCCGGCTCGTCAACCTGGTCACGGACTACCGTACCAGGGAAACGAAGCCCTGCTACCTGTCCAAGGACCCGGTGACCAACGAGATGTTCTTCCTTCCGGCAGACCAGGCACGCTGTCCGCGCAAGATAAAGGACTATGCGCTGAGCGACAAGGAATACGCCGACTATGCCGCAGGAAAAGAGGTACCCATCGAGTTCAAGTCCTCGAACGGGAAGGTGTACCGGACCTCCATCCAGATGAGTGCTGCCGAACGCGGTACGGAATTCCTGTGGGAACGCAGTACCCTCAAGCCGGAGAAAAAACAGGGGCAGGAACAGACGGCCGGCCTTAAGGAGACTGCCGGGAAACCGGCCAGACGGACCAGACAGACCATAACCCCCAAAATGTAATCGGCCATGACATCCGCAAATGAGAACATCAGGCAACTGGAAGGGCTGTTCCGAGAGGACGGCGCAGGCGGTCTCCTTGTCTGCTACGAGACGGGCAGGGAGAAGCCCCATGCCGACTCCTCCTACCAGCTTTATCCTGTCGACCCGGACCGGAAGGGCATGACCTGCCAGTTCCTCAGCCTCCTGCATGTCGGGGTGGAAACCGCCCGGATATCGGCATTCATACCTGACACCCGTATGGAGGTCTACCGCTTCCCCCGCATGTCCGGCCTTCCTCCCTTTTTTCGGGATACCCCCGTCAAAGAGTATATCACCGGCATGCTGCTGCCCCATATCAAAAGGAACAGGCTGAAGCCGGTGGTAAGTGTCAACCTGCGCGACATGGTCTTCATACGCTCCGAAGGGCTGTCTGTGGAACCGGGCGGCATTCTCTGTCTCGATGCCGGGCAGATCGACCGGCTCGTGGAGTTCCGCCGACGGCAGGACGGGCTGGCCGCAAGGTACAAATACATCCCCGGGTACAAGCTGCCCCTGCGCGTCATCGAGACTCCCAAAGGTGTACTGGTGTTCAGCGGCGGCGACATCGGAAGGGAAGGGACCGAAAACTTCTATAAGTTCCTGCTGGGGAACTATTTCTCGATGCACGCGCCTTCCGGTCCCGTCAGGCAATACTGCGTGGATTCCCCTTCCGGAAGGCTGTACGGGCTCACCGACACCGCCTTCCGGAAAGAGGCGGAAACAGGCAGGTACATATTCGACCTTTTCGACGCGTACGCCGATATCGGGGCGTCGGAAAAGAAAGGATGGGTGTTGGAATTCGCCACGGACATGGCCCCTTCCGATACGGAATACCGCCGCCTGGAGGACTTCTCCGGCTGCCGGCCGGAAGGGAACAACAGGGATATCTGCCGGCTGCTCACCCTGCAGAAGCACTTCGACAGGGACATCATCCTCGATCCGGCTTTCGCCTACCATTTCCGGTTCAAGGAATTCGTCAGGAGGATGGATGATTGCGTGAACGGCCTTTCCAAGGGGGACAACATGGAAAAAATACTGGAGGAGATGCGGGAAAAGTCGGACCGTATCTTAAGGAGGGATTTCCTGGTACGGGGATACGGCACTCCGGAGAGAGTAAAAAGGAACAGGGTCGAAAAAACCGAAAGGAACAACAGGATAAAACGATAATACGATGGACAGCAACAGACTATCTTCCGAACCTTATTTCAATCCGCAGCAGCCCGGCACGGTCTGTATCGCCATAGACAGGTACGGCCATTACCGGCCGTCTTCGGAAAACGCCCTGCGTTTCCTGCAGCAGGATGACGTGGAAACCGGGATAAGGCATTTTCTGGACGACAACGTGAAGGCTGCAACCCTCTGCACATATGTGCCGGACGTGACACTGCTCGTCTTCCGTTTCCAAAGCATGAAAGACGTGCCGCCACCCGGGTCGGGACAGACGGCCGACCGCTACATACGTGACACGTTCCTTCCTTTTCTGGCCTCGGAAAGCCGGTTGCCGGAAAAGAAAATCACCCTTGCAGACGCGGTATATTCCACCCTGACCAGGGGAACGCCGGACTGCTCCGTGCTGAAAAAACACTTCATGCAGGAGACCGGCTACATCGAATTCCTCGGGAGGCAGCGCGAAAGGAAGAATATCTACCGCCTGCAGCCGGAATACGTGCTACCCCTTACAGTGGTGAAAAATGATTTCGGTTACCTGCTTTTCTCCGGCAACGAGACCGGCAGGGAGGGGTTCAGGGCCTGCATCCAGCATGTGGCGGACCACTATTTCGACCCGCACTGCGACATGGGCCGGCTGGACATCTATGAATGCCCCGTCCTGGAGGGAAAGCTGCCTTCCTTTATTGACACGGTATACGCCCCTTTCCGATACTTTCCGGTAAACCGGTTCGATTTTTCCCCTCACCGCCATGTCGCCCCGTCCGCGCTGCCGGAGGGATTCACGGAAGGGCTGGTTCCCCTATACAGCCATCCGCTGCGTCCCGACGCGGATAGTTTCGCCGGTTTCATCTCACGCTTCAAGGACGATGAGAGGACACAAACGACCGTCAGCCGGGAGAACTACGACATCTACCGGATGCTGACTGTCATGCGTAACGGCTATATGAATGTCCATGAGAAACCGTTTACGTACTTCGACACCCTGCTGCCGGTGGCAAGGAAGCTGGAACAGGTCACGCAGGTGAAAAACGCCGCCGCATTCAACGCGGACGATTTCAGGATCTATTCCTCGGTTCTCAGCCGACAGGCGGAAGCCATCCTGCAAAGGAATTTCGATGTGAGGGGGCACCGTTCCATCGTAAACGAGCTGGATGACGGGAACCTTGCCTTCACGGTAGGCCGCGTCAAGCTGAACTCCGTCCAAAGGGCGGTGCTTCACGACGGGCACGCGGTGCATCTTCCGGAGAATGACTCTCCGGAAAACCGTCGGCAGGCGTACTGCATGGCCGACAGGTTCGAAAACCGGCTGGTAACATCGGCAAGGCCATTCCCCGGCGTGCGGACATACCGGATGACAAGCGACGGGCTGATCCGACCGGTTGATCCGGAACCTGACGGGAAAGCGAAAAAAAGAGAAACGAAGTCCAAGAGTAACAAACCTAAAATATAGCCATGATCAGAAAAGAGCAAGTCAGAATCGGGATGCGGATTGTCGGGGACGATCCCGAATCCCCTGAAAGCTATCCGTACAAGGGAACCGTCACCGCCCTTTGCGAGACAGGCCGGAATGAGACGGACTTTTACATTGTCATCAAACTGGACGGGGAATCCATGAGACAGCCGGAAATATCAAGGTGCTGTCCCGAAGGCATCATGAGGTGCTTCCCCTGGACTGTCAGTCCCGAGGAAAAACCGGAAAAACGAAACAATATCCCTTCCACGGCTTATACGGCCGTGGAGACATCCCGGGGTTTCCTCTTCTTCACCCATACGGAAGAAGGCAGGAGGAGCCTCCGGGAATTCCTTCAGGAAATGGTCGACAGCTATTTCGAGCCGTCATTCGACCTGGGACCGGTATGCGTCTATGAGGCGGAAGGCGTACTTCCTGATCTCTCTCCGGTCAATCCGGAGAAAATGCCCCTTGCGGCATATCCCTACGCGCGAAGGCCGGAGGATTTCCGGCTGGATGTCCGTTACCGGAACGGGATGAGACCGACGGCAGAGGATTTCCGCAGCTTCTGTCACAATGCCGGTTGTACGGTCAGCCATCGTAACGGAAATATCGCCGACACCCTGGAGGCCCTGAAGCGTTACGACAGGCATTTGGAAACGCTCCGGCACATGCCGGAAGCGGCTCCCCACGAAGAGGATGAAACCCGCAAAACCAGGCAGCAGCTGCAAAGGCTGCCGGACTCCGCCTATGATATCCGCGGACACCGCACGGCAGGAAGGATTCCGGATGATCCCGCCCCCGAGATCAGCGTGGAGGGAGTCAGCCTGTCCGCTTCCCGGCGGGGCATTCTTAAAGCCGGCCTCGGGTTGTACCTATCCCGTGAAATCCGGGCCGCCCCCGCTCACACGTATGCATGGGTAGATAGGAATACGGAGCGCATCGTCTTTGGCAGCCGCCCGCCCGGAGACCGGGAAACCGCCGGGTTCAAACGGGATACGGGAAAGAGGTCCTCCGCTTCTCCGAGAAGTACAAAAAAGAAGACCGGACCCCAGCATAAAATGTAAAATTGTAAAATCAAGAAAGACAGTATGGAAAAGAAAAACAAGACAACACCTTTGAAAGTGGTGCGGCGGGAGTCCGGTTATCTGCTGTTTTCCGACAGCAATACCGGCAAGGAAGGCCTTGAAAGCTATCTCCAGCATACCGCCGACCATTTCTTCGATCCCCATGCCCATGACGGGGCCCTGGAAATTTATGAGTATTCCGGTTTACGGAAGGAGCTGGCCTCCCATATCAACAGCAGCTGCCGCAGGGGACTTTTACCGGGCGGGGACAGAAAGGGCGGGCATGTTTCCTCCGGTCTCCTCCCGGCAGAATTCATCAACCGCCTCGAACCGAAACTTTACGTTCCCATGAATCCGACATCCGAGGGGTATTCCGGGCTGTTCTCCCAAGTGAGGGGATATATGGGGCTCGAACTATCCCGAAAGCCGGAGAACGAGGATATCTACCGCCTGCTCTCCATCAGGGAACACGGTTATATGAACATCCATGACAAGCCGTTCACCTATTACCGGGAGCTGCTGCCCCTGGCCGAGCAGCTTGAAAAGGTGACCCAGGTCAAATCCGCCGGCCTGTTCGACGTGCAAGCCTTCAAGGAACTTTCCCTTAAAATAAGAAAAGCGGCGGAGGATATACTTCACCGGGACTTCGACGCAAGGGGCCACCGGCCGCTGGAGAAATACCTCAATGCCCCCGATACCTCCCTTCTTGTGGGAAACAGGGTACTGGACAAGGCGCAACTCGGGATACTGGCCAAAGGGAACGCCCTGTACCTGCCGGAGAATGACCGCCCCTCCTCCCGGCACCTGCTGTACTGCATGGCGGACTTTACACGGAACAGACTGCTGGTATCCGGTGAACCGTTCCCGGTCAGGACCTACCGGGTAAAGGACGGCGTCCCGCATCCCGTCAGTCCGCGGGAAAAGGTACCGGAGAAGAAAAAGACCACCCGTAAATCCGCAGGCAGGAAAATATCATAACCTGCCGGGATATAAAGAAATTTAAAATATCACGATATGGAAAAAGAAACCGATTTGAAACAGAACGGGCCGGTCGTCCTTTTCAATGTGGACAGAAAAGGCAGGCTGGCGGACTATGCCGCATGCCACAGCGACCGTGAATGCGGCGATTATCTGCTCCGGCAGGCGGAGCTGGCCCTGGGCGGGGCGTATGTCCCCGATGAATCCGTATTCTGCCTGGCGGGGGCGGAACGGACGGACGACGGCCTTCCGGAACTGCTGGACAACTATATCCGAGAAGGCGACATCCGCGACCTGCCCTCGATTGACCTGCGCAGCCTCACGTTCATCCATGAGACCACGGGGGGCGGCCTTCCGGAAGGGATGTGGGCCGTACTGGAAAAGACGGAACGGCTGGCGGACAACCCCGATAATAGAAAAATGCTGGAAGCGTACCATGCCTACCACGAAAAAAGGGAGAATGCCCTGCCCGGGCGCACCCTCTCCGTCGTCCGCACGGACAAGGGCGTGCTCCTGTTCGACGACTCGGGCCGGGGACTGCAATGTCTGGAAGGTTACCTGCAGTACCACGCGGACCGGTATTTCTCCCCCGAACTCCACGGGCTGGAGAAACTGGAGGTATACCACTTCAGTACATCCGATAAAGGCATATCGGACGCGGCCAAAAGGTGCGCCTTTATGTTCACCCTGCAAGGCCGGCGTGAGTTCGTCCCCAAAAAGGCGTGTTATCTGCCGGACTCCCTTGTGGCCGGACTCCATCCGTCAGCCGGCTGTCCCATGCATGCGGACGGTGAGGCGTTCCGGCGGTTTGTCAAGACCTTCGGCCTGAATGCCACGGACGAGGCGAATGAAATCGCCGCCCTGACCGGAATCCGTGCCGGAGGGCTGTCGGATCCCGGACAGCTGGAGAAGGTATCCGTCCACCGGGCCGGATTCCGCAGCCTGTATGAACGCCGGCAGGCCTGCCTGAAAAGGAATGACATTGTGATGTACCGGGCACTCGGACAGGCCTCCAGGGACATGGCGGAGAGAATTCTCAGAACAGAATATAAGGTACGGGGATACGCGCCTTCCATAGCGGAAAAGGAAACCGGGCACAGAGCCGGTCCGCCTGCCGGTAAAAAGAAGACAAACCGATGGAGGAAAACAGATGGAACCCCTAAAAGACGGATATAGCATGGCATGGTGGCTGGAACGGCTGAAAAGGTCTTGGAAACACCCCCGGAAGGAAACGTCCGGAAACCTCTATCTGGAGCTGTGTCCGGACAACCGGATAAAATCCTTCATGGTGGTCCGGCACAGGCCGAAAGGCACGGATCCCTTCATGGAATTCATCGGGCATACCGCCGACAAAGCCATAAGGGAGGGAAACGGGCAGGTTCCGGATAACCTGCTGCTGGCCCTGGAAGAAGTGCCGGAAAGAATGCTTCCGACAAGGGAGGAGCTCCGGGAGGAACGCCCCGGAAACATATGGAAGCTCATCTCCGGATATGGCGAAATAACCGGAGGAAAACCGGTACCGCTCAGACGGGCCGTCTACCTGAGGGCGCACGGAAGGGAGATAGACCGTACCGCACTCGAAGAGATGGGGCTTTCACCCGGCTGCCGGAACTACGAGGCCTATGAGACCGCCATGGAAAGGGCCTCGGAAGGGAAGAAAGCCCTGTTCCGCCTTACCCTCGTGAAGACGGAACGGGGTGTCGGGGTGTTCAATGACGGACTGCAGGGCCCGGAGCGTATGCGCGGGATGCTGCAGGAGATGGCGGACCGTTTCTATTCCGCCGCATGGGAAGGAATGAAAACGCTTTCCATATACCGGATCGAGACAGCCTCCCGGAGGCTGCTGGAAATGTCACGGGAGAACAGACGGGATTTTCCCGCCTCCCGGCCCCCGCTGGAAATCCTTGCCCGCTATCTCCCGACAGCATCTTTCGACATGTCGCCCACGGCGGAGAACCTGGAGCGTTTCGTGAGGGCCAACTCCCTGGCGCTCTCCGCAAACAACCGGGAGATCATGACCCTGCAGGATATCGCCCGGAAGGGATACGCCCACCTGTATATGGACGGTCCGTTCCGTTACAGGAAGGAGTTCGCCGGTATCGAGAAGGAACTCCGCATGCTCGCAAGGGAAAGGGAACTGTACCGCAACTTCCCTTATAAGGAGAGGATGCACGACCTTCGGGAAAGGTCCATGGCGGCCGCCGAACTCCTCCTGAAAAGGGAAGGGATCCGCAGGGATACGCCATCCGTTCCCCAAAAGACGGACAAGTATGCGGAAAGGATACAGGCCATGGCGGAATGCCCGGAAAAGGGCATGATCCCCCCATCCTCCGGTGAAAAGAAAAAGGAACCGGCCCGCAAGCAAAAGGGACCGGCCTCCCAAAAAGTGAAACCCCAATTATAAACCGCAATGGAAACAACAGGAACACCCACACCCGAAGAGCTGCTCGACGCCGGCAGACGCACCATCGACCGCAAGGCACTGCAAAAGACCATAAAGGATATTTTCTCATACCGGAACCCGCTCCGGCAGTTCATGGAAAGCTACCGTTTCAATGTCATCCGCTGGAGTGCCACCAACCTGAGGAAACCATCCTTATGGAAGCGCGCCGGCCTGTTCTTCAATACCGGAGGAATTCCGGGGATTCTCCGTGAGAATTTCCGGCAGAACCGCGCGGACCTGCTCGCCCGGTGGGAAAGGGGCGTCATAGGCGACATCAACCGCTCGCTCATCCGCCTGGGGAGCATACCGCTTTCCTCCAAGCCCCGCGACCTTTCCCGGCAGCTGAAGGACATATCCAGGAAAATATACCGGATGACCACTTATGACCGCTGCCCGAGCCTGCTTCAGGAGAGTCTGCTGCTGTCCACCTACGAGTATATATTCGCCTCTCCGCATGACAGGAAGTTCGGGAAACTGTGCCCCGACGAGATCTGCGGGATGCTCCGACAGAACGGTGTCCCGCAGGAAAGCCTCTGCTACCAGAACTACGAGAGCATCCTCGCCGGAAGGGAGACGGTCCTTTACGAGTTTACCTCCGACGGGAAAGCCACCCTGTATCTCAAGCCGATGGACCATGTGAGACTGGAGATGACCTCCAAAGGGTATGACATGGTCCCTATGGGGATTCCTCCCGCCCGGACACTCCCCTCCCCTGCGGAAAGCATGGGGAATATGCCGCAGCTTTCCGAGAAGATCGGGAAAACAAAGAAAGCCCGGAGCGGAGAGAAACCCGCCAAAGGAGCCGGGAAGTCGAAGAAACGTCCCCAAATAGGATAATCCATAAACAACAAATAATAACCTGACAATAAAAATGTAAGAAAATGAAAGTCGTGATTTGTGAAAAGCCCCTCGTGGCTAAAAGACTGGCCCGCATATTGGGCGCGGACAAAATGGAAGACGGGTATCTCATCGGAAACGGATACGCCGTCACATGAACGTTCGGCCACCTGCTGGCCCCGGTTTCCCCATTTTCCTGTATGGAAGGACCTTTTACAAGGGAGATGCTTCCCCTTGCAGTCCCCTCCGGACTCGCCGTCCGCCGGACAAGGACGGAAGACGGTTTCCGGGATGCCCCCGTGGCCGTCAGGCAGCTGGAGGTCATCCGCAGGCTGCTGCGGGAAGCGGACGGGGCGGTTACGGCCACGGACACCTCCCGTGAGGGGCAGATGGTCGCCCGCAACCTTTATGATTATCTGGGCTTCAAAGGAAAAACCGAACGTCTGTGGCTTTCCTCACTGACGGACAAGGCGATCCGCGAGGCGTTCCTTGACCTTAGACCGGACAGTCTCTATGAAGGTCTGTACCTGGCAGGCAGGGCACGGCGGGAAGCCGACCGGATCATCGGGTACAATGCAAGCCTCGCGCTCGGCATGGCAGCCGGAAAAAAGAACCACTCGCTCGGACGGGTACAGACACCGGTGCTCGCGCTTGTCTCGCGCCGTTACCTGGAGAACAGGGATTTCAACGCCGTACCTTATTACCGGCTGGAGCTGTCGGTCCTCAAGGACGGTAAAGAGCTTGTTTTCACCTGCCCGGAAAAATACATGCAACAGCTGGGGGCCGTCGCCGCCCGGAACCGGATCGCGGCATCGCGTGTGGCCACGGTAATACATGCGGAGAGAAAGGAAACGGTGGAGGAACCGCCGCTTTTGCATGACCTGGCCTCCTTGCAGAAGGAGGCAAATCTCCGGATGGGGCTGACGGCAGGACAGACGGCATCCGCCCTGCAGAGGCTGTATGAGGGAGGATACATCTCATACCCGCGTACCTCCTGCCGCTACATCCGGCAGGACATGCCGGAGGATATGCCGGCACTGCTTTCCCTTCTGAAAGACGACCCGTGTTTCGCACGTCATGCGGAGACACCGGAAGGCAGGGTGCTGTCCGCCCGTGCCGCCGATGACGACAAGGTGACCGGACACCATGCCATCATCATAACGGAAAACATACCCGGCAAACTGCCGCTTGATGAGCAGAACCTCTACCGGATGGTCGCAGGCAGGATGCTGGAAGCCTTTTCGGGTGACTACACCAAAGAAGAGGCGGATGTCCGTATCGAATGCGGGGGAATCCTGTTCGAGGCCGGATACCGCCGGACGGTGCATGCCGGATGGAAAAACGTTCATAACGGGACCGGGAAAGAAGAAGACACCATGTTCCCCTCCTGGGGGCAGGACGAGGTGCTGCCGGTAACGGACATATCCGTCCGAAGCGTGGAAACATGTCCCGTACCGCTCTTTACGGAAGCCTCGCTGCTGTCCGAAATGGAACGGTGCGGACTCGGCACCCCCTCCACAAGGGCCGGTGTCATCGAACTGCTCATCGCACGCCGATATGTCGAAAGACAGGGATGCGGCCTGCTGCCTACCCCGAAAGGGCTGGAGGTGTATAAGGCCGTCAGGGACAAGCTGATCGCCGATCCGGAAATGACCGCCCGGTGGGAAAAGGACCTGCAGGAGATCGAGCGGGGAGAACTGGACGCGGACGTGTTCATCCAAAAGGTTGGAAAATACGCGCGGCAGATCGTGGAGGAACTCTCGGCGGTCCGGTTCGAACATCCCGGACCGCCCCGACACCGCTGTCCCAAATGCGGCATGGAGACACTGACCCTTCACCGGAAGGTGGCCCGGTGCGGTGACCCGGACTGCGCGTTCCTGCTTTTCAGGACATTCAACGCAAGGGAGTTGACCGACGGAGAGATGCTTTGCCTGCTGGAAGGAAAGAAAACGGATTTCCTGCCTTTTGTCAGCAGGAAGGGAAAGCCCTATGAGGCATCCCTTAAAATGGACGAGAACTACAGGATAGAGATGACATTCAGGGACATCCCGATAGAGAGACAGCCGTTACCCGCCGGCGACCCGTCTGTAATGCAGGCGGCAGACATCCCTGTCGAAACTCCGCATCCCGGCCAGCTCCCATAAGGAAAATCCGGGGCATCCTTCGAACAGGCGGAAGCCTTCCCCCTGGAAGTGGGGCAGGACATACAAGACCAGCTCGTCGGCCATGTCAAAGCGGAGCAGGCTGTCCGTAAAAGGAAGCGTCTCCAAAGCCGCTTCCGCAAGGTATACACCGGAATGCCCCTGTTTCCATTCCGTCAGGGACATGAAGGATACATCAGGGCCAAGGCAGGACAAGGCGGTCTCCCGGATACGGGTGATGCCATATTTCTCGGGGTGTTCCCACAAATCGGGAAATGTACTCCTGCGGGCAAGGTAGCCGTCAAGGGTGATGAAAGCCAGGATCTGAACCGTCGCCATATGAATAGGATATTTTTTATTTCGTAATGGTTCCGGTAGGGTCATGAAAAAAGCGTGACCCTACGTGGCTCCAAAACGGAGGTTCTGGCAAAACCTTTGAATAGTTGCCGCGTAGAAGCCACGCTATGACAATGCATAGCATAGCCTTACGCAGAAGCCTCTATTCCGATTGAAATTTTGCCAGATTTCCGTTTTAAGAGCGTTCCGCGAACGTTATGTCTATATATCAACAGGACCGGATTAATCCCCGTTCCTGAATGAATTCATATTTCCGGGGTAAAGATAGGAAATTAATCCGATATTCCGGGCAAACAGGTTCGATTGATTCATTACGCCCCCCAAAAGAAGGAGGGCGTGTTTTCCGACTCCCTGACTATTGCCGACTTTTCATGACTATGGCTGACGCGTTCCGTACACGCATGGAAAATTGCGTTATCTTGCACCCGAAATCATAAAAAAAGATTATGGAACTGACACTTATTGAAACGAACGCGTATCTGGAGCTAAAAAGAAAGCTCAGCACGCTGTCGGTACAGATGGCCGACTTCCAAAAGAAAATCGCTCCGTCCTCACCGGAAAAGTGACTTGACGCACAGGAGGTATGCCTGGCCCTCGGCATCTCCAAAAGAAGCCTGCAGAACCATCGGGACAGGGGACTGGTTCCTTATTCGAACATCGGAGGAAAATGCTTTTACAAGGAAGCGGATATCCGGCAAATATTGGAAGAAGGCCTCATTAAAAAAAGAAGGAAATAATGGCGGAAATCATTACAAAAGATTCGGAGGAGTTCAAGGAACTGACCGGATGGATGAAAAAGATCGGAAAATCGGTGGAGGCGGCGACGGCAAGGATACGTCCCGCCATCGCGGACGAACATTACCTGCAGGGGGAAGACGTGTGCGAAATGCTGCACATCTCAAAAAGGACCCTGCAGACGCTGCGTGACGAAGGAGCTATACCCTATACCACCATCGGAGGGAAAATACTGTATCCAGAGAGTGCCCTGTACGAGACCTTGCGGAAAAACTACCGGAACTACAGGCAATACGCCGGATAACCGGTCGTAAAGAAAAAGAAGAAGGGATGCTTATCCGGCGAGTCCGGTGAAGCATCCCTTCTTCTTAGTTGGCCAGGCGGAACATCCCGCCGATCTTCTCACGCATCCTGTCCGTGTCCTCACCGATTTTTGGATTGATCAGCTCGGCGTAAACCTGCGTGGAAATGATGGTCTTGTGCCCGAGGACTTTCTGCAGGGTTTCAAGCGGCATGCCCTTGCTCAGGGCCAGGGTCGCAAAGGTATGACGTCCGACATGCGGGCTGACGCGGACACTGCAGCCGGCCTTCTCGCCGATACGTTTCAGACTGTCCTCCATACTCCCTATTTCCCCCACGGGGAACACCCTGTCCGGAGAAACCTTGAATTCGTTCACCCCCCTGTATTTCTCGATCAGCTCGACGGCTATCGGGAGCAGCTTGACAACATAGGGCGCCTTGGTCTTCACGCGGTTTCCAACCAGCCAGGTGTTCCCGTCCGAATCCGTGTGGACATTCCGGTAAGAAAGTTCCTTCAGGTCGACATGGGCCAGGCCGCTGAAGCACATGAAAACAAACATGTCCCGGATGGCCTGCTGCCGCCTGTAGCTCAGCTTGACGCTGATAACGCGTTGCAGGTCCTCCTCCGAGAGGAAAGGACGTTTCTTGTATTCCGGCTTGCACACGAACTTCTTGAACGGGTGCTTGTGGATCCATCCCTCGTCCATTGCCAGATACATCAGCCATTTCAGTGTGTTGACGCGCTCGAAGGCCGTTGACTTGGCCAGCCCGCGCACGGAAAGCATCCAGTTGTAATAGTTCTTGATGAAATCCATGTCCAGCGACATCAGGGGGATATCCTCCGTACCCAACTTGTCCTTCAGGTAACAGGACAGACACTTGTATTCGTCCACCAACCCCCGGTAGGTGCTTTGGGCTTTCGTCTTGCCGATCTGCCGTTTGTAATCCCGGATCTGGATATTGAAGATCTCCATCAACGAATGGATCTCCTCGCCAAAGCCGTTATAGCGGTCATAGACATTCTTGGCTGTCAGGAACGAATCGTGGTCCGAGAGATATTGATAGTGCTTGCCGATCTGTGCCTTGATGTTCTCCAGCTCCCGGTTCAGCCGTCTTGCCTCCTCGGATTTGCCTTTGGCACAGTTGCCTTTGGCATCCCAAAGGGCAAGGGGAACATCACGCTTGCAGCTGAAACTCGCCGTCGTTCCGTTGACGGTAATACGCCCCATGACAGGGACACGGCCATTTTTTATGGCCTGGTTCTTGGTGTAGAACAGAACTCGAAAGGTACTCCTCATAACTCGATTATTTTTGTTACAAAATTACTATTTATCGAGTTGTTTTAAGCTATGAAGAATAATGCAAACAATTGAAAAATAACCGCTTATATTGTCTGTTTTATAGACTTGGACAAGGTAACGATTAGGTAACGTAACTCATGCTCAAATGTGCTTTTTGTAGCGTCGTTTTTCAAATGGAAGTGAAATACAATCCCATTAATTCGCTGAATTCAAGCGGTGTGTCGCCATTATGCAACTATTTCTAAAAATCTCCGACTTTTATATTAAAACCCCAGGGCTTTGGAGGGTAAATGCCAGCCATTTCACTTGCTAAGGTGTGGCATTTAGGATGGTAAGGTGTGGAGTTTGGGGAGCCGGCATGTGGCATTTCAAATGGAATACTGTGGAGGGTAAAAAGAAAAGGAGAAGCAATGCTCCTCCTTTCCCGGTAGTTTAATTTTGAAATATCTAAAAAATGACATTACAAATATACAACATCACAGAGGCGATGTCAAGTGTTTCGCCAATTATTTTCGATTATAATCCTGCCAATTCCAATACTTTGTCAATGGCAGCGTTCAGTCCATCAACATTCTTACCGCCGGCAGTTGCAAAGTGGGGCTGGCCACCGCCACCGCCTTGGATAAGTTTGGCGGCTTCTTTCACCAGGTTACCGGCTTTCAGTCCACCTGCCACAAGGTTGTCGCTCAGCATGACGGTCAGCATCGGCTTGCCTTCGGCTTCTGTTCCGGCCACGAAGAACAAGTTTTCCGTAATCTGGCCACGCAGCTGGAAGGCGATGTTCTTCACTGTTTCTGCCGGCAGGGGAGCACAGAACTTGATGACTTTAACGCCATTGACTTCCTGTACGTTCTTCAGCAGTCTTTCTTTCAGCTGTGCTTCTTTCTCTTTCATGAAGTCCTCTACCTGCTTCTTCAGTCCGGCGTTTTCGTCAATATACTTACGGATGGTTCCGGCAAGGTCGGGTGCGTTGTTGAAGAGCGCCTTCAAGTCGTGCAGCGTGTCCTCGATGGTGTTCATCAGTTCCTCCACGCGTGCACCCGTGTAGGCTTCGATACGGCGCACACCGGCAGCCACGGAGCTTTCGGAGATAATCTTCACCATACCGATGTTTCCGGTTGCAGCCACGTGCGTACCACCACAGAATTCTACGGAAGAACCGAACTGGATAACGCGTACATGGTCGCCGTACTTCTCGCCGAACAGAGCGATGGCGCCCAGTTCTTTGGCTTCTTCGATAGGAATGTTGCGGTATTCTTTCAAAGGTATGTTGGCGCGAATCTTTGCATTAACGATGTGTTCCACCTTGCGGATTTCCTCGTCCGTCACCTTCTGGAAGTGTGAGAAGTCGAAACGCAGGGAGTCCGGTGTAACCAAAGAGCCCTTCTGCTCTACATGCTCGCCCAATACTTCGCGCAGCGCAGCATCCAGCAAGTGGGTAGCAGAGTGGTTGGCGGCACAAGCGGCACGCTTGTCGGTATCCACGCATGCCATCATCGGAGCTTCCATGTGTTCGGGCAGCTTCTTGGTGATGTGGATAGGCAGGTTGTTCTCCTTCTTGGTGTCTACCACTTCGATGGTTTCAAACTCGTTCACCAATACACCGGTGTCACCTACCTGACCGCCGCTTTCGGCATAGAACGGAGTCTTGTCCAGTACAATCTGATACAAGGTTTGGTTCTTCTGCTTCACTTGGCGGTAGCGCAGAATGGATGTTTCGTATTCCGTATAGTCATATCCTACGAATTCGGTAGTACCCTCCTTTAGCGTAATCCAGTCACCGGTCTCTATGGCGGCGGCATTGCGGGCACGCTGTTTCTGCTGCTGCATTTCGGCGTCAAACTCCTTGATGTCGGCAGTCATGCCGTTTTCGCGGAGAATCAGTTCCGTCAAGTCGAGCGGGAAACCGAAGGTATCATATAAGGTAAAGGCATCCTTTCCGCTGATTTCGTTCTTGCCGGCGGCTTTGGCGTCTGCCATGGTCTTTTCCAGCAGGCGGATACCCGTCTCCAGGGTGCGGAGGAAGGAGTCTTCTTCTTCCTTGATAACTTTGGCAATCAGTTCCTTCTGTGCATCCAGTTCGGGATAAGCGGCGCCCATGTTCTCGATGAGTACGGGGAGGAGCTTGTACATGAATGCCTGCTTCTGTCCGAGGAACGTGTAACCGTAGCGCACGGCACGGCGGAGGATACGACGGATGACGTAACCTGCCTTGGCATTGCTCGGAAGCTGTCCGTCGGTGATGGAGAAGGCGATGGTGCGGATGTGGTCGGCAATTACACGCATGGCGATGTCCGACTTCTCATCTTCGCCATACTTCTTGCCTGCCATGTCTCCGATGGCTTTCAGTATCGGTTGGAATACGTCGGTGTCGTAGTTGGAGGTCTTTCCTTGCAGTGTGCGCACCAGTCGCTCGAAGCCCATGCCGGTGTCGATAACCTTGGCGGGAAGTCCTTCCAGGCTACCGTCCGCCTTGCGGTTGAACTGCATGAACACGAGGTTCCAGATTTCAATCACCTGCGGGTGGTCTTTGTTCACCAGCTGGCTGCCGGGTACTTTGGCCTTCTCTTCTTCCGAACGGGAGTCCACATGGATTTCCGAACACGGACCGCACGGTCCCGTATCACCCATTTCCCAGAAGTTATCGTGTTTGTTGCCATTCAGAATGTGGTCTTTCGGCAAGAACTGCTCCCAGTAAGAAGCGGCTTCGTTGTCGCGTTCCAGTCCTTCTTCGGCGCTACCTTCGAATACGGTGGCGTAGAGGTCTTTAGGGTCGAGTTTCAATACATCCACCAGATACTCCCATGCCCAGGAGATGGCTTCCTTCTTGAAGTAGTCGCCAAACGACCAGTTGCCCAGCATCTCGAACATGGTGTGGTGGTAGGTATCGTGACCCACTTCCTCCAGGTCGTTGTGCTTTCCGCTTACGCGAAGGCATTTCTGCGAGTCAGCAACTCTTTTGTATTTCGCCGGGTGGTTGCCCAAAATGATATCTTTAAACTGGTTCATTCCCGCATTGGTGAACATCAACGTGGGGTCATCCTTAATCACCATCGGGGCCGAAGGCACTATCTGGTGACCTTTACTTTCGAAGAAACTCTTGAAAGAGTCTCTGATTTCGTTTGCAGTCAACATACTCTCTATTGATTTATCTGATTCTAATTTGATTTACCTTCTCTTGTCGTTTTTTGCCCGTTTCTTACTACTAACTACTTGCTACTTAGTCTTAATATTCTTGAAAAAACTGTGCAAAGATAGCTTGTTTTTATTACTTTTGTCGCATTGACAAGCGAAATATTTCCTAAGATGCGCAAAGTTTACTACATTTATAATCCCCAGACGCAGACGTACGACCGTATTTATCCTACCGTGAGGCAGCGGGCGCTGAGCATTCTCCGCCGTTTGTTCATCGGTATGGGGCTGGGTGCGGGCAGTTTCATCGTATTGCTGCTTATCTTCGGCTCTCCGTCGGAGAAGGAGTTGCGAAAGGAGAACAGCAAACTGCAGGCGCAGTACAACGTCCTCTCCCGCCGGCTGGACGAGGCTATGGGAGTGCTGCAAGACATACAGCAGCGTGATGACAATCTGTACCGGGTGATTTTCATGGCCGACCCTATTCCTTCTGCCATCCGTCAGGCTGGATACGGCGGTACCAACCGCTATGAGCATCTGATGGATATGGCTAACTCCGACTTGGTTATCAATACCACGCAGAAAATGGATATGATTAGCAAGCAACTCTATATCCAGTCCCGCTCCTTTGACGATGTGGTGGAGATGTGCAAGAATCATGATGAAATGCTGCGCTGCATTCCTGCCATACAGCCGGTTTCCAATAAAGACCTCCGTAAGACCGCTTCGGGTTACGGTACGCGTATCGACCCCATTTATGGTACCAGCAAGTTCCATGAGGGTATGGACTTTTCGGCTCCCCAGGGCACGGATGTCTATGCCACGGGAGATGGCACCGTGGTGCAGATGGGCTGGCAATCGGGCTATGGCAACAGAATTGTGATAGACCACGGCTTCGGTTATCAGACGGTGTATGCACACTTGCGCGATTTCCGGACGAAGTTGGGCAAGAAAGTGGTACGTGGTGAGGTCATTGGCGGGGTAGGCAGTACGGGCAAGAGTACTGGTCCGCACTTGCACTACGAAGTACACGTTAAGGGAAAAGTTGTGAATCCCGTCAACTACTACTTCATGGATCTCAGTGCCGAGGATTATGACCGCATGATACAGATTGCGGCGAACCATGGTAAGGTGCTTGATTGACGGATGATTTATAGAGAAAGGATTACATCATGCTGAATACAGATAAGAATTTAAAGTTATATTACTCCATCAGCGAGGTGGCTGCCATGTTCGATGTCAACGAATCACTGCTCCGTTTCTGGGAAAAGGAGTTTCCGCAACTCAATCCGAAGAAGGGGGGGCGGGGAATACGCCAGTACCGTAAGGAGGACATTGAGACAGTGAAACTTATCTATCATCTGGTGAAGGAGCGCGGAATGACCTTGCCCGGCGCCCGCCAACGGATGAAAGACAATAAAGAAGCTACGATACGCAACTTTGAAATCGTAGATCGCCTGAGAGCTATCCGCGAAGAACTGGTAGGCATGAAACTGGCATTGGATGAGTTTACTTACGAGGATGTGGAGAGCTTGAAGGAAAATATTCAAGGACTGAAGTAGAATAAATACCACTCCGTTTATTCCTCTACTCTCGTCACTTGTTTTATATTCTGTATCTGCTTCAGGTTATTGCAGATAGTGCGCACGTCGTCCACATCGTGTACATAGAGTTGTATCTTTCCTTCGAAGATACCGTCGTTGGTTTCGATGGTCAGTTTACGGATATTCACGTTGAGCTGGCGGGAGATGACTTGAGTTACTTCGTTCAGCAATCCCATGCTGTCTATACCTTTTATATATATGGTGACGAGGAACGACAAATCCTTGTGAGTGTCCCACTCGGTGGCGATGATACGGTTTCCGTAGCTACTCTTAAGGCGGGTGGCAACGGGGCATTGGCGCTTGTGGATGACAACACGGTTTTGCTCGTCGATGTATCCCAGTACGTCGTCACCCGGAATGGGATGGCAACAGTCGGCCATAATATAGTTCTTTGAGATGGTCTCTTCCGTCAGCTTCAGAATCTGCTTAGTGTTGATTTTCTCTTGCGGTGTTTTCTCTTCCGGTTGTTCTTTGGCATCCTTGTTGTCCTTGTTACCGAAGGAGAAGGTCAGGAACTTCTTCCAGTTGCTGTTCTGCTTTTCCTTGAACACGTTCTTGTCGGCATCGCCCAGCACAACCCGTTTGTTGCCGATGGCAACGAGCAGCTCGTCGCGGGTGTGGAAGCCGTGCAGCCTGGTCAGCTTGTCCAGAGCAGCATCATCCATACGTATATCCTCGTTTTTGAAGAATTCGTTCAGTATGGTTTCACCTTCTTTCTGATAGGCTTTCGCCTCTTTGCGCAGGATGGCGGCAATCTTGGCGCGGGCGCGGGCGGTGGTGGCATACACTTCCCACTCCGGCTGTACGCGTTGCGATTTGGAGGTCAATATCTCTACCTGGTCACCGCTTTGCAGTTTGTGGCTTAGGGGAACCAGTTTGTGGTTTACCTTGGCGCCGATGCAGTGGCTGCCGATGTCGGTATGCAAGGAGAAGGCAAAGTCCAGTGCCGTAGAGTTCTGCGGCATGGTCTTGAGGTCGCCTTTCGGGGTGAAGACGAAAATTTCCGATGCAAACAAGTTCAGTTTGATGGTATCGAGAAAATCGATGGCGTCCGGTTGTGGGTCGTCCAGAATTTCCTTGATGGTACGCAACCATTTCTCCAGTTCGCCTTCATCTTCGCTGCCTCCGCCTTCTTTGTATTTCCAGTGGGCGGCAAAGCCTTGTTCGGCAACGTCATTCATGCGTTCACTGCGGATTTGTACTTCAATCCATTGCCCGTTGTTACCCATAAGGGTGACGTGCAGGGCTTGGTAGCCGTTGGCTTTGGGATGGCTCACCCAGTCGCGCAGGCGGTCAGGGTGGGGCTTGTATATCTTGGATATGGAGACGTAAATGTCGAAGCAGTCGTTTAGCTCTTCCTCTATATTGCGGGGCTCGAAGATGATGCGGACAGCAAGCAAATCATAGATTTCCTCGAAGGGGACATGCTTGGTCTGCATTTTGTTCCAGATGGAGTAGATGGACTTTACACGGGCAAGGATACGGTATTTCAGTCCCATTTTGTCCAGTTGCGCCCGTATCGGAGCGGTGAACTCATTGAATACCTTGTCGCGCTCCACGGCGGTGGCTTCCAGTTTCTCTTCTATCTCGTGGTACTCTTCCGGATGTTCGTACTTGAAGCTCAGGTTTTCCAGTTCTGTCTTGATTTTGTACAAGCCGAGGCGGTTGGCGAGCGGGGCATAAATATAGAGTGTTTCGCCTGCAATCTTGAACTGCTTGTTGGGCAGCATGGAGCCGAGTGTACGCATGTTATGCAGACGGTCGGCTATCTTGATGAGGATAACCCGGATATCGTCGGACATGGTGAGCAGCAGCTTCTTGAAGTTCTCTGCCTGCGCCGAGGCACGGTCGCCGAAGATACCGCCGGAAATCTTTGTCAGCCCGTCTACAATCTGGGCGATTTTGGGACCGAAGATGTTTTCAATATCCTCTACGGTGTAGTCGGTGTCCTCCACCACATCATGCAGCAATGCCGAGCATATGGAAGTAGACCCCAGTCCTATCTCATTACAGACAATCTTTGCCACAGCAATGGGGTGCATGATGTAGGGCTCGCCGGAACGACGCTTGATGCCCTTATGCGCCTGGTTGGCAAAGTTGAATGCTTTGGTTATTATTTCGACGCGCTTGCGGTGCTTGGTGGCCAAATAGTCGTTCAACAGTTCTTGGAATGCCTGTTCGATCATTTCCTCTTCGGCTTTTTCCTTTTCCTTCTGACTTATATTTTCTTCCATATACTGCTTTCTCCTTTCTTCACTTCACTTTTTGCAAAAATAAGCAATTTTCAACACCGGGCAAGCGTTTATGTCTTTATTTATAAATCTTCAAGCGCTTTCCTGCGGAGATTCTGGTACTGCGCAATCCATTCCAACTTTTTAACTGATTGACAGTGACACCGTATTTCCGTGCAATGCTGCCGAGATTCTCGCCACTGCGTATCTTGTGGTAGGTGACATTCCCCGTAGCGGTACTGCCTTTGCTGCTACGTGCCGTCGAGCGTGTATTGGAAACGGCCACGACTCTGCGGTTCTTGAACAGCTCGTTACTGCGGTGGGCATAGATGGTGTCTTGCTTGTCAATGAAGGCACTGATGTAGTTGATGGGGAGGCGTAGCGTCTGCGGCTTGCTCTCTCCGGGGATGATGCTTTTCTTGAATTGGGGATTCAGGCTCTTTATCTGGTCCAGGCTGATGCCGCATAGGTCGGAAATCTGCTCGAAATGAAGGTTACGGCTTACTTGCACCGTATCGGTTGCTTCCGGAATGTCGGTTTCCATGGGGCAGATGTTGTGCTTGCAGTAGTAGGTCATTACGTAGTTGGCGGCAATGAAGGCGGGCACGTAGCCGCGTGTCTCTTTGGGCAGATAGTTGTAGATTTCCCAATAATCGGTTTTCCCTCCCGAGCGGCGGATGGCTTTGTTGATGGTGCCCGGACCGCAGTTGTAGGCGGCAATCACCAGGTTCCAGTCTTTGTAAATGTCATACATGTCCTTCAGGTAGCGTGCTGCCGCCCAGGTCGCCTTTATCGGGTCACGGCGTTCGTCTACGAGGCTGTTGCTTTCCAGTCCGTATATCTTTCCGGTGGCGAGCATAAACTGCCATAGTCCGCAGGCTCCCGCGCGGGATACGGCAGAAGGGTTGAGAGCGGATTCTATGATGGGCAGGTATTTCAGCTCGAGCGGCAGGCCGTAGGCATCCAGCGCTTCTTCGAAGATGGGCATATAGAAGTTGCAGGCGCTCAGCATGAAGGCAACCTGGTTGCGCAGACGTCCGGCATACATGTCGATGAACTTGCGCACAATCTCGTTGTATGGCATTTCCATGACGGTCGGCATGCGCGACAACCGGTCTATGTATACAGAGTCACTGAACATCGGGTTTACGGTAGAGGTGCTGCAGTCTTTTCCCAAGTCTATGTAATTCTTGGCTTTCCAGTCATTGAGCAGGCTGTCCAGCGGATAGGTCATGCTTTTGGGCAGCTCGATGGATTCCTGGCGTTCCGTGCCGTTTTCGCGGATAAGCACTTCCACGCTTTCTTGCGCATGCATGGCCGGAGCGGTGAAGAGGGCGCAAAACAGAAGCGAGGAACCGAGAATAATTCTTTTCATATATATGGCCTTGTGTGTCATTAGGTAATAATTTATGCTTTAATTTTCGTTTTTAGAATCGGAAACTGCATTGCACGCCGACGTTCTTATTAGAGGAACCAGTCATCTGGCTGTTGATTATGGCAGGTTCCACTTTCATGCTGAGGTCGGGGGTGATGTCAAAGTTGGACAGCTCTGCGTCTACGTATGCGTCGACAACAGACAGCAGGTATACACCGATAAAGGCGAAGATGCTCAAGTCGCGGTATCGTCGGAAGGTATCCTTACGCTTCCGTAGTGTCTCCGTCAGCTGGCTTTCGGTATAGTTATAGTTGGGAGGCAGCAGGTCGGTAATGGTACTGGAGTTGAAATTACCATTTACGGCATCCTTGTAGGCGGCCGAATAGTCCTTATACATCTTGCTGTTCCACGTAAGGGCATAGGCACAACCGGCAAATCCTCCATAGAAGATGGGCAGTTTCCAATACTTGCGGTTGTAAATTTGTCCACCGCCGGGAATGACGAGGGCAAGCCAGGTGGCTTTCGTGGGATTAGGTACCCACCTTTTGGGGTCGATGGCCTTTTGCAGACTGTCTGTAGGCACGGGCTGTTCCTTCAGGTCGGGGCTGGCAGTCATTTCCAGCATCTTCCGCTTGTTTTCGGCTGCAAGACTGTCGGCAACAGTGAGGCTGTCCCGGTTCACCACGGTGTTGAGTGTATCGGTCTGATGCCGCTGCGCACGCTTGGAAGCGGCACGTGGACGGTCCTGACCATACATAGCAATCCCTGCCATCTGTAAAAAACAGAGCAGCAGGGCAATGGCTAACTGATATATTCTTCCTTTTTTCCTCATTTATTTCTTCAGCGTATCAAGAATGCCGATGATACGTTCCAATTCTTCTTCGTTATTGAACGGGATACTGATTTTACCTTTTCCTTTCTCCGAGCAGGTTAGCTGCACCTTGGTACTGAAAAAGCCCGAGAGCTGTTGTTTCAGCATATTGAATTCTTCGGGCAGTTTGGCGCGCTTGGGGGCAATCTTACGACCACCGCTCTTCACGCTTTCGCCTTCACTCAGTGACTTTACGATTTCTTCCACTTTGCGTACGGAATACCCGTGCTCCAGGATTTCTTCGAAAATCTTCACTTGCAGTTTGGGATCGCCAAGCGTTACCAACGCGCGGGCATGTCCCATGTCTATCTGCTTGTTCTGCAGTCCCATCTGGACGGGGGCGGGCAGTTTGAGCAGGCGCAGGTAGTTGGCAATGGTGGTACGCTTCTTACCTACGCGTTCGCTGAGGCGTTCCTGCGTCAGTCCGTATTGTTCCAACAGATGCTGGTAAGCGAGGGCTATTTCTACGGAGTTCAAGTCTTCGCGCTGTATGTTTTCGATGAGCGCCATTTCCATGACGTTCTCGTCATCTGCAGTGCGGATATAGGCAGGGATGCTTGTCAGTCCGGCAAGCTGCGAAGCACGGAAACGACGCTCGCCGGCGATAATCTGGTATTCGTCGTCGCTAAGCTTGCGCAGGGTGATGGGCTGTATGATGCCGATTTCGGAGATGGAATCGGCTAACTCCTGCAACGCAACCGGGTCGAATTCATGACGGGGCTGGTTGGGATTGACCGTAATCTTCGACAGCTCTATCTCATTGATAGAGGAGGAGCCTTCGGTCTTTACTTCATCCATGGAGAAGAGGGCGTCTAGCCCGCGTCCTAATGCATTTCTTTGTGCCATCTGTTTATTTACTATTTGACGATTTACAATTTACAATTTAACCATACGGGATGATTTGTTTGTGCATTGTAAATATGGTATTTATCACTAATCATTAATCACTAACCACTATAATCACTTCTTTTCGTTTCTGCTTATCAATTCCTTGGCAAGTGCCATGTGGTTTTTGGCTCCGGTTGAGTCTGCGTCATAGAGAATGGTGGGCAGGCCGTAGCTGGGAGCTTCGCTCAGTTTCACATTGCGCTGGATGACGGTGTTGAATACCAATTCCTGGAAGTGGCGTTTCACTTCATCGTAAATCTGGTTGGCCTGGCGCAGACGCGAGTCGTACATCGTCAGCAGGAAGCCTTCGATTTCGAGGGCAGGGTTCAGCTTGGACTTGATGATTTTAATGGTATTCAGCAATTTGCTGATGCCTTCCAGTGCAAAATATTCCGCTTGTACGGGGATGATTACCGAATCGGCGGCAGTCAGTGCGTTGACCGTAATCAGACCTAAAGACGGGGAACAGTCTATCAAGATATAATCAAACTCATTCTTCAGCGGAGCGAGTACTTCTTTCAGTATCTTTTCGCGGTTTTTCAGATTGAGCATCTCTATTTCGGCACCTACCAGATTGATGTGGGAGGAGATTACCTTCAGTGTGTCTATCTCCGTGTCATGAAGGGCCTCGCGTACGTCTGCACGGTCAATAATGCACTCGTAGATAGTACATTCCGACTGCTTGATGTCCACACCCAATCCTGAGGAGGCATTGGCCTGCGGGTCGGCATCTACAACGAGCACTTTCTTTTCAAGCGTGGCGAGTGAGGCTGCGAGGTTGATTGTCGTCGTAGTCTTGCCTACACCACCCTTTTGGTTAGCCATAGCAATTATTTTTCCCATAATCTCAATATTTATTGGCAGCGAAATAAGTGATAATTCCGGATAGCGCCTACAAATTTGGAGAAAGATTGCAAAAACGGTTGATAAGTCGGCTGTTTTGTTAATAACTCACAGACGTTTACCGCTGTTTTTCTTCTTGTAAATTGCGCGTAAAGCGTTCTTTCTCTGTTTAGTGGGCAAATATACGTATTTATCTTGAAATGAAGCTGATTTTTTGTCTCGCTTGCAGAAGATTAAGATTTGTAAACCAATGGAAGACATTGGCTTGGACTATTCTCTCTACTTGCATGAGATGTACATCTCGTGTTGTTTGAAACGTGCATCTCATGTTGCTCGAGATGTACATCTCATGCAGATGGACTACCGTGTGGAAGATGGTCGGGGGATAAGTTGTTCCCGGGCAGAAGGAGAGGAGCTGGTGTCAGACCAAGGCTTTGACGAACTCCCAGCAGAAGTACGCACACATCACACATTTCACTACTGTGCCCAGCAAGAATCCAAGCAGCGAGCCCAGCCCCGATTTCAAGGCCTGGTCTGTCTTGCTGCCTCCCATCAGTTCGCCGGCAAAGGCTCCGAGAAAGGGGCCGAGGATGATGCCCCAAGGCATGAAGAACAACCCTACGATGGTGCCTATGAGGCAGTCGCGCGTTCCCCACCGACTGCCTCCGCTGTATTTGCTGCCCAGCATCGGGACGAAATAATCCAGTATCTGTACAAGGACGACTGCTGCCAGCCATAAAAGTAACTGCGTGGTGGAAAACTGCGCCTTGTCCGTGAAATGTAGAAGCAACAAGCCTGCATAGGCTACGGGCGGTCCCGGAATCATAGGCAGGATGCAGCCTGCCAATCCGACAATCAGGCAGAGGATGCCCAAGATGATGAGAAGAATGTCCATAGGTGTATCGTTTCTGTTGGTGAAGATGACAGCGGTTGTTCCCTGCTACTCGAATCGGTTGTATATGACAATGGGGCGGGAGCGGCGTGTGCTCATCGACGGGAACCATATATCGTCGGCTGTGAGGCCGCATTGCTTGATGGCTTCGGCGCAGTATTCCAGTCGTCCGAAGTCGGCATCGACATTGTTTGTACCGAATGTGAATTTGATTCCACGTGCTTTGGCGCGACGGATAATCTCGAAACTGGGAATCCGGTAGCGTGCATTGATTTCCAGAGCGATTCCATGTTGTTGCAATACATCCAATACGCGTTCAATGCGTCCGTCCGTCCAGTACTTGTCGTAATCATGTGCCATAGTATCGGGCAAGAAGGTAGGGTTGGCATAAATGTCGGCAGGCTCGTTGGTCAGAATCAGGACTGTTTGGTCGACAAGGTGGTCCATATACTGTTCAAGCGTAATGTCATCAAAGAGTGCTTCTTCGGCCCGGTAGATGCGCGAATTACGTCCCTTGTGGTCTATGATGGTCATGGCGTCGGTAAACAGGTAATCGAAAATCCCCAAGGCTTCCTGCGAGAAAGTTGCCGTCCATTTGCGTCCCTCACCTTGTACACCGCACAGGAATGGCATCCCTTTTACTTCATTAAAATAGTCGTACACTTCTTTGTCATCGGCCAGCATACGTCCTACGCCTCCTTCTCCGGCATTGGGGGCGACACCATAGTTGATACCGTAATTCATGGACATGGCGTGTGCCATTTCCTTCGTCAGCCCTCCTTTCAAGTGAACGTGATAGTCTATAACTGGGAAATCGTGCTGCTGTAGCCTGATTATCTCATCCGTGCGCTCGTCTACCGGAGCAAGCGTGTCGGCTTCGTTGCGTGCCTCCTTGGCAAGCTGTTCGATGGCGAGATTCCGGAATGACACTTCGCCGTGTATGCCTTGCAGGGCAATGGAACCTTGACTCAGCAGTTGCCGGGCGTGCTCCTCTGTGCGATATGGGTGTCCGGGTTCGGTATAGCAAACAACTTCGGTTCCGTTAATGCAGACAATGATGTTTTGTCCGCGTACGGTTATCTCGAAGTCAAACCATTCTCCATCTTTTGCGAGTGAGCGATAGAGGTTGCGCACCGAGGCGAGTGAGCCGCTCTTGCGTGTGCCGTCGATGTCTCCGTTACGGAATATCACTTCATAACCGGACTCGCCGTCCGTATGAAAGAGGAGGCCTGCTTCGGAGCCGGGTTGTGTGAGGGCTTCTCCGGTGAGTCGGAAATTTTGGTATTCTTTGTCGTTGAAGAGCTTCCGGCCTTCTGCAATGACCGGGTCTGTCGTGTGAAGCGTAGATGTCCCGTCATTCCATTGGTCAAGTGGCTCGGGAGAACTGCTCCTGCCACAGCTTGTCAGGGTTGTTAGAAACAGAATAATTGCGGCAGCTGCCGTCTCGATGCGTGCAGCAATGGTAGAATGGCAAAAAGTGTTCATTATAGCATGGATTTTATGAATGATTATATTCCAATTATTGTCGGTACAAAGTTAGCCTTTTCTGAAAATATCTTTGAATACAAAAGAATTATTATCTTTGTAGTATTCTGTTTAAAGCCTTTTTAGCTACTTTTGCACGATAATAAAAAAGAAAGTTATGGAAAATCAGAGACCTTTGATATTGATTTCCAATGATGACGGCATCATTGCGAAAGGTATTAGCGAGTTAATCAAATTCCTCCGTCCGCTGGGCGAGATTGTGGTAATGGCGCCGGATGCACCCCGCTCTGGAAGTGCGTGTGCGCTGACTGTAACGGAACCTATCCACTACCAGTTGGTCCGTAAGGATGTTGGGCTGACGGTATACAAGTGTTCCGGTACGCCGACCGATTGTGTGAAGCTGGCTTTTCATACGGTGCTCGACCGTAAGCCCGACTTGGTGGTAGGCGGCATCAACCACGGCGACAATTCTTCTGTAAACCTGCATTATTCCGGTACGATGGGCGTTGTGATAGAGGGATGCCTGAAAGGAGTGCCTTCCATCGGATTCTCCCTTTGCAACCATGAGCCGAACGCTGATTTTGAGCCTGCAGGTCCTTACATCCGCGAGATAGCCCGGCTGGTATTGGAGAAAGGACTCCCTCCGTTGACATGCCTCAATGTCAACTTCCCCGATACCAAAGAATTGAAGGGTGTGAAGATTTGCGAACAAACCAAGGGGCAATGGACCAATGAATGGGAAAACTTTGCCCATAGAGGAGATGCCCATTACTACTGGCTGACCGGCGAGTTTGAGAACAACGATGCCGAAAATGAGAAGAATGACCATTGGGCGCTTGATAACGGTTATGTGGCAATCACCCCGACCACGGTGGATGCAACGGCATACGGCTTGATTGATGAACTGAAAGCATGGTTCTGAATTAATTGACAATTATCAATTGATATGAAGTATTACTTGATTGTCGGTGAAGCTTCCGGCGACCTGCATGCCTCCCATCTGATGGCTGCATTGAAGGAGGAGGACTCGCAAGCGGAGTTCCGTTTCTTCGGAGGCGACCTCATGGCTGCAGTGGGCGGTGTGATGGTGAAGCATTACAAAGAGTTGGCGTATATGGGGTTCATTCCCGTATTGCTGCATCTGCGCACCATCTTTGCCAATATGAAGCGCTGCAAGGAGGATATTGTTGCGTGGCAGCCGGATGTGCTGATTTTGGTGGACTATCCGGGCTTTAATCTGGATATAGCCAAGTTTGTCCATGCCAACACAAGGATTCCTGTCTTTTATTATATTTCTCCCAAGATTTGGGCATGGAAGGAATACCGCATCAAGAATATTAAACGGGATGTGGATGAGCTGTTCTCCATCCTACCGTTCGAGGTGGAGTTTTTTGAAGGGAAGCACGGGTATCCGATACATTATGTCGGCAATCCGACAGTGGATGAAGTGACGGCTTTTCTTGCTTCCAGCTCAGAGACATTCGACGACTTTGTCCGGGCAAACGGACTTTCGGCCAAACCCGTTATTGCTCTGCTGGCTGGTAGCCGCAAGCAGGAAATCAAGGACAATCTGCCCGACATGCTTCGTGCGGCAGCTTCTTTTCCCGATTATCAACTGGTGCTGGCCGGTGCTCCGGGTATTTCCCCCGAGTATTACAAACGTTATGTGGGTGGGGTGGATGTGAAGATTATCTTCAACAAGACATTCCCTTTGTTGAGGCAGGCAGAGGCTGCACTGGTCACTTCGGGGACGGCAACGCTGGAAACAGCTCTGTTTCGTGTGCCGCAAGCGGTATGTTACCATACTCCGATAGGGAAGGTTATCGCTTTCCTGAAACGGCATATACTGAAAGTGAAGTACATTTCCCTGGTCAATCTCATAGCCAACCGGGAGGTGGTGAAAGAGCTGGTTGCAGATACCATGACGGTAGAGCAGGTACGCTCGGAGCTGAACCGCATTTTGTACGATAAGGAATACCGCCGTCAGATGCTCGAGGGATATGAGTATATGGCATCCTGTCTGGGAGAGGCAGGGGCACCCAAACATGCTGCCCGCGAGATGGTGGCATTACTGAGGAGGAGGGAAGAATAATCGAAAAATTAAGAATTTGTTAAAATGGGAAAAGCCGGTGCAGTAAATGCCCGGCTTTTGTATTTTCTATACAGAAACAAATGAAAAGGACTTTGATTATGAAAAAGCTACATTGGTTATTTATGGCAATATGTTTGGCAGTGATGCCCGCTTTGCAATCATGTGATGATAACGACGGATATTCTTTGGGTGATTTTACCCCGCCTTTGTGGGCCACTGTGCGTGTTACGGGAAATGCCTTTTATTTAAACTGCGATGTTTGGGGGACGCTCTGGCCGGTGAATACGGACATAGGGTGGTATGATGCCGTGGATGGGCAGCGTGTGATTACCGTGTTCAATCCTTTGTGGGACGACTATGCAGGATATGATCATGCTGTGAAGCTGCTGCGTCTGCAGAACGTCTTGACGAAAGAGGTGGAGACGCTGACTCCCGAAACCGAAGAGGAATTCGGTAATGACCCCGTGCGTATATATAAAGGTGATATTACCATCAGTGGTGGCTATATGAACATTTTTTTCATGCAGAACCTGCCATCTTCGACTGATAATAAACACCGTATCAGCCTGGTGCGTCCGCAAGAAGATGATACTTTGTATGGCGAAGATGGATACGTCCATTTGGAACTCCGCTATAACGACTATGATGACCTGACGGGACGTCGTAGTCCTGGTGCTGTCTCCTATAACTTGAACAGTCTGGACATCCCCTCTGAAACCAAAGGCATCAAGTTGAAACTCAATTCAGAAGAGAATGGAGAGGTGGAAGTAACCTTTGATTTGAAAACTGTGGGGAGTAATGAAAAGCTGACTACTAATGTGGATTTGTCCAATATGCAGTTGAAGTAAGAAAGAGTTTGCGAGAGTATATAGTTAGAAAGAGCACCCGGGATTTTGATGTCATCCATCTTGCCCGGGTGCTCTTTTTATATCTGTTTTATGTAAGTTTGGTCATGTGAACTGTCGTTAGAACATCGTCAAGGCATATAGATAAACGACTGCTGCGGGAATTGCCATCAGGGCACTGTCGAAACGGTCGAGCATTCCTCCATGCCCCGGCAGAATGTTACCGGAATCCTTGATGCCCAATTGGCGTTTCATGAGTGATTCGGTCAGATCGCCCCAAGTGCCGAAAATGACGACAACGATTGCCAGACCTACCCATTGCCATCCTGGCATAAAAGGAAAGAAATGTGCAAAGCCAAGAGAGGAAGCGATGGAGAATATTCCGCCGCCGATGCTGCCCTCCCAGGATTTTTTAGGTGAGATACGTTCGAACAGACGGTGTTTGCCTATCAGCGAACCTACGCAATAGGCACCTGTATCGCTCAACCAGATAAATACGAAAATGGAAAGCGGTAGAATAGGGTTGTAGGTCACACTGCTCGTTTCCGGGGAATTCTGAAAAGCAAGTACGTTCAGCAGGGCAAAGGGGAGTGCCACGTACAATTGGCTTAGCATGGAGTAGGCCCAGTTACCCGTCGGATTCTTTTTCTTGAGGTAAAGTTCCGTAATCATCATGTAGAGCAATAGTCCCAAATAAGGAAGGAATACTCGTGCTCCTACAGACTGCTGGGTACAGAAACTCATCAATGCAAGGAAAAGGTAGGCTCCCCCCAATGCAGTGATGGTCTTGTTTATGCTTACTTCGCCGCTCTTGCTGACTAATTGGGCAAACTCATGTACGCTCAGTGCGCTGATAATGGTGAACAGTATACCGAACGAAAGGGGGCTGTAAAGAATACAGCCCACCAATACTATGACGAATAACACGCCGGTAACGGCACGTTGGATAAAGTTATTTTTCATGCTTTTCTTCTTCCTTAACTTCCTTTTCTGCTTCTATGGCTTTTTGCTCTTCTTCTTGCTCCGCTTTTTTCAGCTCGGCAGCAGTCTTGTTTGCACTGATTTCTTCCGAACGGGAAGCCCATGGACGTTTCCCAAAGATGTGTTCAACGTCTTCGGCAAAGATTACTTCTTTGTCAATCAGCAGTTGTGCCAGCCGGTTGTGCCCTTCTTGGTTTTCGGACAATATTTTCTTGGCACGTTCGTACTGTTCATTAACCATCTGCTTCACTTCTTCGTCAATCAATTCCGCAGTCTTTTCGCTATACGGGCGGTTGAAGGAATATTCCTCATTATTATAATAGCAGAGGTTGGGTAGTTTTTCGCTCATACCCAGATAGGCAATCATACCGTACGCCTGCTTTGTCACGCGTTCCAAGTCATTCATGGCTCCGGTGGATATTCTACCTAAGAATAGGTCTTCGGCGGCACGTCCTCCCAAGGTGGCACACATCTCATCGAGCATCTGTTCCTTAGTGGTGATTTGCCGTTCTTCCGGCAGATACCAAGCCGCGCCCAAAGCGCGTCCACGGGGTACAATGGTTACTTTAATCAGCGGATTGGCGTATTCCAGTAACCAGGAGATGCTGGCATGGCCGGCTTCGTGTATAGCAATGGAACGGCGTTCGGCTTCGGTAGTGATTTTGGTTTTCTTTTCTAATCCCCCCACAATACGGTCTACGGCATCCAGGAAGTCTTGCTTTCCGACGAACTTCTTGCCGTGGCGGGCGGCTATCAAAGCTGCTTCGTTACATACATTGGCAATGTCTGCCCCCGAGAATCCGGGAGTCTGGCGTGCCAGAAGGTCTACATCCACACTATTGTCTATCTTGATGGGGCGCAGGTGTACACCGAATACTTCCTTACGCTCATTAAGGTCGGGTAGGTCTACATGTATCTGGCGGTCAAAACGTCCGGCGCGCAGCAATGCCTTATCCAAAACGTCCACACGGTTGGTGGCGGCTAAGATGATAACACCACTATTGGAGCCGAAACCGTCCATCTCGGTCAGTAACTGGTTCAATGTGTTCTCGCGCTCGTCGTTGCCACCCATAGCGGCTGCTTTGGCACGGGCACGCCCTACAGCGTCAATCTCGTCGATGAACACGATACAAGGTGCTTTTTCCTTTGCTTGGCGGAACAAATCGCGGACACGGGAAGCTCCCACGCCGACAAACATTTCCACAAAGTCGGAACCTGCCAAAGAGAAGAAAGGTACGTTGGCTTCTCCGGCCACGGCCTTTGCAAGCAGGGTCTTTCCGGTTCCCGGAGGGCCTACCAGCAAGGCGCCCTTGGGTATCTTACCTCCCAAATCGGTATATTTCTGGGGCTCTTTCAAGAACTCGACAATTTCTTCTACCTCTTGCTTGGCTTCAGCAAGTCCTGCCACATCCTTGAATGTAATCTTGATGGGGGAACCTTTTTCAAATAATTGGGCCTTGGACTTTCCTACGCTGAAGATGCCTCCACCTCCGCCCATGCCTCCACCACCGCTCATGCGGCGGGACATGAAAATCCAGAAACCGATAAGGAATGCAAAGGGGAGAATCTGCCACAAAATGGCACCGAAGTAGTTCCGCTTTTTTTCGTAGTTAATGGAGCCGTCAAAGTGGGCGTCGTCTCTTTCCTTTTGCAGGAAATTACCTAGGCTCTCGCGTGAGGGGGCCTCGGTCGTAATAAGCGGATTCTTGCCTACGCGGCTGGAGTCCTGACGAAATACGTTTCCTACGTGCTGGGGTTTGACGTATGCTTCGACGGAATTGTCGTCGTAGCCGATGACTTTGCTTATATAACCGTCTCGTACATATTGCTGGAATTCATCATAAGAGATGTTTTTAGTTGCCGTACCACTTTCATTGGTCAGGTACAACCCCAGCAACATCATCGCTATAATCATATACAGCCAGTTCAGGTTGAACTTGGGCATATTCACTTTATTGGGTTTCTTGTTGGTATTATTGTCCATACGTTTTGATTAATCGAGGTCAGGAATTTGAGTTAATTTGGCGTCTGCCCATAGGTGCTCCAGATTGTAGAATTCCCTTGTTTCAGGCAGGAAGACATGCACCAATATGTCCGAGTAGTCCATAGCTACCCATTCGGCATTGCGCAGCCCGTCTACGGCAAAGGGCTTGGTATCGGCACCCTTGCGTGTGAAGTCCCTGATGGATTCTACAATGGCTGTCACTTGGCTGGGAGAGTTTCCTTGGCAGATGACGAAATAATTGCATATTGTATCGTCGATTTTTGTCAGATCTGCGATGACGATTTTTTTTCCTTTTTTATCTTGAATACCTTCTGTTATCTGTTGAATCAGTTTCTTCGTTTCGTTCATTATACATTATTATATTAAAACAGTTGACAAATATACGTTGATTTCTCATATCAAACACGCAAAAGAGGAAAACTCTTTCAATTTTTGATTTTTTTTAGTTATATAATCCTTTGGATTACGGTATCTTATCAGTTTTTTGCGAAAAAAATACTCGTTTTTGTTTTGATTTATAGAAATCTTTGTATCTTTGCAACCGCAAAACGGAAATAATAACAATTGGGCTATGGTGTAATGGTAACACTACAGATTCTGGTCCTGTCATTCCTGGTTCGAATCCAGGTAGCCCAACGAACTTACCTTATTTAAGTCAAAAAACCACTAAAATCGCAAGTTTTAGTGGTTTTTTGTTGCTTTTCGACCATGTACGAAAATTTCAGTGTAGGCATTCGGTGGCAAATTCAGTGACAAGGCTTCTGTAAGCCGGAAATATTCTGTAAATTTGTAGCATTTCAACATTAAAGCAGAATTTTATGGCAAAAGAATTAGCACTGAAGTACGGCTGTAACCCTAACCAGAAGCCGGCTCGCATTTTCATGCAGGAGGGGGAGTTACCTATTGAGGTTTTGAATGGACGTCCGGGGTATATTAATTTTATGGATGCCTTGAATGGATGGCAGTTGGTAAAGGAACTGAAAGAGGCGACCGGTATGCCTGCTGCAACTTCATTCAAACACGTCAGTCCGGCGGGTGCCGCCATCGGCTTGGAACTCAACGAGACAATGAAGAAGATTTATTTTGTGGATAATCTTCCGCTCTCTCCGCTTGCTTGCGCATATGTGCGTGCCCGCGGTGCCGACCGTATGTCTTCCTATGGTGACTTTATCGCTTTGAGTGATGTGTGCGACGAGGCTACTGCACGTTTTATTAACCGCGAGGTCTCGGATGGCGTTATTGCTCCGGGGTATACGGACGAAGCACTGGCTATCTTGAGGGAAAAGCGTAAAGGAACTTACAATGTGATTCAGATAAGTCCCGGCTATAAGCCTGCCCCGATTGAACATAAGGATGTCTTTGGTATCACGTTTGAGCAGGGACGTAATGAGATAAAGCTGAATGGAGATGAACTCTTTGCGAATATTCCTACTCGGAATAAGAATTTCCCGGAAGCAGCGAAACGTGATTTGATGATAGCCCTTATCACTTTGAAATATACGCAGTCGAATTCTGTATGCTATGTGAAGGACGGTCAGGCTATCGGTATTGGTGCCGGCCAGCAGAGCCGTATCCACTGTACTCGCTTGGCGGGCAACAAGGCCGACATTTGGTATTTACGCCAGCATCCGAAGGTGTTGAATTTGCCATGGGTAGAGAAAATCCGCCGTGCCGACCGTGATAATACGATTGATGTCTATATCAGTGAAGACCATGACGATGTGCTGGCTAACGGTGTTTGGCAGCAGTTCTTTACGGAGAAACCTGAAGTGCTGACCCGTGAAGAAAAACGGGCTTGGTTGGATACATTGAAAGGTGTTTCTTTGGGTTCGGATGCATTCTTCCCTTTTGGAGACAATATTGAGCGTGCCCATAAGAGTGGAGTAGATTACATTGCCCAAGCGGGTGGTTCTGTACGCGATGACCATGTGATTGAAACTTGCGATAAATATGGCATTGCCATGTCGTTCACGGGTATCCGTCTGTTCCATCATTGATAAGGGGTATAAAAGTAGGCCCGCCCCCACGGCTGCATAGCTGTAGGGGCGGGTTCCTTTTTTATTAAGTCTTATCTTGTTACGTTATCCTTGGTTTTTGATGTTCTCGTCCACCACTTTTATCTTTTCTTTCACAAGCTCGATGTCTGCTTTCAGCTTTTCCACCTTGCGGTTGATTTCTGTCAGCAGACTATTTCCCTTCTTGGAAGAAGTGGTCAGGAAGCCGAGATTGTTTTCATATGTCTGGAGCTCGTTCTTCATATTGTCGAAGGCACGTACCAGCTTCTCACGTTCCCGGTAAAGGGCTTGTGGACTACCTTCCTGAATGGAGCTGATAGTCGACTTGAAATTGCTTAGCTTCTTGTTGGAGGCACTGATGTTGAAGCGTTCAAACAATTTGTCTATCTGACTATGGTATTGCTTATAGATTCGGTCTTTCTCTTTGAAAGGTACATGTCCTACGCCGTTCCACTCTTTCATGAGGTCGCGTACCAATTGGGTAGCTCCCTCCGTATCCATTTGGTCATCAATAGCATTCAGTTTCTCGATGATGTTTTTTTTCTTTTCCAGATTTTCCTGCTCTACGCTGCGCTGTGAAGAAGTGGCTTTGTTCTTTTGTTCGAAGAAGTAGTCACAAGCGGAGATGAAACGTTTCCATACGGCATCCGAATATTTCTTTGCTACCGGACCGATGGTTTTCCATTCTTTCTGAAGTTTGGTCAGTTCATCGGCAGTTACTTTCCAGTCGGTACTGTCCTTAAGAGCTTCTGCTTTTTCGCACAAGGCACGCTTCTTTTCCAGGTTTTCGTTCATACCTTCCTTCAGGGTCTTGAAGAACTCTCCCTTTTTACGGAAGAACTCGTCGCACGCTTTGCGGAAACGTTCGAAAATCTTCACGTTCATTTTTTGCGGAGCGAAACCGATGGTCTTCCATTTGTTTTGAAGTGCGATGACTTCTTGCGTTTTGCTCTCCCAAGAAGCAAAGTTTGTCAGTTCTTTGTAGTCGATGGCTTCTATGATTTCGCAAATTACGGTCTTTTGGTCAAGATTGTGTTGTTCCACTTCCTTCAACGCTTCGAAATGTTGCTGGTGACGTCGGTTTACGGTTGTAGAGGCAGCTTTGAAACGTGCCCAGATTTCGTCGCGTAGTTCCTTGGCTACCGGTCCCGTATCACGGAATTCCTGATGTAGCTTCTGTAACTGATGGAAAGCTGAAACTACATCCGCTTCATCCGCCAGCTTTTCGGCAGCTTCACAGAGATGTGTCTTGATTTCCAAATTCTTCTTGAAATCGTATTCGCGGAATTCATTGTTCAGTTTCAGAAGGTCATAGAATTTCTCAACATACAATTGGTAGTTTTTCCAAAGCTCGTTGACCTTAGCTTGCGGAACGAGTTTAACTTCGTTCCATTGCTGCTGTAGTTTCTTGAACTCCGTATAGCTCTTGTTGGCGTCATCTGGAGATTCAACCAGCTCCTTCAGCTCTTCGATGATGGAAAGCTTTACCTGCAGGTTCATTTCCTTCTGCTTCTCCAGTTCGGCTGTGAGTGCGCTTCTTTTTTCTTTGATGACGGACATGATATTCTTGAACTCTTCTTCCACACTGTCTGTTTGTGGAACAAAGTTCTCCGCGGCGCCTCCGTTTTCAATGAACAGTTTTCTGGCCGCTTCCTGCTCAGCATTGTGCAGCTTGTAGAAAAATTGCTTCAAACCGTCTATTTCAGGTTTTGCCACGTTCTCCACGTCTGCAACCACCTCTTTGAGTTTGGCAAGTATTTCCTCTTTCGTGAGCTTCTGAACTGGCTCTACCGGCTTTTCCGAAACGATTTCTTCAGCGGGAGTTTCTGTTGTTGCCGGTTCAGAAACCTCTGCTGTCTTCTTTTCTTCTTCTAATTCCACCGGCTTTTCGGGGAGATTAGTGTCATGAGTGTCCGTCATTGTATTTACTTTTTTAGAAACGGGTTCCTCCCGTTCGGGTTACATTAGGCTACAAATTAATGAAATAAAATGATTACTTCATACAATTTGCCTTGATTTTTTTCTATTTTCTTGTTTTTATGACAGTAAGACAGTGATACCCATGTACAGCATCATGCCTATAATGTCATTGGTAATGGAGATAAACGGGCCGGTGGCAATGGCCGGGTCAACCTTCAGTTTCTCTAAAGTCATGGGGACTAGCGTTCCGAAGATGGAGGCGAACATGACGACTGCAAAGAGGCTGATGGAGACGGAATAAGTGACCGTAGCCGTAGCTCCGAACCGGATAAAATTATAGATGTATACCAGCAGGGAGATGATGGTGGCATTGATGACCGCCACTACTGCTTCCTTGGCTACCTGCTTGAAGGTGTCTTTGGCATCCAGTGAGCTGTTGGCAAGGCCTTGCACGATGATGGCAGACGACTGGGTTCCCACGTTTCCCCCCGTACCACCAATCAACGGAATATAAAGGGCCATTTCCGGATGGGCGGCGAAAGTCGTGTCGAAGTTACCCAATATCATGGAGTTGCCTATACCGCCTAACATACCGATAAGTAACCATGGAAGGCGAGCAGAAGTTTGGCGCATGACATTATCGTCCGTTTCTACATCTTGGGACAAACCGGATGCCAACTGGTAATCACGTTCCGACTGTTCGCGGACTTCGTCCATAACGTCGTCTACGGTAATCTGGCCTACCAGACGCCCGATACTGTCTACAACAGGAGCTGCCACCAAGTCATACTTTTCGATGATTTGTACCACTTCGTCAATGGGGGTATCTACATGGACGGAGATAGGATCTTTCCGCATCACATGCTTTACCTTGGAGACAGAAGGGGAAGTTATCATTTTCTTCAATGGGAATACCCCTTGCAGACGGTCTTCGTCGTCGATGACGTATACGTAGTAAATTTCATCCAGCTTTTCAGCTTGCAGGCGCATTTCCTTCAGGCACTCCGGCATACTCCAGTTTTCATTGACAGTCACCATTTCCGTACCCATCAAACCACCGGCAGTGTCTTCATCATATTTCAGCAGGTCAACGATGTCACCGGCTTGTTCTATATCTTCGATGTGCGAAAGTACTTCCTCCTGCTTGTCTTCATCAAGTTCGCGCATCAGGTCTACGGCATCGTCCGTGTCCATATAATCCACGAAACGCTTGGCAATGGTCTCCGAAGGAAGAAGTTCCAGGAATTCTTTCCGGATGTCTTCGTCCATTTCAACCAGTACGTCCGCTGCCGTTTCGTTGTCAAGGAGGCGGTAAACGAAGCGGGCTTCCTCCAAGCCGAGGTCATTGCACAGTTCTGCAATATCCGCCGGGTGAAGATCGGTCAAAAGTGTTTTGACGTTTTCCGCGTCTTTCTGTTCTATCAGGCTTTTGACTTTGTCTATGTATTCTTCGTCTATTTCCATGATTGTTCGTGTTTGATCACTAATCATTAATCGTTTTCAATGCCTGCTCCACTTGGTTGGTCAGCTGAATAAATTCCTTTACGGACAGTTGTTCCGGGCGTTTATTAAATAATACGTCCTCCGTCAGTGGACAGTCTTTGCCGAGTATCGGCTTTATGGAGTTCCGTAGAGTCTTGCGTCGTTGATTGAACGTGGTTTTCACTACTTGCTTGAACAATTTCTCATCGCATCCTAAATCGTGCGTTTCATTGCGCATCATGCGGATGACGGCACTTTTAACTTTTGGGGGTGGGTTGAAGACATGTTCGTGTACCGTAAACAAGTACTCCACTTTGTACCATGCTTGTATCAGTACGCTTAGGATTCCGTATGTCTTGCTGCCCGGTCCGGCTGCTATGCGCTCGGCTACTTCCTTTTGTATCATACCCGTACAGCAGGGAATCAGGTCCTTATATTCCAGCATTTTGAAGAATATCTGGCTGGAGATATTATAAGGATAGTTTCCCGTCAATACAAAAGCTTGTCCGCCAAACAACCGTTGCAGGTTCATTTTGAGGAAGTCGTCCTCAATGATGTTGTCTTCCAGTTGCGGATAGGCTTCCCGTAGGTAGGCCACTGACTCGTAGTCCAGTTCTACTACTTTGACGTTGCGCTCTTTGGGCAGAAGAAACTGGGTCAGTACCCCCATTCCCGGACCAACTTCGAGGATGGGAATTTCGGGACAGACATCTACCGTGTCGGCGATGTCTTGTGCCACTTTCAGGTCTTTCAGGAAGTGCTGCCCGAGAAACTTTTTAGGTTTAACTACTCTCATGTATCAACTAAATCATTACTTTTGCTCCGTAAATGCAGGCTGTAATGCGAACTACAACCTATCTTTACACGGAGCAAAGGTAGTTCTTTTCAATGAAGAATGAAGAATGAAGAATGAAGAATTTGGGAATATCGTATGAATAAGCTGCTAAAAAAGACATTGAAAATCATCTTACCCATTTTATTAGGTGGTTTTATCCTCTATTGGGTATATCGTGATTTTGACTTTTCAAAGGCAGAAGAAGTTCTCCTTCATCAGACGAACTGGTGGTGGATGTTGTTGTCCTTGTTCTTCGGTGTGATGAGCCATGTGTTACGAGGCTGGCGTTGGAAGCAGACTTTGGAGCCACTGGATGCTCATCCCAAAACAAGCGATTGCGTCGATGCCATTTTCGTATCTTATGCCACCAATCTGGTACTGCCCCGTGTGGGAGAGGTTTCACGTTGTGGAGTACTTGCCAAATATGATAATGTTTCCTTTGCGAAGTCCTTGGGGACGGTGGTGACAGAGCGGTTGGTAGATACGCTTTGCATTCTGCTGATTACGGGGATTACTTTTTTGGTGCAGATGCCCGTTTTTTTCCGTTTTTTCGAGGAGACGGGCACCAAGATTCCTTCGCTGGTGCATCTTGTGACTTCCCCTTGGTTTTATGTGGCTTTTTTTTCTATTATTGGTGTTTTGGTACTTCTCTATTTTCTGTTGCGTATGCTTTCTTTTTTTGAAAAGGTAAAGGGAGTAGTCTTGAATATATGGGAAGGTGTGATGTCGCTTAAGAATGTGAAGAATGTGCCTTTGTTTGTTCTTTACACTTTACTTATTTGGCTATGCTATTTCTATCATTTCTATATAACTTTCTATTGCTTCCAGTTTACGGAACACCTTAGTTTCCTTGCCGGGCTGGTGATGTTTGTCGGCGGAACGTTTGCAGTCATTGTTCCCACGCCCAACGGGGCAGGACCCTGGCACTTTGCTGTCATCACTATGATGATGCTTTATGGGGTAAATGCTACGGATGCGGGTATATTTGCTCTGATAGTGCATGGCATACAGACGTTGCTGGTGATAGTGTTAGGCATCTACGGGTCGTTGCACCTGGCATTGGCGAATAGGGCAAAGAAATAGACGTTTCTTGTGGTGGGTTCCTATATTGTCACTTCTTGTGTTAGAGGACAGAGACAGTACTTATAGAGAGTACTCCTTTAAAAGTACTGTAATACTTCTTTGCAAGTACTTCAGTACTTCCTTATAAGTACTGAAGCCTAAAGGTTGTTGGAAGATTGGTTTCTTTAAACGATATTGTTGCTTGGATATAGAAGTGGGAGAAATTCCTAAATATGGTAGCTATATTAGGTGCAGATGTTCTATCGCAATATGTGAAGATGTAAAAGCCATGTTTAAGATAGCTGATGATTTAGTACTTTAGAAAAATCCCGGTTTATTGTACTTTCCGAGAATAAACCGTTATATTTGCGAAAACTAACTTTTTAGAATTATGAGTACAATCTTACAGTTAGCTCCACAGAATGTATGGAAGCACTTTTATTCACTGACCCAGATTCCCCGTCCGTCAGGACATATGGAGAAGATTACCAAATTCCTTATTGATTTTGGAAAAGGCTTGGGGTTGGAATCATTTGTCGACGAGGTCGGCAATGTTATTATTCGTAAGCCTGCCACTCCGGGTATGGAAAACCGCAAAGGCATCATCCTTCAGGCGCATATGGACATGGTGCCTCAGAAGAACAACGATACTATTCACGATTTTACAACAGATCCCATTGAAACCTATGTTGACGGTGATTGGGTGAAAGCCAAAGGTACCACGCTGGGAGCAGATAATGGTTTGGGAGTAGCTGCCATTATGGCGGTGCTCGAAGATAATAACTTGAAGCATGGCCCATTGGAAGCCCTGATTACCAAGGATGAAGAAACGGGAATGTATGGTGCATTCGGTTTGAAACCCGGAACTATGCAAGGGGAAATTCTGCTGAACCTTGACTCTGAGGACGAAGGCGAACTCTATATCGGCTGTGCCGGTGGTCTTGATATTACTGCTACTTTGGAATATAAGGAGGAGACGCCTATGGCCGATTTCGTTGCCCGTAAGATTACGCTGAAAGGTTTGCGTGGCGGTCACTCCGGTTTGGAAATCAATGAAGGGCGCGGTAATGCCAATAAATTGCTGGCACGCATCGTACATGATTTGCTGATTGAGTTTGACTCCCAGCTGGCAAGTTTTGAAGGTGGCAATATGCGTAATGCTATCCCCCGCGAAGCACATGCGGTATTGGTGTTCAATCCTGAGGATATGGACGGTTTGGAAGATTATATGAAGGAATACGAGGCACAACTGAATGACGAATATGCTCCGATTGAAAGTGGTATTACCCTGAGTATAGAAGAGGTAACTCTACCCACTGCCGTTGTTCCTTCAGAAATTCAGGATAATATGATTAACGTGTTGATGGCTTGCCAGAATGGTGTGATGCGTATGATTCCTACTGTTCCCGATACTGTAGAAACTTCCTCCAATTTGGCTATCGTAATCATTGCAGACGGTAAGGCCGAAGTTCGTATTTTGGCGCGTAGTTCTTGCGATACGATGAAGGATTTCCTGGCAGACAGCCTGACAGCTTGTTTCGCTATGGCAGGTATGAAGGTGGAATTGAGTGGTGGCTATTCCGGATGGCAGCCTAATGTGGATTCTCCTATACTGCATGCCATGAAGCTGTCCTATAAGCAGCAGTTTGGTGTGGAACCTGCCGTGAAGGTTATTCACGCAGGTCTGGAATGCGGTATTATTGGTGCCAATTGTCCAGGACTCGATATGATTTCTTTCGGTCCCACTTTGCGTTCTCCGCATTCACCGGACGAGCGTGCGTTAATTCCTACTGTTTCCAAGTTCTATGATTTCTTGGTGGCTACATTGGAGCAGACTCCTGAAAAGTAGAGAATACTTTATGTAATGAATAGGGGTAGGGTGCTTTATTAAGTATCCTGCCTTTTTTGTCTGTGACAGTTTGTCCTCTTTCTGCCAGAATGTCCCAGACTTATTACAATGGTATGTCAATATCCTTGCACTTTCTCCCTAAAAATTGACCTAAGTCAAGAAATATGTTATAAAACATGTTTTCTATCCGTTTTTTGCTTGTTATCTTGAACAAAGGCTCTATTTTTGTGTTGTAAAACATGAAAACAATAGAAAACTAGTAGATTTTTTAAGGATAACAAGATTGATTTTAGGAGGATAACAAAATGAAAATGTTAAAGAGTTTTTTTAAGCATGTCGGCGAAGCCGATAAGAACATTTGGGGTTACGTAATGCTTTAAGCATTCCCCCCCTTTCGTGAAGTATTGAATTTTAGTTTTCAGGTATTAGTTTAATTTTTTAAGATTATGAAAAAGAAGATTGCAAATTCATTTAAGCACATTCTTACCGCAGCTGGTAAGAATTGGATGGAGGCAATGAGATATTATAGCCTCCAAATGTGAGTACACTAACATTTAAGTATAGCACAAGGGATATGTTTGCAAACATATCCCTTGTTTTTTTGTAGGAGTAGAATAAGATTTTTTATGTCCAAAAGTACATTTGTTTGAACTTTATTCACTTCCTTTGTTATTAATACAAAGACTAACAAACGAATAATTATGAGAGTAATTCAAAGAATTTGTAGCATATTGTTGCTGCTGGTTACATTTGGGGCTTCGGCATTGTATGCGCAGACGTACGATAAGTTGTGGAAGCAGGTGGAGCAGGCTCAAAAGAAAAGCCTGCCTCAAACAGTGATAAAACTGGCTGATGAAATCTATCGGAAAGGTCGGCAAGAGCAGAATGCTCCGCAAATGTTGAAAGCCTACATTTGTAGGGAGACTTATCAAGAGGGGCTGACTCCGGACAGCCTTTACTCCAGTCTGAAATATATGGAATCTTGGGCACAATCGGAGAGGAATCTGGTGAACAAGGCTATTCTACATTCTTTGTTGGCATATGAATATGCTGACTTGATGCGGAAGAATCGCCGTGTCTTGCTGTCACGTACTTTACTGACTGTTGACGAGGTTCCAGCAGATATCCGTGAGTGGAGTATCAGCCAGTTTGTGGATAAAATAGATAGGTGTAACCGTGCATCCTTGCAGGATTCCATCCGCTTGCTCAATACATCTGCAGAACAATATGTGCCTTTTGTGGTGTTGGAAGACGGTAGCTGGTTCTATGGGCACGATATGTACCATCTATTGGTAAGCCGTGCTGTTGATGCTTATCGGCAGCTGGATGGTTTCAGCGTGGATTCTTTGGTACAGATCCGTATCGAAAGGATTTATCTGGATATGATGAATGCTTATCGCCATCGTGCCGGTTCGGAAGATGCTATGTTGCTCTGTTCTCTTGATTATTGGAACTGGAAGTTGACCGGTGGTATCAGCCAGCAGCCTTATCCTACTTTCCGAATGCGTCAGGAAAAGGCTAATCGGGAATATCTTGAGGTTTTGAATAAATTGATAAAGGAATACGGTTCACGAGAGGTTTGTGCCGAGGTTTACATTCATAAAGCCAACCACCTGCGCCGTTTGGAACCGAAACGCGCTGATGAGGCTCTAAAAGTCTGTGAAGAAGGCTTGAAGCGCTATCCTGCGTATAAGCGTATCAATGAGTTGAAAAATATCCGTGAACAGATTTTACAGCCTGAACTCATTCTGACTATGAATGAAAGCGGTTATCCCGGCGATTCGGTGAATATGAGGCTGCATTATCGTAATGTCGAGGGCTTCACTCTCAACTTATATACCACTACTTTAAGTGAAGTACCTTGGATGGACCATGGTATAAATAAAGATACTTATAGAAAGTATGCCCGGAAGTTTTCTTCCACGCATTTTGGCTTAAAGCCGTTGCCAGGCAAGGATAAATTGCCTGAAGATGTCCCTTATCTTGCCTCGGACACTGTATTTAAGTTCATGATTCCTCGGGAAACGGGAGTCTATATTCTTCAAATAGTACCTGATACTGAAACGGCCCGTACAGATGATAAATTTCTGGTATCTACCCGCTTCAAGGTGCTGACATTGGATTTGGGTGACAACCGTATGGAAGTGGCTACATTGGATGCCCGTAGTGGACAGCCGATTGCTGGTGCCAAGGTGAGTTTCTACTCTTTTTATGATGAGAAGAATAGAAAAGCGATGGCAGAGGTACTGACTGATGCCGGGGGGAAAGCTGTATTACCCTGGCAGAGTGAAATCCGAAGTTATGTGGCGCGTAAAGGCAGAGACACAGCCATGATGCCGCAGAACGTTTATATGAATCATCCTTATTACGGTATTAAGGATACAGATTGGAGGCAGATGGCATTGCTGACAGACCGTTCGCTTTATCGTCCCGGGCAGACCGTTCATGTAAAAGGGATAGCTTACAAGCAGAATAGTGATAGCGCCCAGGTACTACAAGGAGTTGATTATGAGCTTGTCTTGTTGGATGCCAACCGCAAGGAACTTGCCACCAGGAAGGGGCGGACCAATGATTTCGGCTCTTTTGCTACGGAGTTTGTACTTCCGGCAGCTTGCCTGAATGGCATGTTCAGCATACGAACCAAAGAGCCTCAATCTACCGTCACTTTTAGGGTAGAGGAGTACAAGCGACCTACGTTCGAGATTGCCTTCACTCCGGTTTCGGAAGCTTATCGGCTGGGTGACAAGGTTGTGTTGAAAGGAAATGTCAAGGCCTTCAATGGCATGATGGTGCAGGATGTGCCATTGGCATATACGGTGACTCGCCGGAATCCGAGACCTGGTTATTGGAGCAATGCTGATAAACCATTATTGTCTGACACCATACAATTGGATACCAACGGGGATTTTTCCATACCCTTGACTTTGGAAGCTCCGGCTGTAGATACAGACGGGTATGGGAGTGTGTATACTTATCATGTGGAGGCGGTGGTGACGGATGAGGCCGGTGAAACGCAATCCGCTTCGTATAACTTGTTGGCAGGTCCTAAGGCTTATTCCTTTGATATTCGCTTGCCTCAATATGTTTGTAAGGAAGACAGTATGCTTTTCACTTTTGGAGTGAATAATGTAATGAATATTCCTCAGCACATTGAAGGTTCCTATTGCCTTTATCCATTTGCAGAACAAAATGGGGCAAGGAATATTGCAGGTTCTGAACCCTTGGATGATGTTGTATTGGAGGGTACCTTCACAGCCAATCGGCTCCAGGAGTTTTCGGCTTGGAACAAGCTTCCTTCAGGTAACTATCGCTTGAAACTTTCTGTACGTGATAGTTTGGGACGTGAAGAGAATAACGGGGCATATGGCAGTGACAGTTTCATGCTCTTTTCAAAGAGTGACAAGCGTCCGGCTGCGTTTACAGATTTCTTTTATTATAAAGAAAATGAGGAATTTGATGTACAGTACCCTGCCGCTTTTCTTTTGGGGACTTCTTATCGGGATGCATATGTGCTGATGGATGTCTTTTGTGACAGAAAACGCATTGAAAGCCGTGTGTTGCAGTTGAATGATACTATTATTCGTATGGAATTCCCTTATAAGGAAGCATATGGCAAGGGAATCACCATTCTTTTCAGTTTTGTGAAAGCTGGCGAGATGTACAGTCATCAGGTTGAACTGAAGAAGCGGGAGCCGGAACGTGCTCTCGACATGAAATGGGAAGTGTTCCGTGACCGTTTGCGTCCCGGACAGGAAGAAGAGTGGAAGCTCGTCATAAAGACGCCTCAAGGTATGCCTGCTGCGGCTGAGATGTTGGCTACGATGTACGACGCTTCACTGGATAAGATTTATAAGAGTAACCAGATACTACGGGTTTTCTATCCGGATAATCTGTATGGGGCATTCCGTGGTGCGAGCCGTTATAATAGCAATTACTTCTCCGTTTATTTCCCGTTGAAGGCTTGGAGGGTTCCGGTGTGGTCGTTTGACTACTTCTGTTCTCCTTATATGGATGGAAGGATGCGGATAGTGATGGTAGAAGACAATGCGCTTTTGGAAGAAGTAAGTGTTGTGGGGTATGGGACTACCCGGAATAGCTCTTTGACCGGTAATCTTAGAATACGTGGTGCCAACCAGCCGATGCTTGCTTCCAAAGCAGAATCCGGGAATGCCGTTGAAGTGAAATATGTTCCTGCACAAGTAGCGGAAGACGCGGTGGAAGATGTTGTTTTTGAATCGGAAACGATACCGGTTGGCGAGGCCTTGCAACCTATTGAGGGGCTTCGCACCAACTTTGCCGAAACAGCCTTTTTTTATCCTCAACTTCGTACAAACGAACAAGGGGAGCTTGCGTTTTCTTTTACGATGCCGCAGAGCTTGACTCGTTGGAATTTCCGTGGTTACTCACATACTAAGGATATGCTGACTGGGATATTGGATGCTTCCGTTGTAACTGCCAAGGAGTTTATGCTGACTCCGAATATGCCTCGGTTTGTCCGCGTTGGAGATAAAACGCAGATAGCCGGAACAATAGCCAATCTGACGGGTAAAGCGGTGAAAGGAACAGCAGTATTCACACTGTTCGACCCTATGACGGAGAAAGTTATTGCTACTCAACGTCAGAAATTCTTGGTAGAAGCAGGAAGAAATACTGCTGTCAACTTCCATTTCGAAGTGTCCGACCGCTATGATTTGCTTGGTATTCGTATGGTTGCCGATGGAGGTACGTTTAGCGATGGCGAGCAGCATCTGTTGCCCGTATTAAGTAATAAGGAGTATATTACGGAAACGCTTGCTATGCCTATCCGTGGCGAGGAGACCCGTACGTTCTCATTAGACAGCCTTTTCAACCGTAATAGCCGTACAGCGACAGACCGTCGTCTGACTGTAGAATTTACCGGGAATCCGGCTTGGTATGCTGTACAAGCGTTGCCGGCATTGAGCCTGCCTGCCAATGATAATGCCATTTCTTGGGCTACAGCTTGGTATGCCAATAGTCTGGCAGGCTTCATTGCCAACAGCCAGCCCCGCATTAAGACTGTATTTGACAGTTGGAAGGCTGCCGGTGGCACGAAAGAAACCTTCCTCAGCCAGTTGGAGAAGAATCAGGATGTGAAGAATATCCTGCTCAGCGAGTCTCCGTGGGTACTGGAAGCTACTACTGAAGCCGAACAGCAGGCACGTATTGCCACGCTGTTTGATATCAACCAACTGAATAACCGCAATCTTTCCGCTTTTACCAAATTGAAAGAATTGCAGGGTGAAGACGGTGGATGGAGCTGGTATAAGGGAATGTCCGGTAGCCGCTATATAACTGGCTATATTACAGAATTACTTGTTCGTCTTCCTCTGCTGACGAAAAATGAACTGTCTGAAGAAGTTGCCGCCATGCGGCAGAAAGCTTTCGGCTATTTGAATCGGCAGGCCTTGGAAGAGTATCGCAATATCCGTAAAGCCGAAAAAAATGGCGCCAGAATTACTGCCAACTCCGAATCGGCAATGACATATCTGTATCTGATAGCCCTTAGCGGCGAACAAGTGCCGGCAGACAATCAAGCGGCTTACCGCTATTTCCTATCAAAAGTAGGTGCCAATCTTAAAGATGGAACCATGAGCAGCAAGGCGCAGTCTGCCATCATCCTGAAAGCAGTAGGGCGTACAGCCGAGGCGAATGAATTCATCGCTTCCCTCAAGGAACATCTGGTACAGACGGATGAACTGGGTGCATACTTTGCTTTCCAAGCAAATCCGTATAACTGGGGTATGCTGCCCATCCCTGCCCATGTGGAAGTAATGGAAGCCCTGCGTATGGCAGGTGGCAACGATGCTTTGGTGGAGGAAATGAAACTCTGGCTGCTGAAACAGAAGCAGACTACCAGTTGGAATTCTCCGGTTGCAACGGCTGATGCTGTTTATGCATTGCTTTGTCAAGGTACTAATCTGCTGGAAAGTCGGGGAAACGTACGTATCACGTTAGGTAACAAAGTTTTGGAAACATTGTCGCCTACAAAGACCATAATCCCGGGTTTGGGTTATGTCAAGGAAACCTTCGCTCAAGGAAGTCCGGAGCTGAAAGCTAAAACCGTCACCGTAGAGAAACGGGATGCAGGCATTGCCTGGGGAGCTGTTTATGCCCAGTATCTGTCACCCATATCTGATGTAAAGCAGCAGGGGGGGGAATTGAATGTAGAGAAGAAACTTTATGTAGAGCGTATATCGGCCGGTGGTAGCAAGTCCTTGCAACCGGTTACGGAAGGGACCGTATTATCCGTCGGTGATAAAATAGTGGCCCGTTTGACTATCCGCTTGGACCGTACTATGGATTTTGTTCAGTTGAAAGACCAGCGGGGTGCCTGCTTTGAACCTATAGGCTCGCTTTCCGGTTATCGTTGGAGTAATGGCCTCGGTTATTATGCAGAAGTGGAAGATGCCGCAACCAATTTCTTCTTCGACCATTTGGGCAAAGGCGTTTATGTCTTAGAGCACAGTTATCGCATAGCCCGTGGCGGAACATACGAAACGGGGCTGGCCACGATACAGTGTGCGTATGCTCCGGAGTATGCTTCGCATTCGGCGGGAGGGATAATTGTAATAAAGTAACAATAGAGTATGGAGCGGAGCGCAATTTGTACAAATTGCGCTCTGCTATTTTAGGTACTCTCGCTAAAAACACCTATTTTTGTCCGACTAATATTGAATGAGAGTGGCAGAATTAGGAAATCTTGATATTAAGAAAAATAGATGAAGCGGATATTGATAACTTTATATGTGCTTGCAAGTGTGGTATTGACTGCTGTAGCGCAAGCTCGTTTTACCTCGAATACAGAGATGTACAGTTTCGGCCAGATAGAATGGAAGCATCCCGTGACTGTGCAATATACCATCACCAATACGGGTGACCAGCCTTTAGTGCTTACAGAAGTAGAGCCGGATTGCGCCTGCTCTGTGGCCCAGTGGACAAAAACGCCTATTGCTCCGGGGGCAAAAGGAACAGTAAATGTGACTTTTGACGCCAAGGCATTGGGACATTTCCAGAAATCCGTGGCTATTTACAGCAATGCGCAACCCAATCTGGTCTATTTGAAGTTCAATGGTGAAGTAGTACAGGAAATCAAGGATTTTACCAAGACGCATCCCTATCTTATCGGTCAGATACGTATTGACAAGAACAGCCTCGACTTTCCCGATATTCAGCATGGTGAGCAGCCGGTGATTCATATCGGCGTGGTCAATCTTTCCGACCGTCCTTATGAACCGGTACTGATGCATCTGCCTCCTTATTTGCAGACAAAAGTAGAGCCCAATGTCTTGCAAAAGGGAGAAAAAGGAGTGATTACACTTACATTGAATTCGGAAAGACTGACTGGCCTCGGACTGACTCAAACGTCGGTCTATCTTTCTCGCTTCTCCGGTGACAAGGTGGGCGATGAAAACGAGATTCCCGTTTCTGCCATTCTTTTACCGGATTTCTCCGGAATGACGGAAGTGGAGAAGGCAAATGCTCCTGCCATCAGCCTTTCTACCAAAGAAGTTGATATGAGTGCGATATTGGCAAAGAAGTCAAAAGCACGTCAGGATATTACCATTACCAATACCGGGCGTTCTCCTTTACAGATAAACAAGCTCCAGGTATTCCACCCGGCAGTGGGAGTTAACCTCAAGAAGAGTGTATTGCAACCCGGTGAAAGCACTCGCCTGCGGGTAACGGTAGTGAAGAAGAATATAGGCAAGAAGCGCCGTCATCTGCGTCTGCTGATGATTACCAATGACCCGATGCAGCCGAAAGTTGAAATCAACATTAAAGCAAAACAATAAGAAGTCGTAAAGTCCTTCATAACTCATAACTTATAACTCACAAATAGCCATGGAACATCCCGAAAATAATGAAGCATATAAAGGCTTGGTTGTCAATGCAGGCATTGAGCAACCTTCATCGGTCAATCCTTACTTGAAGAACCGTCCCAGGCGGAAGAAACGCGAGCTTTCCGTATCAGACTATGTGGAGGGTATAGTGAAAGGTGATGTTACGGTACTCAGCCAGGCTGTAACACTGGTGGAAAGTGTGAAACCGGAGCACCAGGCTGTGGCGCAGGAGGTGATAGAGAAGTGTTTGCCCTATTCGGGCAACTCCGTCCGTGTGGGTATCAGTGGTGTGCCCGGTGCCGGTAAAAGTACCTCTATTGATGTATTTGGCTTGCATGTACTGGAGGAACACGGTGGCAAGTTGGCTGTCCTTGCCATTGATCCGAGCAGCGAACGCAGCAAAGGCAGTATTCTCGGTGACAAGACGCGTATGGAGAAACTCTCCGTTCATCCCAAGTCCTTTATACGTCCCAGTCCCTCTGCCGGTTCGCTGGGTGGCGTGGCACGCAAGACGCGTGAAACGATTGTGCTTTGTGAGGCTGCCGGTTTCGACAAGATATTTGTAGAGACAGTAGGGGTGGGGCAGAGTGAGACTGCCGTACATTCTATGGTAGACTTCTTCCTGCTGATACAGCTGGCGGGTACGGGCGATGAGTTGCAAGGCATCAAACGCGGCATCATGGAAATGGCCGATGGCATTATTATTAATAAGGCTGATGGCGACAATCTGGAGCGGGCCAGACTGGCAGCAACGCAGTTCCGTAATGCGCTGCACCTCTTCCCGGCTCCGGAGAGCGGTTGGACACCCCAAGTGCTGACTTATTCCGGTTTCTATAATCTTGGTGTAAAAGAAGTGTGGGATATGGTCTACAAATACATTGACTTTGTGAAAGACAACGGCTACTTTGAATACCGCCGCAATGAGCAAAGCAAATACTGGATGTACGAGACCATTAACGAACAGCTGCGCGACAGCTTCTACCACAATCCGCAGATTGAAGCGATGCTGACTGGCAAGGAAAAACAAGTGCTACAGGGCAACTTGACTTCTTTTGTGGCTGCCAAGAACTTGCTGGACACCTATTTTGCAGAACTGAAGAAATAAGGGCATATCCCTTTCCCTATATCGATGACTAAGGAAAACAACATGGAAGTGGCGCGGCGGTTTACCCGCCGCCTTCATGAACTCCCTTCTGAGGAGCTGGAGCTCATTGCCGGTTTGTTTGTACGCCGTGAGGTGCACAAAGGAGAACTGTTGATTAGTGAGAAAGATATAGCCAGGGATATTGTTTTCGTAGAGAAAGGACTGCTTCGCCAGTTCTATTTCAAAGAAGGCCGGGACATTACAGAGAACTTTGCCTGCGACGGTGACGGCGCTATGTGTATCGTCAGCCTTTTCACCGGACGCCGTAATTGCCTTCAGCTGGAATCCCTGGAGGAAGGCGTCATCTGGAGCATTTCGTATGCAGGACTGGTCGAACTCTCTGAGCGTTATCTGCATATAGCCCGTCTGCTTCGCCATTTATTGGAGGGGTCTTTAATGCTTTCCCAATATAAAGCAGACTCTTGGCGTTTCGAAACCTCACGCGAGCGGTATGCGCGCTTCGTCAGGGATTATCCGGAGATAGCCCGGCGTGCCTCAGTCAACCACATAGCATCTTATCTGTTAATGACTCCCGAGTCTCTGAGCCGGGTACGTGCCGGAGTACTGTGACGGTGGAACGGCTGTTTTATACGGCTTTCCCTTCTTTCTCGAAATCCTTGCGTGACTTGCTTTGTGTCACGATGTACACTCCCAGGAATACCAAGGCTATGGCTATTCCCTTTTCCAAATTGAACACTCCCAATCCTAAGATGATGGCAACGGTTGAGGCCACGATGGGCTGCATGTAGTTGTACATGCTCACCACAGTGGGGCGCAACAGCCTCTGCGCACTCATTATGAAGATATAGGCAAGGAAGCTTCCTCCCACAACCACATATCCCGCTTGCAGCAGGGCGGCTGTAGATATTTCGCTCCACTGTATGGCAGCCACGTCGTGGTAAGAGAACGGGATGTAGCACATGGAGGCATAGACAAACATCCATTTGTTCAGGGTGATGGGAGAGTATTTCTGCGACAACCCCTTGAATACGGTCAGATAAATGGAGAAGCTGATTTGGGCGAGCAGGCAGAGAAGGTCTCCGATGAGGCTGCCATTGCCGGCACCGGTGGTCTGGCTGCTCATGATGAGTATAAATGCTCCCATAGCCCCTACAAAGATGCCCAGCACTTTCTTGTTGGTGACCGGTTCTTTCAGATAGATTGCAGCCACTATCATGGTGACGATAGGCAGCGTGGTTGTAACGATGGAGGCGTCTATGGGCGAAGTCATGGAGAGTCCGAAGATATAGACACCCTGATTGAATACCAGTGCGAAGAGTGCGGCGAAGAATATCTTCAGCATGTCCCGGTGGTCCACCTGTTCGCGTTTGCAGAATAAGGAGAGGAGCCAGAAGCAGGCAGCTGCGCCTACCATGCGGAATGTGGTTACTGACAACGCGGAAAACTCCACCAGAGCCGACTTGCCTATAGGTGCCATCAGGCCCCATAAGATATTTGCGGTAAGGGCGAACAGATGCCCTTGAATGTTCTTGTTCATACTCTTTTGTTCTTTGCGGGTGCAAAAGAACAACTATTTTCTGAAAAGAGAAAATCTTTCATTATATGATTTTTCTGGTTCATGGGCGTAGAAATAAGAGATTATCGTGTATATTTGCTTCTAATTAAAGCAAGAAACCATGGAAGTACAAGCCAATTACATCAAGCGTATCGAAATACACGGATTGTGGCATCGGTACGATATTGCCTGGGACCTGCGTCCTGACGTCAATATACTTTCCGGCATCAACGGAGTGGGGAAGACCACTATCCTGAACCGTTCGGTCAACTATCTGGAACAGACATCGGGTGAAGTGAAGAGTGACGAGAAGAACGGCGTACACGTCTACTTCGACAATTCTGCAGCCACCTTTATCCCCTATGATGTAATCCGCAGCTACGACCGTCCCCTTATCATGGGCGACTTTACGGCACGCATGGCCGATGCCAACGTGAAGTCGGAACTGGACTGGCAGCTCTATCTGCTCCAGCGCCGTTATCTGGACTATCAGGTGAACATCGGCAACAAGATGATAGAACTGCTCAGCGGTGATGAAGAGCAGCGTAGCCTGGCTCCCTCCCTTTCCCTCCCCAAGCGGAAGTTCCAGGATATGATTGACGAGCTTTTCAGCTATACCCATAAGACGATAGACCGCAAAAGCAACGACATCGTTTTCTATCAGAACGGTGAACGCCTGCTGCCCTACAAACTGTCTTCGGGCGAGAAGCAGATGCTGGTCATCCTGCTGACCGTGCTGGTGCGTGACGATGACCACTGCGTACTCTTCATGGACGAGCCGGAAGCCTCCCTGCACATCGAATGGCAGCAGAAGCTTATCGGCATGATACGCAATCTGAATCCCAATGTGCAGCTTATTCTCACCACCCATTCGCCCGCAGTCATCATGGAAGGCTGGCTGGATGCCGTCACCGAAGTCAGCGAAATCTCATCCCTCATCCCTAATCCTTAATCCCTACCCAAGTGTCCACTTCCCTAAGACATAACCTTACTTCCGCCTATCTGGATGCCGCCCGCAAGTTGTCCCCCAAGAGAGCACGCAGGCGCATAGTGGCGTATGTGGAAAGCTATGACGACATCGCTTTCTGGCGGACGCTGTTGTCTGAGTTCGAGAATGAGGAGCGTTATTTTCAAGTGATGCTTCCCTCGGCCACCTCTCTGGCAAAGGGCAAGAAGATGGTGCTGATGAATACGTTGAACACATCGGAGCTGGGCCGCAGCCTGATAGCTTGTGTAGACAGCGACTACGACTTCCTGCTGCAAGGTGCCACCAAGGTGTCGCATAAGATAAACAAGAATCCCTATATCTTCCAGACTTATGGCTATGCCATCGAGAACTTCCACTGCTTTGCCGACAGTCTGCATGAAGTCTGTGTGCAGGCCACGCTGAACGACCGGCATATCCTGGACTTCCCCGCTTTTCTGAAGCGTTATTCTCAGATTGCCTATCCGCTGTTTCTGTGGAATGTCTGGTTCTACCGCCAGCACGACACGCACACTTTCCCGATGTACGACTTCAACGCCTGCGTGCGTTTGCAAGAGATAAACCTGCGTCATCCTTACCGTAGTCTGGACGAGATGCAAAAGACGGTGTCGGCAAAGCTGTCCGAACTGCAAGCCCGTTTCCCCCGCTACATCGACCGGGTGGAGCAGCTGGGCACGGAGTTGGAACGTTTGGGACTGACTCCGGACAATACCTATCTTTATATCCAAGGACACCATATCATGGATTGTGTAGTGCTGAAAATCCTTATCCCGGTATGTACGGTGCTGCGTCGTGAACGCGAGCAGGAGATAAAGCGCCTGGCAGAGCATAACGAACAGTTCCGCAACGAACTGACGGGGTATGAGAACAGTCAGGTCAATGTATCCGTGATGCTGAAAAAAAACAGCGGCTACAAGAACCTTTATCTTTATCAGTGGTTGAAAGAAGACATTATGGAGTTCCTCGAGCGGGAGGAACAGTCGCGTAGATAAGATTGCCGTTATGATAAACATACGATTATGGAGATATTGAAGAAGATAGACGACCTTTTAATCGGGTGGGGCATATCCCCTTCCCGGGCTGATATGCTCGACCAATTCATTGCCTTCGTACTGATACTTGCCGTTGCTTTCCTGGCGGATGCCCTATGCCGGAAAATCCTGCTGAAGGTAGTGGCACAACTGGTGAAGAAGACCAAGGCTACGTGGGACGACATCGTATTCGACCGTAAAGTGATGGTGCACCTCAGCCGCATGGTGGCTCCCGTTATCATCTATCTGTTTGTTCCATTGGCATTTGTCGAAGTCGGTTCATCGGCAATGGATTTCATCCGGCGTATCTGCCTTATTTACATCATCATTACTTTCCTGAGTTTCGTTAACTCGTTCCTGAAGGCTGTTTACAGTGTATACAGTGAGAAGGAGCAATTTCGTGACCGCCCTTTAAAGGGGATGTTGCAAACCATGCAAGTCATCCTATGGCTGGTGGGCGGCATTGTGGTCGTGGGCGAACTGATAGGCCGCGACCCGCTTTCGCTGCTTGCCGGATTGGGTGCTTCGGCAGCCATCCTGATGCTGGTATTCAAGGATTCCATTATGGGCTTTGTCTCCGGTGTGCAGCTTTCGGCCAACGACATGCTGAAGGTGGGCGACTGGATTGAGATGCCCAAGTACGGTGCCAACGGTACGGTGATAGAGGTAACGTTGAACACCGTAAAAGTGCGCAACTGGGACAATACCATTACCACCATCCCTCCTTACCTGCTTGTCAGCGACTCCTTCCAGAACTGGCGCGGCATGCGCGAGAGCGGTGGGCGGCGAGTGAAGCGCAGTATCAATATCGACATGACCAGCGTCCGTTTCTGCACTCCGGAGATGCTGGCAAAATATCGCAAGATACAGCTACTGAAAGATTATGTGGAGCAGACGGAGGAAGTGATTGAAAAGTACAATGTGGAAAACGGCATCGATAACTCCATCCTCGTCAACGGACGCCGCCAGACCAATCTGGGTGTGTTCCGGGCGTATCTGACGGCTTATTTGAAAAGTCTTCCCGACGTAAATCAGGAACTGACCTGCATGGTGCGCCAACTCCAGCCTACCGACCGCGGTATCCCGATAGAACTTTATTTCTTCTGTGCGCTGAAGGATTGGGTGCCCTATGAAGGGGTGCAGGCGGATGTATTCGACCATGTGCTGGCAATCATCCCCGAATTCGATTTGCAGGTATTCCAGTCTCCGTCCGGCAGAGATTTCCAGCGGGTACTGCCTGCTGCTTCCGAAGAAAAAGGAGCTTGATTCCGACCATCAAAAAGGCCTATATCTATTGTATTTCTCATAGGGAGTCATTACCTTTGAACCCTATACTGAAAGGTCAGAACATCCCCATCTTTTCTCCCAAAACATCCCCATGTTTTGGGGTATTACATCCGGGTGTTTTGGGTGAAAACATCCCCATGTTTTGGGGCAATACATCCGGGTGTTTTAGGTATTCAGTCATATAGTGAAAGGTATTCGGTCACGGAGTCTTTACCGTAAGGTATAGGCTTTGTGTATGCAAGTTGTAGGTGTGCCTCGCGTCGGGCGGGAATATCTTTCGTTTTTTACGAACCTAATTATAAAGAAAGATTGGTATGTCAATGAATTATGTGGTCCGCAAGAAGGTGGACAAGAGTGGAGACAAGGAAGTGGTGCGCTACTACGCGGCGTCAAAAGTGCTTCAGCCGGAACCGGTGAGCAATGACGAACTGGCCAAGAGGCTGGCTTTTGTCAGCTCCCTGCAGGTGGGCGATGCCCAGTCCGTGCTGGTGCAACTGCCGGATATTATAGCGGACTATCTGGCCAGTGGACGCACGGTGAACATCAAGGGACTTGGAAACTTTTTTCCCTCCATCACCAGCGAACCGGTGGAACGGATAGAGGACTGTACGGCAGATAAAGTGCGCATTTCGCGTATCTGCTTCAGGGCGGCAGGCAGTTTCATGCAGCGCGTTTGCCGTCATCTGGACTTGTTCAGCTTTCAGGTTCAGGAATTGAAGAAGGAGCTGAAGAAGAAGTAAACGGTACTTTTAGTTTCTTTCTTGAAACAGCGCGTACCCCTTGAAGCCGGAAGGCATTCGAGGGGCACGCTGTTGAAGAAGTTGTGTGTTTTTTTATAGCCTTGCGAGTGCTTCTTTTTTTTACTTCACCCAGCTTCCGTTCATCCAGCTGCATTCTTTCCTGATGTCCTCGAAAGAGCTGTAGCTCAGGTTGGCGTCCACCTTGTTGCTTGTCACGGCGATGAAGTCGGCATGGGTGTAGATGCCTTCTTTGCAGCTCAGCTCGGAGGTGAGGGTGATGTTGGTCAGCTTGGAAGTGCCGTTCTTCAGGGCGTTTTCGGTAAGGGCGGTTTCCACGGTCAGGGGTTGGCCTTTGCCGCAGACCTTGGCGTTGTCTATTTCCACTTCCGTGCCGGCACGCAGACGGATGCCTTGCTTGCTGCCGCCGTTGCCGACGAGGATGAGGTTCTTCAATACGGGGTGGGCAACGGGAGTGGCGGCGTTGTTGCTGCCGTTGTTGTCGCACTCCATCAGGCAGTCGCAGTCGTAGCCCAGTGTGGATTCGGCTTCTTGGTAAGCCACGAGGTTGGTGCCTTTGCCGTTCCAGCCTTCGGTCCAGTCGAAGGAGTCGTCGCTACAGCTTACGGCTACGAGGTTGCTCACGTTTACCGAGCCGCCGAAGAACTCAAAGCCGTCATCGGAACCTTTGTAGGCTTGGCAGTGGTCCACGATGGTACCGTTGCCTACGCCGTAGAAAGAGATACCGTTGGCTTCGTGCTCTTCATCGAAGGCAAAGCCGGTGTATTCCAGACGAATGTATTGCAGCGTGCCCGAGTTGTCGGCATCATCGTTGCCGCCGTAAACGGCACCGCCTATTTCAGAACTTCCCTTGCCGCCTTCGGCATTGGTGTGGGCGCGTCCGCAGATGTGTATGCCTCCCCATGCGCCCGGCTCTTCTTTTTCGCTGGTCATTACGATGGGTTTGTCCGGCGTGCCTACGGCGTTGATTTTACCGCCCTGCTTCACGAGGATGTAGTCTGCGATGTCATCGTAGACGGCGATAATCTTCACGCCTTCCTCTATGTGGAGCGTGGCACCTTCTTCTACGATGTATTCGCCGCTCAGCTTGTAGGTGTTTCCGGCAGCCAGGGTCACGTCGGAGGTGATGGTACCTTTCAGTATCGTACCGTTTTCGATTTCATTGCCGTTTCCGTTGCCGTCGTTGCCGTCATTGTCGTTGTTGTCGTCGCTGCTGCAAGCGGTGAGGATAGACATTCCGGCTACAAAGGCCAGAGAGTAGAATTTCCATTTCATTGTTTTCATAATTCAATTGTTTTAGTTGTTATATCCAATTTATCTGTCTGTCATTCAGATTGATTCTCTTAAATCTGCTTGTTTGTCAAAGAGTGTTCTCCGTTCCCTTCAGGGGGAGGGCGGGGGCTTTATAGGTTGTAGCTTATTCCCACCTCAAAGTTCGTTCCCTTGTGGTAGCGTTCCACTACCATTTCCTGCCCCGTGGTGGGCACATCTTGCTTGAAGATGACATCGCGGTTCAGCAGGTCGTTCACTTGCAGCTTCAGGTTGAAGTGCTTGTTCAGGCTATATCCGGCGCTGAAGTTCAACGTGTGCAGCGTCTGTTGCCTGACATCGCCCAGACCCGACACGCCTACCGCATGGATGCGGCTGCCTTGCAGGTTGTAGAGCAGGGCGAGGTTGAGCTGCCTGTCTTCGCCGAAGCGTGGCGAGTAGGTGAGGTCGGCATTGGCAAGGATGGGCGATGCGCCTTGCAGCGAACGTTCCTTGTTGGTGTAGGCACCGCCTTGGGGCAGCTTCACGTTGGTGTACATGTAACTGATGTTGGCGCCTAGGCGCAGGTCTTTGACGAGCCGTTTGCGCATCTCCAGCTCCACGCCGGCAGCCATGCCGTTGTCGGCATTCTTGAAGCTGTGCAGCGTGGCGCCGCCTTGCAGGTCTTGGATGCGTTCGATGGGGCTGTCGAGGTATTTGAAGTAGCCGGTCACGGAGAGCATGTCGCCGTCCTTGCCGAAGCGTTCGTAACGTAGGTCGAAGTTGTAGTTGTAACCGTTCTGCAACTCTTCGTTACCGCGGATTTGTGCCGAACCGTAGGACTCTTGATAGAGGAAGGGGGCCATCTCGATGAACGAGGGACGGGTGACGGTGCGCGAGGCAGAGAAGCGGATGCTGTTGGTGGGGTTCACCGCATATTTCAGGTTCAGGGCGGGGAAGAGGTCGTTCTTGTCTAAATTGCGCCGACGGGAGTACCAGTAGCCGCCGTCGCTGGCGTAGCGCACCCATTGCTTGCTCATTTCGTAGCGCAGGCCGAGGTTCACCAAGAGGGCTTCGGTGGGATAGAAGTCGGTCAGCAGGTAGGCGGAGTAGATTTCGTTTCCGGCGCGGTAGCTGTCTTTGGGCTGCATCACACGCTGTACCACGATTTGTCCGTCGGCAATGTTCTGCTGGTTGAGGAAGCCGTCGGTGTTGTAGATGTCGGTGATGACGGGGTTCAGTTTGTTCAGGTTGTAGTAGAAGCGGGTAGCGTTGTAGTCGCGGTTCTTGTCCTTGTAGTTGAAGCCGAGCTTGAGGTGGCTGGTGTCGTTCCACTTCCAGCGCATGGCGAGGTTGGCATTCCACTCTTCTTCGTCCAGGCTGCCGAAGTAGCGCATAGTCTCTTGGCGGTTCAGTTTGAAGAGCCTGAGACTGCCGTCGTTGTCTTTGACGTACATCACTTGCCGTCGGTCGGGCTCTTCGCTGCCGGTCTTGCTGTACGAGCCTCCCCAGGTCAGTTGCCACCTGTCGCCCTCGCCGAAGTTATGGATTCCGTTCAGTTGATGGTTTTGCAGGGTGTATATGTGCATGATGTTGTTGCTGCCGGTCAGCTCGTGTCCTTCGGCATCAGTACCTTCGCGGCGTTGGTAGGTGTCGATGGCATTGCGGGCGTAGAAGAAAGTGTAGCCTATGCGGTCGCTCCGGCGCAAGGTGTAGCCCAGGTAGCCGAGGGCGGCGAGCTTCAGTTCCTGCGCAAAGCTGTCGTAGGAGAAGTCGTCCTGCACGGTGCCAGTGGCTTCGAGTGTCTTGTAGAAGGCATCTTCCATGTTTTGGTAGCCGTTGCTGGCGCTGAAGGAGGCAAGCAGGCTGAGTGTCTGGTTGCTTATACCGAAGTTCTTGCCGAAACCGAGGTTTCCACCCAGTTCGGGCAACGAGCTCTTCTTGCTGGCGGCAAAGGAGGTATCGAAGATATTGTGGGTCTTCACGTATTTGTCAAACTCCATCAAGGGCATGTCGAGGGCGGCCGCGTCTACGCCGGGTGTCTTCAAGAGCGAACCGCTGCGGTCCATCTGATAGCGGTCTTTGCCTAAGGTGTTGAACTTCCCGCCCGTGTTGAGGCTCAGTTGGAAGAAATCTTCCGGTATGTTTTCTTTGGTGCTGATGTTGATGTGCGCACCGCTGTAGTCGGCAAAGGCGGCTGCGTCATACACCTTGCTGACGGTGATGTTCTGTACGGTGGACGAGGGGAACAGGTCGAGCGGCACCAGCTTGTTGTCCGGGTTGGGCGAGGCGATGGGCAGTCCGTTCAGCGTGGTGGTGCTGTAGCGGTCGCCCAGTCCGCGGACGATAAGTTGTCCGGCGCTGGCGATGGAGATACCCGTTATTTTCTTTACTCCTTCTTCCACATTGCCGATGCCTTTGAGGGACATCTCTTTGGAACCGAGGTTCTCGATGGCGAGGGTCGCTTTTTGCCGTTCCATTTGCAAGGCACGTTCGCCTTCGAGGTTCTTCTTGGCGGTGACCTGCACTTCGCCCAAGGTTTGCGTGTCCGGCTCCATGTCGAAGTTCAGCACGGTTTCACCCTTTATCTCTACGGCATTTATCGTCATGTCTTTGTAGCCGATGTAACGGACGGTGAGGGTATAGGTTCCGTTTTTCAGCTCCAGTGTATAGTTACCATCCAAATCGGCGACGGCGCCTTGTGCCGTTCCGCTCACTTGCACGGTGGCTCCCGTCAGCGGTTCTTTGGTTTGTCGGTCGGTGATTGTCCCTTTGATGGTTCCCGCCGTGGCAGCCATGACGGAAAGTGTGAGGAATAAAATAAGGAAGAAAATCTTTCCCAAGTCTAATTTCATGCTCATCTCTTTTCTTTGTACGTTTTTTAATCCGCTGCAAAGATGAGGCAATGACATTACACCGGTGATACATGGCACATACGTTTCATTTTCAAATTTATTACGATTCGGTTACCGCACATTCTTCCGGATTGTTTGTTATCCTTATATATAGGCTGCTTGGGACGAAAAAGGTTTCTAATGGTTGCTTATTAGAGTTTTATGGCTATTTTTGTATCTCAAACCAATATTGATAAATATATGGCTGTTCATCGTGACGATAGTGAACGTTTCCGGCGCCTTTCCATTCTTGGCCGGATAGGTTGGTGGGAGGCTGATTTTTCTTCAAGGCAGTATCTCTGCTCCGAATATGTCTGTAAGTTGTTAGGCTTGGAAGGGGAATACCTGAGCTTTGAGGATTTCGGTAAAATGATACGCGAAGACTATCGGACGCGTATCAGCCAGGAGTTCCTTGCCATTCAGAATATGGAGGTCTATGAACAGACGTTTCCTATCTATTCTACTGAAGGAGTGGTCTGGGTCTACTCGCGCGTGGGGTATAAGGAGCATTTGCCGGATGGTACGTTGAAGGCTTTCGGAGTGTTGCAGCGCGTAGAGATGCCGAAGGAGGAAGCTGCGAAGCAGGCTTTGCAAAGAGTGAACAATTTGCTTTATCGGCAGACCTCAATATCCCATTCCTTATTCCGTTTCCTAAAAGACGAGGATATCAGTGCGGGCATTTACGACATACTGAAAGATATTCTCGATTTCTTTCGCGGCGGGCGTGTCTATATATTCCAATACGATGAGAAGTGCCGGTACCAGAGCTGCACATACGAGGTGGTGGCTCCGGGAGTGGCTCCTGAGAAAGAAATGCTTCAGGGAGTCCAGGCTGACAGCTTGCCGTGGTGGACGTCACAGATTATGGCACAAAAGCCCGTTCTGCTGGAAACGCTGGGGCAACTGCCGGAGCACGCTTACGCCGAATATGAAATTCTGGCGAGACAGAATATAAAGTCCTTGATGGTAACTCCGCTGGTTGCCAATGACCAGGTGTGGGGATATATGGGCATTGATTTGGTGGACCGTACCCGAATGTGGACTAACGAGGATTACCAATGGTTTAGTTCGTTGGCAAATGTCATCAGCATTTGCATAGAGTTGCGCAAAACGAAGGATGAGGCTGTGCGTGAACGTACTTTCCTCAGCAATTTGTTCCGCTATATGCCTTTGGGGTATGTGCGGATGTCCATTGTCTGTGATGAAAAGGACAATCCCTACGGGTATTATGTGACAGATGCGAATTCTATCTTTGCCGATTTTCTGGGAAAACCCGCGTCGACGTTTATCGGCAAGACTGCCTCGTCTTTTTCAAGGGAGGCGGCCCCCAGACTAGAATATCTGCTTGATATAGTGAACACCGGGACACATAAGGAAATGGACATGTGTTTTGAGCTCACCAACAAGCACTGCCACGTGGTGATATACTCTCCGGAAAAGAATGAAGTGGTGGCGTTATTCCTCGATACAACAGACTCGGTACAGACTCATCTGGCTTTGGACCATAGCGAAAAACTGTTCAAGAATATCTTTGCCAATATACCGGCCGGGGTGGAAATCTATGACAAAGACGGATTCCTGGTAGACATCAACAATAAGGATATGGAGATATTCGGGGTCCGTGACAAACAGGATGTCATTGGAGTGAACTTATTCGAGAACCCGAATGTGTCCGCCCAATTGGCAGAACGTATACAGACTGAGGATATGGTCGACTTCCGCCTGAATTATGCTTTCGACCGGACTGAAGGGTATTACTCCACTTCCAAACAGCCGAAGGATGTGATACATCTTTATACGAAAGTGAGCAAGGTGTATGACAGTAAAGGTAACTTTACCGGCTATGCCATGATTAACATCGACAATACGGAACGGATTGATGCCATGAGCCGTATCTGTGATTTCGAGAATTTCTTCCTGCTTATATCGGATTATGCGAAGGTAGGTTATGCCAAGCTGAACCTGCTCGACCGGAAAGGCTATGCCATCAAGCAATGGTATAAGAATATGGGAGAGGACGAGAATACCCAATTGGCGGATGTCGTGGGAATATACAGCAAGATGTACCCCAGTGACCGCAGGAGGATGCTTGATTTCTTCAGTAAGGCCCGTGTGGGCGAAGCCAAACATTTCCAGGGAGAGATGCGCATTGAGCGTCCGGGCGAAAAGGGAAAATGGAACTGGGTACGTACCAATGTGGTTGTCAATCTGTTTGAACCGGAGAACGGACAAATAGAGCTGATAGGCGTCAACTATGACATTACGGAATTGAAGGAGACGGAGGCTATGCTGATTGAAGCCAAGGAGAAGGCAGAAACCGCCGACCGTCTGAAGAGTGCCTTCCTTGCCAATATGAGCCATGAGATACGTACGCCCCTGAATGCGATTGTCGGTTTCTCCAGTCTGATGGGAGAGACCGGGGACATTGAGGAAAAAAGGCAGTATATGGCGATTATCGAAGAAAACAATGACCTGCTGTTGCAGCTGATTTCCGACATACTGGATTTGTCCAAGATAGAGGCCGGGACATTTGACTTTGTGGAAAAAGAGCTGGACGTGAACATGCTGTGTGAGGACATCGTGCGCTTCATGAAGATGAAGGCTAAACCGGGTGTGGAAGTTCTCTTCGACCGTCATCTGCCGGAATGCCGGATTGTCAGTGACCGTAACCGTTTGAATCAGGTCATAGCCAACTTTGTCAACAATGCCATCAAGTTCACCACTGCGGGAAGTATACGTGTAGGATATAATAAGGTGGATGAAACTCATTTGCGTTTTTATGTGGCCGATACGGGCCTTGGCATTGAGCCGGAAATGCAGGCTCAGATATTCGACCGTTTTATAAAGCTGAATACGTTTGTGCATGGCACCGGCCTGGGGCTTTCTATCAGCAAGAGCATTATAGAGCAGTTGGGTGGCACAATCGGTGTGGACAGTGAACCGGGGAAAGGCTCATGCTTTTGGTTTGTGCTGCCGATTGTATAGTATGGAAATGTGCTAAAATACACACTCACCACAAATTATGCAGATTAACACAACTCAAAGCTCTTGATTATCAGAACTTCTAAAGATGATTTGTGCCAATCTGCGTAATTTGTGGTAAGTGATGATACCCCCCGGTTATAATCCGAATGAGAACTTGTCGATGGATTGATATACCACACTTGCAATACTCAGTACCACAATACCCAGCGTACAAATGGCCAGGCTGGCACGTGTATAGTTGTCGCTGCGGAATGCTGCAATCGGCTCGTCGCTCTTGTTGATGTACATTGCCTTTACAATCTTCAGATAGTAATAAAGCGAGATGATTGTATTGATAAGGGTAATGAATACCAGCAGATGGAAGCCGCCTTCGAAAGCTGCCGCGAAGATGAAGAACTTCGAGAAGAAGCCCGCAAACGGCGGGATGCCTGCCAGAGAGAACAGTGCCAGTGTCATCAGGAACGCCAACTTCGGATTAGTGGTATACAGCCCGTTATAGTCTTCAAGTGTGAACTTGCCTGCCCGCAGTGCCACAATCGTGATAACGGTAAATACGGCAAGATTGGCAAACATATATATCAGCACGTAGTATACCAGCGACGTCATACCTTGTGCGCTTCCGCTGATGACACCCAGCATGATGTAACCTGCTTGCGAGATACTGGAGAAAGCCATCAACCGCTTCAGGTTCTGCTGGCGTAGGGCGAAGAGGTTGGCAATTGTGATGGAGGCGATGATAACCCAGTACAGCACTTCCTGCCATTGTTCCACCATTGGAGCGAATACCTTGATGAGAATAGCCATCAGCACGAAAGCGGCAGAGCCTTTAGAGATGACACTCAGATAGGCTGTCACCGTGCTTGGAGCACCTTCGTAAACGTCTGCTGTCCAAAGATGGAAAGGCACCAGTGATATTTTGAATCCCATGCCGGAGAAGAAGAATACGAATGCCATAATCTGCAACGGGTCGCCGGTGAGGCGTGCCGGTATGTCGGCAAAGTAGAGAGTGCCTACCGTACCGTAAATCAAAGATAATCCGTATAGCAGCAATCCGCTGGAGAACAGTGCCGTGAGAATATATTTGGCACCTGCCTCGGCAGAGTGGTGGCGGTATTTGTCGAAGGCAACCAGGGCTGCCATCGGGATGCTTGCCGTCTCCAGTCCGATGAAGAACATCAGGAAGTGTCCGGCGGAAATCATGAAGTACATACCCAGCAGGGTGGAAAGTGTCAGAATGTAGAACTCACCTTGTTTGATGGCAGTGTCCGGACGGCGCATCCATTCGTGGGCCATCAGGAATACAATCAGTGTACCTATACTGAGAATGGATTTCACGATGCTCTGTATCGGCTGGTTGTGATACATGCCGCCAAAGGCATCGGCCACAGGACCGGGGACGATGGTGATAAGTGTATGTATGGTCAGCAGAACAACTGGCAGCATTGTGTTCAGCACCGGTTTGCCGTCATTCTTGTGTGCATCCGGACTCATGAAGAGGTCGGCGACAAAAAGGATGACGATGACCAATATCAGCGAAAGCTCTTCTTTGAGCAGGAGGAATTGGGAATAATCCATATCTATTTACGATTTTACGATTTACGATTGAAATTACTCTTGGGATTTACGATTTTACGATTTACGATTGAGGTTACTCTTGGGATTTACAAGTCATTTATCAATCGTAAATCGTCAAATCGTAAATAAATCAGTTATTGGCAGCACGCTGTCTCCAATCATGCCGCTAATCCACCATGGTGCCATACCGAGGGTGGCAACGCATGCGATGAGGATGATGACCGCTGTACGTTCGTCCCAGGTTGCATCGCTCAAGGTGAGGTGATGCTTGTTAGTGCAGGTGCCATAGAGAATCTTTCCTACCAGTCGCAGGATATAGACTGCCGTAATCACGATGGAGCTGCATGCAATGACCGTCCACACGCGGTGGAACGTATCGGGATGCTGGAACGAACCGGTGAAGATGGTCATTTCGGCAATGAAACCGCTGAGTCCGGGCAGTCCCAGATTGGCAAGACCGGCGATTACATAGCAGACAGCCAGAAAAGGCATAATCTTCATCAGACCGGAGAGTTCGCGGACGTCACGCGTATGGGTACGTCCGTATATCATACCGATAAGGGCGAAGAACAAGGCTGTCATCAGTCCGTGAGAGAGCATCTGCAGAACGGCACCCGTGCAAGCTGTCTGGTTCATCATCAGGATGGCGAACAACACCAGGCCGCAATGGCTGACGGAAGAGTAGGCATTGATATACTTCAAGTCGGTTTGTACACAAGCGGAGAATGCACCGTATACCACGGAGATTCCGGTAAGAATCAGGAATATCCATCCCAGTTCTTGTGCAGCTTCGGGCATCAGGTACATGGCTATGCGGAAACATCCGTAACCTCCCAGTTTCATCAATACACCGGCATGGAGCATGGATACGGCAGTCGGTGCGGAGGCGTGACCGTCGGGGCTCCATGTGTGGAACGGGAACAGAGCGCCCAGCACACCGAAACCGAGGAAGGTGAGCGGGAACCAGATACGTTGCTGTTCGATGGGAATATTGTGCATCTGTGCTATTTCCAATAGGTTCATAGAGGTGGCTCCGGCACCGTAGTAGATACCCAGGATACCGATAAGCAGGAAGGCGGAGCCGCCCATCAGCATCAGTGTCAGCTTCATGGCGGAGTACTCCTTGCGTCCCGACCCCCATACACCGATAAGCAGATACATGGGAATGAGGGCAACCTCGTAGAACATGAACATGGTGAACAGGTCTATCGAGATGAAGAACCCGAACACACCGATGGAGAGGAAGGTGAACCAAAGGAAATATTCTTTAGTCAGCGGTTGCAGCCTCCAGGAGGCGAATGTTCCGGTAAAGACAATGATGGCCGAAAGCAGCAGCATGGCTACCGAAATACCGTCTACTCCTACCGAATAGTGGATGTTGAGTGCAGGATACCAGACCATGTCGGCACGGAACAGCATTTCATCCGTGGCACCAGCGTGGCGTGCATTGAGGTACATCACGGTCAATGCTGCAGAAAGAACCAGCAGAGCCGATGCACCGGTCACCATCACCGCGCGTATTTGTGCGATGTTGCGGCTGAGCCAAAGACCCAGCAACATCAGCAAGGGGATGAGTACGAATAATGATAAAAAGTTCATCTTTATATTTACGATTTAACGATTTACGATTTACGATTGAAAAATCTCGGGTTATAGCAATAGTAGCAGTATCAGTGCCAGCGTGCCCAGCAGGAATACAAATGTATATTGCTGGATGCGTCCGCTTTGCAGGCCGCGTATCTCTTCACTGGTAGCTTCAGCCCCCCAGGCAAGGAAGTTGAAGAAACCGTCGACCACGTGGCGGTCCCACCATGCAATGGGGTGGCAGATGCAGCCGAAGATGATGCGGTGGGTGATGAACTGGTAGACCTCGTCCAGATAGAAGCGGTGGTAAGCTGCTGTCCACAAGCCTTTGAAACGGTGTGCCAATGTATCGGCAACGGGTTGCCGGCTACCTGCATAGATGTAGGTGGCAATGGCTATGGAAACCACCGCTACGGCGATACTTGTACCTGCCACACTCCAATCCAGATGGATGTTATATGCTTCACCGTTGGAACTGATGAAGTGTCCGAAAGGAATGAAACCGGCAACTATCGTAACCACAGCAAGGAGCATCAGGGGCAGGGTCATCGCCAGAGGACTCTCGTGGGGGTGAGGCATGTGGCTGTCGCCCCCATCGCTTGCCGACTTTTGTCCCGGCTCAGAGCCGGCCCAAAAGATACCATAATAAAGACGGAACATATAGAATGCTGTCATACCTGCAATCACTGTCATAATCCATCCCATGATGGGGCTGAACTGGAAGCATGCCGTCAGGATTTCATCTTTGGAGAAGAATCCGGAGAACGGAGGAATACCTGCAATGGCAAGGCAAGCGATGAGGAACGTGATATGCGTAATGGGCATATACTTCCGCAGTCCACCCATGGCAGACATCTCGTTGCTGTGTACGGCATGGATGATGCTACCCGCTCCGAGGAACAGCAATGCCTTGAACATGGCGTGTGTGAACAAGTGGAACATGCCTGCCATGTAGCCCAGTCCCCCTTCGTGTGGGTTGGCTGATGTACATACACCCAGCGCCACCATCATGAAACCGATTTGGGAGATGGTGGAGAATGCCAGTACACGCTTGATGTCACTCTGCACACATGCCACACTGGCGGCATAGAATGCCGTGAAGGCTCCTACGTATGCCACGATGTGCAGCACGCTGGGAGCATATTCTATGAACAACGGGAACATGCGTGCCACCAGATAGACACCTGCAACCACCATTGTGGCGGCATGAATCAGTGCACTGACCGGCGTAGGACCTTCCATGGCATCGGGCAGCCAGATGTGCAACGGGAACATGGCACTCTTTCCGGCACCACCGATGAACATCAGTCCCAAGGCAAGCGGAATCATTGCCGCACCGCCCTTTGCCAGCGCCATCTCATTAGGGCTGAAGGTGTATGTACCGGCATAATACCCATAGACGAGGATACCTATAAGGAATCCCAGGTCAGCAAAACGGGTCACGATAAAAGCCTTCTTCGAAGCGGCAATAGCCGCCGGCTTCGTATAATAGAAACCAATCAGCAGATAGGAGGACACGCCCACCAACTCCCAGAACAGATACATCTGGAAGATATTCGTTGCTACTACCAGTCCGAGCATGGACATGGTGAAGAGCGACAGGAAGGCGTAGTAACGCTGGAAACCGCGTTCGCCCTTCATGTAGCCGAAAGAGTATATGTGTACCAGCAGCGAAACGGTACTGATGACCACGAGCATCATAACCGAAATCGGGTCGAGTAGGATACCCATGTCGATACTGAGGCTTTCTGTGAAAGGCAGCCATTTGAAGTTATAGGGCATCAGCGCCTCGTACGTACCATCGGCAAGGCGGGGAGCGCTGAAGTACATTCCTGCGGTGAGATAGGAAAGCACTGCGACCACACCCAGTGCCGCAGTTCCGATAAGGCCGGCAGTGCGGTGTGACATCCATTTACCTCCAAGTCCCAGAGCGAGGAAAGAGAGGAAAGGGAGTAGAAGGATTAATATTGTATATTCCATATATACTATGTTTATCAATTATTACTATTCAAGAAACATCGCTTGGCGATTCTTGCTCTTACCACTTCATCTCATCCAGTTTGTTCACCTGGATACTGCGGATGTTACGGTAGATGTTAATCATGATGGCAATGGCTACAGCCGTTTCGGCCGCCGAGATGGCGATGGAGAATAAAGAGAAGAAATATCCTTCCAGTCCTCCGGGGAATAGGAAACGGTTGAACACCGCAAAGTTGATGTCCGTGGCATTCAGAATCAGCTCGATGCTGATAAGTATCGCCAGCGTGTTGCGGCGGGTAAAGAACCCATAGATGCCTGCGAAAAACATGATAGCCGAAACTATCAGATAATATTCCATGTGTATCATAATTCTTATCTTTTACGTGCTATTAATAATCCACCTACGATACATGCCAATAACAAGATGCTGACAGCTTCGAAGGGAAGCAGATAACCATACTTGTCACCGCTCAGCATGTGGTGACCGATGGTCTTGATGTTGACCTCCAAAGGTTCCACGTCGGTGGTGGCAATGAACTTATGCTTCAAAGTGATGAATACTACGATGATGGCACCGCCCACGGTGGCACCCAGTCCGGCAAGGAACCTGCTACGCTTTAACTTCTCGATGACATCGCCTTCGCCACTGGTAAGCAGTATGGAGAAGACGTAGAGCACTACGATACCGCCGGCATAGACCATAATCTGCACGGAACCGAGGAAGGTGTAACCCAGCAGAAAGTAGATGCCTGCCGTACCGAAAAGTACGAACAGCAGGTAGGTGGCCGAGCGCACCATGCGGTGGGTCGTTACCGTCAAGATGGAAAATACGGTGATAAAGGCCGCAAGGAAGTAGAATACTACTGTTTCAAGAGTTATTTCCATGTTGTTTAATTACAAGTTACTATTAACGAATTACTTTGTTGTCTCTTCTTTGGGAGCAGCGGGTTTCTTTTTTTCTTCTACATGGCTGCCCGGACGGTTCAGCGTCATGACCAGTTTCGTGCGGTCGAACACTGCATGCTCAAAATCCTGGTCGAACGTGATGGCATCGTGAGGGCAGGCATTCACACAGAGTTGGCAGAACATGCACGAACCGAGGTCGTATTCGTACTTAACCAATATCTTCTTTTTCTTGCCGTCTTCCGTTTCAACCATCTCGCCGGTCACCTTGATAGTGTCGTTGGGACAAGCCATCTGGCACAAACCGCAAGCTACACACCGATGTTCATTTTTATCATTATGGGGCATGGTCAGCGTGCCACGGAAACGGTCGGAGAGTTTCAATGTCGAGCGGTTTTCCGGATATTGTTCGGTAGTCTTTCGTCGGCAGAATACGGTCATGGTTGTCTTCATACCTGTCAGCAGAGAAGTGACGCCGTGTATGAGTCCGCCGATATAAGAGTTCTTTTCTTTCATTACTTTTGCCTTTATTAAAATTATCCGCAAGGAAATCTTGCTCCGGCGCTACGCCGGTTAGAAATGCAATTTAAATACTACAATTAATACCATCAAAATCAAGTTCACCATAGAGATGGGTACCAGGTACTTCCACTCCAGATTCAGAATCTGGTCAATACGCAGGCGGGGGAAGGTCCACTTTATCCACATCAGCAGGAAGACTACGAAGAAGGCCTTTCCGAAGAACCATACAAATCCCGGAATGTAATCCATCACTGCGTTGAAGCCGTCCAGGCCTACGATGTGTAGCGGCATCCAGCCTCCCAGGAAGATGGTGGCTGCCACGGAGGCTACGATAAACAGATTCAAATATTCTGCCAGATAGAAGAATCCGAAGCCCATACCGCTGTATTCCGTATGGTATCCGGCAGTCAACTCGCTTTCGGCTTCGGGCAAGTCGAAGGGACCGCGGTTGGTTTCCGCATTTCCGGCAATGAGGTAGATGATGAAGGCTATCAATGCAGGGATATGTCCCTTGAAGATGAACCAGCCGTCAGCTTGTCCTTCTACTATTTCGGAGAACTGCATGGTTCCCATCAACACTACCATTGTCAGTATGCTCAATCCGCAGGACAACTCGTAGCTGATAATCTGCGCACCGCTTCGCATGGCTCCAATCAGCGAGAATTTATTGTTGGAACTCCAGCCTGCCAGCAGGATACCCACTACGCCGATACTCGATGCAGCCAGCAGGAAGAACACTCCTACATTGAAGTCCAATACCTCCAATCCCTTGTTGATGGGCAGGCAGGCAAATGTCAGGAAAGAAGCGATGATTACCATGAACGGTGCCAGATTGTAGAGGAACCGGTCAGAGAATTTCAAATCAATGATTTCCTTTGTCAACATCTTGATGACGTCGCAGGGCACTTGGAGCAATCCCCATTTCCCCACGCGCATCGGACCGAGGCGGCATTGGAAGAAGGCGCATATTTTACGCTCCATGTAAATCAGGATGATGGCAAGCACGGCATACATCAAGATGATGCATACGCCAATCACCACGCATTCGAGGAATATTGCCAGACCTTCCGGCATCAGGGAAGTCAGCATCTGGTGTATCCAGTTGGTTACTATACTAAAGTCAAACACGTTGTTCATTTACTATTTACAATTTACTATTTACAATTTACGAGGCGCTTTTTGATTTACAATTCACAATGTACAATTTATAATTTGGCTGCGCTGTAATTCCGCATGGTAAATTGTAAATTGTCAAATCGTAAATCCTTTTATCTGTCAATATCTGGTACTACATAATCCAATGTTCCGCCAATGGCAATAAGGTCGGCGATTTTAGCTCCGCGGCAAATCGTATTTACGGTCGATACCAATGGCAAGCCCGTACTGCGGAAATGCAGGCGGTAAGGCATCTTGTCGCCGTGGCTTTCGAGGAAGACGCCGAACTCACCGCGGCTACCTTCTACGGCTGCATAATAAGTGCCTTCCGGTACGCGGATAATAGGTTTCATCTTTTCCTGGTAGGCTCCTTCCGGGATGTTGTCTATCAGTTGCTCGATAATCTTCAGGCTCTCCAGAATTTCATCCATACGGATAAGGTAACGTGCCCATGAATCGCCTTCGGTGCGGATGATTTCTTTAAAGTCCACCTTGTCATATACGGCATATGGCATACGCTTACGCACGTCGCAGGCCCATCCGCTGGCGCGTCCGGTGCCTCCGGTAGCTCCAAAGGCGATGGCATCTTCCCGTGAGAGTATACCCACACCTTTCAGACGTTGCTGGGCAATGATGTTCCCGGTGAATACGTCGTGATATTCGTGTAGGATACCGCGGAGGTAGGGGATAAACTCCTTCACTTTCTTTACGAAGCCGGGAGCAATGTCTGCCTGCACGCCACCGATGGTGTTGTAGTTCATGATGAGGCGTCCGCCGCAAGTTTCCTCAAAGATGTCGAGTATCTTTTCGCGGTCGCGGAAACCGTAGAAGAAGGCCGTTAATGCACCCAGGTCCATAGCAAGACAAGAATAGAACAGCAGGTGAGAGTCTATTCGCTGCAACTCGTCCATGATGGTACGTATGTACTGCACGCGTTCGCTTACTTCCACGCCCATTGCCTTTTCGATACACATGCACAAGGCATGGCGGTTCTGGTGTGCGCCCAGGTAGTCCAGACGGTCGGTCAGAGCCAAGGTCTGCGGATAGGTCAGGCTTTCGCACATCTTCTCGATACCCCGGTGGATGTAGCCGCAGTTGGCATCAATCTTGTCGATGATTTCACCCTCCAATGATACACGGAAGCGCATTACGCCGTGGGTGGCCGGATGTTGGGGACCGATGTTCACCACATATTCCTCATCACCGAAAAGTTGCATCTCCTTATTCTTGATGCTACCGTCGGGATTCAGCTCCAATTCCATGGTGGTGTCCACCGTTTCTTCGTTGTCCATACGCAACGGATTATCTTTTTCCGGCTCATTGTCTTTACGCATGGGATAGCCTACCCAGTCATTGCGCAGATAGAGTCGGCGCATATCCGGATGACCGATGAAAACGATGCCGTAAAAGTCGTAGACTTCGCGCTCGTTGAAATCCGCAGCTTTCCAGATATCGCTGACGGAAGGAAGTTCGGGATGTTCCCGGTTTAGAGTGGCGGTGCGTACCGCTATCCGTTCGCCGGTAACAGTAGATTCCAACAGATAGACTACACCGAGTCCGCGGGGGGTGTCCGGTGCGTCTTTCTCGTCGGGTATTCCCCAATCCATACCGCTGAGGCATTCCAGGAAGTCCATTTGTTTCTCTTTCCGCAGACGCAGCATTTCGTCGTGCAGGACTGAGGGCTCTATGTATTTTATTTCCATATTTTTAAGTACTGATTAGTGGTTCTCTTCTTTTCTGTTTACTCCACCGAAGTATTTCTCTATTTTCACTTTACGCTGCAATTGCATCATGCCGTAGTAGAATGCTTCCGGACGCGGAGGGCAACCGGGAATGTAGACATCCACCGGCAGAATCTTGTCCACACCGTTCACCACGTGATAGGATTTCTTGAACGGGCCTCCGCTGACGGCACAGCCGCCTACGGCTACTACATATTTCGGATCGGCCATCTGGTCGTAAAGACGTTTCAGAACGGGAGCCATCTTGTTGGTTATTGTTCCGCAAACCATAATCATGTCTGCCTGGCGCGGACTGGCACGGGCTACCTCGAACCCGAAGCGCGCCATATCGTAGCGGGCTGCGCCGAGGGCCATGAATTCGATACCGCAACAGCTGGTTGCAAACGTAAGAGGCCACAGTGAGTTGCTGCGTCCCCAGTTGACGAAATCGTCCAGTACGCCAAGGGCGACATTGGCGCCTCCGGCATTAAGTTCCCGAACCAGTTTCTCCAACGTTTCGTTGTCTGTAAACTCCTCATAAGGGATAGATTTAATTTTCGGTTTCTTTGTTACTTCCATTCCAAAGCTCCTTTCCTCCAGGCATAAGCAAGGCCCAGAATCAATATAATCAGGAAAAATAAAACACTGAAAAGTCCTGCCACGCCAAGTTCGCGGGTGATGACTGCCCAAGGGAACAGAAATACCGTTTCCACTTCGAACATCAGGAACAAGATGGCAAACAGATAGTAACCTACCCGGAATTGCATCCACGATTTACCGCGGGTAGGGATACCACACTCGTACGGCTCCATCTTCTGTGCATTGTACGAACGGGGTGCTATCGCATTGGAGAGCGCGATGACGATACCCACGAAAGCGATTGCCGTCAATAAGACGACCACTAACAAAGTAAAGTTCATAAACCTGATAAGATTTTAGATATATAATAATAGATACATCGCACCGGAGGACAAAACCTCTGATTTGTTGTCCGGCGAGGTCAGGGGCAAGCGTCTGCGCTTGCAGGCCTTCTAAATGATAATCTTTCTTAGCCCGAACACGTAATAATTCGCGTCGGGTACGGGATGAGGAGACAGATTCAACAAACGGTCGCATTCCGGTGCATAGGCATGCTGCTGCATCTTGTAGATGTACATGCGCAGGAGTACGCTTTTGTTGGTTGGTACTTGCGTATGGTCCACATGTTCTATGCAGAGGGAGTTTGGTGAAAACAAGTCGTAGAACTTCTGGACTGCTTGTTGGGTGGTAGGAGCTTGTGACAGCGTACAGCATTCTGCTTGTCGGGTGGCAGGAACGCACAAAATATCTGCAGCTCCGGTTGCACTGTCGTGCAATAGGGCTGCAAAGATTATGATTAAACAGTATTTAATGCATTGCTTCATACCACAATTCTCTCTTTCAAGGACGCAAAGATATAATAAGTATTGTTCAATTTGCTATCCCCGCATAACAAAAAATGATTATTTTTACACTTTTTATCCTAAATCAATTCCGTTTCCAGAAATCCGGTGTGAAAAGCAGCAGTACGGTAAATAACTCAAGACGACCCAGAAGCATTAAAAAGGATAACAGCCATTTAGCTGCATCGGGCAGGGCATTCCACGAATAGGCAGGTCCGGTTTCACCCAATCCGGGTCCCATATTACCGATACTGGAAATGACGCAGCCCATTGATTCTTCAGCCCCGACACCCATAGCCATCATGAGCAGTGTGCCGATGACTATAATGGAGATATAAATAAAACAAAAAGCCAGTACGGTGGAGACAATGGAGGGAGAGATTACCTGCTTGTTTATCCGTACCGGAAGTATGGCATTGGGGTGTAGGATGTGTTTGAACTCGTTTCGTGAGACTTTGGTAAGAATTACCATACGTATACACTTCAAGCCTCCGGTGGTACTGCCTGCACACGCTCCCATCAGCATGATGATGGTAAGCAGCCCCCACAAGACGGGTGTCCATTGCATATAGTCATCTGTCGCAAAACCGGTGGAGGTCTGGAGGGAGATTACCTGGAACAAGGATTTGCGGAAGGATTCTTCCATCCCCATGGGACTGGTATAGTAAAGCACGATGGCTATGACGGCAGTGAAGAGCACAACTGAACCGAAATAGAATTTCAGCTCGGCATTGCCGATGAACTTCTTGAATTTCCGGTTGACGAACAATAATAGCAAGGTGAAGTTGATGCCGGAGATAAACATGAAAATGGAGATGACATATTCTATATAAGGAGAATTGTAGTAGGCAACGCTGGCCTGCTTGGTGGAGAAGCCACCGGTACCGGTAGTGGCAAATGCATGGCAGATACTGTCGAACCAGTCCATACCTCCAAGCATCAGCAGACCGACAAGCAGAGCGGTTATGCCGGCATAGATACTCCAAATCCATTTGGCGGTGATACCGATACGGGGATGAACCTTGTCATGTGTAGGGCCGCTTGCCTCGGCGGCGAACACCTGCAGGCCACTGACTCCGAAGATGGGAAGCACTGCAATGGTGAACATGATGATTCCCAAGCCGCCAATCCACTGTGTCATACTGCGCCAGAACAGTATTCCATGAGGAAGTGACTCGATGTCGTCCAAGATGGTGGCACCCGTACTGCTGAAACCGGACATGGTTTCGAAGAATGCATTGGCAATGTCGGGTATGTATCCGCCTATATAGAAAGGCAGCATTCCGAAAAGAGAGAATGCCACCCAGGCAAAGCTGACCAGTACATATCCGTCACGGCGCGTCAGTTGTCGTTCACCTCCCTTGCCGAGAGCCGCCAGCAATAAGCCTACCCCTGCTGTGATGCCTCCTGCTTTCCAGAAGTCGAGCATATCGCTTTCTCTGTAGTAGAAGGACACGCCCGAACAGACCAGAAACATGACTGTTTCCAGCAATAGCAGAATACCGATAATCCGTATGATTGTCTTGAAGTTAATCATTTACCAACTACTCATTCTCAATTAGTTAAAGTATTTTTCGATTTTCTTAATCATCATGTTCAGGCAGAATACCACTACATGGTCACCCGGCTGTATCAGGGTGTTACCCATAACCACAACGCCTTCCCCCTGGCGGATAAGTCCGCCGATGGTGGCTCCTTTCGGGAGGCCGAGGTCTTTTACCGGATGTTTGGTAATCTTCGAGCCGGCCTTAACGGTAAATTCCGCTACATCGGCATTGGCAAAGGTCAGGCATTTCACGTTGCTGACGTCCGCATCCAGCATCATCTGGTAGATGTGGCTGGCAGCAATCATCTTTTTGTTGATGACGGTGCCGATGTCAAGGCTTTCGGCCATGCCTATGTAGTCGATGTTCTCCACTTCCGCTACGGTTTTGCTGACTCCCATGCGTTTGGCGGCAAGGCAGGCCAGGATATTAGTCTCCGAGTTGCCGGTCAAGGCAACGAAGGCTTCCGTATTTTTCAGTCCCTCTTCCACAAGCAGGTCCATATCCCGTCCGTCGCCATTGATAATCATGGTACGGTCGTCAAGCAGCTCGGTCAGGCGGTTGCAGCGGTTCAGGTCGTTGTCCACGATTTTCACCTGCATGTAGTCCGGGACATATTGGGCGGTGCGTACGGCAATCCGGCTTCCACCCATAATCATTACGTTGCGCACATCGGCATAATCTTCTTTGCCGGCTATCTTGCGGATGTAGGGGACGTATTTTCGTGTGGTGGTGAAGTATACGATGTCATGTAGCTTGATGGTATCGTCACCACGGGGAATCAGTGTTTCGCTTCCCCGTTTGATGGCTACCACGTGATAGGGCAGCTCCGGTCCGCCCAACTCATGGAGGGGGATGTTCAGTATCTCGGCTTTTTCGCGCATCTTGGTGCCTATCAGTATCAAGGCTCCTCCGCAGAACTCCCACCATTGGCGTACCCAGCTCATGCGGATGGAGGACACGATTTCCTTGGCGGCAAGCATTTCCGGGTAGATGAGTGAATCGACGCCCAGCTTCTGGAAAAATTCCTTGTTTTTGGGCAGCAGGTATTCGTAGTTGTCAATACGGGCTACGGTCTTCTGTGCTCCCAGATTGTTGGCAAGCATGCATGCGGTCATGTTCCGGCTTTCATCGGGGGTGACGGCTATGAACAAGTCGGCTTCTCCCACTCCCACTTCTTTCAAGCCTTTTATGGAGGTAGGGGAAGCTGTAGCCGTCATCAAGTCAAAGTTGGAGTTCAGTGTGCTCAACTTCTCTTCGTTGTCGTCCATCAGAATGATGTCCTGCTTCTCGCGGGACAGCAACTTGGCCAAGTGTGTGCCTACTGCGCCGGCACCTGCAATAATTATTTTCACTTTTAGTTCGCTGATAGTTGGTAATTAATAGTTGACCTATGGGGTAAATGCTCAAACTGTCAATTTTCAACTATCAATTATCAATTGATTATAGATTCCTTCTTCGTCCATTCCGCAAAGATGGTGCAACTCTTGTATGGTGCCGTGTTCTATGAAGGCATCGGGTACACCGATACGTCTGAAATGGGGAATATAGTCATTGTCCGCCATGAACTCCAGTATGGCACTGCCCATTCCTCCTTTTTTGACACCGTCTTCTATGGTGACGACATGCTGGAAGTTGAGTCCTACCTCGTGCAGCAGGGCTTCGTCGAGCGGCTTGAGAAAACGCAGGTCGTAGTGGGCTATGGAGATTCCTTTGTCCTTCTCCGCACGCTCTATGGCACGTGCGGCCACGTTGCCTATGGGACCGAGGGTGATGACTGCCAGGTCTTTGCCTTCTTTCAGTCTGCGCCCTTTGCCTACGGGGATTTCTTCCAGCGGACATTTCCAATCCAGCAATACGCCGCGTCCGCGGGGATAGCGGATGACGAACGGACCTTGGTCCGGCAACTGTGCCGTGTACATCAGGCGGCGCAATTCATGTTCGTCCATCGGTGAAGATATGGTCAGGTTGGGAATCGGACGGAAATAGGCCAGGTCGAAAACTCCGTGGTGTGTCGGTCCGTCTTCTCCTACCAGTCCGGCGCGGTCCAGGCAAAGTACGACGGGGAGGCGGAGCAGGGCGATGTCATGGATGACATTATCGTATGCCCGCTGCATGAAGGAGGAGTAGATGTTGCAGAAAGGTTGCATTCCTTCTTTAGCCATACCGCCCGAGAAAGTGGCTGCATGCCCTTCGGCAATACCCACATCGAAGGCACGGTCGGGCATGGTGTCCATCAGCTTGTTCATGGAGCAGCCGGTGGGCATGGCGGGGGTTACTCCGACGATTTTCGGATTTTCCTTTGCCAGTTCTACCAGCGTTTCCCCAAACACGTCCTGGAAAAGCGGAGGCAAATTGCTGGTGTCCACCTTGAGGCGTTCTCCGGTTTCCGGATCGAATTTGCCCGGTGCATGCCAGATATCCGGATTCTTCTCGGCAGGTTCGAAGCCTTTTCCTTTCACAGTGTGCAGATGCAGTATTTTCGGTCCCTGCATATCTTTGATGTCCCGCAGGACACGGGCTATGTTTTTCACATCGTGTCCATTGATAGGGCCGAAGTAGCGGATGTTCATCCCTTCAAAGATATTCTGCTGCTGGGCGGCCATTGATTTCAGACTGTTGGCGAAGCGAATCAGCGCTTTGCGGCGGTCCTCGTTCAAAAGTCCCATTTTGAACAGCAGTCTGGATGTCTTGAAGCGCAGCTGGTTATAGCGGTTGCTGGTAGTCAGGTTGAAAAGGTACTGCTTCATGCCACCTACACTTCTGTCTATCGACATGTCATTGTCGTTGAGAATGATAAGAAGGTTGTTGGGGGTGGACGAAGCGTTGTTCAGTCCTTCGAAAGCCAGGCCGCCGCTCATGCTTCCATCACCGATGACGGCGACCACATGGCGGTCTTTCTCGCCTTTTTCGGCAGCGGCAACAGCCATGCCAAGAGCGGCGGAGATTGAATTTGACGCATGTCCGCAGGTGAATGTGTCATAATCGCTTTCCTCTGGTGAGGGAAAAGGACGAACTCCCTTGAATTTACGGTTGGTGGAGAATGCTTCACGGCGTCCGGTCAGTATCTTGTGCCCGTACGCCTGATGGCCTACATCCCAGACTATGCGGTCGTACGGAGTATTGAATACGTAGTGCAAGGCAACGGTCAGCTCTACCGTGCCCAGGCTGGCAGCGAAATGTCCGGGGTTACACGAAACCTCCTTTATAATGTCTTGCCTCAATTCTTTACAGACTTCAGGAAGCTCTTCTACGCTGAGTTGGCGTAAATCCTCGGGAAATGTAATGGTGTTAAGCAAGTTATATGTTGTTGGTTCTGTTCTCATTTCTAATCTGAAGATTACAAAATGCAAAAATAGCAAAAGAAAACGGATGGCGGGAAGTTTTAGAAGGAAAAAAAGCCTCTTTTGTTCACTTCTGTTTTTACTTTCTCTTTGCATACGCCATATTTCTCGTTCAGCCTGCCTATGGTTAAGGGAAAAGATGCCTGATAGTAAATCGTTCCTCCATGGAGAAAATATTGTTCCATCCTGGGGGAAAAATCGTTCCACCATGGTGGAACGATTTTTTCTCCATATAGGAATAATTTAATTTTGGTAGGCAAAGATATTAGTCCTTTCAAAAATTGACTTGTACTCTCGTATGTGTGCATCTATGATAAGAGATGCTTTAAATTTAATGTTTATTGAAAAATACAACT
>OJNX01000005.1_pt1 | contig 146732 bp, 154 predicted proteins | sample 1598021 | NCBI WGS metagenome assembly OJNX01 (sample SAMN01915227, study PRJEB22387) | human gut metagenome | isolation source: stool | host: Homo sapiens | place: USA | reverse complement strand
CTCTCAAGGCCGGTGTGGATAGTAGTGCGACCGCTACGACCACGGTGGATACGGCCTGGACGCTGAATCTGGCTGACATCTTCGAGGATGCGGACAACGACCCCCTGAGCTACAAGGTGAGTGTGAACGGTGCCGCTCCTGTTGACGCGGATGCCAATTACAGCTACACGCCCACCAAAGCCGGTGAGACGACCACGCTGGTGTTCACTGCCAGCGATGGCAAGGCTGACAGTCCGACGTACACTGTGACACTGACTGCCACAGCGACGGTAGAAGCAACGTGGGCACAATTAACGAGTTTCAAGTTGGCAGATGAGCCCTATGTCTACAACGACTACACGGCGAAAAACCGCAATACTGCGTGGGAGATCAAGAGTATATACATTGATAATTACTCTGAACTCGTCACAAGAACAGACCGTGGTGATCGTCCCTATGCGGGAGAGATTCAGATCACAGTTAAGCCTCCTGTCACTGTAGAAGATGGCACGGTAACAAGCACGGCTGCCACAACGATACCCACTGAAATATGGGTGGCAAAAACTGATTTTTCCGGAGTTGTAACGAAGGAAGGAACTATCGCTGCAAACAATCTGAAAATGGTTCAGGATGTTGCGGGGACTTATAAGAGTAGCGCTTATAAGACGGAAGTTGCGATTAACTACGGTGATAGTAAGATTGTTTACTACAGCCTACTTATGACAGTTGACGCGGGAAGCGGCGATACGAACACCGCGCCTGCTCTCAAGGCCGGTGTGGATAGTAGTGCGACCGCTACGACCACGGTGGATACGGCATGGACGCTGAATCTGGCTGACATCTTCGAGGATGCGGACAACGACCCCCTGACCTACAAGGTGAGTGTGAACGGCGCCGCTCCTGTTGACGCGGATGCCAATTACAGCTACAAGCCCACCAAAGCCGGTGAGACGACCACGCTGGTGTTCACCGCCAACGACGGCAAGGCCGACAGTCCGACGTATACTGTGACCCTGACTGCCACAGCGGTGAGCGAAGTAACCTATGCAATTACCGCTACAGTCGAAGGATCGTATATAATCAGTGTCGGGAACAAGACTTCACCGATGGGAAAAACTGAGATCACAGTAAACGGTACGTCTGCCAGCGAAGCAAAAGAAGGCGATCCCGTTGTGGTCAAGGCCATTCCTCAAAAGTACAGATTCGCTAATATTGATGACTTATTCGATGCCAAGTTCGACCATTGGGAAGTGGTGGCAGGGCCGACAGGTTTATTGTCCGACCCTGAATTGAAGAAAGCGGATCTAGAGTTCAACATGCCGGCAGAGACTGTCTCACTTAAAGCTGTGTTTGTGGCAGTCGGATCACAAGTCACTTTGACCGCAAACAATTTTGATGCGGGTGATGTGGCATTAAAGATTGGAGACTGGCAAACGGTTGCATCGACATACGATTCCACCTCTGGACAGCACAAGTACAACTCCGTTACTCGGACAGTGATTGCTGGTGCGAAAGTCTCTGCGTATATTGATACGGCCCCTACAGCTAATGCTGGCTTTAAACTGGACAGTTGGGAGATCAAAAACGTAACAAAGAATGAGATAGTAGTTCCTGAATATGTAGCATCGAATCATCCTGCAGACGGAAGTTCCTACATGATACCTTATTTTACCGTTGACGGAACCTCAGACTATGAGATCAAAGCCATCTTTAAAGCGAAGGACCATGGTAATGTGAATGTCACGGTAAATGATGAGAGCATGGGTACTGCCACTGCTCAGATCGGTGCAGGAGAGGCGGCTACAAGTATTAACGACGTAGTTGAAGGAACGGAAGTCAAGCTGCAGGCGCAGCCCAATCTCGGATATGTCTTCCAGGGTTGGAGTGCGACTTATGGTTCCGATAACACTCAGGTTGTTATTGCGAATAGCACTGCAGCTCAGACAACCTTCGTTATGCCGGCAACCAATCGTCAGCCCGTCAATGTGGTTGCCACCTTCGCGGAAGACCCCAACTATTTGAGCGAGGAATGTGTTCTGGAATCGGTGCTACTGTTGAATCATAGCGGTAATACCTTTGAAGGCGATCAGGATGGCACGGCATTTACAGTTACCCTGCCGGCTGATGCGGACGCATCCAATCTGGCCAATATGGTTCTTAAGCTGACGTATTCCAAGAATGCCAAGGTCTTTAGAGATGGAGATACAGCGGCGTGGAATGCGAACGGACAAGCCTGCAATATGACGTTGGGCACAGTCACAAAGTTCGTCGTGCGTTCGCAGAAGGATCTTACGGAAGGCAACGAAGGTCCTACCCGGGAGTACACCATTACCATTCAGAAAGCTGCGTCGCCCGGTACACCCACCCTGTCCAACGGCTCCGCTACCCGCACCAGCAAGACCGGTGCAACCGTGAAGTTCACCTCCAGCGAGGCAGGCAACTACTTCTACAAGGTGGTGGATCACGGCGCGACAGCTCCCACTGCGGATGAAATCATGAAATCCACCACTAAGGGTACGGCCAGCACGGGTGAGATAACCTTCATCCTCAGCAATCTGACTGAGGATGCACGCGACATCTACATCGTGGTCGTAAGCGCAGCCGGTGGTGAGAGCGCACCCCTGAAGGTGGAGATCCCCGCCTATGGCAGTGGCACTGATACGCCTGATACCGGCGCGTATAAGATTTTGATAAGGGCACCCAAGGGTGGTACGATCACCACTAACCGCACCAAGGCGGATGCGGGTGAGGAGATCATCGTTACCGTAACGCCCGACAACGGCTATCAGATGGTGTCTGGTTCTCTGTCCTATACGCTGGAAACAGCGGGCGGCGAAACCAAAACCATCAGTAACGGACGCTTTACCATGCCTGCGGGCGATGTGTCTATCACCTGCAAGTGGGAGACTGCCACAACGACCGCCAAGGGCATCACCAGCTTCTCCATCAATGGCGTGGCCGGTGCGGTGAACAACAGCACCAATACCATTACCATCACCATGCCCCGCGGCACAGATGTGACGAAGCTGACCCCAGTTATCGCCACAAACGGTGTCAAGTCCCTAACGCCCGGTAACGGCGAGACGGTGAACTTCACCAATGCCGTGACCTACACCGTCGCCATGGAGGATGGCAGCAGCAAGACCTATACTGTCACGGTCTACGTGGACAAGGGGACGCTGGCCGATCAGTTTTGGGATAAGCTGACTGATTTCGCCACCCAAGTTCCCTGGTGGCAGTATGCCGAAAAGCAGCAGAGCACCAGCAAGTATCCCAAGTATTGGTAAGTAGATGGCTCCCGACCCCACAGACACCCTGAAATACCAATCGCAAAACGAACAAAAGAGCAGCCATTCCTAGGAATGGCTGCTCTTTCTCTGTAATGACTCAGGCACGGGCGTGATGGGCGTTGGCCTCCCCGTGTGCCTGAACCCCGCCTACCCCCACGGCATGACACTATGGGGCTCTGAAGGGGCTGAGTGCGACTGCGAAAGCAATTGCTATACGCCGCGCGACTCACGAAACGTAAATACGCATTTGATGTGTCAGAGCAGGGATGCCAGTTAAGCATTGAGCCAGTTGTCGAGAATAGGCCGCATCGGTTGAATAAATGAAGGAAGACCACTTGCCGAAAACAGCAGGTAGCCTTCCCTTAGATAGAGAGTGATTTCCTTGGAATTTGTCCTTCCGAACGTATTGACAATATACTCGATTATGCTACGCTGGGATTAGGGGGCAGGTGCGGGGGTACGAAGTTACATTTCCCCGCCTGAGCGTGACTGTCTAGGCCGCTGGGGTCACTGCGGAGTTGCGGAAGGCACGGTGCTCGTGCCACTTCCTTGCTCAGACCGCTTTTTGAGCCCCAAATCTCCATCTGAATACTCATTAATGATGGTAGAAATTTCATCGTCAACCCGAAGAACAGTCAAAGAAGCATAGCGCAGATTATTTCTCCAATCCTTTCTGCGAAAGGTTTGCTTTACATCCTCAAAGGCGTTTTCGCTATTAAGAATGATAATCATATGAACCGTCGAAATATTCTCGTTGGATAGCAAGTTGAAGACAACATCTGAGGCAAGTGTGTCACGGCCTTTGAAGTAATAGAAGAACCATGCTTCTTCATTTGTGCTATTAATCAGAAAATAGCGCATATTCTCATAGCTTTTTTCTGAATCTTCCGTATCTTCCAAGTGCTTTGGTGGATAAGGAATAAGGCCAGCCGTTTCAAATGTTCCTTCTATAAAGCGAGTCAGACGCTCACCATAGTAGATTTGTTGCCAAGACCAAATTAACTCAATTAGTTCTCGTGCGTTTCTTATATACCTTGCTAAATCAATATCCAACCCCAGTCTATATGCTACCCGATTCCATTCTGCTTTTGATTTTACATTATCTGTCCTTAGAAATCGAGAAAACAGGCTTGGGGCGAGTTCATATTTGGTTGCAATATCCACCTGCGAAACTCTTGGATTTTGCTGTAGGAACAAGTTGATTACATCTTTTACCAGTTGAGGATCTTTGGGGAAATTATCTCTACTTCCTGTAATTTCCATCGTTCGCATATAGTAGTCTTCAAATTTTTCCAATTCTTTTGGCATCTTTGCATCTTCACCCATATACAAACCTCCCAATTTGTTTGATTAATAGTACCACAAAAACGAAAAAAAGTCAACGTAAGATAAGCGAAATGGCGTTTGGCAGAAATGATTGTATTAACATTTTGAGTGTTATGATTTATTTTTTTACATCTATATATTGACTTTTATCGCCACCTGTGTTATTTTAGAGGAGAAGACAGATAGTCTTCAAGTTATTTCTCTGAAATAACGACAAAATACGGGCCGGCTCGCCCGGAATCAACGCCTGCGGAGATACATCTATCTACGAAACAGGAAGTGGCTGATAGCCATCAGAGCCTTAAGCAAGAGTACGGGAAGGCCGTCTCGGAATTTACGCCTGTGGAAATGCTATCATTGACGAAGCAGGAAGGCTGAACGAAAAGCCTCGGCCAATAAAAAAGCACCTCCCGCTTGCCGGCGGGAGGTGCAGGATACAAGACAGCGAGAAGCCATCAAGTACCAGTGCAAGGTTATTTTATCATGGCGTCTCGGAAAAATCAATTAGAAAAGGAGACGCCATGAATCCCATTTTACTCGATCGCCGGGACTCGGCGAAATACTTAGGGATCTCAGTTTCAAATCTTGACCGCCTTCGCGCAGCGGGGGAACTTCCTGCTGTCCAATACCGGCGCAAGGGAAACGTCCGCTATCGCGAAGAGGATTTGAGGAAATTTATCGAACAGCGGCTTGATGGCGTGGCTCGCGGCAGAGCGGATTTTTGCCCCAGCTTTCGCGGTGGTAATGGAAAGAGGGGGGCGTAATTGATGCCCCGGAGAAAAGAAAAGACAGTAGTTCGAAATGGAATCGAGTACTATAATAGAAACTTATCACGGTCTAACCACTTCTAAACCCCTGCAATTACGCTGTTTTCAGAGTGGTTAGAAGTGGGTAAATGCCGAGAAATGTAGGTAACTCGTGCATTATTTCTACACTACTCCTACATCTATATTCCTACACAAAGTCAGCCTCCTCGTTGTGCTGAGTGCCTTTGTTGGTGCTCCCACTTCGGGGAGGCTTTTCTTTGTTTTTACAAGTTATTTTTATTTTTTCGATTTCATCTTTCAACCACTCAAATTCTCTCTGGGTGTAAACCTTTTCGGTGATGTCAGAGATCTTGTGACCGACCATATATTTGATTGCGTACTCGTCAACGCCGTACTTCTTAGCCATCGTCACAAAATGTTTACGACCATCATGCGGTCTATGCTCAGGGTTCAAATTCAATTCGTCTCGAATCATACCAAAGCCTTTTTGGTATCGAGCATAAGTAAGTGCAGTGTTTTTGCTACGAGCATTCGAATTAACATAGTTGAGCAGGTACAGACTTCCAAGTTCCTGAGCCTCTTTATATTTTCGCTCAACCAAATGACGAATCTTCGAGTGAATTGGAACCACACGATCTGTACCGGCATCTGTTTTGATACCGCCTCGGAAAGTCCAGTTTTCCAAATCCACATTCTTTAATTCCAGCAAACCAAGTTCCTGGGGTCGCCAACCAGAATAGCACTGAATGAGCAGGACATCTACAAGCATTTTATCATCAGCGTGTTTCCAAAGCAAGTCCATCTCTTCGTCCGTAAAAGGAATATGCTCGTTCTTAACTGTGACGATTTCTTTGATTGTTTCCTCACTGAGGTTAAAAGTTCGCGAATAGTTTCGGTCAACAAGCTCATACTCCAAGGCATAATCCAACATCAAGTTAAACAAAGACTTAATCTGGTTCTTCATGGATGCACTTGGTGTTTTTTCTTTGCCTCGAACCTTCGATATGCCTTCATCCATACAACCTTTTACATGACGAGCGCGGACATCTTTGACTCGCATATCATATACGGCCGAGCAATACCCCCATGCCGAAGCTACCGAACGAGTGCTTTTAACTGTCTTCTCGTATTCGGCAAGCCATTTCTCGTAAAGCTCTTTCATAGTGATAGACGGTTCAAGGTCGTAAGGGTTCTTATTGTACTCGACGAGAGCAGCGTATGCATCGTTGTATGTTGGAAAATAGGACTCCGGTTTAAGAGGTTTACAGATAGGCCGTCCGTTCGAATCCTTTCCGACACTTATCATAGCTCGAAATGGATTGCGGAGATTCCGATTCTTGATCTCACTGATCTGCCCGAAACCATTTGGCAGTCTACGGCGTTTATTGTTCTTATTTCGAGGTTTTCTTGGCTTTATATTTGGCTGTAATGGAAACCCACAGTGAGGACAAGAAACTGCTTTGTCGCTTACTTGTAATTCACATTCAGGACATTTTATCAGCATTATTATCACCTTCCCCATTGATTTGCTATTAGTAATCATATATCATAAGTGTAGGAATGTCAACTCCTACATTCCAACTTTTCTTATTAGTTTAGGGAGAAATGAGATATGATTAGTGATAACCAATCAATCTGCCCCAAATGTGGAGGGCAGCTTAAATACTACGATCATGTTCAAAGATTGGTACGGACAAAATTCGGCAACAAAAAATGGGTAGCTATTAGAAGACTTCGGTGCTGTAAATGCCATGCAGTTCATCGGGAGCTTCCTGACTTTATATTTCCGTACAAACAGTATGAAGCAGATATTATTATCGGTGTGCTCGAAGGTCTTATTACTTGTGAAACTTTGGGGTTTGAAGATTATCCTTGTGAAATGACTATGATTCGCTGGCGCTTGTTTCCACCGAGGTTGTTTTTACTAACAGCCGTTCCTAACCTAAAATAGCGATTGAAAGGAGGCAAACGCCAATGGAAGAAATTATATTTGCATCGGGGTCTGTCCCGGTGGCAGTTGCAGCACGAGTCTACGGGAAAGATGCATCCTGGATTCGAGCCGGCATCGTATCTGGGTGGCTGCCGATCGGAAAAGCCACTCGGAGTGGAAAGCTCATTACGAACCTGGAGGAAATGAACTCTAAGTACGGACGTATCAACTTTTACATTTCGCCTAAGCTCCTCTGGCAGGAAACCGGCTATGTATGGAGGGGTGAACGCGCATGAGTACATTGATACGACCGGAACTTTCCGAGACCAATCGTTACTGGATTGAGAAGCACCGCTATTACGAATTGAAGCACTTCTGCTTGCAGTACCCGTTGTGGCGTCATGCGTACAATTCACTGATAGACTATCCGGGTTCGTGGCCGCAGTTAGTACCTCCATGCAAAACGAATGTTGTCAGTGACCCAGTTACCAAGCATATCGACGAGAGGCTGTACTATGCCGACCGCATGAAAATGGTGGAACGAGTCGCAAAAGAAACGGATGAAGAGCTTTCATGTTATATTCTGGAAGCTATAACGGAGGGTATTTCATACGACCACCTGAAAGCCAGAACCGGCATCCCATGTTGTAAGGATGTTTATTATGACTTGTACAGACGGTTTTTCTGGCTGCTGAGTAAGGAGAGACAGTAATGAAGATAGTAGATATTGCAGTGAAAAAAGTCTATCGCTTCAACTGCCCAAATTGCCAGAGTAGGCTTGAGGCCGATAGCAGTGAGCTGACAGACATTGGAGGGAAAGTAAGCAAGTTTTATTGCCCCGTATGCCGTAAAGACCGATATATAACTTGGTCTGACTTACGGAAGAAGATCGTCTACGAGGGTTCGCAAGAATAACAGTGTCCTTTATGGAGAAGTGAGAGCTGATGCACTATAGCATTGGCTCTTTCTTTTTCTAACTTAGATTAAAACCGGACGGAGGTGACGGGTATCTGTGTTAAATTAGTATCTGGAAAAATCCCCGGGTTGAAATTTTTGAAAAACGATTTGAAAGGAGATCACCGTGGAAGTTGTCTATGTAGTTGTCGGAATTATGATTGGGTTTGTCGTCTCATCTATCATTCGCCGAAAACATCCAGTTGGTTTTCTGCGTATTGACAAGTCTGATCCGGACGGACCCTATCTTTTTCTTGAACTGAAAAAGAGCGTTAATGAAATTATAGCTCAAAGAACTATCCTATTGGAAGTGAAGCGTGAAGACTTTATTCCGCACAAATAACACTTCCTTTTATGGAACCCTATTAAAACGAAAGGAGAAACGAATATGGGTGAAGAAAACAGAAGTTTGTTGGAAGAGGAGATCAAAGCCGAAATTAAGCGCTTGGGATCTCTCGAATCCGGAAGTCAGGAGCATACCACAGCAGTGGATAGTTTGACGAAGCTGTACAAACTGAAGCTCGAAGAGGATAAGAATACCTATGAGCGTCTGGACAAAATCGAGAATCGTGAAATCGATCAGGAGTCTAAGACGGCTCAAATGGCAGAGTCTGTCAAAGATCGATACTTCAGATTTGGTATGGCTGCCGCTGAGCTGGTGCTGCCGTTGATGTTCTACGGCGTTTGGATGAGACGAGGTTTCAAGTTCGAACAGGACGGAACTTTCACCTCCCAGACATTCAGAGGTTTATTCAGTCGATTCAGACCGACTAAGAAATAAACCGGTTCCAAAAGCGGAGAGTTCGTGTATACAACACGTTCTCTTCGTTTTTCTCCTGCTCGAAATTTACAAGGGCTATTGTGAGAGATGTAAAAGTGCTTTTTATCTCTTGATAAAATACTGATGGTCGCTATACTTAATAGTGCCACACAATATCAAGGAGGTAATTTGCAATGAGCTTTTTTAACAACGCGCAGAGAGACGGTTTACTTACTGGACGGTATATTTGCAGTGAATGCGGAGGACTTATGGAATTTGAAGACGAGTGGGAAGATACTTTAGTATGTCCTGCTTGCGGTCACTCCGTCGATTTAGAGCATTATGGTATGGAGAACGATGAAGAATATGATGCTCTATATCCGACCAGAGAACAAATCTGCGACGACTAATTAAGACTATTAGCAAAGGGGAAGGAGTCCTGACGAGGGCTCTTTCTCTTTTCTTTTTATAGGTGATGGATATGCGATACCACTTTGACAAACCGGAAATTTACTTGTCCTTGTATGGCGAGTGTTATATTTGCGAGCATCCGGTTTACAATAGCTGCACCCTATACAAAATCGAAGAAAAAGGTTTAGCAGTAATTCAGCAACGATTTGACTCCGAGACGAAAAGTACATGGTGGAGCGAAGTTGACCCTTGGATTACTGACGCTTTATATTTGCACCCTGATTTTCGAGAATACTTTGAAATGAGGGCTGGGACTTGTACGGACGGAATATACCCTACTGTAACGGTTCGCCAAATTATGTGGGCATTAAAAATGAAACCAATTCAGAAAGAACGATGGGAAACCGTATTCGATAGACGGGATATCTAAGCGCAAAAAACGCATCTCCCTTTATGAAAACCATTGAATTTTGAAGGGAGACATGGATTATGAAAACACTAAAGAACAAGCTATATGCTGTAGTATTACTTATTTGTGGGTACTTACCGGTACTTATTGACAAAGATGCAACAGCGTTAGTATTCTTTGCGTTTATCGCAATACCGTTGTTCTTTGCAAAAGAAAACTGGATTTATTGAGGATTGAGCCGCTAACAACGGCTCTTTTCTTTTCGCCAAAATTACAGCTCCTGTTATGGAAAACGATGCTATTTGAAAGGAGTAAAAGGAGCATGGACGAAATGAAAATTGGTTCTAAATTCACTACGAGCATTGTCTCGAAATTGGCGAGTTTGGCAATCCGAAAGAAATTTGGTTATGATGTAAAACTGAATTTGAATGAGGTAAATGCCACAGTCGTTGATGGAAAGACACATGTTCATCTGGATATAGATGCCGATCTTGAGAAAGATGAACTGACTAAAATCCTGAAAAGTATTGGTTTGTAAAATCGGAAAAGAGCTGCTAACAACGGCTCTTTTCTTTTACTTCGCGAAAATTACAAGCCTTATTATGAGAGACGGGTTAGCTCAGTTGGTAGAGCGCCACACTTCCGTGGAGGTCGTCGGTTCGAATCCGATACAGTCTCTCTTACTTTTTATTTTCGCATGAAAGGAGAAAAGACATGAGCATCGATCAGCTTGATTTAATCTTGTATGACATGTACCACATGGATGCGTGGCTGCCGCCACTATTTGGTAAGTGGACGGAAGATTACAAAAAAGCGAGTTACTCACAATGGGCTGTCGACGAGCTCAGGGATTTTATCGACGAACGGATCTACCCTCGAAAAGAAGGGTCTATTGATGAATTCTGTAAGCTCACGCATGAATTCATGATGAAGACCGACAAGTATGCAAGGGTGAATCCAAACACAAGTCTTATGTTTCGATCTGCCAGTGAAATGGCAGCGAACATTTTAGACCTTTTAAGGGCTATGGCATAACAAAAACATGAAAGGAGAAAAGACATGAGTAAAAACCAAGCAATTCAAAAGTTGCTGCATAAGTCAGGATTTTGCATCAGGAAATACTCACCTGTTGCTTTGTCTTGTGTGGCATCCGTCGGCGTTGTGGTCACTGCAATTGCAGCAGCAAAAGCAACCCCACGGGCAGTAGCGTTGGTTTACGCAAACAGCCGCAAAAACCATGACGGCGATCCATATGCATACACCAAGAAAGAAGCGTTTATCGCTGCATGGAAATGTTATATTCCGGCAGTAGCATTTGGAGCTTCTACAATCGCTTGCATTATGGGTGCCAATGCACTAAACCGACGCCAACAGGCAGCACTAACAAGCGCATATGCACTCGTCCAAAATTCTTACAAAGAGTATAAGGACAAACTGAAAGAGCTGTATGGAGACGAAGCTCATAATGCCATTATGGATTCCATCATCAAGGAAAAGTGCAAGGAGGTCAGTATCTCTGCTAACGGAGGTTGGTATGGTTCTTCTCTGGACTTTGGAGATGGTATGGAGCCAGAGGTCACTCGCACTTTCTATGACAGCTTTTCGCAGAGGTATTTCGAGTCAACCATTGAGAAGGTTATTCAAGCCGAGTATCATCTGAACCGCAACTTTATGTTCGCGGGAGTTATTCCGCTTAATGACTTTTATGAGTTCCTTGGCCTTGAAAAGACGGAACTTGGAAATGCTGTGGGATGGTCAAGCTGCAACGGTGATATTTACTGGATTGACTTTAATCATCACCGGCTCACTTTGGATGATGGCATGGAGATATATATCATTGACATGGTTTTCGAACCGACAGCCGAGTGGATGGAAGACCTGTAAGTTCGCAAAAAATACATTTCACTTTATGAAAACGAAAAGGAGGTTTCGCTTTATGAATAATGCAAAATTGATTAAAATCCTGGGTCTTGTCGCCACAGCAGTAGGTATGGGAGCTACACTCCTCACCGACTGGGTGAACGAAAAGAAGATGGAAGAGAAAATCGATGAACGCATCGATGAAAAGCTTGCCGCACTTAGCGATGAAAAAGACGAGGAGTCCTAACAAGGACTCTTCCTCTTCATCTGAACGATATGTGTGATGCAAGCACAGCTGTTTCGATTATTCAGCGATATGTTGAAGAGCATCTGTTCAGCCCATCGTTCGCATGGCCAAAATATGAATTTCGAAAAAGGTCGTATCAACAATGGGCGGCATATGAAATCTGTGATCGAATCCTGGACAAGCCTTTCGATGATCCAATCACCGTCATTGAAAACTTCATGTTCGAGATGGCTATGTATGCTTGTTACGGCGAGGATGAGCAGCGTAGCTTTATATTTCAGAATGCGGTCGAAACAGCTGAAGAATTAAGTCTATTATTTGTTTAACCGAAAGGAGAAAAGAAACATGAAAGGTTCATACCAAAACTACCGTCAACAGAAGCAGAGTTCTAAGGTTATGAAATCTTACATTGTACAGGCGGCAGCAAAAGGAGCAACAGAAGAGGAACTCGACATTCTATGCCAAGCGTATCTGCTCGAACAGAAATACGGACTGGCAGTTAATTCGACGACAGAGCGCAGACCACCTGTACGCCGTATCTATGATATTGCGGTTTTTGCCACTCGTGTTGATGCGGAGAAGGTTTATAGTCAAATGCTCGAACTTTCCACTCAATATGGGGCGGTCAGCGTAAATGACTATTATGAACTTTGTGGTTTAGAGGACAAAGACTCATACGAGTTAAGAAATTATGGATGGACTAAAGATGCAGTCTTGAACATGAGTGTAGTGCGAATTGGTCCTAATTATGTGATTGATGTGCCTCGCATTGTGCAATGTTTTCAGATGAAAGGAGAAAATCATGCCTAAACAAAGTTTAGCAAGCATTGCCAAGAGTGTACGGACGGCAATGAAAAAACATAGTCCTGAAATTCTCACCGGTATTGGAATTGCCGGCATGATTACCACCACTGTTATGGCGGTAAAAGCAACACCAAAAGCTCTGATTCTGCTTGAAGAGAAAAAAGATGAGCTGGATACGGACAGACTTGAGCCGAAGGATATCATCAAGACGGCTTGGCCTTGTTATATTCCGGCAGCCGTTGTAGGCGCCATCTCTGTCTTCTGCCTGATTGGAGCAAGCTCGACTAATCTTCGTCGGAATGCTGCTCTGACAACGGCGTATACCCTCTCGGAGTCTACTCTGAAGGAATATCAGGAAAAAGTCGTTGAGACAATTGGTGAGAAAAAGGAACAGTCCATTCGAGACTCTGTGTCGAAAGACAAGATGGTTAAGAACCCTGTTCGAGAAGTGATTCTCACTGAAAGCGGCGGCAACACGATCTGCTATGATGTCTTGTCCGGACGATATTTCAAGTCTGACAGAGACAAAATCACCCGGGTCATGAATGAACTGAATCGTCAGATGCGTGACGAAATGTATGTCACGCTGAACGATTTCTACTACGAACTCGGTTTGGATGGAACTAAGATGGGCGATATGCTCGGATGGAACATCGATAAGGGTTACATTGACCTTGCATTCTCATCGCAGCTGGATGCAAACGGTACCCCCTGCCTGGTGATTGATTATCAGGTTGCTCCGGTTTATGACTACCAGTAAGCTACCGCGCGAAATTTACAACTTATTTAATGGAAGAACATTCCACAATTTCACACATTTGAAAGGAGATTTCACAATGAACAACAATGAGATTATGAACAACGAGGTCGTTGAAGCTACCGAAGAGGTTATCGAGAACGCTGGCTTGAGCAAGGGCGTAAAGATTGCTGCGGGTATCGGCTTGAGCGTAGTTGTAGGCGTGGTTGTCTACAAGTATGTAGCAAAGCCGGTAATCGCAAACATCAAAGCCCAGATCGAGCAGAAGAAGGTGGCTGCTGAGGAGAAGACGGTTATCTTGGAAGAATCCGATGTTGTCACTGAAGACAACTGAAAATGCGAATTTGAGAAGTTCGGATAAGGGAGAGTACCTGTAACAAGGTGCTTTCCCTTTTTCTTTATCTCTCGAAAGGAGGAAAAAATATGCAGCAGTATCAATATGACGGTCCTGTTATGCGATTCGATGATTGCGTTCAGCATCGTTGGAAGGCAACTACTGTTGCTCCGACGGAAGCGAAAGCGAAGAGCAATCTCGCCTATCGATATAAAAAAGAAAACGGCTTGATGCCGAACACAAAAATTACTCTGCCCGGTAAGCTGATTCCGGCATAAGAAAGGAGATCACCCAGTGGAAGATTACAAATCTAATTCTGATAAGGCTCGTCAGGAGCAACAGTCAGAAAAGAAAGTCGAGGCGGTTATTACCGGGGCTGCAAAAACTCGAAAAAAAGGCGAGATGCAAAAATTCGCAGATGTCTTTATTGCAGAAGATGCAAACAATGTCAAATCTTATATTTTGATGGAGGTCATTGTGCCTGCTGTCAAGAAAGCGATTTCTGACATTGTCACTACCGGTATTGACATGATTCTGTACGGCGAGGCAGGTCGCAGCAAGAAAAACGGAACGGCATCTAAGGTGTCTTATCGGAACTACTACGATCAAGGCACAGACAGAGTGCGTGCAGGTTCCGTCGGCAATAGACGCAATACACCTGACTATGATGATATTCTCTTCGATACTCGTGGAGATGCAGAAGCGGTTCTCGATGCAATGAACGATATTATCAGTCAGTACGGAACGGTGAGCGTGTCCGATTTCTATGATCTCGCTCGTGTTCCCAATGATAATTTCACTATGAACCGCTACGGTTGGACAAACATTGGCGGTGCAACTGCGGTACGAGTTCGAGATGGTTATATTCTGAAACTGCCTCGTGCTATCCCGCTGAATTGAAAGGAGAAAAATAATGCTTGAATGCAAAATTTGTGGCACTAAATTCAATGCCATTATCGAGAGACATTATATTGCTCGTGATAACGGAAAGACTGGTTTGGCAGTTGCCTTTGGCTCTACTGCCGAAGAAAGTTTATATGACACATTTGATTGCCCGATGTGCGGCTGTCAGGTAATTGCTAAGGAGCGTAAGCGTGACTATATTCCGTTTATTTCTACAGATGAGGAGGATGCAGATGATGACCAGATCTGAGACTCTCGATAAAGCAAAGGCTTGCGTATGTGGGCAGAGAGAGAACGAATACGGCTCTCCGGAAGATAACTTCACTGCTATTGCAGGCTTCTGGAGCGTCTATAAAGGCGTTGAATTTACCGCAAATGATGTTGCCATGATGATGGCGCTTCTTAAGATCGCACGAATCAGGACAGGAACGGCTACGAACGACAGCTATGTCGATTTGGCTGGATACGCTGCCTGTGGTGCTGAAATCAACTCTAAAAACTGAAAAGGAGAATAACAAACCATGAAAAATAAGACTGAAATCATGAAGAGCGTGAACGGTGTGGCTTCCAAGACCGTTATGAAGCTCAAGAAACACAGCCCCGAGATTCTCGTTGTGGCTGGTATTGCCGGTACGGTCGTAAGTGCCGTTCTCGCTTGCAAGGCTACCACTAAGGTAGCAGAGATTCTCGATGAAACTAAGGGTACTCTCGACACCATTCATGAAGGTATGGAAACCGGTGCAATCAACGGTCAGGAGTATACGACTGAGGACGGCAAGAAGGACACGGTTGTTGTCTATGCCCAGACCGGAATGAAGCTCGCAAAGCTTTATGCTCCTGCTATTATTCTCGGCACTCTGTCCATCACCAGCATTCTGGCATCCAACAATATTCTTCGCAAGCGCAATGTAGCTCTTGGCGCTGCCTATGCCGCTATTGATAAGAGCTTCAAGGAATATCGCGGTCGTGTCATCGAGCGCTTCGGAGAGCAGGTCGATACCGAACTGAAGTATGGCATCAAGGCGAAGAAATTCGAGGAAATCGAAGTTGACCCTGAGACCGGCAAGGAGAAGAAGGTTAAGAAGACCGTGATGGTCGCTGATCCTAATCTCCAGAGCGACTATGCTGTATATTTCGACAGCAAGAGCCGCAACTATGAAACCAACCCCGATTATAACCGTATGTTCCTCAAGGCACAGCAGGCATTTGCAAATGACAAACTTCAGACCCGTGGTCACCTCTTCCTGAATGAGGTTCTGGACGATCTTGATCTTCCTCGTACTCCTGCTGGTCAGATTGTCGGCTGGACAAAGGATGGCCCGGATGGCTATGTTAATTTCCGCATCGTTGAGGTAGAGCGCGAGACCGAAGACGGTCGTCATGAGCCGGCACTTCTGCTCGACTTCAATGTTGAGGGCAACATCTGGGAAAAGATGTAATCAATCACCTTCAGACTTGGACTGGGGGTGATATTTTATTGTAAAGGAGTTTTAGCAATGCACATCAAACCACGAGCGATAGCTACCGTTCTCTGCATGATATTTTTCATCGGTTTTGCGGTATGCGGCGTTGTTCGCTCTACAGATAAAGAAACATCGGAGATTAGGCAATCCTATCCGGTTCTTGCAGAGGCAGAGCCGGTGATAATGGCGGATCTTCTGATGGAGTCTCCTGATTTGGAACCAGAGGTGAAGAAAGAGCCTGACTATCCTCTTACACAAGAGGAAATCGACCTCATAGCACTCGTAACCATGGGTGAAGCTGAAGGAGAAACAGAATTGGGAAAACGATTGGTTATCGACACAATCCTTAACCGTATCGATCATCCATCTTTCCCGAATACTGTGTACGATGTTGTTTATCAGCCCAATCAATTCAGTGTGATGTGGAACAGCAGAATTGACCGCTGTTATGTCATGCCTGAGATTGTCGAGTTGGTGAAAGAAGAACTTTTGGAACGGACAAATTACGATTGTGTGTTCTTCATGGCCGGAGGATACAGCAAGTATGGTGAGCCTTTGTTTCAGGAGTGTTGTCACTACTTTTTCGAGTTATGACTGAAAGGAGAACATAAAATGAAAGCTTTGTTTTCGTACATTCTTTCCACTATGGCAGGGCTTTGTCTCGTAGGAGGCATTGCTGTTCTCTCTGGTGGAAAGGAGTAAATGATGGATATTTTGGATGACTTCATCTCAACCGTCGACGCCATGCTGGACAGTCGGCGGAAAAGACACATTACTGGCGGGATTCTCCTAAGTGCAGCATTGCTGTTCGGAGGTCTCGCCATTACTGTTGTCACAATTCAAACTGACGAGGAGGAATACGAAGATGAGTAAAACCAGTTTTGCCATGTTTCTGGCTGGAGCCACGGTAGGCGCCGCAGCGACATGGCTTTGCCTTAAACGGTATTACGAGCAGATTGCACAGGAAGAGATCGATTCTGTGAAAGCGGCATTTGCCGAAAGAAAGCCAGTAAACACCAATATTGCCAAGAGCGAAAAGAGCAATGAAAAGCAGGAAGAGAATCAGCATAAGGCAGATATTGCCAAGCTGAAACCCGATCTGGTGAACTATGCAGCTAAGCTCCAGGAAGAGGGTTATACCAATTACACGGAGCATAGCAAGAAAAATACTGAAGAAAAAAAGGATGAGCCTATGCCCAATGAACCTTATGTCATCTCTCCGGACGACTACGGCGAGAATGACAATTATACGCAGATCAGTCTGGTTTATTACGCTGGCGATGGTGTTCTCGCTGATGACGAAGACGAGGTTGTCGAGGATATTGAGGATACCGTTGGTGAGGACTTTGCTGAGCACTTCGGAGGGTATGAGGACGATTCGGTCTTTATTCGTAATGACCGCTTGAGATGCGATTATGAAATTCTCAGAGACAATCGCTCTTTCTCCGATGTGGCTGAAGGCTCCAACTACTAATAGGAGGATCGAATGACTGAAATTGAGCTGAACAATGAATATTTTGAGTGGATGTGTCAGCTCGTATGCAACGAACGATATAGCCGGAGGCTGTCTTATCAGAAGCTTCTCCGTCATCTGCACAATATTGATTTTCAATATATGCTGCCGATGGATGGAAATCGAGCAGAAGATGGGATAGACCTCCGATATCGTTTTGGCTATGAAAAAGAATACGAGGGTTCTACGATTGCCAGTTATCTGGACAACAGCCCTTGCAGTGTATTGGAGATGCTTATTGCCTTAGCGTTTCGTTGCGAAGAACATATTATGACCGACCCGGATATCGGTAACCGCATGGGACAGTGGTTCTGGAACATGATTGTCAGTCTGGGTTTAGGGTCGATGAGTGATTCTCGATTTGATGCGGCGTATACGGACGATGTAATATCTCGATTTATGAACCGCAAATACAAGCGAAATGGCGAAGGCGGTTTGTTTACCGTCGAACGCTGCAAGTATGACATGAGAACTGTTGAAATCTGGTGGCAGATGAATTGGTATTTGGACAGCATCCTATGAAGGAGAATTATCATGATTCATACGCAAGTGTACGGGTTTTTTCAGACATGCTTACCCGACCAGGCAAAGGAGGTAAAAGAATACTTCCCAAATGGTAAAAACAGCATTCGAATTCGCAAAACCAACGGACAGGAATTTATATTTTCGTTGAGAGGGCCGAAGGCTTGGAAGTTTGAAACGATCGATCAATTTCTTGTCGACATGAAAGGAGAAAAGAAACATGGATGAAATGATTCGTTATATTTTCGGAAGTCTTCGCTGCTCCGAAACTGCGATGCGTGTGTTTGCTAAGACACTCAGAAAACAGAGGTCTTTCAATCGCAGCACCGTCATGGTCGCCACGGTTATGACTGTGCACATGCTTATCCAGGACTTGGAGATTCGCAGTATGCGTGACGAGATCGGGAACCTTAAAAACGAAATCAAGGAGCTTAGAAAAACGGAAGGAGACTAAAGAACTTCGATGATCGACTTTTTAATGATTTCGACCCGTAGTACGAAGCGTGGTGTAATAGAAATCTATCCGAAGTTTATCATTAAGAAAAGCTCCGACCTGATGATTAGAGGCGGTGACTTCTATGCCATTTGGTTAGAAGACCGAGGTTTATGGTCTACGGATGAGCAAGATGCGCTCCAGCTTATTGACCGGGAACTTGACAAGTATGCAGAGGAAAACCGCAAAAACTTTGATTCAAGTATTAAAGTTCTGCACATGTGGGATTCCGAATCCGGAATGATCGATTCGTGGCACAAATACTGTCAAAAGCAGATGCGAGACTCTTTCCACATGCTTGATGAGAAACTTATATTCTCCAATACTCCGACGAACAAAAAAGACTATGCAAGTAAGCGGCTGAACTATCCTCTTGAGGAAGGGACCACGGATGCATGGAATAAGTTGATGTCCACAATTTACTCTGAAGAAGAGCGAACGAAAATTGAATGGGCTATTGGTTCTATTGTCTGTGGAGAGTCGAAGAAATTGCAGAAATTTATGGTTCTGTATGGTGCAGCAGGTACGGGTAAATCTACGGTTCTGAATATTATTCAGCAGCTCTTTGAGGGATATTACTCGGTCTTTGACGCTAAGGCACTGGGTTCATCCAGTAACTCCTTTGCATTGGAGGCATTCAAGACGAATCCGCTTGTGGCGATTCAGCATGATGGTGATCTGTCTCGTATTGAGGATAACACTCGACTGAATAGTTTGGTTTCTCACGAGCTGATGACAGTAAATGAAAAGTTCAAATCGACCTACGCAAACCGCTTCAAGTGCTTCCTGTTCATGGGCACCAATAAACCGGTCAAGATTACGGACGCAAAGTCAGGTCTTATCAGACGATTGATCGATGTGTCCCCTTCCGGAAATAAATTAAGTCCCAAGGAATACAAGGCGGTGACAAAGCAGATCGAATTTGAACTCGGTGCAATTGCTTATCATTGCCAGGAAGTCTATCTGGAGAATCCGGGCAGATATGATGATTATATTCCCGTGACGATGCTCGGTGCATCTAATGATTTCTATAACTTCATTATTGATTCTTACCATGTCTTCAAGAAAGAAGACGGGACAACTCTCAAAGCCTCATGGGAGATGTATAAAACCTATTGCGATGAGGCAAAAGTTACCTTCCCGTTCTCTCAGAGGATATTTAAGGAGGAACTGAAAAACTACTTCCGGGATTACAAGGAGAGATTCAATCTTGATGACGGAACTCGTGTGCGAAGCTATTACATTGGCTTTCGAACCGAAAAATTCGAGGATAAGGCACTTACCGAGCAAGACGAGCCTGAGCATAAACTGATCGAATTCTTAAAACAGAAATCGGTCTTCGATAGAGAATGCGCAGATTGTCCTGCTCAGTATGCTTCGGCTAAAGAGACACCAACTTCCAAATGGGATGAAGTTTCAACTAAGCTAAGCAACTTGACGACATCAAGATTGCATTATGTGAAAGTCCCGGAGAACCACATTGTTATCGACTTTGATATTCAGGATAAGGACGGCAATAAGTCGTATGAACTGAATCTCAAAGAAGCGAGTAAATGGCCGCCGACCTATGCTGAACTCAGCAAAAGCGGTCAGGGCATCCACCTTCATTATATTTATGCTGGTGATGTCAGCAAGCTCAGCCGAGTGTATGACGATCATATTGAAGTGAAGGTCTTCACCGGTAAAAGCTCGCTGCGCAGAAAGCTGACAAAGTGTAATGATCTGCCTATCGCAACGATCAACTCGGGTTTACCACTGAAAGGAGAAAAACAAGTGATAAATTTTGAAGGAGTGAAGAGCGAGAAAGGGCTTAGAACGCAAATCAAGCGAAATCTGAACAAGGAGTACCATCCAGCAACAAAGCCCAGTATCGACTTCATTTACAAAATTCTTGAGGATGCTTATGCAAGCGGACTCAATTATGATGTGACTGATATGCGTAATGCTGTCTTGGCATTTGCGGCGAGCAGCACACATCAAGCGGATTACTGTATCAAGTTGGTAAACAAGATGCAGTTTAAGTCCGCAGACCAGTCAGCAGGAGCAAAAAATGATGATGCCAAGCTCGTGTTCTATGATGTTGAGGTATTTCCGAACCTGTTCTTGGTGAACTGGAAAATCGAGGGCGAGGGTAAGCCGGTGGTTCGTATGATTAACCCTACCCCGACTGAGATTGAAGAGCTGATGCGATTCCGTCTGGTTGGCTTCAACTGCCGTCGATACGACAACCATATTCTCTATGCTCGGTTGATGGGGTATACGAACGAACAGCTTTATAATCTCTCGACAAAGATCATCAACGGCAGCGCAAATTGCTTCTTTGGCGAAGCCTATAATGTGTCGTATACGGATGTGTATGACTTTTCCAGTAAGAAGCAGTCCCTTAAGAAGTTCGAGATTGAACTGGGTATTCACCATCAGGAACTTGGTCTGCCTTGGGACAAGCCTGTGCCGGAGGAGCTTTGGACTAAGGTTGCTGAGTATTGCGACAACGATGTCATTGCGACGGAAGCAACCTTTAATGCTCGTAAGGCGGACTTCACGGCTCGTCAGATTCTGGCAGATGTGGCGGGGATGTCCGTCAATGATACAACGAACTCGCTGACTACCAGAATTATATTTGGTAACAACCGCAAGCCTCAGGATCAGTTCAATTACCGTTTCATGGGTGACGAGAGTCAAATCTTCGACCCTAATGCGGATCTTCCGTTTACAATGGGGCTTGAAGACTACGACGAGTTCACACAGTTCGATAAAAACCATCGTCCCATCTTTCCTGGCTACACATTTGAGGGCGGTAAGTCCGTCTACAGAGGCGAAGAAGTTGGTGAGGGCGGCTATGTATATTCTGAACCCGGCATGTACAGCAACATTGCTCTGCTGGATATTGCATCCATGCATCCGAGCAGTATCGTAGCGGAAGAACTCTTCGGACCGGAATACACAAAGCGATTCAACGAAATTCTTCAGGCTCGTATCGCAATCAAGCATAAGGATTTTGATAAAGCCAAGAAAATGCTGGGCGGTGCATTGGCTAAATACCTGACTGATGAAAATGCAGCGGCTGATTTGGCGCAGGCTCTGAAGATTGCAATTAACTCGGTATATGGTCTGACCTCAGCTGGGTTTGAAAATCCGTTCCGAGATAATCGTAACAAGGATAACATCGTCGCGAAGCGTGGAGCTCTGTTTATGGTCAATCTCAAGCACGCTGTTCAGAGTCAGGGCTTTACTGTAGCGCACATCAAAACCGACTCCATCAAGATTCCAGACGCAACGCCTGAGATCATCAAGTTCGTGACTGAATACGGCAAGCTGTATGGGTACAACTTTGAACACGAAGCAACCTACGACCGTATGTGTCTGGTAAACGATGCGGTTTATATTGCTCGTTATGCTACAGTCGAGAAGTGCTGTGACCTGTACGGGAAAAAGTACATCGACTCTGCAAAGGATATTTGCAAGGAGAACAAGAAGCATCCGTATGCGTGGACGGCAACCGGTACACAGTTCCAGATTCCTTATGTTTTCAAGACGCTCTTCAGCAAGGAGAACATCGAGTTCGAGGATATGTGCGAGACGAAATCTGTAACTTCCTCGCTCTATCTTGACATGAACGAGGCTCTGCCGGATGTGTCTAAGCTTGAAGACGAGGTTGCCACACTGAAGAAAAAGTACGCTGACACAAACGGCGATTATCCCTTTGATATCGATGCAGAAATTCAGAGTAAGACAGCTGAAATTGCTAAGGGTCATGACTACCACTTCATCGGAAAAGTTGGTCAGTTCTGCCCGATTAAGCCTGGCTGCGGAGGCGGCATCCTGCTTCGTGAAACAGAAAACAAGAAGACTGGTGAAAAGGGTTACGCTGCTGCTACGGGTTCTAAGGGCTTCCGCTGGCTTGAGTCCGAGATGGTCAAGCAGCTGGACAAACAGGGCGACATTGACCGTGGTTATTACAACAACATGGTAGACGAAGCAGTCAAGTCTCTGTCTGTTTATGGTGACTTCGAACGCTTTGCGGCGGACGAACCGTATGTTTCGGATAACACACCACCGTGGTTCGGAGCTGGCGAGCCTCATGAGGACGATACTACTCCGTTTGATGTGAGGTAATGCTTATGATTTTAATTCTGTTAATTGCTGTGTTCATTTATATTTTGTGCACGGCTGATTCTACCGAGTCCTGTATTCCCAATGAGGAGTGCAGGACTTGTCCATTTCCATGCGATAAACGCAAAAATTGAAAGGAGAAACTAATTATGGCTTACAAAGCAGTAGACAACATCATCATCGAGAATGCTCGAATTATCTTTCGCAACTTTAAGGGTGAGGAGTCCAAGTACAATCGTGCTGGCTCTCGCAATTTCTGCGTGGTCATTGAAGATCCCGATATGGCGCAGAAGCTTATTGCGGATGGCTGGAATGTTCGTGTTCTGGCTCCTCGTGATGAGGACGAGGCTCCTCGCCATTATATTCAGGTGGCGGTCAGCTTCGACAACATTCCCCCGAAGGTTATTATGATTACTCGTCGAGCTAAGACTCAGCTGGATGAGGAGTCTATCGGAACTCTGGACTTCGCAGAGATCCGCAATGTCGACCTGACTATCCGTCCCTACAACTGGGAGGTCAATGGTAAGACTGGCGTCAAGGCATACCTTAAGACGATGTATGTCACCATTGAAGAAGACGAATTCGCTGAAAAGTATGCCGAAACGGAGGGTCCTGAGGAGATGCCCTTCTAAAGGTGAATAGGTGCCAGCTTAGTACATGTCTGGTTAAATGTCCAGTAAGGTCTCGATTAGGTGTGCACGCCTATGACGGTAAGAGGAAACAGCCTTATTCCCTTTAATAACCGAAAGGAGGTAAAGCCATGTTGTGGCAGAAAAAGAAGAAACGCAAAAAGGCTACTAAATCTAAAGCAGTTACTCAGACTGCTCCTCATCAGCCGGCGGAAGAGCTTCCGCAAACGACTGAGCCTGAGGAAAAAGAAGAAACGCCAAAGCAAAAAAAGCCCGCTGGGAAAAAATGCAAAAAGGTTTTGTCTCCGGAAAAAGCTTTCTTAGATGCATTCGGACGGTTGACTAACCGGTATCGGGCTTGGGATGTTTGGCGTGACTTCGTTACTATGTTCGCTTGTTCGCTATCTAATCCTCTTGATAAGGAGCACCGGGATAAGCGAGAAGCGTTATATTTGGAAATCATCAAAAAGTACAATAAGCAGGAACAAGAGGTGTTTCCTGAACTGGCTGCTCAGACGGTCTTGGCTTTGGAAGAAGATCCGGAGCAGGATTTTCTGGGCAGCATTTTCATGTCTCTCAATCTCGGAAACGAGCATAATGGACAGATCTTTACACCGTATCATGTCTGCAAACTAATGGCCGAAGTGACTATGGACAACACTGTACAAAAGGTTGAGCAGGACGGTTATATTTCAATCAATGACCCTTGCTGTGGTGCAGGGGCGACATTGATTGCGGCAATTCACGCTGCAAGGAAGCAGTTGGAAAAAACAAACCTGAACTACCAAAATCATCTTCTCGTCGTTGCACAGGATATCGATGAAACGGTGGCGCTTATGTGTTATATTCAGCTTTCACTTTTGGGGGTAGCAGGATATGTAAAGGTTGGAAACTCTCTGACAGAACCGATGACGGACAACGACGACAAAGAGAATTACTGGTTCACTCCAATGTATTTTTCTAATGTCTGGGTGCTGCGTCGAATCTTCGGAGGGTACTGATGGCCGGCATATCACTTCGAGACTATCAAACAGATGCTGTTGAGAGAATGAAAAACGGCTGCATTCTTTGTGGCGGTGTCGGTAGTGGCAAATCCAGAACAGCTTTAGCCTATTACTACAAACAGAATGGCGGTAAGCTCGGTACAAAGAGTTATATTCGGATGCCGGGTACGCCAAAAGACCTGTACATCATTACCACGGCAAGAAAAAGAGATACTTTGGAATGGGAGGGTGAGCTTTCGCCCTTCCTTCTTTCTGTCCATGAAGAGGTCAATGTCTATAAAAATAAGGTCGTCGTTGATTCTTGGAACAATATCGGGAAGTATGCCACGGTTACGGACGCATTCTTCATATTTGATGAGCAGCGTGTTGTCGGTTCAGGTGCATGGGTAAAGGCTTTTCTGAAAATTGCCAAGTTTAACGAATGGATTCTTCTATCTGCTACCCCAGGGGACACATGGGAGGATTATATTCCTGTATTTGTAGCAAACGGCTTCTATAAGAACCGGACTGCTTTCAAAGAAGAACACATGGTCATGACTTGGGTAAACGGAAAGTATCCGAAAGTAGACAGATATTTGGGAGTAGGACGACTCATCCGGCTTCGTAATCGCATTCTTGTGGATATGGATTTCAAGCGAGAAACCTGCTCACACCATGAGGATGTTTATGTCAATTACGATATAGCAAAGTATAAAGAGACAAGCCGTCTTCGTTGGAATCCGTACAAAAACGAGCCGATTGTAAATGCTGGAGAGCTTTGCTATGTATGGCGACGCATCGTAAATGAGGATGAGTCCAGACAAATCGCTCTGATGGAATTGTTTGAGAAGCACCACAAAATGATCGTCTTTTACAATTTTGATTATGAGCTTGATATTCTGAAAAATCTCTACTATGGAGAAAATGTTGAAATTGCAGAATGGAACGGTCATAAGCATCAACCGATTCCAACTTGTGACAGTTGGGTGTATCTGGTTCAGTATACTGCCGGAGCCGAAGGATGGAACTGCATTAGTACGGACACCATTGTGTTTTACTCGCAGAACTACTCTTACAAAATCATGAAGCAATCAGCAGGACGAACCGACCGACTAAACACTCCATTCAAAGATCTTTACTATTACCATTTGAAGTCCCGTTCCGGTATCGATTTGGCTATTAGCCGAGCATTGAGTGAGAAGCGGAATTTCAATGAAACCAAGTATGTAGGCAGCTATAAATCTAAAGCTGTCTAAGAAAGGAGAAAAGATGATAACCCTTGATGTTGCGGACTATTGCTCCGCTTGTATGGACTTCGATCCAGATGTCCAGCGACCGCAAAAAGCATACGGGCTGAGTGAAGAGATCGTCATTTCCGACACGGTTATTCGATGTTCAAATCGAAATCGATGCAAAAACATTGAGCGATACCTGAGAAAGAAGGTGACGGACGATGGTGTTGGCAAGACTGGCGAAGCAATGTCGTGAATGTCCGTTTGTCGAGACCTGTGAGCACAAGAAAATGGAAGCATTAGGATATTTACCAGAACCGATTATGGCAGATGCCAAAGCCCCGGTTACTGCTGATATAGCAGCTCCCATTTTGAGAGAAACCGTAAGCCGTGTAGTAGACGGCAAAGTAGTAACAATGTATAAGGACGAGTTGGAGAAGATCCTTTATAAAGATTTATATTCTCATCTCGGACTTCAGTTTGGAGGCTGAATATGCATAACAATACCAACAATTCAGACAGAATGAATACTGTCGCTTATAAAATCGGGCAGGCTATCGCGCTGGTAGCTTGTCTTTGTGTTTCTGCCATCGTCATTGCTTTAACTGTGAAGTGCATTCTGTGGATTTTGTAAGGAGGTTTTGCAGATGAATGAAGAAAAGGAAGTCTATTTTGACCAGTATTGTAAATCTTGCAAGTACCATGGTCTTGAAGAGTCAAAAGACCCGTGCAATGACTGTCTCGCAGAACCCAGCAATACAAATTCCCACAAACCGATGAACTATGAAAGCAAAAACAATTCTTGATGCCGAGAAAAAGGATGCGATTGATATTGCGACGGAACTTTGCTATAGCGAAGAAGTTAAGAGAAAAATTGCACAGGCAAAATCCGTTTACGAAATTGGTCGCATCCTTAAACAAGCACGGCTCGATCAAGAGTGATATTTCTGAAAGGAGAAATCATGCAAATATATATTGGAGAACGGCAGAGTGGAAAGACTACTATGCTCATCGAAATGTCTGAAAAGACCGGAGCCACAATTGTTGTGGCTACTTATCCAATGGCCAATTACATTCAGTTACTTGCTGCTCAGATGGGTAAGAAAATTCCTGTTCCTATCACGGTGACGAACTATATCCGTCTTCTCGCAAGAGGCGGCCTTGGTAAGAGCGAGAAGTATCTCGTAGACGAGCTTCAGATGATGCTCTCTGCTATGAATGTCGAAGCTGCTACGGTTGACTGCAACTGCATTGAGGTTCTTCGCGGTCAACAGAAAGAAGGTTTGTAATGGCCGGGCTTAAAATGAATGTTGAGTTCCCAACGCGCCTTGTTGAATTCAAAGATGGTGTTCGCCGTGTTGACCCTGTTTCCATCAAGTTCTGCGATGAGGAGAACGCCAATCTATGTGCGCTTGTAAAGCACAACGAGGCGTTAAGGAAAGGAGAAGCAAATGTTGAAAATTGAAAACACCGAGGTTATGGGCTGGGAGCACGCCATTCGTGGTATGAGGAACCCTAAGAACTCTTGGGAGAAGAGTGATAGTGGTTATTGCGATACGACCGGGGATAAATTCGGTGATGTTATAAAACCCGAAAATTATCGTCTTGGTCCTAACGATTTCGACCTTATGTCTCGTCTTCGCAATGCCGGTACCGATCATCGTAAGTTCATGCGGATGATTACTGTCTATCTCGACATCACTGCCCCGCTGTACTGGTGGAAGGAGTTTGATACTTATAAGGTTGGTACGGTTGCGAACTCCTGCTCTACGATGCACAAAATCGCGGATAAGGAATTCACACTGGACGACTTCAGCTATGAGCATCTGAATTGCGAACCCTATCACCGTAACTGGATTGAGAGTGCAACCGTCGATGAAGACATCACTTCGCCACACAAGGTATGGATGACGCCTCTTGATATTCTTAGATGCACGATCGAGATGCTAAACGCATATCGCGAAAGCTACCTTGAAACCAAGGATAAGCAGGATTGGTGGCAGATGATCCAGCTTCTTCCGAGCTCCTACAACCAGAAGCGGACGGTAATGTTGAACTATGAGGTTCTGGCGAACATGTATAAGTCCCGTCGGAACCACAAGCTCGACGAGTGGCATACGTTCTGTGAGTGGATTGAGAGTCTGCCTTATTCTGAGCTGATTACTGGCGAAAAGAAAGGATGAAAGATGATGAAATTCGTAGTCAATCAGCTTCCTTATTACGGAGAGCTGTGCCCACTATGGACGATGTGCAGTAAAAACGCAAAGGAACATGAATGCCCGAGATACTGGGATAAATATAAAGTCTGCTCGGATGAAAACCCACATGAATGTGAGCACCTTATCGAGACGGAGAAACTCTAATAAACGGTTTCCTGCACGAAAAATACACCCCCTATTATGAAAGGAGGTAACGCACAATGAATTATTTTCTGGCAGTTAATGATCGGCAACTTGGCACTTGCTTGAGAATGCTGTTTGCTGAAAAACTTCAACCTGCTGTCCAAACCGTGTTAAACGAGAAGGGCAAGATTGAGTTTCATATTAGCATTGCAGCAGATCAGGAAGTGTTCGAAGAGCTGAACGAACGCTACAAGATCATGATTTCGTAAGTTACTCGATTTCGAAGGTAAAGGGGCCGTAACAAGCCCTTTTACTTTTGTTATATTTGTGGTAACATACTATGAGGAGGCGATGTCAATGAAAGTCAAATCCAGAATGTCCTGTCCGATTCGAAGAAAAGACGGCACATGGACAACTGTCATCAGAGAATTTGAGGAAGATATTCCGGATCTCGGACGGGAAGAACTTATCTGCAACAAATGTGGACGCCCCGATTATCCGAAATGCAAGGAAACGGTTTGTGAAGCCTGGAAATACCACAAATCGAAAAATTAACATTTTATGTAAGAGCTGAGGTTAAACCTTGGCTCTTATTTTTTGTGTAAAGGAGAAAACTATGCTTGCCAGAGAAGCGACAAAAGCGGATATTCAGGCTGTTCGTGACCGTCTGCGGGAAGCAAAAGAACAACGTCAGCTTGATATTCAAATAAACCAGGCTATTGCACTGGTAAATCGTAATCACAGGAGGAAAAAATATGACGCCGAACGACTATCAGCAGGCAGCTCTTCGTACAGCCCCAGGAGATTTACCGCCTGAGAGACTTCTGCTCAATGGCTTAATGGGACTGAACGGAGAAGCCGGCGAAGCAATTGATATTTTGAAAAAACATCTGTTTCAGGGGCACGAACTGGACACTGCACATATGGCTAAAGAGCTTGGAGATGTGGCTTGGTATCTCGCTGTAAGCGCAAACGCCATTGGGTACGACCTTGAAACCATCATGCAGATGAATGTGGATAAACTGAAAGCCAGGTATCCAGACGGTTTCGACGCTGAACACAGTCTGCATCGCGATCAGGATGATATTTAAGGAGGGTTTTCTATGAATGAACAATTCGGAGAAAAGGTAAAAGCTATTTTTGATAGCATTACCGTTCTTCAGGCAAAAGATAGCGATTTGAAACGAGATAACGCCAACATCAACGGTGACTCCCCTATGGGAGCTATGCTGCAATATGGTGCCAATACCGCTAAGGAGTACAATCTGGAGTATTTGATTAAACCTGCAATTGCAGAACTCCACCGTGATGGTTGGATTCATATACACGATCTTGACTTCTATGCATGGACGACGACCTGCACGCAGATCGAGCTTCGCAAGCTCTTCAAGAATGGATTCAATACCGGACACGGTCATCTGAGAGCACCAAAAAGCATCGGTTCGTATGCTGCTCTGGCTGCTATTGCCATTCAGTCGAATCAAAATGACCAGCATGGCGGACAGAGTGTCGTGGACTTCGATTATGCTATGGCCGAAGGTGTCCGTTACACCTATCAAAAATATCTGAAAGAAGGCTATGAGATTTGCGAACGCCTCAACGATCTGAAAGATAAAGCATGGATTCTCGACTATGCTATGGAAAAGACCACCCGTGATACCTATCAGGCTATGGAGGGGTTTATTCATAATCTGAATACCATGCATTCCCGCGCCGGCGCTCAAGTTCCATTCAGCTCTATTAACTATGGCACAGATACATCTTGGGAAGGTCGTCTTGCTATTGAACAGCTTCTGCTTGCTACGGAAGCAGGACTCGGTCATGGCGAAACACCAATCTTCCCGATTCAGATTTTCCGTGTCAAAGAGGGTGTCAACTATAATCCGGACGATCCGAACTATGACTTGTTTAAGCTGGCAATGAAGGTAAGTGCCAAGAGACTGTTCCCAAATTTTGCTTTCATTGACGCTCCATTCAATCTCCAGTATTACAAACCCGGTCATCCTGAGACGGAGGTGGCTTACATGGGTTGCCGTACTCGTGTAATGGGTAATGTTTATGACTCGTCTCGTGAGATCGCTCCCGGTAGAGGCAATCTAAGCTTCACTTCTATCAACCTGCCTCGACTTGGCATTGAATCCAAAGGCGACTATCTCACTTTCTTCAAACTACTGGATAAAATGCTCGACACTACGATGCAGCAGCTTCTCGACCGGTATAAAATTCAGGCTTCGAGAGTAGTTCGCAACTTCCCATTCCTTATGGGAGAAGGCGTCTGGATGGATTCTGACGGGCTTTCTCCTGATGACACGGTTGGAGAGGTCTTGAAGCATGGAACGCTATCTATCGGTTTCTGCGGGCTTGCAGAGTGTCTTGTAGCGCTTAATGGCAAGCATCATGGTGAAGATGAGTTCTCCCAGGAGCTTGGCTTGCGTATTGTCGGCTATATTCGTGACTATTGCAACCGTAAGAGCACAGAACTCAGTATGAATGTAACCTGTCTTGCTACTCCCGCTGAGAGTTTAGCTGGGCGGCTGCTTCGATCTGACAGAGAAAGATACGGAATTATCAAAGGTGTTACCGACCGTGAATACTACACCAACAGCTTCCATGTTCCGGTATATTACCATCTCCCTGCACTTAAGAAAATCGATATTGAAGCTCCGTATCATGCTCTTACTAATGCCGGTCATATTTCCTATGTAGAACTGGACGGTGATCCGACCAAAAACCTTGTAGCTTTCGAACGAGTTGTAAGACACATGAAAGAAGCCGGCATCGGTTACGGAAGCATCAACCATCCTGTAGATCGAGATCCTGTCTGCGGTTATAACGGTATTATCAATGACACCTGTCCCTGCTGCGGACGGAGCGAGGCTGATGGAGTTCCGTTCGAACGCATTCGTCGCATCACTGGATATTTGGTCGGAACTCTTGATAAGTGGAATGACGCTAAGCGTGCGGAGGAGCGAGATCGTGTCAAGCATGAAGTTGATTCGAATTTCGGGGATTGAACCGGAATCCATTGTTGATGGAGAAGGCATCCGATATGTGATATTTACACAGGGTTGTCCTCATCATTGCCCCGGCTGTCATAATCCTCAAACTCACCCGTTCGGTGGCGGAAAACTCATGTCGATCGAAGATATACTCGATGATATTTCAAAAAGAAAAAATTGGATAGACGGCATCACCCTTTCCGGAGGTGAACCATTCTGTCAGATTTACCAGTGTGCTCTGATCGCTGAAAAAGCTCATCAAATGGGACTCAGCGTTTGGTGCTACACTGGTTATCTTTTTGAAGACTTGTACAAGCAAGGCATCGAGCTTCTGAAACATATCGATGTGCTCGTTGACGGCCCGTTCATACAGGCTGAAAAATCGTTGGAGCTTGATTTCCGAGGAAGCTGCAATCAGCGAGTAATTGATATTCCGAAAAGCTTGAAAGAAGGCGTAGCAATCTTGAAACAAACTTAGAAGAAAGGAGTACCTGCATTATGGCGAACACCACTAATCCTCGACGAAATGCCGAAGGATATTCTGACCCGACCGCTTACGAAGCCCTCAAGAATATTGAGCGTGAAGAAGACGAAAGATTTCATAGGCTGCTGCATACACTGTTTTACTTGTGTGAGTTGGCTGACTTCGAGATCGAAGGTCGGATTATTCTGATTGATAAACGGAACGGACGGGTTTGGAGATGAGAGAAATGAGTCCGTACATACTTGAAAATTGTGTAAATTTTAGCCCACTTTTGTTTGGCGGATTCGGGCAAAAGCCCACTTTTGAAAAAAATTTTTGAGCGTGTACGGACAATTTTCCTGAAAAAAGCCCAGAAAAAGTGGGCAAAAGCCCGGTTTTGAAAACCAAAAGTGGGCAGAAAAATTCGGAGGCATTTTCTGAAAATGGCACTTTTTGAGCGTTTTTTGCCCCAAAATGGCCGATTTGCGCCGATTTGAAATTTTTCTTGTGAAAAAAGCCCACTTTCCCACTTTTATTTCTTATTTAATTGCGATAAAAAGTTTTAATAAATATATAAATAGGGCGAGAAAAGTGGGCATTTGACCAAAAGCCAAAATACATAGCACAAGTCGATGGAAATGTCAAGACTTTTTACCGAAAGTTCTTTCTTTTTCTTTCAGACTGTGCTATACTATAAGCGCCACACAATCTAATATGTTCAAGTCGTTTAGGGAAAACTGCTTTGGTAAAAAGTGTTTTCTCTCTTTACTCATTTCATTTGTCCCTTTGCGGCTTGATTGAGATTGTGTGGCAACAATGAGGGTTGACACTTTTTCAGTGCGTCTCTCGTTGTGGGGGCGCACTTTTTTAATGCCCTCGGAAAGGATGGGATAATGAGATGAGAAAGTTCTTGGCAGCGTGCATGGCGATTGTCATGATATTTACGATTGCAGGTTGCAGTTCAGAGGGGCATGAAGGAGAAGCTAAAACTCCATCGGGTTCCAGTATTCAAAAAGGCAAGGATTATCAAAAAGTAGTTGACGAATTTGAAAGTAGTGGTTTCACAAACATCAAACTTGAAAAACTTGACGACCTTGTTACCGGTTGGCTTACAAAAGACGGTGAGGTTGAATCTGTTTCCGTAGATGGCGATACTGGATACTCTGCTGATACTTGGTATCCGGCTGATGCCGAGGTCGTAATCACATATCACACATTCCCGGAAAAAGAAACTTCTAAAACAGATAGCGAATTCGTTTCAACCGAAGAGCCTGCTGTTGATATTTTGACAGTAGATAATTCTCCAGAATTGGCAGCAATGCTTTCTCTTAAAGCAGATATGGATCAATCGTATGCCGATTTTGCAGAGGCTTATAAGAATCAGGTTATTGAGTTTGATGGCTGTATTACCTATCTTACAAACCACGATAATTACGACACCCGATACGATTTGCTAATCAGTGCTGGAGACTATGTGGATGAAAATACTGCAAACCCTGGTCCAACTTTTAAGTTTAAGGATGTTGGGGTATATGATTTAGGAGACGGACTTACGCTTGCTGATTATATCAAAGTCGGCAGCAATGTAAGAATACAGGCTAAAGTGCGGAGCTACAATTCTGATACCGGTCTCTTTGAACTTGACCCAGTAAGTGTAGAAGCTCGATAACAAACAACTTTATATTTGACCGAGATGCTTAAACGGTGTCTCGGCCTTTTTTTTATGTCTTTTTCCGCCGCGCGAAAAATACATTCCCTTTTATGAAGAGAGGAGTAAAAAAGCTATTTTTAAGAATAGACATTCTCTTTTCAGTTTTGAAAAAACTACATGAAAGGAGGCTCATTTGCCAATGCTCGAAAGTCAATTTCAATCGAAGCTCATTAAGGAGCTTAAGAAACTTTTTCCGGGTTGCATCGTGATGAAAAGCGACTCTGGATATTTACAGGGCATTCCTGATCTGCTTATTCTGTTCAATGACAAATGGGCTGCTCTGGAATGTAAACAACACGCTGGCGCAAAAAAGCAACCGAACCAAGAATATTATGTGGGCAAGATGGACGAGATGTCTTTTTCCAGATTTATTTGCCCTGAGAACAAGGAGGAAGTGCTGCATGATCTTCAACAATCATTCCAATCTTGAAGGGCAACACGCTTTTCTTGGTGCCAGCAAGTATCATTGGATTAACTATGATGAAACAAAAGTAGCCGATGCTTATTCAAAGTTTTTGGCCACACAGCGAGGAACCGTTCTACATGACTTTGCATGTCAATGTATCACTTTGGGGCAAAAACTCCCTAAGTCACAGAAAACATTGAACATGTATGTCAATGACGCAATTAGTTTTCGTATGGTGCCTGAACAGATTCTGTTTTATTCAGAAAATTGCTTTGGCACCGCCGATACGATTGTGTTTCGGAATGGTACGCTTCGTATTCACGATTTGAAGACCGGTGTCGTGCCGGCGCACATGGAGCAGCTTGAAATATACGCTGCTCTTTTTTGTTTGGAATACAAGGTGAAACCATCGGAAATCGAGATGGAGCTTCGTCTGTATCAGAACAATGAAATTCTATATCACACGCCTACTGCCGAAGATATTGTTCCAATCATGGACAAGATTATTACTTTCGACAAGGTTATTAGAAAAATCAGAGAACAGGAGGGTTAAACCATGAGTCTCACGGATGATATTTTAATGCATTACGGTATGCCCAGAAGGTCTGGTCGTTATCCTTGGGGTTCGGGTGATAACCCTTATCAGCACAGCGGTGATTTTCTCTCTCGTGTGGAAGAACTGAAAAAGTCTAATTTCACCTTTACAGATAAAGATGGAAAAACTTACACAGGAGAAGTGGCCATTGCAAAATCTATGGGCTTGAGTACAACCCAATTTCGTACCCAGATGAGCCTTGCAAAGGACGAACGCCGTTCTGCTGATGTCGCTACGGCTAAGGCTCTTCGTGCTAAGGGTTATAGTTTGAATGAAATCGCTGACAAGATGGGCTTTGCTAACGATTCTTCGGTTCGCTCACTTTTGAATGAGAGTTCCGAAGCTCGTATGAATCAGGCAAAGCAGACCGCTGAATTTCTGAAAAAACAGATTTCGGAAAAAGGCATGATCGATGTCGGAACCGGAGTCGAAAGAGAGCTTGGTATTTCGAAAGAGAAAATGAACCAGGCTCTTTATATTTTGGAAATGGAAGGCTATCACATCTATGGCGGCGGTGTCCCTCAGGTAACAAACCCGGGTAAGCAAACAAACATCAAGGTTCTCTGCCCTCCAGGAACAGAGCATAAAGAGATTTATAATTTTGAGAATGTTCATTCTGTCAGAGACTATGTGTCTCATGATGACGGCGAGACTTTCGATAAGTTCGTCTATCCCAAAAGCATGGATTCAAGTCGCTTGAAAATCCGTTATGCAGAAGACGGCGGAATTCAGAAAGATGGTGTCATTGAAATTCGTCGCGGTGTAGATGACTTGTCTCTTGGTGATTCCCATTATGCTCAGGTTCGCATTCTGGTGGATGGTAATAGATATTTGAAAGGAATGGCTGTCTATTCTGATGATCTTCCTGATGGCGTGGATGTAATGTTCAATACTAATAAGAAAAAAGGCACCCCGACATCGGATGTTCTGAAGAAGGTCAAGGATGACCCTGACAATCCGTTTGGTTCACTTATCAAAGCCGGTGGGCAGAGCTATTACATCGATGCTGATGGCAAACGACAGCTTTCCCTTATCAATAAGCGTGCCGAAGAGGGCGACTGGGGTGAATGGGCGGATAAACTCCCCTCCCAGTTTCTTTCTAAGCAGAGTTTGAGTCTGGTCAATAAACAGCTGAACTTGGCGGCATCTGATAAAATGGCTGAATTTGATGAAATCTGTTCACTGACAAATCCGACGGTCAAAAAATCATTACTGAAATCCTTTGCGGATGATTGTGACTCTGCTGCTGTGCACCTTCAGGCAGCTGCTCTTCCTCGTCAGAAATATCAGGTGATTCTACCTATCACTTCGATGAAAGACAATGAAGTGTATGCTCCGAATTATAAGAATGGTGAAACAGTAGCTCTGGTTCGTTATCCGCATGGCGGAACTTTTGAGATTCCTATCTTGACAGTGAATAACAAGCAGGCAGAGGCTCGCAGAATCCTTGGTAACACCCCTAAAGATGCCATCGGTATTAACAGTAAGGTTGCAGAACGGCTTTCAGGTGCTGACTTTGATGGTGATACTGTCATGGTCATCCCCTGTAACTCTGGTAAAAGCAAGGTCAAGATTACTTCCACTCCTCCTCTGAAGGGGCTTGAAGGATTTGACCCAAAATTGGAGTATGGTGGAAAACCTGCTGGCACTTTCAAGCCTATGAAGAACACACAGAAAGAGATGGGTGTCATTTCTAATCTGATTACCGACATGACTTTGAAGGGAGCTACGCAGGATGAGCTTGCAAGAGCAGTTCGTCATAGCATGGTAGTTATTGATGCCGAAAAACACAAGCTGGACTACAAGCAAAGTGAGATCGACAATGGCATCAGCTCTTTGAAAAAGAAGTATCAGGGTACAGTTGATGAGGATGGAAGATACCATGAGGGTGCTTCGACTCTGATTTCCCGTGCTAAGTCTGAGACTTCCATTATCAAGAGGCAAGGTAGTCCGAAAATCGATGAAAAGACAGGCGAATACATATGGAAAGATGTGGATGACCCTGTTTATGTCGATAAGCGAACTGGCAAGGTCAAAGAGCGTACTCAGCCCAGCACTAAGATGGCTGAGGCAAAGGACGCCTATACCCTGGTTTCCGAAGCTGATACCCCCGTGGAGCGTGCTTATGCTAACTATGCCAACAAAATGAAAGCCCTGGGCAACCAGGCTCGTCTTGAGATCCTCTCCACTGGGAAAGTACCCTACTCCGCCACTGCAAAAGAGGCCTATCAAGCTGAGGTCGATTCTCTGAATGCTAAGCTCAATGTAGCTCTGAAGAATGCACCCAGAGAAAGGCAGGCTCAGACTATGGCTAATGCGGTAGTGGCTGCTAAAAAGCAGGACAATCCGGATATGACAAAGGGCGAGCTCAAGAAAGCAAGCCAGCAGGCGCTTACTCAGGCTCGTGCCTCTGTTGGTGCAAAGCGAGAGACCATCAAGATTACAGATCGTGAATGGGAAGCAATTCAAGCTGGCGCTATTAGCGAGAATAAGCTTACCCAAATCATCGACAATGTGGACATTGACAGTCTTAGACAGCGTGCAACACCGAGAGCGACAACAACTCTCAGCACTGCAAAGCAGAATAAGATCGCTTCGATGAATGCTTCTGGTTACAGCACATCGGAAATTGCTGAAGCTCTTGGCATTTCTACGAGCACGGTGTCCAATTACTTGAATTGAAAGGAGTGACTGGTATGAATGGTTCTTGTGCCCTTACCACATTTGACAACCCTTACAATCCATTTGAACAGTTCTCCGATTGGTTCCTGTTTGATGTAGAAAAGGGTTACAACACTTGCGCTTATCTCGATCGAATTGCTCACACTTCTGACCAATTCTCTGAAGAAGAGAACAATCAAGAGATTGAAAGAGCGATTGACGAGATCATTCGTTACGACTTCATGAACATTTACAAGAAAGTTAAGAGAACGAAAACAACAAAAGCAGATAAGACTTGAACTATAGGTTGAGGTCTAATACTCTTTGAATAAAATTTTTGTTTTCTTTTCTGAAAATATTTGAACTTGAAGTCAGCATAAACAAATTATCACTTGATCTGCACTACTGCCGCTGGGCTTAAAGGCATGGGGAGGGGGTCTCCAAAATCGCACCCCCTACCTCATCGCGGCGGTCTTAAAAAAATCTCCGGAGGGATATTTTGGGAATGGGGTTTACCCCACGGGTGCAGTATTTGAACGAGCTTACAGGGTTGAGACATTTTCCATAAAGTGTGAACATCTCCTTTCATGTTTCTTTTCTCCTTTCGGTGATTGGTGGAAATTCGGCTCTGTAAGTTCTTTCAAATACTGCACCTATTCTCACCTAAAAGAGCATCGGTTCAGATAAAAAGTGCAGTACAAGTATGCGGATATGGCGGAACTGGCAGACGCAATAGACTCAGAATTTATTGGAGGTTATCTCCGTGCAGGTTCAACTCCTGTTATCCGCACCAAATTTTTAAGAGAGGAGGCAGTGCCAATGCCAAAAGGTAAAGCTGCAAGCTCTTCCGACTCAAACAGCCCATTGAGACCACCGACATCTCTCGAAGCGCAAGAGAACTTAATGATTTCTTTGGCGGTTCAATGTGCTGAAAAGCAGCTCAGAGACGGAACTGCTTCTTCTCAGGTCATAACACATTATTTGAAGCTCGGTTCCAGTAAGGAACGAATTGAAAAGGAGATTCTGGAGAAGCAGAAAGAACTTATCGAAGCGAAGACCAAGAATCTAAATTCCAACAGTGAAGCCAAGGAGTTGTACAACAAGGCTCTCGAAGCGTTTAGGAGATATTCCGGTGCAGGCGGTGAAGACGATGAGTATTAAAACCTATTCGGAGTTAATTACATTGCCGACATTTGAAGAACGATTTCTCTACTTAAAGCTTGATGGTTCCGTTGGAAAAGAAACTTTCGGTTTTAAGCGATGGTTGAACCAAGAGTTTTATCATTCGGATCAATGGCTGCAATTCCGAGATGAAATTATCATTCGGGATGAAGGTTGTGATCTTGGTATGCCGGGTTATGAAATCTTTGGTTCCGTATTGATCCATCATCTGAATCCGATTACTTATGAAGATATCTTAAATCAGAGCCCCTGCGTTTTCGATCCGGAGAATGCAGTTTGCACCAAGTTGAATACACACAATGCGATTCACTATGGTGATGAAAGCTTACTGGTTCTTCCACCTGTTCAACGCACACAAAATGATACCTGTCCCTGGCGAAAATAATGAAAGGAGAAAATTTCAATGACTAAGGAAATCTATGAAAACTCTGTTCTTGATGAATCGACCGATAACATCGAGGAGCAGGAAGCAGGGTTTTGCGAAGATGCAGCTCGGAATGTGATCGGTGTCGTCACTGATTGCCTGAAGCTGAACATTCGTGAAAAGCCATCTAAGGATTCCAGAGTAGTAACCGTTGTGACCTGTCTTGACGAATTGGAAATTGACATGGGCGATTCCAATGATGACTGGTACGCTGTCTGCACTGCTGCCGGCATCGAAGGATTCTGTATGAAGAAATTTGTAGCCGTCAGGCAGTAAGGAGAACGCGATATGGATAGTATACTGACATCGATTAAAAAGCTGCTCGGAATTGCTGAAGAGTATGAGCACTTTGACCCGGACATCGTAATGTACATCAATTCGGCATTCTCGGTCTTGACGCAGCTCGGTGTCGGTCCTGAAGAAGGATTCCGTATCGAAGATGCAAGTAAGACCTGGTCTGAATTCTTGTATGATGATCTTCGTCTTGAATTTGTAAAAACTTTTATCTACCTGAAGGTAAGATTGGCGTTCGACCCGCCGTTGAGTTCGGCTGTTATGGAAGCAATCAACCGACAAATCAGCGAGCTTGAGTGGCGTATCAATGTGACAGTCGACCCTGATTAAAAATGAGAGGAGGATTTCAAAATGGATAATACAGCACTTTCCCATCATGGCATCATCGGCATGAAATGGGGCGTCCGGCGCTATCAGAACAAAGATGGCACTCGTACCGCGGCCGGAAAGAAAAGAGAAAGTTCTTCTAACTCTGATGCTTCTGCTCATGAAGACTATAGTAAAGCTCATAGCAGTAAGAGCGTTAAGTCTATGAGTGATGCAGAACTCCGTAACCGATTGAACCGTCTTCAGATGGAGAAACAGTACAGTCAGTTGTCCTCGACTGATGTGAATCGCGGAAAGGAATATGTATCGAAAACCCTGAAAGTTGCCGGAACAATTGCAACCGCTACTTCGACCGCCTTAACCATTTACAATAACTACGGCAAGATCAAAGAAATTGTAAACGGTATGGCTAAGAAAGCTGGCTAAGGAGGTACTTATGGCATTATCAAACACTGCCGTTCCCAAGTATTATGGCATGTTTCGTGATGCCGTGATTCGAGGGGAAATCCCAGTCTGCAAAGAGATCTCTATGGAAATGAACCGTATTGATGATCTCATCGCTAATCCGGGTGTGTACTATGATGACCAAGCTGTTGAGGGATGGATCGCTTATTGTGAGTCCGAACTTACTCTAACAGATGGCTCTGACCTCAGCTTATTGGATAGCTTCAAACTTTGGGGTGAACAGATCTTTGGTTGGTACTATTTTGTTGAGCGAAGCGTGTATCAACCGAATCCAGATGGTCACGGTGGGCACTATGTTCGCAAGAATGTGAAAAAAAGGCTGATTAACAAACAGTATTTGATCGTTGCACGAGGCGCCGCTAAATCAATGTACGGCTCAACCTTGCAGGGTTACTTTCTGAATGTTGATACCTCTACTACTCATCAGATCACCACCGCCCCCACAATGAAGCAAGCGGAGGAGGTCATGTCCCCTCTTCGCACCGCTATCACTCGTTCGAGAGGACCGCTGTTTCAGTTCTTGACAGAAGGCTCTTTGCAAAACACAACTGGTTCCAAAGCGAATCGAACAAAGTTAGCCTCCACAAAAAAGGGCGTTGAAAACTTCCTTACTGGTTCTCTTCTTGAGGTCAGACCAATGAGCATCAATAAACTCCAGGGTCTACAAATCAAGGTCGCAACCGTTGATGAGTGGCTTTCCGGTGACATTCGAGAGGATGTTATCGGTGCTATTGAGCAGGGTGCATCCAAGGTGAATGACTATATCATTGTTGCAATCAGCTCGGAAGGTACGGTTCGTAACGGAAGCGGCGACACTATCAAAATGGAGTTGATGGACATCCTTAAGGGTGACTACATCAATCCCCATGTTTCCATTTGGTGGTATAAGCTTGATTCCATTGACGAAGTCGGAGACCCGGAAATGTGGCTCAAGGCTAATCCGAATCTCGGAAAAACTGTAAGCTATGAAACTTATCAGCTTGATGTTGAACGAGCTGAAAAAGCTCCAGCTGCCCGAAACGATATCCTTGCAAAGAGATTTGGGCTGCCTATGGAGGGCTATACCTATTACTTCACTTATGAAGAAACTCTTCCGCATCGAAAGAGGGACTACTGGCAGATGCCTTGTTCTCTCGGTGCAGACTTATCGCAGGGCGATGACTTCTGTGCATTTACATTCTTGTTTCCTCTGCCAAACGGTTCTTTTGGCATCAAGACACGAAACTATATTACCTCTACAACTTTAATGAAGCTGCCTGCTGCTATGCGGATCAAATACGATCAATTCATGGCGGAGGGCAGTTTAATTGTTTTAGAGGGTGCCGTACTTAACATGATGGATGTCTATGAAGATTTGGATAACCATATTCAGGAATGCGGATATGATGTTCGATGTCTTGGGTTTGACCCTTATAACGCAAAAGAATTTGTAGCGAGATGGGAATCTGAAAACGGTCCGTTTGGAATTGAGAAAGTTATCCAAGGCGCTAAAACTGAGTCGGTTCCACTTGGAGAACTGAAAAAGCTTTCTGAAGAAAGAATGCTTATCTTCGATGAGGACCTTATGACCTTCGCTATGGGTAACTGCATTACCCTTGAAGATACAAATGGAAACCGTAAACTTTTGAAGAAGCGATACGAGCAGAAAATCGATGCTGTTGCGGCAATGATGGACGCTTATATTGCTTATAAACTCAATCGAGATGCATTTGAATAAGGAGGTGGTCAAGTTGGATGAGATGTATCATCATGGTATTCTCGGTCAGAAATGGGGCGTTCGTCGTTTCCAGAACAAAGACGGAACTTTGACCGCCGTAGGTCAAAAGCGTTTGGAAAAGAAAGACACAAATTGGGCCCATAAAAACCACGACAAAATTGTATCTAAAGCCCGCAAAGATGTTTCCAAAGAACTCGATCAGTATGCCAATCAACTATTGAAAAATCCTTCCTCTGTGACATCGAAAGGTAAAATCAGTTCTTCGGCTATCAATTCCTATAATCGGAAGATGGCTGAACTGATGAATGAGTCCGTCAAGAATGTTACCGCACCTTCAGGGCGTGTCGTTCAATTCGTTGCAAAACGAGGTGAAGTCGGCGTGCATATGGCTCTGGCTGACAGAGGCTATGATATGCAGCAGCTGAAGAATGGTATCTGGGCTTCCGGTCGAGTTGCCTATAAGAAGAAAAATGTTGATATGGTTTAAGGAGGTGATGATTCAAAATGGAGATGTCTTTTGGTTCCAGACTGAAACATGCTTGGAATGCGTTTACTGGTAATGTTCAAACGAATTACCGGGATTTAGGTATGAGCTACTCATACCGAGCTGACAGACCAAGAATGTCCAGAGGCAATGAAAGATCAATCGTCACATCGGTTTATAACCGAATTGCGCTTGATGTTGCGGCCCTGAATGTTCAGCATGTTCGGTTGGATGAAAATGGGCGTTTTCTTTCGGTCATCGATGACGGATTGAATAATTGCCTCACTTTGGAAGCGAATGTCGATCAGACGGCACGGTCGTTCGTTCAGGATGTAGTTATCTCTATGTTTGATGAAGGAAGCGTAGCTATTGTTCCGGTCGACACCACGACTGACCCAAATGTGTCCGGTTCGTATGATATACAGTCTCTGCGTGTCGGACAGATTTTAGACTGGTATCCGCAGTATATTCGTGCTCGTGTGTACAATGAACAAACGGGCAGAAAAGAAGATATTGTGGTGCCGAAAAGTGCAGTGGCTATCATTGAGAATCCGCTGTACGCAGTTATCAATGAGCCGAACTCAACTATGCAGCGGCTCATTCGTAAACTTAACCTACTTGATGTCATTGATGAGCAAAGCGGATCTGGAAAACTCGATTTAATTATTCAGCTTCCTTATGTAATCAAGACAGAAGCAAGGCGTCAACAGGCCGAAAATCGGCGTAAAGATATAGAAAACCAGTTGTCAGGTTCGAAGTATGGTATCGCTTATACTGATGGTACTGAGCATATCACACAGTTGAATCGTTCCGTGAACAACAACCTGATGTCCCAGATTGAATACTTGACGAGTATGCTATACAGCCAGTTGGGGATCACTCAGAGCATTTTGGATGGAACAGCGGACGAGAAGACAATGCTGAACTACAACAACCGGACAATCGAGCCGATCATTTCCGCTATTGTTGATGAGATGAAACGAAAGTTTCTGACCAAAACTGCCCGATCACAACACCAGTCAATTTCATTCTTCAGAGACCCGTTCAAACTGGTTCCTGTCAATGACATTGCTGAAATCGCTGACAAGTTTACAAGAAATGAAATCATGACTTCGAATGAAATTCGTCAGGTAGTCGGCATGAAACCCTCTGAGGACCCGAGAGCAGATGAACTCAGAAATAAGAACCTGAGTGCGCCGTCCGGTTCCAATCAGCAGTCGGAAGAAATGCCTATCGCCGAAGTTGATTCAGTTGGAGACTCAGCAAGTGATTTGGACGACAAAATCTCTAAGCAAAAATTGAAAAAGTAAGGAGGAATTTCAAAATGAGTAGACCTTTTTCGGTTGAGGCTTGTGATTTCAGCGGCTGGGCAACCCGAAACGACCTTAAGTGTTCCGATGGACGAGTAATTCGTCGGGACGCCTTTAAGAATAACGACGGCATTAAAGTCCCGCTGGTCTGGAATCATCAGCACAACAGTCCTCGTGATGTTCTCGGTCATGCATGGCTTGAGAACCGTGAGGAAGGTGTTTACACCTACGGCTTTCTCAATGACACCACTGATGGTGAAATTGCGAAGGTCCTTATTAAGCACGGTGACATCTGTGCTCTGTCCATTTACGCCAATCAGCTTCAGCAGGCTGGTCCTGATGTGCTGCATGGCTGTATTTGCGAGGTGAGCCTGGTGCATAAGGGTGCTAATCCTGGTGCGTTTATCGACTCTATGCTGAAGCACGGCGAAATGTCCGATGATGAGGCTATCATCTATACCGGAATGCCTCTCTGTCTTTCTCATTCTGCGGAATCTAAGGATGATCCGGAAGACGAGGAAAAGAAGAAGGATTCCAAAGAGGACAAGTCTGCTGAAAACAAGGAAGAGAAGAAGGACAACGAGGAGACGATTGCTGATGTGATCGATTCCATGTCTGAGAAGCAGCAGAATGTCATGTATGCACTTATCGCACAGGCTCTCGAAGGCGAACCCGAAAAGGAATCCAAGGACGATTCCGACAACAAATCTGAATCCAATAAGGAGGATAACACAATGAAACACAATGTCTTTGACAACGATCAGCAGAAGAAGACCGAGGTTCTGTCTCATGCTGACCAGGCAAGCATCATTTCTATGGCCAAGTCCAACAGCATCGGCAGTCTCCGTACTGCTATGGACATTTATGCAGAGCAGAATCCTGACAGTGTTCTGGCTCATGGTATCGACGGTATTGAAACCCTGTTCCCTGAGTACAAGGATGTCCGTCCCGGTGCTCCTGAACTGCTTACCACTGACCAGGGTTGGGTGAATGAGGTTCTGAAGAAGGTTCACAAGAGCCCTATTTCCCGTATCCGTACTCGTCAGGCTGACCTGCGTAACATTGAGGCTCTTCGTGCCAAGGGTTACAAGAAGGGCACTCAGAAGGGTTATGTCGGCAACATCCAGCTGCTCCACAGAACGACTGATCCTCAGACCGTGTATGTAAAGAGTAAGCTTGACCGTGATGACATCATCGATATTCAGGACTTCGATGTGGTGCAGTATCTGTACGGCATCGACCGTATGAATCTGAACGAGGAACTGGCTACGGCTATCATGATCGGTGACGGTCGCGAGGTCGGTGCTGATGGTAAGATCGCCGAGGATAAGATCCGCCCGATTTGGTTGGATGACGAGCTGTATACCATCCATGCTGACGTTGACATTGCCGGCATGAAGGCTACTCTCCAGGGCACCAATACTTCCGCTAATTTCGGCGAGAATTACATTTATGCAGAAGCCGTGATTCAGTCTCTGCTGTATGCTCGTGAGAAGTATAAGGGTTCCGGCACTCCCGACTTCTACTGCACGCCCCATTTGGTCAATGTCATGCTGCTTGCCCGTGACCTGAATGGCCGTCGCATCTATGACAAGGTTAGCGATCTGGCTGCGGCTTTGAATGTTGGACAGATCATCACCGCCGAACAGTTCGAGGGTAAGACTCGTACTACCACGGACAGCAAGACCAAGAAGCTTCTGGGACTGATGGTCAATCTGGCTGATTATTCTCTGGGCGCTACCAAGGGCGGCGAAATCACTCACTTCACCGATTTCGATATCGACTTCAACCAGGAGAAGAGCCTGCTGGAGACTCGTTGCTCCGGCGCCAACACTCGTGTCATGTCTGCTATCGCTCTGGAAGAGGATGTCACTGCCAATATTGGCGGCTAAATTCAGCGAGGAGTGAAAATTCAAAATGGCTAAATTTTATGGAGTAATCGGCTACGCTGTAACAGAAGAGACTAAGCCGGGCGTTTGGGCAGAGAAGATCATCGAGCGTATGTACTATGGTGATTTAACCCGTAACACCCGTAGGCTTCAGTCTGCGGAACAACTCAACGACAACATCAATGTTGCGAATGAGATCAGTATCGTAGCCGATCCATTTGCCAATGAGAATTTTCATTCGATGAGGTATGTTGAGTTTATGGGTGCTAAATGGAAAGTCACAAGTGTCGAAGTTCAGTACCCAAGACTTATACTGACTATGGGAGGTGTATACAATGGCGAGCAGGCTTAATCTGCAAACTTTCCTGGAAGAAATCCTTGAAAGCAGAAATGTGTATTTTCAACCTCCTGAGTCGGTAAAAATGAAATACCCCGCTATCGTTTATGCACTTGATGACATCGAAAATGTGCACGCCGATAACGGGGTTTATTCATCTCACAGACATTATTCGGTCACAGTCATTGACTCTGATCCGGATAGTGAGCTTGTCGGTAAGGTGGTTGCTATACCTACCTGCCGATTCGAACGATATTATACAAGCGAGAATCTGAATCACTGGAATTTCTCGCTCTATTTCTGATAAGGAGGAATATCTTTATGTCCAAAATCATTTGGGATAAAACTGGTGAACGCCTGTATGAAACTGGCTGTGACCATGGCGTTCTCTATCCGATGCAGCCCGGCGGCGTTTACAACAAGGGCGTTGCATGGAATGGTCTGACTGCCGTTACCGAGAGTCCTTCCGGTGCTGAGGCTTCCCCGATTTACGCCGATAACATCAAGTATGTGAACCTGGTTTCCAACGAGGAGTTCGGCGCTACCGTCGAGGCATATATGTACCCCGATGAGTTTGCTGAGTGCGATGGTTCTGTTGAGATCATGCCTGGTATGTATGCCGGTCAGCAGTCTCGTAAGACTTTCGGTTTGGCATATCGCACCATTCTGGGCAATGATACCGATCTGAACGATTACGGCTACAAGCTGCATCTGGTCTACGGCTGTCTGGCTGCTCCTTCCGAGAAGGGTTACAGTACGGTCAACGACAGCCCTGAGGCGGCTACTCTGTCCTGGGAGATCAGCACTACTCCTGTCTCCATCAACAAGCTGGTCAACGGTAAGAAGCTGAAGCCGACTGCTACGCTGACCTTTGACTCCACTAAGTTCAGTGCCGAGTTCATGACCCAGCTGGAAGAAATCCTGTATGGTAAGGACCCGACTACCACTGGCGGTAACGATGGTGTCGAGCCTCGCCTGCCTCTGCCCGATGAGATTATTGAACTGTTCGATAAGACTCAGGATCCGGAGGGCTAATCTCTAAAATCATGGAGCCGTATTCAGGTAAGCTGGCGGCTCCAACTTTTTTAATTTGAAAGGAGAAAATTTCAATGACTAAGGAAACTATCACTTATACCGATCTGAACGGTGTTCAGAGAACCGAAGATTTTTACTTCGACCTGTCTAAGCCTGAAATCGTAAAGATGCAGGCGAGCGCTAAAGGTGGCTACGATGTTCAGCTTAAGAGTATCGCTGCCAGTCCGAATGGTGCGCTTATTATGGAGTTCTTCGAGAACTTTATTAAGACCGCCTATGGCGAGAAGAGCGATGATGGCAGACGCTTCATGAAGTCTGAGGAAATTTCCAGAGGCTTTATGGAAACTCCCGCTTATGAGGTCCTGTTTGAGAAGCTTGTCACCGATGCCGGCGCTGCATCCGAATTTGTCAACCGTGTGATGCGTGCCAACGGCAATAAGCAGGCTGCGCCCATCGCATCTAATTAAAGAAAGCTCGGAGGGCTAAGGAATGCTGAAAATTACTGTGCCGGCTGCCGAGTTTTGGGATGAAATTCATGAAGAATTTGTCTACAAGAAAGAGCAGGCTTTGCAGTTGGAGCATTCCTTAGTCTCTCTTTCAAAATGGGAAAGCAAATGGAACAAGGCATTTCTCGGAAAACAAGAAAAAACCGATGAGGAAATTCTTGATTATGTACGATGTATGACCTTAACCCAGAATGTCGATCCCGAAGTATATACTCGGCTGTCTGCTGAAAACTACGCCGCCATCAATGCGTATATCGAAGCACCTATGACTGCTACTTGCCTTATCGAGGACAAGCAGACAAGAGGTAATAAAGAAACGGTTACATCTGAGCTTATTTACTACTGGATGATTTCCTATAACATCCCTGTGGAGTTTCAAAAATGGCATTTGAACAGACTGCTGACCCTCATACGGGTATGTAATGTCAAGAACTCTCCGCCTAAGCGAAGAAGTAAGCGTGAAATGTGGAATCGGAACGCAGCTATCAACGCTGCCAATCGAAAACGCTTTGGCTCCAAGGGGTGATTGAATGAATAGACGATGCCGAAAATGCCTGTTAAGGCGAGTTTGCCATAAAAAGCAGCCTTACAATAACTGGCTTAAAACTTTTACCAAAAAAGCAGTAGCAATCATTCTGGTGGTTTCTCTGGTTGATTTGCAACTGTCTTATGTGCTTGCATTTATGGGGCAAGTACAAATTGCGGAATCGCTTTCCAGCACAATAGCGTCGACCGTTGTCGGGGTTATGCTTGGCTACTTCTTCAAAGCCCTTTTCGAAACATTCTTCGAAAGGCGTGAAGAACGACTCAAGCAGGAAAGTGAACCGGAAGAAAATACGAATTATGAGGAGGTTTAGTTATGCCTATCAGTTTTTTGACTACAGCACTGTTGATCGTATCCGTTATCACGAATCTGACAGTGGAGGGCATTAAGAAGTTGCTTGACGGAACGAAGGTCAAGTATTCTTCTAATGTTCTTGCGGCAGTTTTGTCCATCCTGATCGCCTGTGCTGTTAGCGTGATTTACCTTATCATGACCGACACGGTCTTTACTATGAAGATTGGGGTTGAAATCGTCGTTCTGATGTATTTGGGCTTCCTGATCTCTACGGTTGGTTATGACAAGGTTATTCAGATGCTGAAACAGATCCAGAGCGTGAAGGAGGAAACGAAAAATGAGTAACAGCCCCCTGGTATCTTATACCAAGTTAAGCCCTAATCATTCCGGGCAGAGAACCCATGTCGTTGACCGTATCACGCCTCATTGTGTGGTCGGTCAGTGCTCTGTAGAGACTTTGGGTAATATTTTTGCTCCGACTTCCCGACAGGCTTCCTGTCAGTATGGTATCGGCGTGGATGGTCGAGTGGGCATGTATGTGGAAGAAAAGAACCGTTCCTGGTGTTCTTCCTCTAATGCAAATGACCAGCGCGCGATCACAATCGAGTGTGCCAGCGATGCCACACATCCTTATGCATTCAACGACACTGTATATGCAAAACTGATCGAGCTTTGCACAGACATTTGCAAGCGTTACGGAAAAACCAAGCTGCTCTGGTTAGGCGATAAAACAAAGACTCTGAACTATGAGCCCGCTTCTAATGAAATGGTTCTGACAGTACATCGTTGGTTCGCCAACAAGAGTTGCCCTGGTGATTGGATGTATGCTCGAATGGGAGATCTTGCGTCCAAAGTTACGGCTAAGCTTGGAGGATCTGCTGGCGGAACTGAGACACCTGCCGATAATCAGGTGCTTTATCGGGTGCAGACAGGAGCCTTCAGCAACAAGGCGAATGCAGATACAATGCTTCAGAAGGTGAAAGCCGCCGGTTTCGATACCTACATGGTTAAGGTCGATAACCTTTACAAGATTCAGGTCGGCGCATTCAGTAAGAAAGCAAATGCTGACGCTATGGCTGCAAAGCTGAAAGCTGCTGGTTTTGACACCTATATAACAACCAAAAGCGGGACGGCAGTATCTGCATCTTCTGCGAAGAAAAGCACTGACCAGATCGCCCGTGAAGTAATTCAGGGTCTGTGGGGTAACGGTATGGACAGGACTAATCGTCTGAAGGCAGCTGGTTACGATCCTTCCGTAATACAGAATCGGGTTAATCAGCTTCTTAAATAAGGAGGTCCGTGAATGATAAGGTTCAGTCACAAGGGAGACTTCTCTAAGGTTACACGCTTTTTGGAGAGGGCAAAAGAAGTGGTCCGTCTCGGATACCTCGACAAGTATGGCCGAGAAGGGGTCGCTGCTCTTGCGTCTGCAACGCCTGTCGATTCCGGTTTGACCGCCAGTTCGTGGTATTACGAAATCGTAAACCGAAATGGATCTGCAAAGATCACCTTTTACAACTCAAATATTCAAAATGGGGTTCCAATTGCGATCATTCTGCAATATGGTCATGGAACCCGTAACGGAGGCTGGGTACAGGGTCGAGACTACATCAATCCTGCTATCCAGCCTATTTTTGACAAAATCGCAAACGAAGCATGGAAGGAGGTTACGAAGCTATGAGTAAAACTATCGACGAAAGAGTCGTAGAAATGCGGTTTGATAATAAGCAGTTTGAGAGCAATGTTCAAACCAGTTTGTCTACCATTGAAAAATTAAAGAAAAGTTTGGATATGGATGGCGCTACAAAAGGTCTTGAGAGCATTGACAGCGCTGCTAAGAAAGTCGATATGTCGGGGCTTGGATCTGCGGTTGAAACGGTAAAGACTCGATTCTCGGCATTGGAGGTCATGGCTGTAACCGCCCTTGCAAATATCACCAACTCAGTCGTTAATACAGGCAAGCAAATGCTCCATTCCTTGACGATCGAGCCCATCAGTCAGGGTTTTGAAGAATACGAGCTGAAGATGGGGTCAATTCAGACCATCATGATGAGTACGGGTGCTTCTCTTGAAGAGGTAAATAAATATCTCCAAGAACTCAACACCTACTCGGATAAGACCATCTACTCGTTCCAGGACATGACTTCCAACATCGGTAAATTCACCAATGCGGGCGTAGGACTTGAGGATGCAGTTATGGCTATCCAGGGTGTCTCGAATGTTGCCGCCGTTTCCGGTGCCAATGCAAATGAGGCGTCCCGTGCCATGTATAACTTTGCTCAGGCTTTGTCTGCCGGTTATGTTAAGCTGATCGACTGGAAATCTATTGAGAACGCTAACATGGCAACTGTTGAATTTAAGACACAGCTTCTTGAATCGGCTGTTGCCTGCGGTACATTAACCAAGACTGCTGACGGAATGTACAAAACAGTCAAGGGTAATGTCATCGATGCTACACATGGCTTCAATGATTCTTTGCAGGATCAGTGGATGACTACAGAAGCTCTTGTTAGCACTCTTCGTGATTACGCCGATGAGACAACAGAAATCGGCGCAAAAGCATTTGCCGCAGCGCAGGATGTTAAGACATTCTCCCAGTTGATGGACACTCTGAAAGAAGCCGTAGGCTCCGGATGGGCAAACACATGGGAAATCCTGTTTGGTGATTTTGAGGAAGCCAAAGAACTTTGGACTGGACTCAGTCAGGTTATCGGTGGATTTATCGATGCCCAAGCGGATGCTCGCAATGAGATGTTGCAAGGGTGGAAAGATCTTGGCGGAAGAACCAAACTGATTGAGGCACTTAAAAATGCTTTTGAAGGCGTTCAGAGTGTTATCAAACCGATCTATGAGGCATTCCGTGAGATATTTCCTCCCACCACAGCCCAGCAGCTTTATGATATTACTGAGAATTTGCGAAAATTCACAGCAAATTTGAAGCTCAGTGATACAGCTTCAGCTAATCTAAAATCCACTTTCAAAGGCTTGTTTGCGATCTTGGACATCATTAAACAAGCCTTTTCTGCTATATTTACGGCAATTAAACCGTTGTTTGGCGGGTTTGGAACACTCGGAGATGGAATTCTTGGTTTCACTGGCGGGATTGGCGATGCTATTGTTGCGTTTGATGAGTTTATCAAAACCAGCGGAGCATTCCAGAAAGTCGGTGAGGGTATTGCTACGGTCATACAGACAATTATGACAGCTTTATCCACACTGAAGAACAAGATCAAAGAGAAATTCGAATCCGCCAATTTCGAATTGTTTCATTCTCTGCTTGAGCGAATTCATGAGAGGATGACTCAAGTCGGAGAAGCAGCCGGTGAGATGAAATCTGGGGTTATCGTCGCCTTTGAGGTCATTGGTGAAGCTCTTGCTAATTGCCAATTTGTTCAGCTTCTCTCTGCTGTGTGGAACGCCGTTAAGACAATCGGAAGTGGCATCGTTAAAATCCTTGGCGAACTCGGCAGTTCTTTAGCAAAGAATCTCGGTGAAGCTAATTTCAGCGGAATTATTGATCTGCTGAATGGTATCTCGTTCGGTGCTATTGCTGTCGGTATCACAAAGTTTGTCGGCACCTTCCGAAAAGCTATTGAAGATATCGGCAGTTTCAAGGAATCTTTTATCGGAATTCTTGACAGTGTTCGAGGATGCTTTGAAGCTTACCAGACTCAGTTACAGGCTGGTACATTGCTGAAGATCGCGTCTGCTATTGCTATTCTTACTGCATCTTTGATTGCGCTTAGTCTTGTGGACAGCGAAAAGCTGAATGTAGCCCTTGGAGCAATCACTGTGCTATTCGCTGAACTTCTTGCTTCGATGGCTGTATTCAACAAAATCAGCGGTCAGGCAACTGGTGTGATGAAGAGTGTAACTGCTATGCTCGGAATTGCTACGGCAGTGCTGATTTTAGCGAGCGCACTTAAAAAGATTGCTGATCTGGATGCAAAGCAGCTTACTACTGGTCTGATTGGCGTTGCAGGTTTGACGGCTATGATGGTTGCCGCAGCCAAAGCTATGAGTTCCAACAGTAAAACCATCATCAAGGGTGCTACTCAAATGGTGATCTTTGCAGCCGCAATCAAGATTCTTGCTTCTGTTTGCGAGCAACTTGCTAAATTGGACTGGAACCAGCTTGCGAAAGGTCTTGTCGGCGTTGGTGTATTGCTTGCCGAGGTTTCTCTGTTCCTGAGAACCGCAAAATTCAGTGGTAAATCCATTACTACGGCTACAGGCATCGTGATTCTTTCGGCAGCAATCAAGGTGTTGGCCTCTGCCTGCAAAGATTTCGGCGAAATGAAATGGGAAGACATCGGTAAGGGGCTTGCTTCTATTGCTGTTCTTCTTGCCGAGATCACTGCATTCACAAAACTTACCGGAAATGCTCAAAATGTCATTTCTACCGGTGTGGCGTTAATCGCCATTGCCGCCGCTATGAAAATCCTTGCCTCTGCGGTTAAGGATTTCTCAACCATGCAGTGGGGCGAGATCGCTCGTGGTCTGACTGCTATGGCGGGAGCACTTGCCGCTATCACCGTGGCGGTTAAATTCATGCCGAATAATATGGCTGGTATTGGTGCCGGTTTGGTAATTGTTTCTGCGGCGCTTGTCGTTCTTTCAACCGCCCTTGAGAAAATGGGGAATCTGAGTTGGGAGCAGGTAGCAAAGGGTCTTATCACTCTCGGCGGAGCAATGACTATTCTTGCCATCGGGTTAAATACCATGACAGGTACTCTTGCCGGTTCTGCGGCTCTGCTTGTTGCTGCGAGTGCACTTTTGGTGCTCACCCCTGTATTGGCTATTCTCGGCGCTATGAGCTGGAGTTCCATTGTCAAGGGTCTTGTTACCTTAGCCGGAGCATTTGCTGTTCTCGGCGTTGCAGGTGCTGTGCTCACTCCATTGGTTCCTTCTATTCTTGCTTTGAGCGGCTCCTTGGCACTAATCGGAGTAGCAGTCGTTGGCATTGGTGCCGGACTCGCTTTGGCTGGTGCTGGTTTGTCTGCTTTGGCAGTAGGTTTGACGGCTCTTGCGGCTGCTGGAACTGCCGGTGCCACAGCCATTGTTGCTTCCTTGACTGTTATTATTACAGGTGTTGCAGCACTCATTCCTGCTATCGTGGCTAAGATTGGTGAGGCAATTGTCGAATTCTGCAAAGTTATCGCTGATAGTGCAGGAGCCATTGGTGAAGCAGTCAAGGCAGTTGTCCTTATGCTGGTGGATGTACTTGTTGAGTGCGTTCCCGCTATTGCTGACGGAGCACTGAAGCTTATCGCAGGTGTTCTTGAAGCGTTGGTAGAATACACCCCGTCTATCGTCGATTCTATTTTCCAATTCCTTATTGCTGTACTTGAGGGCGTCGCCAAAAATCTCCCCGGTCTGATTCAGGCTGCGGTAGATGTACTGATGGCGTTCTTCTCAGGCATTGTGGATGCGCTTAAAGGTATTGATACCGAGACACTTCTTCAGGGAATTGTCGGCATCGGTCTGCTTGCAGCGATTATGGCGGCTTTGAGTGCAGTGGCTGCTCTGGTTCCCGGTGCAATGCTGGGTGTTCTCGGTATGGGTGCCGTCATCGCTGAACTTGCTCTTGTGCTCGCTGCTGTTGGTGCCCTGGCACAAATTCCGGGCTTGAACTGGCTTATCAATGAAGGCGGAAATCTACTTCAGGGAATTGGCACGGCAATCGGCAAGTTTGTTGGCGGTATTGTCGGCGGCTTTATGAGCGGCGTATCCAGTCAATTCCCTCAAATTGGCTCCGATCTTTCCGGATTTATGACCAATGTTCAGCCGTTCCTTGACGGCGCTGCTTCTATAGACCCGGCTATGTTGGATGGCGTTAAGGCTCTTGCAGAAACGATTCTTATCCTGACTGCCGCAAATATTTTGGATGGATTGACCTCGTGGTTTACCGGCGGAAGCTCACTTTCCGGCTTTGCTGAAGAGATGGTTCCGTTTGGAAAAGCTATGAAGCAATTCTCTGATGAAATCAGCGGTATTGATGGAGAAGCAGTTTCCAATGCTGCAATCGCAGGTAAGACTCTTGCGGAGATGGCTGATACACTTCCTAATACTGGCGGTGTCGTTGGTTTCTTTGCCGGAGAGAACGATATGAATGCCTTCGGTGAACAGCTTATTCCATTTGGCCGTGCCATGCGTAACTTTGCAAACGAAGTCGCCGGAATTGACGCCAGTGTTATTACTGAAGCAGCTACCGCTGGTAAGGCACTTGCAGAAATGGCAAGCACCGTTCCGAACAGCGGCGGCGTAGTTGGCTTCTTTGCTGGTGAAAACGATATGGATGACTTTGGCGAACAGCTTGTTCCTTTCGGCAGAGCAATGAAGGATTTCTCTGACGCTGTTTCCGGACTGAAAGCCGATGTCATTCAAAATAGCGTTACCGCAGGTCAGGCTTTGCTTGAACTTGCAAACACAGTACCGAATACGGGCGGTGTTGTATCCTGGTTTACGGGTGATAATGACCTTGAAACCTTCGGAGAGCAGCTTGTCCCGTTTGGTACAGCAATGAAAAACTATTCTTTGGCCGTTACAGGATTGGATGCATCTGTCGTCACAAACTCTGCAAATGCGGCTAAAGCTCTGGTTGAGCTTTCAAACAATTTGCCGAATAGCGGCGGTATCGTATCCTGGTTTACAGGCGATAACGATATTGCAAGCTTCGGCGAGCAGTTGGTATCTTTCGGTCAGTCATTTGCTGCGTACTACAACAGCGTCAGCGGAGTAGATGTGGCTAAGTTAAGTGGTGTGGTTGTTGAGTTCAGAAATCTTGTGGATTTGGCAAACGGCATTAAGAGCGTTGATACAAGTGGAATGTCCACTTTTGCTCAGAATCTTACGAATTTGGGTAATGCAGGTATTGACGGCTTTATCAATGCCTTTACAAATGCTAATTCCCGTGTAAGCACAGCCGCAAACACAATGGTCACTACATTTATCAATGCCGCCAAAGCACAGCAAGGAAATTTGGCAAGCACTTTCACCACCATGATTAACGGTATTGTCACTACTTTTACAAGCAAGTACAGTCAGTTCACAGTTATGGGGCAGACGATGATGACCAACTTTATCTCTGGCATTCGTACCGGAGACGCATCGGCTCGGTCGGCATTTGTCACCATCGTGTCGGGTTGTCTGACCGCAATCCGAAATAAGTTCTACGAGTTTAACACCGTTGGACAGACTACGATGACAAACCTCATTGCTGGCATCCGAACAAAGAACCAGCTTGCGAAAGACGCCTTTGTTCAGATCATTAACAGTTGTCTGACAGCAATCCGAAATAAGTATACTGACTTCTACAATGCCGGTAAATATCTTGTCGAGGGTTTTGCTAAGGGTATTGACGAGTATACCTGGTACGCAGAAGCACGAGCCAGAGCAATGGCAAGAGCTGCTGCACAGGCTGCGGAAGCTGAGCTCGACATCAACTCACCATCTAAAGTTGGCTATCGAATTGGCGGATTCTTTGGTATGGGCTTTGTCAATTCTTTGATCGACTACACCGATAAGTCTTACGATGCCGGTGCATCTGTTGCAAAGTCGGCTAAGGAAGGACTCCGCAACGCGGTTTCCAAGATTGGTGATTTTATCGAAAATGGAATTGACTCTCAACCGACGATTCGACCGCTGCTTGATCTGTCTGATGTAACGGAGGGTGCGGGCAGGTTGTCGGCACTTTTGAGTCGAAATCAAGCGATGAAGATCAGCGCCGGTATGGAGCGTGAGGGCGGCAGTGTCGTTCAAAATGGCGGTACTACACCGACCTCTGGAAACAACTACAATTTCACACAAAATAACTATTCGCCTAAGGCACTGTCGAGGATTGACATTTATCGTCAGACGAAGAACCAGTTCTCGGCGTTGAAAGGATTGGTGGAAACATGATTCACTCATTTGCTATCACCAATTACTTAGGTGATAGGATCAAACTTGACTTGAGGGAGCCTGAGGTTTCGGGCTTCCTCATCAAGTCTGTAACCGGCTTAGGTCCGGTCAAAGCAACTGTCAACACGACGGAAGTCGTCACTAATGACGGCTCTATGTTTAACTCCGCCAGATTGAGTCAGCGGAACATCGTTTTCCAAATCGTATTCGTTGACACAGTCTATGGAGAAACAATCGAGGATGTACGACAGAAATCCTACAAATACTTTCCGGCAAAGAAAAATGTTGAGATCATCATCGAAACCGATAACCGATATGTACGAACAAACGGTTATGTGGAATCGAATGAACCAAATATTTTTAGCTCACAGGAAGGGACATCAATCTCGATCATTTGCCCTGACCCGTTCTTCTATTCAGCCGGTGAGGATGGAAACAATGTAACGGATTTCTACAGTATTGACCCGATGTTTGAATTTCCGTTCTCAAACGAGTCTCTGACGGAACCCTTGCTTGTATTTGGCGAAATTCAGATCAAGACGGAGGGTGTCATCACTTACTATGGTGATGCCGAAATCGGTGTAACGATCTATATTCATGCAATAGGACCGGCAAGCAACATCAATATTTACAATACGGAAACCAGAGAAGTCATGAAGATCGATACTGTGAAGCTCCAAAAGCTGACTGGAAAGGGTATCGTCGCAAGTGATGATATCGTTATTAACACCTCAAAGGGTGATAAGAGCATTACTCTGATTCGTGAAGGCGTTTCATACAACATCCTGAACTGTTTGGATAAGAATACCGACTGGTTTACCTTAGCAAAAGGCGATAACATTTTCGCCTTTACTGCTGACAGCGGTGTTACGAATCTTCAGTTCAGAATTGAAAACAAAGTAATCTATGAGGGGGTATAACTATGGAACTTTTGGTCTTAAACACCGACTTTGAGTCCATAGCCGTCATAGATACTTACGAATCCATGATATGGACTGACCGGTATAATTCGTATGGAGATTTCGAGATATTCTTCGCTATGGATACACAACTCTTGCAGTATTTGAAAGAGGATTACTATCTGTGGCTGAAGGATTCGGAGCACTGTATGATTATCGAGGACATCAAGATCAATGCCGACACAGAAGAAGGAAATCATCTTATCGTGACTGGAAGGTCACTGGAGTCTATTCTTGAACGCCGCATCATCTGGGGACAGCGAATCTTTAATGGAAATCTTCAAAATGGCATCCAGACGATGCTAAACGAATGCATCATTTCTCCGTCTATTGCCGATCGAAAGATTTCCAACTTTGTGTTCGTGCCTTCTACTGATCCTAAAATCACAAGTCTGAAAATCGACAACCAATACACAGGTGACTGCCTGTACGATGTCGTCAAAGGACTTTGTGAGGAAAACAATATAGGGTTCAAGATCGTACTGACAGATGAAAACAAGTTTGCATTCAGTCTGTATGCCGGTGTTGATCGCTCTTATGAGCAGACAGAAAATCCGTATGTTGTTTTCTCTCCAAACTTTGAGAACATCATCAACAGCAACTATTATTCATCCAGAGCGAGTTTTCGAAATGTGACTCTGGTCGCAGGAGAAGGTGAAGGGGCAGCAAGGCGAACTGCTATCGTTGGCTCAGCCTCAGGGCTTGATCGGCGTGAGCTTTTTACAGATGCTCGTGACATCTCATCCGATACTGAGGACGGGACTCTTTCCGATGCAGAATATATGGCGCAGCTTCGGACAAAAGGCTTGAAGAATCTGGCAGATCATATTGTAACCACTGCATTCGAAGGAGAAGTTGAAGTTACTCGACTTTTCAAATACGGCGAGGACTTCTTTATCGGAGACATCGTTCAAATCGCCAATGAATATGGCAATGAGGGATCAGCTTACATTTCAGAGCTGGTCATCTCAAACAGTGAGGAAGGGTTGTCGATTTATCCGACCTTCAAAACTATTTCAAAGTAAGGAGGGAGAAACTGAATGAGCGTATCAAGCGGATTTTTCAATTCACTTAACGGTGACCGCAAATACAATGCTGCACAGATGTCAGCTATCTTTGATGGACTCATCATCGATGGTGTATTTGCTTCTATCGGAACCGCTTTTGCTGTGAAGGCGGCAGGCGGTCTTACCGTGAATGTCGGTATCGGCAAAGCCTGGTTCGACCATACATGGACAGTCAATGACAGCATCCTGCCGATGACCGCCCCGGAAGCAGAGGTGCTTCTTGATCGTATTGATGCCGTGGTTCTGGAAGTAAACGGAATGGAATCAGTTCGTAATAACACTATCAAATTTGTCAAAGGTAATCCGTCCAGCGCACCGTCGAGACCGACTTTGACGAACGAGGGAAATGTCCATCAGTACCCTCTCTGTTATATTTACAGAAAATATGGCACTGCGGTCATTAACCAAGCTGATATTACCCCTATGGTTGGCACAGAATCTACTCCATTTGTAACTGGCATTCTTCAGACGATCAGTCTGGACGAGTTGCTTGGCAAATGGCAGGATGAGCTTGATCGATTTACTGATGCACGATCTAAGGAAGTCGATGATTGGATTGCTCAGGAGGAAAGCGATTTCACGGCTTGGTTCAATAAAATGAAAGCGGACCTCCAACAGGAGCAGACCGTTCTTGACCAGTGGATCGCATCTGAACAGGCCGATTTCCTTGCCTGGTATAACCAGATGAAAGATCAACTCAGCGGCGATGTCGCCGGTAATCTGCAACTTGAGATCGACAAGGAAGAGGTCAAACGGATTTTACTGGTTGGCTTCGAAGACGGAACCAAGGAGTTTTCAGATGATGGTACTGTTATCACTTCGACTGCGAGCGATGGTAGAACCTTGACGAAGACTTTTTCTGATGGATTCCTGACCATGACAAATGTGCTGAAAAGTGCAGCTGGAGCAGAAGTGGCGAGAGCCGTCAAAACTTTTGACTCCGATGGCAAGCTTATCAGCACCGTTGTAACTTATTCTTAAAGCGAAAGGAGAATAATCAAAATGGCAGAAGAAGATCTGATTTTCGGTAAAAACCGACATTTCTTTGGCGGCATTGAGCCGTCCAATATGCTGGCATTCAGCGTGGCTGTTGAGAGTGGCGTTGTGAAAGTCACAGCAACACTTCCTAACGACACGGTCGTGAACAACCAGACACTCTGCACCGTGGAAGGTGCGATTATCCGGAGGAAGACAACCGATTATCCTAAGGACGAGTTCGATGGTGATCTGGTCGCCAACATCAAAGCGTCCACTGTCTTCGCAGATAGTGGTGCATCTCCTACCGGAACTTACTACTATGCAGCATTCCCTTATACCACTCAGGGTGTGTATAACCGAAACAAGGCTAACCGTGTAGTCGTTAATGAACCGGAGCCGATGCAGGAGTTTTCCGCTAAGTCGGTGTATGTCTCAGCGTCTGATACCGTTAAGGTAGAAATTACGGCGAAGCTTCCGAGTGGCGTTGCAGGTGCAGTTATCCGTAGGAGCACGACCGGTTATCCTACCAGCGAGACTGAGGGTGAGCTATTCAAGAACATCACTGCAAACGGCACTTATACGGATACTAATGTGACGGTCGGAGTGGTGTATTACTATTCCGCATTCCCTTACACCAGTACCGGTGCCTATAATCGCAGCGAGGCAAACAGAACCAGCGTAACGCCGAAGAAGAGAGATTATCTGTTCGGTTATGATTTGGTGAAAGCGACTTCCAGCCCCACAGGACGAGTAACTTATCCTTCTGATGTGGATAATGCAGCGTTTACTCCGGCGGCTATGAATTTCAGCACTGGTAAGTTCAACTATGGTGGTTGGGCGTTTGATCCGGGCGAAAAGTTTATGCCGCGCCCCTGTATGCTAACTTACGCAGGTGTTGTAGATCACTATCTCAATCCTAACGACTATACCAAGAAGGTCAACGGCACCACATCCAAGGTTACGGATACTTCTTTCGGCGGCAACGCCATGATGGAATGGCCGAAGATCTATACAAAGCGTTGGGAATCGAATGGTGTTTACCATTTCCGCTGCTCCGATACTCCTCAGGACGATACTTGGGATTGCTGGTGTAACTATGACCGCAATAACAACCAGATCGATCATTTCTATACCCCCATCTATTTCGGTTCTCTGGTTTCCGGTAAGCTGCGTTCTATCAGCGGTGCAGCTAACAGCGTAAACACCACGGCGGCTAACGAAATCGCCTATGCAAAGGCAAACGGCAATGACTGGTATACCGAGGTGCTGGCTGACAGACTGTTGCTCCAGGATCTGCTGGTTATGATGGCTCGTTCTACTGAGTGCCAGACTGCATTCGGCTATGGACGGTGCAATAGTTCCAATAGTATTGCTCCTGGTACGATGAACACCAAGGGTATGTTCTGGGGTTCTAATGACAATACTTCCGGTGTGAAGGTCTTCGGTATGGAGAATGTCTGGGGTAACCTGTGGCGTCGTACTGCTGGCTGGATCAATGCCAATGGAACTCAGAAGGTCAAGCTGACTCGTGGTACTCACGATGGTTCTACTGCAACCGACTACAACACAGACGGAAACGGTTATAAGACGATCGCAAATGCTACTCCGGCTGGCAGCTCCGGAGGCTACATCAGCAGCATGAAGACGGAAGCATTCGGACGGCTGCCTGTTAATGCAAGTGGTTCCAGCAGCACTTATGAGGCTGACGGCATGTGGTACAATAACAGCCAGGTCAATTACGCGTATGTCGGCGGCCGCTGGAGCAGTGACCTTTTGGTCGGTCCTTTCTCCGCTCTTCTGAGCAATGCGGCGTCCCATTCGTACTCGTACTATGGCGCGGCTCTCTCTTGTAAACCGCTTGCTGCTGCGTAAGCAGCGAGGAGAGGACGGGAGAACCTTAGGTTCGCCGGGTAAACGAAAACAATTAAATATTAGGGGTATACACTGCGCCCAGCGCGTATGTCGGCGGCAACTGGAACAATGACCTTATGGTCGGTCCTTTCTACGCTAATCTGAACAATACGGCGTCCAATTCGAACTCGAACAATGGCGCGGCTCTATCTTATCCATAAGAAGCTCTCCTTAATGCAGTGTATGCCGCCATTTCAAAATGGCAAGAGATATCCGCATCTCTTCCTCACCACTTGGTGAAAATTAACTCGGTGCAAGCATCTGTGAGTAGCTGAGAATAAGTCGAAAGCGGATGAGAGGATAAGAGAGAACATGAAATCCTATAACCACTTGTACGAAAAAACAATATCCGAAACGAACCGACGGTACGCTCTGTCTCAAGCAAAGCACAGCAAGAGATTCCGTAAAATCATGAAACACCGGCACATGTCTGACGATGCCGCAGTTGAACAATCCTTAGACTGGATAGTCAACTACGAAAACGCCGAGCATGTGCCGGTTTACATTTATGATGGGATTACTCGCAAGGAGCGCACTATTATTGTCCCTACGATGGAAGAGCTGCTTGTTCAGCATTGCATCGTAAATGCCATGAAGCCGATGTTCTGCAAGGGAATGTATGAACACAGCTATGCAAGTCTTCCGGGCAGAGGTGCCCATAAAGGAAAACAGGTAATTGAGAAGTGGATCAGGACTGACTCGAAGAATTGCAAGTATGTCCTCAAAATGGATATTCGGCATTTCTTCGATTCTATTCCACACGACCGTTTGAAAGCCAAGTTGAAGAAGACCGTTCATGACGAGAAGATGCTGGAGTTATTATTCCGCATTATTGATGTCACAGAGGTTGGTATTCCACTTGGCTTTTATACTTCTCAATGGCTTTCTAACTGGTATTTGCAGGGTTTAGATCATTTCATCAAGGAGCAGCTCTGTGCTGTGCACTATATGCGCTACATGGATGACATGGTCGTTTTCGGAAGCAACAAGAGGGTTTTGCACCGCATGAGACAAGCAATTTCCGATTATCTGGAAATGGAGCTTGGCCTGGAACTTAAAGCGAATTGGCAAGTCTTTCGCTTTTCTTATGGTAACAATCAGGGGCGTGACCTGGACTTCATGGGCTTTCGCTTTTATCGTAATCGAACGATTCTTCGAAAATCCATCATGTACAAGGCCACGAGAAAAGCTCGCAAAATCTCCAAAAAGGAGAAAGCAACCATACTCGATGCTCGTCAAATGTTGTCTTATCTTGGGTGGATTTACTGCACCGATACCTATTTGATGTATTGGAAGTGGATAAAACCATGTGTCAGCTTCCAGCAATTGAAGCGAAAAGTTTCACGATATGACAAATACGATGAGAAGCGGGTATATCAAAAACTCGTCAGTCTTTACACTGCGAAAGGAGGAAAGTCGCATGGAGTTAAATTACAAGTACGCCGAGAGCACAGTCCAACCGACTGCACTTGAGGTTACGGTTGGAACCGTATATCTCCGCAAGGACATTACGAGTATTGCACGAACTTCCGAACAGGGCGATAAAACCACTTACTGGACTTATCAGGAAGCGGCGCTGACCCCTCAGGAGTTCAATGAATACACCAATCTGCTTATGGCTGAAAACGCCATTAAAGGTACAAATGATTCGGACAACATTGTTCAGCTCATGGCAGGTCAGGAAACTGGAGATTCCCAGCAGCTTGCTATCATGGAAGCAATTGCTGATCTGTACGATGCCGTCGCAGCAATGATTCCTGAATGAGGAGGTAGCAAAAATGGTCAATCTTTACGCTACGCTTATCATCAATAAGCGTAGAACCTTCGACCAGGTGCCTGAAAAATTTAAGGCAGATGTCGAGGCAAAATTGTTAGAATATGGCTACGATACCAACGGCGATCTTATCGCTGAGGAGGAGTAACCATGTTTTATATTTTATCCAAAATTTTGATAGGAGGTAACAACATGGTAGCACTGTATGTCGCACTCATCATCGCAGGTCGTCGGACCTTTAATCAGGTTCCGGCGAAGTTCAAGGCTGCTGTCAAGGCTGATCTGGAAGCTCTCGGTCTTGACGAAAATGGTAATCCTGTGGATTAACCGAAATTGGCAGGGAGTCTACTTTGCGGTGGGCTCCCTCGCCTAATTAAAAGAGGTTTGGGGTGATATTTCCTACAAGCTTCTTAATTCATTTATGACTTCAAGGAGGATGATACATGGAAATGGAACCCTGGCTGCAAACGCTATTAACCATTTTGGGGACGATACTTGCTTCTTCTGGATTTTGGGCATATATCCAAGAGCGAAGCAAACGAAAAGCTGCTGAGAATAAGCACAACAATCTTGAAACGCAAATGCTCATTGGTTTGGCTCATGATCGCATTATCTATCTCGGTATGTCCTACATCGAGAAGGGCTACATTACACAGGACGAGTATGAGAATCTGTATGAATACTTGTACAAGCCTTATGAAAAATTAGGCGGTAACGGTTCGGCTAAGCGAATCATGACAGAAGTCGACCAACTTGCGATTCATAAATCAAATTACAATGCTTGAATTGGAGGTGAGATTATGAGTTATTCTGTTTCTGGCACAATGATTACTTTGACTCGGGGTGATACTTTTTCGGCGCTTATTACGATTACTGATCTAAATGACAATCAGTATATTCCCATGAATGGTGATCGTATTCGATTTGCCATGAAGAATGACTATAATGATGAAACTCCTCTTCTTATCAAGGAGATTCCGATTGACACGATGATCTTGACCCTCAATCCGGAAGATACAAAACATCTTCCCTTCGGAAAGTACGTCTACGACATTGAATTAACGAAGGCCACAGGAGAAGTTGATACTTTCATCACAAAAGCAATTCTTAAGCTAACGGAAGAGGTGCATTGACATGAGTAGCATAAAAGCGTTTGAGTGCCTTACTGGTCATATCTCTGGACTATGCACATTATCTGGTAAATTAACTTGCTTTGGAAGTTTGTCTGGCAAGCTGTCTGCTGTGATAGATTTTAATGCTTATTCTGGAGAATATGAAGTGGTGCCGAACGCTTTTAACACTCAGGTCTTGCCAACAGCCAATAAAGTGCTTAAGAAAGATATTGTTGTTCAAAAAGTCCCATATTTCGAAACCAGTAACAACTATGATGGGGTTACGGTTTATATTGCAGAGGAGGTTAATCAAAATGCCTAACCAAAACGTTAATAAGGTTATTTATGGCGGTCGTGTTCTCATCGACCTTACTGGCGACACCGTAGATCCCAGTAAACTTCTCAAAGGATCTAAAGCTCACGACAAGAGTGGAGCTCAAATTGAAGGTGCTTGCACATTTGATGTTGATTCTACGGATGCCACCGCTGTCGCTGCTGAAATCTTGTTTAGAAAGACTGCGTATGTAAGTGGCAATAAACTAACTGGCACAATGAAAAACAATGGTGCCGTTACTAAGAAGATCACCACCAGAGACGAGGAAGTTACAATTCCTCAGGGTTTCCACGATGGCAGCGGTAAAGTGGGAATCGACGCAACTGAAAAAGACAAGCTGATTGCCAACAATATTCGAGAGGGCGTAACTATCCTCGGCGTTGAGGGTACAATGTCCGGCTCGGAAAACATGAAACCACAGGCTAAGACAGTTACACCGTCCACCGCAAAGCAGACGATTCTGCCTGATACAGAGTATAACTGTTTGTCTCAGGTAGAAGTTGAAGCTATTCCTTATGTGGAAGCAGATAATCCTGCTGGAGGAGTGACGGTAACGATTGCGGGGTGAGAGTAAATGGCTGTAAATAAGGTCGTTTACAATCGCCGGACACTAATCGATCTGACCGCCGATACCGTCAGCAAAGAAACTCTTAAAAAGGGATTTACAGCTCATCAAGCCGATGGTACAATGATTACCGGTGAGTTTATTGGCGATGATTACGATGAAATTGACCGAATTCTTACAGCCGGTTTAACGGATGGCTATAAACATTTTTCGGACGATGGTACAATCATCAGCACAATCGATTCACAGGGTCGAACACTGGTTAAGACTTTTTCAAATGACTTTTTGACCTGTATCACGGTTCTAACTGATCCGGACGGGAATGAACTTGGTCGTACTGTGAGGTCTTTTTCTGACAATAGCAGCACGATTATTACTACCGACTCTAAAGGACAGAAGCTTGTTAAGAAGTTTTCGAATAACATGCTTAACATGGAAGCGGTTCTTACGGATGCTGCTGGTAAGGAGCTTGCCCGTCTTACAAAGGTCTTTTCCGCAGATGGGAAGGACATCACTTCGACCGTGGTTTATGGGAAATAAGATGCAATTTGAAGCCGTTGCGTGTAGGTTATTTCTGCATTATTCCTACACTTTGGCTCAAAAAGCCAGTAATTACGGGATATTTTGCTTCTATTATAAAAGCATTCGCGATGAACGCGGAAAGTATATCACTGTCTATGGTAGAACAATTGCAGAGCGCGACGAGAAGGTAAAAAAGCGGGAGGCCGAGATTCGTCTTCGCCGCAAAATTAAGGAATTCCCAACTTTCAGCGAACGCGCAACGGAGTGGCTGTCGGATAAGTCCGCTGACCTAAAGCGGAACACCTATAACAATTATGAACAGATCATCCGCACACACTTCATCCCTGTGCTTGGTGACAAGCGATTGATCGACATCACCGGCGAAGATATAAAGAAGGCTATGGCTGTAGCAGAGGCGCAGTCCGCGTCCGTTTATCGCAAGGCTTCTATGCTAATCAAACAGATTTTTGCCGATGCCCTCACCTGTGATTTGATCCAGGTTGACCCAACGACAAAGTATACCTTTAAACGCGTGAGGCGCGAAAAAGAGGATACAGGGGAGGAATACTTGACGGATGCGCAGGTTGCCACGCTACTTGCCGCGATCAAAGGAATTTATCCTCTGGAAACGTTTGTCAAATTGGGGCTTTATGCAGGACTGCGGCGCGAGGAGTCTCTGGCACTCCAATGGGACTGCGTTGATCTCAATGCGGACACTCCGCAGATCGAGGTTACGCGTACATGTATCTTTTGCCACAATCGTCCGGAGATTTCCAATGTGACCAAGACCGCAGCTGGCCACCGTAATATACCTATTCCAGTGCCCCTTTTCAATCATTTGAAAGGAATCAAAAAGAGCGTTGCCTCTGATTTCGTCATTTGTAATAGCAGTGGACTTCCCTTAAGTGAGACTCAGTTCCGGAATATGTGGCGAAAGATAAAGCGACGCAGCGTTGGACCGGACGAATATATCCGCTATAAACAGCATGGAAAGAAGTCTCATTCCGTCAATCGGGAAGCAGGCCGGACTGCTGCCCACAATCCCAATGTACGCTATATCATTGACTTCCCGGTTAAAACACACATGCTTCGAAAGACCTATATCACAAACCTGATTTATAGTGGGGTCGATGTTCGCACGGTAATGGATTATGCCGGGCACAAGAATCCCGATGTTACCCTCAAAATCTACGCACAGGCCAAGAGCGCAGAAAAACGGACAGAGTCTGCAAAGCAGATCAATGAGGTTTTCCCGTCCGATCCTACCACATAACTATCCCCCGCAGGCACCATACGCACACCTTAAAAGACAAAATCGACGACAAATTTCATTCGTCAAACCCGCAAGTCGTTGCAAATACAAGGGTTTCTGCCAAGTGAGCGTAAGAAGTACGGTCTGAAGGCCGCCCGTCGCGCACCTCAGTTCTCCAAGCGATAATCGGACGCAAATTCACAGCTCAAAAGCTCAAAAACCCCGGAAAATCCGCATTTTCCGGGGTTTTCTTATGCTCATTTTTTCATAAAATATGACTGATTTTCTCCATTCTTTCCTTTGACCATCGACCGTTTTGCAAAGCTTATTATACCACGCAAGCATAAGGCCTATGTTAAGCAAGAGGTCTTTGGGGCGATTGGAACAGCGAAAGACTGGCTTTTACTACCCGGTTGACAAAACGGACCATTTCCTCTTTGCTGTACTTGTCATAGCCCTCCACGACGACATGCATCAAACCGTTTGACAGATGGGTATACATCATTTCCAGCTCTGTCTCACTGGCTCCGGGCAGTTCTTTCCGCCAGTAAGCAATGCTGTCCGCCTTGGCCAGGGCAATCATCCGCATAAGGACGGTTGCGTTTGTATTCCCCAGAATTAGAATTCGACACGCCGCCTGATTCTGATCGACCATATCGTAGATGGCTTCGATCAGAGCCGTCACATCAAACGAATTGACATAGCGAAGGGATTTCTCAAATGTATCGATGAGTTCATTCTCAATGCTCTCCATCAGGGCAAAGCAATCGCTGTAATGGGCATAGAAGGTGGCACGGTTAAGCTGCGCCAGCGCGCAAACCTCCTTCACCGTAATTCTGTTTACAGGTTTTTCCTTCAGCAGCTTCAGAAAAGACTGCTTGAGCACCATTTGCGTATAGCGTTTCCTTGCATCCATCTTCTCCATATAGAGCTCCTCCAAAAAAAGTTTACAAAGAAAAGCAACGCTTTGACAGAAAGTGTTGCTTTTCTTTCGGTCGTATGGCAAGTGCTGATTGTTTCTGCCGTTCCCCTCAAGTATACTGTACTTGTGAAAGATAATCAACACTTGTATGCTTATTTGAGGAGGCTTTTTTAATGTATGATAAATATCTTGTTACAGGCGCTACCGGCTTCCTTGGCAGAGCTGTTGTAGAAGCGCTGGTACGCCGCGGCGCACGAGTGCATGCGCTTGTGCTGCATGATGACCCCTATATCAATTTGCTCCCCAAAGAAGTCCACACCGTCATCGGTGATGTGTGTGTGAAAAACTCACTGACAGACTTTTTCGCGGATGCGGACAGCCGTACCTGTGTGATTCACTGCGCCGGTATCGTCTCTGTCGCGTCCAGACCCGGTTCGAAGCTCTATCAGGTCAATGTAGGTGGGACATGGAGCGTTCTCCGGCAATGTATGGAGCGTAATGTGGGCAAAATGGTCTATGTCAGTTCCGTCCATGCCATACCGGAAAAGCCAAAGGGCTGCATCATTACGGAGGATTGCGAATTCTCCCCGGGGCTTGTGGACGGAGATTACGCCAAGAGCAAGGCAACCGCAACAGAGCTTGTCTTCAATGCGGCAGAGCGCGGGCTGAATGCCAGCATTGTCTTCCCCTCCGGTATCATCGGGCCGGGCGATATACAGGGAGGGAGCTTCACCTCAATGGCGAAATCGTTTCTTTCCAGAAAGCTGCCCTTTGCCGTTTGCGGCGGATATGACTTCGTGGATGTGCGGGATGTGGCAAAAGGCATTCTCGCCTGTTCCGAAAACGGAGAGCCCGGCAAAGGATACATTTTGTCCGGCCACTATGTCACCATTCGCAAGATGCTTCAGCTCGTGGGAATGACTGCGAAGCTGAAGTATCGCCCCATCTGCCTGCCACTGGGGCTTGCAAAGCTGGCGGCTCCATACTATGAACGTCGAAGCACGAAGGAGCGAAAGCCGCTGTTTTTCACCCCTTATTCCGTTGCTGTTCTTGCCTCAAACGGGCAATTCAGTCATGCTGCAGCATCGGAATGCTTTGCGTATCATCCGCGCCCGCTGGAGGAGACCTTGCGGGACATGACAGCCTGGCTTTTGGGGCAGAGGAAAAAGGACGAGGTGTGACCTCACCTCAACAAAAAGCACCTTGAGCAGGCTGCGTATGTTACTGATATACTCCGCAATCTCAGCTGCCATCAACAGACTGTCCTCCGCCCTTTGCGGTTATCTGGAAGCCATGTTTGAATAAGATATGCGGCGCTGTAATTGCAGCACATCCGGTTTTAGACAATCGGGTGTGCTGCTTTTCTCATACCGGACAGCATTTTTCTTCTGTGCCTTAACCGAATATCCACCCCCTGAGAGCTGCTTTTTGGCGGCTCTCAAATTTTTTTGAAAAATTTTGCGTTTTGGGTGAGAGTTTTTTCGATTTTTTGTACCTATATAAGTGAAAGGGTTTTTATCACATTTCCAGACAAACCGGAAAGGGGGTTCAAACGATATGTACGATACCGCAAGACGGGTCACGCTCGTCAAGCAGCGGGTGCGGGAAAACACCCGCCGGAGGCAGCGGCGCGGCATCTATGGACTGAGCGCCGCGTGTATGCTGCTGTTCGCGGTCTTGACGCAGACGGCAGGCACGGTCGTCGCTCCGGGTCAACCTGAGGCATGGGGCGTGTTCGGCGCAATGCTGCTGCGGGAGGACGCGGGGGGCTATGTGCTGGTGTCCGTCGTCTCCTTTGCAGCGGCGGTGGTCATCACCGCGCTGTGCTTCCGGCTCAGAAACAGAGAAACTCAGAGTAAAGGCGGGACGGGCAAGCCCGCCCGACACGAAAAGGAGGAGAAAAGCCAATGAAGAAACGAATCCTCAGCATCCTGCTGCTGTGCTGCATGGTGCTGACGCTGCTGCCGACAACGGCTTTTGCTGCGGGTGAGCTTCGCCGTGATAAACAATTCTGAACGGAGGAAAGAAGATGAAAACAGGGAAAAAACTACTCACAGGATCACTTTTGGCGCTTTGCGCCGCTCTATTGGTGCTTTGCATCGTGCTTGCCGCAGGATGGAGCAAGGCGGCAAAAACCGACACTGCACTGCCGGAGGTGCGGAACAACGGCACGGCGATCCAGTGGAAATACAGCGATGAAGCCGATTGGCATGACCTTGTGGCGCTTACCGAGCTGCGGGGTGCTGCCGGAGAAGCCGGTAAGGACGGAGCCAACGGTAAAGACGGAATTAACGCCAAAAGCATAGAGGTGCAGCGAGCCGCAACCCACATACAGTGGCGTTACGCGGGTGACGAGTGGCAGAACCTTGTGGCGATAGTCGACATCACAGGCCCCGCCGGACAGAGCGGTAAGGGCGGAGCAAACGGAAAAACACCGGAAATCCGCGTGAACGAAAACACCCTGCAGTGGCGCTACACCGGCGATGAAATATGGCTGAACCTGTACGACCTTTCGGTTCTGAAAGGTCTTGACGGCAAGGACGGAACCGACGGTGCCACCGGTAAGGACGGTAAAACACCTTTTATCGGCGAGAACGGCAACTGGTGGATCGGAGAAACCGACACCGGGGTGAAAGCCGCAGGTGTTGACGGTGAAAAAGGCGACAAGGGTGACCCCGGCGAAAAAGGTGACAAAGGCGACAAAGGAGACAAGGGAGACAAGGGACAGAACGGCAGCTGCGCCGGCTGGTTCTATGGTACGCTTTGGACAAAAGGCGATCTTTACAAAGAGGACGGCGCCGAACGGCCCGTTGGGATAAAAGTTTATAAAGAAGCCGAAAGCGGCGGATTTGTTTCTACATACATGGATGAGATATATCTGAAAAAAGGTCACACATACAGCGTAACCATAAGCGCATCTATGGAACTGCAATCTCACGAAGACAGAAGTGGTAATTATTCTGTTCAAATGACGGACAATTATGATGACGGCTTTTGCAGAGAAGCTACGCGCATAAAGAGAGACGGCGTAAAGCTGCCTTATTCAAGGGATCAGCACCATTTCAGTTTCAGCCGGATATATATAGCATCGGACGAAGATATTCCCCTGCGATTCAAAATTGAACAGTCGAGCTACAAAACTACGCTTCTCGGCTTCAACGGCACCATTACAATAACCGCTCTTGATTAAGTTTACATAACGGAGGTAGCAAGAAATGAAAAAACGAATACTCAGCATCCTGCTGCTGTGCTGCATGGTGATTCCGCTGCTGCCGACAACGCCCTTTGCTGCGGGTGAGCTTCGCCGTGATAAACAATTCTGAACGGAGGAAAGAAGGTGAAAACAGGGGGAAAACTACGTACAGGATCACTTTTGGCGCTTTGCGCCGCTCTTGAGGGGCGCGGGCAAATAGCCCCGCGCCCCATTCGCTGTCTTCCCAGAAAAAGACGGCTGTTCCTCAAAAGAACAGCCGTCCCGTTTTTTTCTGCTGATATGTATCTGAAATCAGACCACAAACAGGTACAGGAGATATCTACAAGTCTGTTTGTCAGCCCATATCGGCGGATAGAGCCTTGCTGATTTGGGCTTGCAGTGCCTCCGCCTGCTTCTTTTCCGTAACAGCGCCCACGATGGGGTCGCCCACGATGTTGCCGTTCCTGTCAACCACATAGGTGGTGGGATAGGCAAAGATATTGGTGGTGAACTTGCCGGCCTCTCCATCGGAAGCGAAATACACGTTCTGATAGGTCGCGCCCTTCTTGGCAAGCACATCCTTGGCCTCGGAAATGGCCGTCTCGTTGCCGTCCAGCGTGAAGGTGTTGACACCGATGAGAGCGCCGCCCTTCTCCGCAAGCTCCTTGTTCAGCGCGTCCAGCTCGGCAAGCTCTCCCACGCAGGGGTTACAGGTGGTAAACCAAAAATTCACAACGGTGACGGCGTTTTTGGCGAACAGCTCGCTGCTCTTCACCGTGTTACCGTCCAGATCCTTGCCCTCAAAGGCGGGAAACTTCTGCATACTGCCATCGTCAGGCGGCGTGGTCATATCGCTGCCCGCCGGGACGCTCGTATTGTCATCACTATCAGGCGTCTCTGACAGCCAGGGATACTTCGTCTCCAGCTCCGCCCGCTGGTTCTCAATATCCTTGATCTTGGTGGCCTCGCCGGTGAGCAGCGTCAGCTCCTCCTCGGTGAACTGATCCTTGGCATTCTCGATGGTCTTGAGCAGAAAATCGCCGTAGTTGCCGCCGTCCTCTATCATGGCCATGCCCTTATCGGCTGCCATAAAGACCTTTTCCCAAAGAGCTGTGTTTTCCGACAGGATGGCATTTTCCTGCGCCTTCAGCTGCTCGTACAGCGCTTTTGCCTCCTCGCCGCCATCATTGCCGTCTGTGTCCTCTGCGGGCTTTGTGCCACAGGCGACCATACCGGCGGCCAGCACCAGCGCCAGCATTAGTGTGATGATTTTCTTTACGTTCATTTTGTTTCCTCCGTTTTTAATGTATTTGCAGGTTCTACAGGTTCTTTTTTGCCGTCTCCAAAGCCGTAGCGGAAGCTGACGGCGTTGGTGGGACAGGCGCGGATGCACATCCCACAGCGGATGCACTCGGTGTGGTTGGGCGTTTTTGTCACGTCCACATCCATTTTGCAGGCCTTGGCGCATTTTCCGCAGGAGACGCATTTGTTCCTATCCACCTTCATCTGGAACAGGGACACCCTGTTAAACAGCGCGTAAAACGCACCCAGCGGGCACAGCCACTTGCAGAAGGGCCGGTAAAATACGATACTCAGCACGATCACTGCCAGCAGGATGCTGAATTTCCAGGTAAACAGGCTGCCCAGCGCCGCCCGGATGCCGGAATTGGCAAGGGACAGTGGGATGGCCCCCTCCAGCACGCCCTGGGGGCAGAGATACTTACAGAAGAAGGGGTCACCCATGCCTACGTCGTTGACGAGAAACGCCGGCAGCAGGAAGACCATCACCAGCAGCACGGCGTACTTGAGGTACGTCAGGGGCTTGAGCTTTTTTGTTGAGAGCTTCTTCGTGGGGATCTTATGCAGCAGCTCCTGAAACCAGCCGAAGGGACACAGGAAGCCGCAGATGAAACGCCCCAGCAGCACGCCCAGCAGAATGAGAAAGCCTGTGATATAATAGGAGAAGCTGAACTTGGAGGACCCCACCACCGCCTGAAACGCCCCGATGGGACAGGCGCCGGAGGCTGCCGGGCAGGAGTAGCAGTTCAGCCCCGGCACGCAGACGGTCTTGCCCGCGCCCTGATACAAGCCGCCCTTGAGAAAGTTCGGCAGGTGCAGGTTGGTCAATAAGGCCGCCCCCGCCTGTATCCAGCCCCGAAAACGGGCCAAAAGATGGGACACGCCCGAAGTATTCTTCTTATCCAATGCCCACACACTCCAGACATAATTTGATCGCTTTGCTCAGCACCGTGGCGGCCTCGCCCCGCCAGACGCCGAAGCACAGCATGGCGGCTCCCGCCAGCAGCAGCGTGACCTGCGCTGCTGCCTTCTTCCTGTGACTCATTTTGATCACCCTTTCCTGTTTCTGTGGCCTATCATAGCGCAGGCGGGTTAAAATCTTTGTTAAGAACAGAAATTTAACACAAATCTTATCCGGCTCTGCTATAATAGGAGACAACCTGTTCATTAAGGAGGCGACTATGCACCTTTTGATTGTAGAGGACGAGCGCGCCCTGTGCGACACCGTCGCCCGCAGCCTGCGGCGGTCGGCCTACAGCGTGGATTGCTGCTACGACGGCGAGAAGGCGCTGGAGCTGCTGGAAACGGAGCGGTACGATCTGGTGCTGCTGGATCTGAACCTGCCGAAAAAGGACGGAATGACGGTGCTGCGCACTCTGCGGCAGACCGACAGAGAGACACCTGTGCTGATCCTCTCGGCTCGCGGCGAGGTGGAGGATAAGGTGACGGGTCTGGATGCCGGCGCCAATGACTATCTGGCAAAGCCCTTCCATCTGGCGGAGCTGGAGGCGCGCATCCGCAGCCTGACCCTGAGGCAGTTTACCCAGCAGGATGTGGTGCTGCGCTGCGGGCAGCTCACCTTTGATGCCCGTGCGCGGGCAGTTTCCGCCAACGGGCAGCCCCTGACGCTGACCCGCAAGGAGACGGGGATCCTGGAATACCTGATGGCGCATCAGGGGCGGCCTGTGAGTCAGGAGGAGCTGATGGATCACGTCTGGGACAACAGCGTGGACAGCTTCAGCAACTCCATTCGCGTCCACATCTCCGCCCTGCGGAAGAAGCTGCGCACCGCGTTGGGCTACGACCCTGTCCGCAACCGCATCGGCGAGGGCTATCTGATGGGAGGGGACGAAGAATGAAGCGGCTTTCCCTGCAGTGGCGCATCACACTGATGTCCGTCCTGCTCATCGGCATCACCTGCGTGGCCATGAATCTGCTGCTCTGTTCCTCCGGTGTGTACTATATGGACACCATTGCAGACAGCTTACAGGGCGGCGGCACGGTGATCCTGAATGAGGGCGGCGCGGCAAGCTTTGACCCGCAGCTCGTTGCGCCCAGCGAGGAGCTGACCATCGTTGTCGATGGGGCGCAGGGACGCTTCCGCACCACCAACTGGTATATCACGGCTATAGTGACACTGCTCAGCGGAATTTTGGCCTATTTCGTCAGCGGGCGAGCCCTCAAGCCCCTGCACAGCTTCGCCTCTCAGGTAGAGAAGGTGCAGCTGAACAATCTAGCGGATGTGAGGATCGATGAGGACGTGCTGCCGGAATTCCGGCAGCTCAGCCACTCCTTCAACCAGATGCTGGAGCGGTTGAACAACGCCTTTACCGCCCAGCGGCAGTTTACCGGCAATGCCGCCCACGAGCTGCGCACGCCGCTTGCGCTGATGCAGGCACAGCTGGAGCTGTTTTCCGCAGAGCACACCGATGTGCTGCCGGAGACAGCGGAGTTTCTCCTGCTTTTGCGGGAGCAGACGGAGAGGCTGACGCAGATGACCAAAACGCTGCTGGAAATGAGCAATTTGCAGCAGGTGGCGCGGAACGAGCAGATTCAGCTTATCCCAATGATTGAGGAGATCTTCACAGACCTCGCCCCGCTGGCAGAAAAGCGCGGTGTCACGCTAAAAGCGGAGGGCGACGGCGTTATGACCGGCAGCGACGCGCTGATCTACCGGCTGCTCTTCAACCTGACGGAGAACGCTGTCAAATACAACCGACCCGGCGGCTCGGTGTGGGTCTACGTCACACAGGAGACGGAAAAACTCCTGATCCGCGTTTCCGACACCGGCCGCGGCATTCCGGAGGAATTTCAGCGGAGCATCTTCCAGCCCTTCTTCCGGGTGGACAAGTCCCGCAGCCGCGAGTACGGCGGCGCGGGGCTGGGACTTTCGCTGGTGTGGGAGATCGCCGATCTCCACGGCGGCTCCGTTTGGGTGGAGGAAAGTTCGGACAAGGGCACGACCATCGCGGTGGAGCTGCCGGTACAGTGAAGCTGTATCTCACATAAAGCAATAAGCCGCGCAGCGGGAGCACCCTTCGGGCGCTCCCGCCTTATCTTAGCATTTTGAATGACTTTGTATTTTCCCAAAGGCTCCCGTTTCGGCGGGGGCCCTTGTCTTTTCACCTTTCGTTTCCCGCTGCGTAGGATAGACTGTACGGAGTCGCCCGGCTCCGCATACTACGGATACGGAAAAGGGAGTGTCTATGCAATCATCTGTCCTTCAGGGGATATTGCTCCCCTTCTGGGGCACGTCGCTGGGTGCGGCGTGCGTATTCTGCCTGCGGAGAGCGCCCTCCGCCGTTCTGCGCCGCGTGCTGGAGGGATTCGCCGCCGGTGTGATGACCGCCGCCTCGGTGTGGAGCCTGCTGCTGCCCGCTATCGACTGGGCGGACATGGGCCGCTGGTCCTTCCTTCCGGCGGCGGGCGGTTTCTGGCTGGGGGTGCTGTTCCTGCGGCTGCTGGAGCGACTGCTGCCGGAGGCTGTTACCGACCGTTCCACCACCATGACCCTTCTGGCGGTGACGCTGCACAACATCCCGGAGGGGATGGCGGTGGGCGCGGCCTATGCCGGATGTGTGGCGGCAGGAGCCGCCGCGCCCGCTGCGGCGTTTACGCTGGCGCTGGCCATCGCCATCCAGAATGTGCCGGAGGGCGCCATTGTGGCCCTGCCCCTGCGTACCGCCGGTGCGGGGAAGGGGAGAGCCTTTTTGGGCGGCGTGCTCTCCGGCGTGGTGGAGCCCCTGGCCGCCGGTGTTACGGTGCTGGCGGCGGCGCTCATCGTTCCGGCGCTGCCCTGGCTGCTGGGCTTTGCCGCCGGGGCTATGCTCTATGTGGTGGCCGCCGAGCTGCTGCCCACGCGCGGCGATTCCGGCCCGGGGGCGCTGGCCTTTGCCGCGGGCTTTACCGTAATGATGATCCTGGACGTGGCATTGGGGTAGGGAGGAGGGTTGACAACGGCCAATTCCTGTAATATAATGTCGCTGACAAGTAAATAAACAGTCTGTTGATCCAATGTCGCCGGCGGCCGTACAGCCCACCACGGGCCAGGCGTCGGCATAGAAGGAAAGGGGTAGCCAAACCCCGCACGACCGGTACTGTGAGCGCAAGGATGCACCGAAGCGGCGAGAGCCGCCGGGACGAAAGTCCGCCATTGTGGGTAAGCCCATGAGAAGGTAGGCTGTAAACGAGGAGGGATGTCTGCCCCCCGCGGCGCGAGCCAGGAGAATTGCATTGTGTAGGACAAAGTTGCAGCGGGCGCGCTCTCCGTGTGCGGGAATCTTGTACCACCATGTAGATGTACCACGCTGACCTCCTGAACGGGAGGTCGGTGTTTTTTGCACCGCCTTTTCTACGGTCTGCCCTGTGGGGCGGGCGGCGGGGGCGGCGACGTCTTTCCGTGGTGCAGGGGTCGTATCTATTGCGTTCGCTGTCCGGCTTTGCGCCGGGCAGCGTTTCATTTTTGCGGGACAGAGTGCACTCTGTCCCGTTTTTCATGCCCTGCATGAAAAACATTTCCCTTGCCAGGCTGACACGCTGCCATACACAGCGAAGCGGTGCGGAAAACTCGACTGTCAAGCTGAGGCGCCGTGCGCTTTCCTTCTGACCGTGAAACTGTGCAGACGAGTCCCCTTTGTCAAGCTGAGGCGGCCATTGGCCGCGTGCTTTTCCATAAGTGGGGCGGGGATGTTGCCGCATCCCCGCCCACCCCCTCACGTCGACAAAAAATTTACATAAAGGAGAAAGAGACATAAAGAAGAGAGTCATATAAAGAAAAACCACCGATTTTGGCTGTTGGCGCTGGCGCTGTCCCTGCTGCTGACCTGCGCCGCCTGCGGAAAAAAGACCGTATCGTACGCCCCCGGCAACATTCCCACGGCAAAGCAGGAGCAGACCGCGGACACCAGGAAGGACGACACAGCTGAAACGGGCACCACCAAGGCTGACGGCAAGCAGGACGCGGCAAAGACTGAGGATAAGACCGCGGACGATAAGAAGCCTGACAAGCAGAAGTCGGCTGATGATGCCAAAAAGGCCGAGGAGGACGCCAAAAAGCAGGAGGAAGCCAAGCGCCTGGAGGAGCAGAAGCGGCTGGAAGAAGAGAAGAAACAGCAGGAACAGGAGCAGCCTTCTGCGCCGGACCCGGACCCTGCGCCTGCACCTGACCCTGCGCCGGCGGCATCCGTATCGCTGTACATCTCCTGCGCCACGGTGCTCAATAATATGGACAAGTGCTCCGACGGCGTGAAGGATATCATTCCCGCCGACGGCGTGATCCTGTCCGCCACGGTGACCATCACCGAGGGGGAGTCTGTCATGTCCGTACTGAAGCGGGCCTGCGGTGACGCGGGTATCCCGGTGAGCTCCAGCGGCAACTATGTCAGGGGCATCAACGGCCTGTTCGAAAAGAACGTAGGCAGGAGCTCCGGCTGGATGTACTGCGTGGGGGGAACCTTCCCCAGCTATGGCGCGGACAGCTATACGCTCTCTGGCGGCGAGAGTATTCAGTGGCTCTACACCTGTAATATGGGTGCAGACGTGGGCAATACCTACATGGGCTGACAAAAGGGCGGCTTTTGCCGCCCTTTTTCCGCACGCAGGATTGACGTATCCCCTGGCGGCAGGGTATAATCAAAAGGTTAAGACATCATGTATGCAGGAGGTGATCCCATGGACGATACGCTGCGCACTTGCCATCCGGCGGTGAGCTTTGCCTATTTCGCCCTGGTCATCGCCTGCGCGATGCTGCTGATGCACCCGGTGTGCCTGGTTCTGTCGACGCTGGGCGGCGGGTGGTATGTTGCCCGTCTGCTGGGCGGCAAGGGCCTGCGCCGCCACCTGCTGTGGCTGCTGCCTATGGCCCTTCTGGCGGCGGCGGTGAATCCCGCCTTTGTCCACCAGGGCGTCACCATTCTGGCCTACCTGCCCTCCGGCAATCCTTTGACGCTGGAGAGCCTGCTCTACGGTCTGGCCGCCGGCGCCATGCTCAGCGCCGTGGCGCTGTGGTTCGTCTGCGTCACCGATGTCATCACCTCGGACAAGGTGGTGTACCTCTTTGGCCGCGTCATCCCGGCGCTGTCCCTGCTGCTGAGCATGATCCTCCGCTTTGTGCCCCGCTTTGTCCGGCGGCTCCGTGCCGTGGCGCAGGCCCAGCGGCATCTGGGCCGTGATACCCAGACCGGCGCCCCGGTCCGGCGCGTCAGAAGCGCCCTTCGTGTGTTCTCCATCGTTGTCACCTGGAGCCTGGAAAGCGGGCTCATCACCGCCGATAGTATGCGCTGCAGGGGCTATGGCCTGCCGGGGAGGACCTCCTTCTCCCTCTACCGCTTTGACCGGCGTGACGGTGCCGTCGCCCTCTGGCTGGCCTTCTGCGGCCTGTATCTGCTGGGCGGCGGTCTGGCCGGCGGCCTGCGCTTTCAGTATTATCCCATGCTGATCAGCGGCCCCGTCACACCGCTGACGGTCAGCTTTTTCGCCGTTTACGGCCTGCTCTGCTTTACGCCGGTGCTGCTGGACGCCCTGTTCCGGCGCCGCTATCTTGCCCGGAAAGGAGGGACTCCCCATGCCTGAACTGCTGCGTTTGGAGCATTTTGGCTTCACCTATCCCCAGCAGCCCTGCCCCGCGCTGGCGGATGTGTCCCTCACGGTCCGTCAGGGCGAGTTCTGGGTCCTCTGCGGCGCCTCCGGCTGCGGCAAGACCACGCTTCTCCGCCAGCTGAAGCCCGCCCTGCGCCCCCACGGTGCGGCCGAGGGCCGTATCCTCTTCGACGGTCAGCCGCTGGATGACCTGCCGCCCCATCAGCAGGCCGCCGATATCGGCTTCGTCCTCCAGTCTCCGGAGGAGCAGACCGTCACCGACAAGGTCTGGCATGAGCTGGCCTTCGGACTGGAGAGCCTTGGCTGCGACACGCCCTCCATCCGTCGCCGCGTGGCGGAGATGGCCTCCTTCTTCGGCATCCAGGACTGGTTCCATAGGAAAGTGGACGAGCTCTCCGGCGGCCAGAAGCAGCTGCTGGCCCTGGCCTCGGTCATGGTGCTCCAGCCCCGTCTGCTGATTTTGGATGAGCCCACCAGCCAGCTGGACCCCATTGCCGCCGCCGACTTTTTGCAGACTGTGGGCCGCCTGAACCGCGAGCTGGGCATCACCGTTCTGATGACGGAGCACCGTCTCGAGGAGGCCTTGCCCCTGGCCACCCACGCCGCCGTGCTGGACGGCGGCCATCTCCTCTGCGCCGGCGCGCCGGAGGCGGTGTGCCGTTCCCTGCGGGGCTGCGGCCACGATATGTTCCTGGCCATGCCCGCCGCCGTCCGTATCTGGGCCGGGGTGGACAGCGATGCGCCCTGCCCCATCACCGTCCGCGAGGGCCGCGATTTCCTGTCCGGCTGGTGCGATGAACACCCCCTGTGCCCGCTGCCGCCGGAGCCGGTGTATCCCGCCGGGGATACCGCCCTTGCCGGCGCGGGTCTCTGGTTCCGCTATGAGCCGGACCAGCCGGACGTGGTCCGCGGTCTGGACCTTCAGGCCCGCCGGGGTGAGCTGCTGGCCCTGCTGGGCGGTAACGGCGCGGGCAAGTCCACCACCCTGGGCCTGCTGTCCGGCGCGCTGACGCCCCAGCGGGGCACCGTGACCCATACGGGCCGCATCGGCGTTCTGCCCCAGGACCCGCAGGCTCTGTTCGTGAAAAACACGGTCCGTCAGGACCTGTACGAGTCCTTTGACGGCACGGACCTCCCCAAAGACCAACGTGACCGCCGGGTGGAGCAGGTGACGGCCCTCTGCCGCCTGACCGAGCTGCTGGACCGTCATCCCTATGACCTCTCCGGCGGCGAGCAGCAGCGGGCCGCCCTGGGTAAGGTGCTGCTGCACCAGCCGGATATCCTGCTGCTGGACGAGCCTACCAAGGGCCTGGACGCCGCCTTCAAGCAGTCCTTTGCCGCTATTCTTTCCGCGCTGACCGCCGCCGGCACGACGGTGGTGATGGTCAGCCACGACGTGGCCTTCTGTGCCCGGTATGCCCACCGCTGCGCCCTGTTTTTCGACGGCAGCATCGTCGCGGAGGGCACACCCCGTGACTTCTTCTCCGGCAACAGCTTCTATACCACCTCCGCTAACCGTATGGCCCGGGACTTCTGCCCCTGTGCCGTCACGCCGGAGGACGTGATCGCGGTCATCGGCGGGACCGTCCCACCCCAGCCGGAGGTGCCTGCCGCCTGGCAGCCTCTGCCTCCGGTGGCAGAGGAGTCCACCGCCTGGAAGTCGAAAAAGCTCCCCTGGTGGCGCAGGACCATCGCTGCCGTGTGCGGCGCGGGTGCGCTGGCGATCTTCTGGCTGGCGGCCAAGCACACTGACCTCACCGCCCTGGTGGGCGGCGGCACGCTCTCCCAGGCCGGCTGGCAGGCCCTGGGCCTTTACGGCCTGTTCATCGCCCTGCTCTTCGGCTGCATCGCCGCCATCGGCCGGCGCTCCAAGCCCCTGACGCTGCTCCAGACCCCGGTGCAGAAGCGAAAGCTCTCCCACCGTACCCGTCTGGCGGCGGCACTGATCCTGCTGTGTATTCCCGCCACGCTGTATCTGGGCTTTTTCTACCTGGGCAACACTGCCTACTACCCCATCGCCTTCGCCGTGCTGCTGGAGTGCATGGTGCCCTTCTTCCTGGTGTTCGAGGGACGGAAGCCACAGGCCCGTGAGCTGGTGCTGGTGGCCTCCCTCTGCGCCCTGGGCGTGGCGGGCCGCGCCGCCTTCTTCATGCTGCCTCAGTTCAAGCCCGTCCTGGCTCTGACCATCATCTCCGGCGTGGCCCTGGGCGGCGAGACCGGCTTCCTGGTGGGCGCCATGACCATGCTGGCCAGCAACGTTCTGTTCTCCCAGGGCCCCTGGACGCCCTTCCAGATGTTCGCCATGGGCATCATCGGCTTCCTGGCGGGCGTATTGTTCCGCCGGGGCTGGCTGCGCCGCAGCCGCGCCGCCCTGTGCGTGTTCGGTGCCATCTCCGCCGTGCTCATCTACGGCGGCATCATGAACCCCGTCTCCGCCCTGCTCTATGCCCGCACGCTGGAGTGGAAGGTCATCGCCGCCTACTATGTCACCGGCTTTCCCATGGACTGCGTCCACGCCGCAGCCACAGTATTCTTCCTGCTGGTGCTGGCGGAGCCCATGCTGGAGAAGCTGGACCGCATCAAGATCAAATACGGCCTAGTGGAATAAGCAGACGCGCCCACCCCGTCGGGGTGGGCGCGTCCGCGCGGTGCAACTTCAGGTTTCCCACTTTTTTTTCGCCGCAACCCAAGGCTGATAGACAATCTGCCCGATCTGCTGTATAATAGATCCAAACACACAGAAGGGAGGACCGCCTATGCCTGCCATCCGCTGCAAGGCCTGCGGCAAGACCTATGATTCCCGTGAGGGCTTCTGCCCCAAGTGCGGCGCCTATAACCGCCCACCCCGCCGGGAGTGGGTGGACGCCGGCGGCGACGTCCACTACGCCGAACAGGAGAAGGTCTGCTACGAGCAGAAGGAGTGCCACGAAGAGAAGGTTTGCTATGAAAACCAGACCCGCCGCCCCAGACCCCATATCCAGTGGCATGTACCCAAGAAGAACACCGCCTCCGGCGCCATAGGGGCCGTGATCGCCGTGTCCATTGTCATCGTGCTCATCAACACGCTGCGCGGCGTGTCCGGTGACATCTTTGACCGCAATGAGCCGATGCCCGACTACGACTGGAGCACTCCGGAGTACGTCGGTGAGGCGGTAGCGTCGGCGCGGGAGTATGCGGAGATGGGCGAATGCTTCACCTTGGAGGGCGGTGCCTTCGTGGTGGCCTATACCGAGCTGGACCACGAGAACCTGTCCCTGCTGGCCTATGTGGTGGAGGAGGGGGACTACCAGACCTTCCCCGACCTTATCTGGGTGGACGATGACGGCTTTGAAAACTGGTGCTATCCCGAGGATGTTGTCGTTTCAGACACCGATGACAATGTGTTCATATGCACGTATGACCTGTCGCCGATGGAGGAGCTTACGGAGGAGACTTACCTGCTCTTCTCCGGCATGGATAAGGAGGTCGTCGTTCCCGTTGACCTTGCACAATGGTGATACAAAAGCCTCCCCTGTGGGGGAGGCTATTTGCTCTATATAGACAGGCCCTCCGGCGAAGCCGGGGGGCCTGTTTCTCAGAACTTATCCTTATTGAATATCCGCAGGATCTCGTCGAAGGACTTGTCCATCTCGTCCTGTCCCTGCTCGCCCTTCACCTCGTCCAGGGGCTGGGGCGCGCCGCTGTTCTCCGTCTGTGCGGGCTGGGTCACAGCAGCGGCATTGGCGGCCTGCTGCGCCTCGTCAAAGCCCGTGGCGATGACGGTCACGCGGATCTCATCGTCCAGCGTCTCGTCGAAGGCGGCGCCGAAGATGGTCAGCGCGTCGGGATGCACCGCCTGCTGCACCAGCGTGGCGGCCTGCTCCACCTCCTCCAGACCGATGTCCATGGAGCCGGTGACGTTGATCAGCACGCCCCGTGCACCGTTGATAGAGGTCTCCAGCAGGGGGGAGGAAATGGCCATCTTGGCGGCCTCCTCGGCCTTGCCCTTGCCGGCTGCGCGGCCCACGCCCATGTGGGCCAGACCTGCGTCCTTCATAATGGCGGTCACGTCCGCGAAGTCCAGGTTGATGAACCCGGTGTCGCGGATCAGGTCAGAGATGGACTGCACCGCCTGGCGCAGCACGTCGTCCGCGATCTCAAAGGCGTTGGCAAAGGTGATCTTCTGGTCGGTGGCGTATTTCAGACGCTCGTTGGGAATGATGACCAGCGAGTCCACCTTGCTCCGCAGCTCCTCAATGCCCTGTTCCGCCTGGGTCATGCGGCGGCGTCCCTCAAAGCCGAAGGGCTTGGTCACCACGCCCACGGTCAGAATGCCTGCCTCCCGGGCGATCTCAGCCACCACGGGCGCCGCGCCGGTGCCGGTGCCGCCGCCCATGCCGGCGGTGATGAACACCATGTCGGTGTTTTCCAGCGCCTTGGCCATCTGGTTGCGGCTCTCCTCCGCGGCCTTGCGGCCCACATCCGGGTTGGAACCCGCACCCTTACCGCCGGTCAGCTTCTCGCCGATCTGAATTTTATAGGTAGCGCTGGAGGCATTCAGCGCCTGCTTGTCCGTATTCACGGCCACAAAATCCACGCCCTGCGCGCCGCTGCGTACCATGCGGTTGACCACGTTGTTTCCGCCGCCGCCTACGCCCACGACCTTGATGCTGACAACGTTCTCCGGGCCGGTTTCCAATCCAAAAGCCATGTCTGCTCCTCCTGCCATAATTTGTATGAAAATGACGGATTATCTCCTGGTAAATGCTATATCTTGTATTGTATTACGAATTGGCGCAAGCGTCAAGTGTAAGCACTTAATTTACCGAAAAAGTTTTGTGCCGGGAGCATGAAGCACCTGCGCAGCGTCCCCGATGCGGTGCGGTACGCGCGGCATCACTCCGGAATGAATCGTGCCTTCCCCTCCTGCATCATATTGATAACGCCCTTTTCGTTGACCTCCAGCTTCTCCACCACGGCCATCAGATAGTCCAGCTTGTAGCCGTAGTCGGCCTCCCGGGGCAGCTGCACGTCGAACCGTTCCAGATACCGCAGCGTCAGCTGTGCCGGGTCGCTCATATCCAGCAGCGATACGTCCGCCGTCATGCCGCGCTGGTCCAGCGCCTGCATGAGCGTCAGCAGCTGCTCCAGCGCCAGCTCCTGTCCCTCCGCCGCCTTTGCCGGCTGACCCACCGCCGGGTCTGTCAGCGTCAGGCCCTTTACCTGCATCCGCTGCTTCGCGGCAGCGGGCGTTACCTCGTCCACGATGTTCCCCGTGTCGCACAGCAGGTACGCCTTCCCGTCCTGCACGATGGCCGCCGGGTCCGCGCACTCCGTCACGATGATGGAAAGCCCGTCCGGCAGCGACCGCCGGAACTGCACCGTCTCGATATACGGCAGCGCCCTGCGTATGCGCTCCGCCGCGCTGTACTTGTTCATCAGGAACATATTGTCCCCCTCATTGACCCCCGCTGCGTCGATGATCTCCTGCCGGGTATAGCGGTCGTTGCCGCTGACCTCGATGCTGCGTATACGGAAAAACAGCGTTAGAGCCAGAGAGATGGCGGTGCAGATCAGCACAAAAGCCAGCAGCTTGTAGAGGAAGCTCAGGCTTCCTCTCCGCCGCTTATGGTTGTACCGTCTGCGCCTTGCCATCGTCCGTGCTCCTCCGCTGTTTCTGCTGTCTCGTCTATTGCTCTGTGATCCGGGCGCCCAGCGCCCGCAGGTCCCCGGCCAGGTCCGCGTAGCCCCGCTGGATGTGGCCGATGCCCTGCACCGTGGTCATGCCCTCGGCGGCCAGCCCGGCTACCGCCAGCGCTGCCCCACCCCGCAGGTCGGTGGCCACGACCTCCGTGCCGTGCAGCCGTTCCGTGCCGCACACCACTGCCACCCGCCCCTCGGTCCGGATGTCCGCGCCCATGCGTGCCAGCTCCGGCACGTGCCGGTACCGGCTCTGAAAGATATTCTCCACAAACACCGTGGTGCCCTGTGCCCGCAGCAGCGCCGCCATCAGTATGGCCTGGCAGTCGGTGGGGAACCCCGGATACGGCGCCGTCCGCACCGGCGGTACGGCCCGCAGCGCCCCTGTCCGCACCAACTGTATGTACCCCTCGCCGCAGCGGACGCCGCAGCCCGCCTGATCCAGTACCGTGGTCACCGCAGCCAGGTGCCGGTGCTCCGTGTTCCGCAGCGTGACCTCTCCGCCGGCGGCTGCCGCCGCGCACAGATAGGTGGCCGCTACGATCCGGTCCGGTATCACCCGGTGCACGCACCCGTGCAGCGGGCGCTTCGGCGTCACCGTGATGACCGAGCCGCCGGCGCCCCGCACCTCCGCGCCCATGGCGCACAAAAAGTCCTGTAAGTCCGCGATCTCCGGTTCCCGTGCCGCATTGCAGATCACCGTCTCGCCCTCCGCGCCGCAGGCCGCCAGCATGGCGTTCTCCGTGGCGCCCACGCTGGGCGTGGCCAGCACGATCTGGCAGCCGGTCAGCTTCCGCGCCCGGCACCGCAGGGTCCCGCCTGCGTCGTCGATATCCGCCCCCAGCGCCCGCAGGGCCGCCAGGTGCAGGTCGATGGGCCGCGGCCCCAGCTCGCACCCGCCGGGATAGCTCAACTCCGCCCAGCCGCACCGCGCCAGTATCGCCCCCAGAAAGATCACGGACGACCGCATCCGCCGCATCAGCGTCTGGGGTATGTCGCACCGCGTCAGTGTGGTGCTGTCCACCAGCAGATCGTCTCCGTCCCACTGCACGGCGCAGCCTAAGTACCGCAGGATATCTGCCGCCGAGTCCACATCGCTCAGGTGCGGACAGCCCTCAATGCGGCACACATCCCCGCTGAGCAGCGTGGCGGCCAGAATGGGCAGTACGCTGTTTTTCGCGCCCTGCACCGCCACCTCGCCCCGCAGCGGCGTGCCGCCCTCTATGGTGATATACCTCATGTGCCCTCCCTTTCCCGTCCATCCAACAGCTATGCCATTGTATGAACGGACAGGGGAGAGGGGTGACTCCCTTACTTCCGCACCAGCGCCATGACCGTGTCGTAGATACGCGCCGTGGCGTCGGGGATACCCAGCTCCTTCATGGCCCGGGCCATGGAGGTGCGTTTTTCGTTATCGGAGAGGATGGCCTCCACGGCCTTGTACAGCCCGTCTCCGGTGCTCTCCGGCTCGGTGATGACCACCGCGCCGCCGTGCTTTTCCAGCAGCCGCGCGTTCTTCTCCTGATGGTTGTTGGTGACGTAGGGTGACGGCACCATCACCGTGGGCTTGCCCAGCGCCGTCAGCTCACTGATGGTGGAGGCCCCGGCGCGGCACAGCACCACGTCCGCCGCCGCCATCACCACATCCATGTCATAGATATACTGCCGCACGTCCAGCCGGTCGGACTTGGGCAGGCCCAGCTCCCGCAGCTTCTGCTCCATGGCCTCCCAGCCGCCCTTGCCCACCGCGTGGATGTGGCGGAAGGGATAGCCCTCTGCGTCCTCCCGGCGGAAGAAGTCCACCATGCACTCGTTCATGTGGCTGGCGCCCAGGCTTCCCCAAAAGGATACCACAAGGGGTGCCTCGTCGTCAAAGCCCAGCTTTTTCCGGGCCTCCTCCCGGCTCAGCCGGAAGAAATCCCCCCGCACCGGCGTCCCGGTGACGGCGATGCGCTCCGGGTGCTTGTAGTGCTGCCGGCAGTCCTCAAAGCCCACCATGATGACGTCGGCGTAGCTTTCCAGCAGCTTCGTGGTCAGCCCCGGCACCATGTTGCTCTCGTGCACCGCCGTGGGGAGGTGTGCCCTGGCCGCCGCCTTCACCATGGGATAGCTGGCGTAGCCGCCGGTGCCCACCACCAGGTCGGGCTTGAAATCCCGCAGGATGGCCCGCGCCTGCCGTCCGGAGGACGCCAGCACCCGCACCGTGTGCAGGTTGTGCCGTATACCCTCGATGCTGAATTTCCGCTGAAAGCTGCTGACCTCCACCGCGGCGTAGTCGTACCCCGCCTTGGCCACCAGCTCGCGCTCCATGCCCGTGGGCGTGCCCACGAACAGGACGGCCGTCTCCGGGGCCTTCTCCTTCATATACCCTGCCAACGCAAGGGCGGGGTTTACGTGTCCCGCGGTGCCGCCGCAGGTAAATATCACTCTCATTCTGCTGCTCCCTGGAACCGCCGCGGCGGTCCGACCTCTATATTTTGATACGAATAGTAGTTTTTCTGCAATAAAATACGGAATGTTGTCAAATCCTGTGCTTTTATCCCGCCCGTGCCGCCGGTATCTGCCGCGATACGCTCAGCACGATGCCCATCTCCACCAGCTGCAAACACAGCGCCGTGCCGCCGTAGCTGAAGAAGGGGAGGGAGATGCCCGTGGTGGGCACGAAGCCCGACACCACGGCGATGTTCAGAAATGTCTGCAAGGCCAGATGGGTCATCACGCCCACCACCAGCAGCGCGCCGAACCGGTCCCGGGCGTGGAGCGCGATCCAGAAGCCCCGCAGTATCAGCATGGAGAAGATCAGCATGATAACACACGCGCCGATCAGCCCCAGCTCCTCGCAGATCACGGAAAAGATGAAGTCGTTGTACTGCTCCGGCAGGTACAGGAACTTCTGCCGTCCCCGGCCCAGGCCCACGCCCAGCAGGCCGCCGGAGCCGATGGTGATCAGGCTCTGCGCCAGCTGGTAGCCGTCGCCATAGTAGTCCTCCCACGGGTTGTGCCACATCTCGATACGGGCCGCGCCGTATCGGATGACGCCGGCCTCCGCCAGCTTGATGAACAGAAAGCCCAGCGCGCTGACGCCGCCGACGCCCGCCGCCACCAGCCAGCCCTGTATGCCGCCCACGATCATCAGCACCGCGCCGGTGGCGAAGATCAGGACGGTGCCCGACAGGTGCGGCTCCAGCATCATCAGTACGCCGATGACCGCCAGCAGCGCCACATAGGGCAGGATGCCCTGCCGCCAGGTCAGCATCTTCTCCCGCTTTTTGGAGATGGTGTCGGAGAAGTAGACGATGACCGCTAACTTGGCGATCTCCGAGGGCTGGAACTGGAACACGCCCTTGATGCCCAGCCATCGGGTGGCTCTGTTGGCGGTGATGGCCAGCGGGTTGTGGGGGATAATGACCAGTATCAGCAGAAACAGCGCAAGCCCCACCAGCAGCCGTCCCGCGCCGCGCCAGCGCTGATAGTTGATCTTGCTGACCACGAACATGGACACAAGACCCAGCGCCGCGAAGGCGGCCTGCCGCTTGAAGTAGTAGGTGCCGTCCCCGGTGTCGTAATAGGCCCGGGGAAAGCTGGCGGAAAACAGCATGATCAGGCCGATGACCGTCAGCAGCAGCGTCAGGATCAGGAAGGGGAGATCCATCTGCCCGCGGGCGGCTTCCTTATGCCGGCGCTCCACCTGCCGCATCCGTTCCTGCTGGGCCTTCCGGGCGCGCTGTTCCTCCCGTGTCATAGTCTCCCTCCTTTCCTGTGAAAATAGTGCGAAGCCTTAGAAGCTGAAACGCTGGCACACGGCCAGATAGGCGATGACGCAGCCTATGACACTGACGGCGGTGAACACCGCCACCACCTTGGTCTCCTTCCAGCCGCACATCTCGAAGTGATGGTGCAGCGGCGCCATCTTGAAGATGCGCTTGCCGTGGGTCAGTTTGAAATAGCCCACCTGGATAATGTCGCTCAGTGTCTCGCAGATATACACGATGCCCACCAGGATCAGCACCAGCGGCATATCATAGGCGAAGGCCAGCGCCGCCACGGCGCCGCCCAGAAACAGCGACCCCGTATCGCCCATGAACACCTTGGCCGGATAGTGGTTGTACAGCAGGAACCCCAGCAGACCGCCCACCAGTGCGCCGGAGAACAGCCCCAGCTGCTCGAAGCCGGGCCAGATCACCGCCATCACCAGGAAGAACAGACCCACCGGCACGGTCACACTGCTGCTCAGTCCATCCAGACCGTCCGTGATATTCACGGCGTTGACGGTGCCCACGATCACAAAGGCCGCGAACACCAGATACACGATCCACGGCAGCACGATGTGGGTGTTCCAGAAGGGAATATACAGGTTGGGGCTCAGCATCCCCTCGTACCGCATCAGGCACAGGAACGCCACCGCCGCCGCCAGCTGCAAAATAAACTTCTGCGGCGCGGTCAGGCCGGTGTTCTGGTGGTGCTTCACCTTCTGATAGTCGTCGATATATCCGATAACGCCGAATACCAGCGCGAACAGGTACACATACAGGTGTACGAAGCTGCCGGCCATCATCCGCTGCCAGCCCAACACGACGATGGTGAGGCCGATGCCGATGATGAACATCAGCCCGCCCATGGTGGGGGTGCCCTGCTTCGTCATATGCCAGGAGGGCCCGATCTCCTTGATGGACTGTCCCGCCTTCAGCTTTACCAGCGCCGGTATCAGCAGCTTGCCTGCGATGGCGGTGACGATAAAGCATACCGCGACAGGCAGCACGATCTCCATAATTCCCATACTATCTTGCTCCTTCCCTCCGCACCGCGCGGAGGTCTTTTCTTTATTTCTGCGTTTCCTTCAGGTGCTCGGCCACGATGACCCGTTCATCCATGGGATAGTGCTTGTGGTCGATCTCCTGGTAATCCTCGTGGCCCTTGCCGGCCAGTACGATCACGTCGCCCGGCTGGGCGTGGTCCATGGCGTAGTGAATGGCGGCCACCCGGTCGGGGATCACCGCATAGGGTGTGTCATAGCCCTTCAGCCCCACCAGAATGTCGTCGATAATGGCCTCCGGCTTCTCCGTCCGGGGGTTGTCGCTGGTGACGATGACAAAGTCTGCCAGCCTTGCGCCGATCTCACCCATCACGGGCCGCTTCGTCTTATCCCGGTCGCCGCCGCAGCCGAACAGCGCCACCACCCGCCCCTTGGCGAAGGCCTTGGCGGATTGCAGCACCTTTTCCAGCGCGTCCGGCTTGTGGGCATAGTCGTTCAGCACGGTGTAGCCCGTTCCCGGCGTAGGGATGATCTCCATCCGGCCCTTCACGCCGTGGTTCTTCGCCAGTGCGTCGGCACACTCCGCCAGCGGCACGCCCAGGTTCCAGCAGCAGGCCATGGCGTCCAGCGTGTTGTACACGGTGAACAGCGCCGGTATGCCCACGTGGACGTGGCACCATTCCGTGTCCGCCTCCGCGTCAAAATCCACACTGCCGGGCTCCAGCGCCACGTTCTTCGCCATCAGGTCCGCCTGACCGTTCACGGAGTAGGAAAAACGCCGTGGGCAGGTGGCATCGGCCATCAGCCGTTCCGCCCACGGGTCGTCGGCGTTGTAGATGCCCACGTCGCACTGCCGCATCAGCAGCGCCTTGGCGTCGCAATAGGCCTCCATGGTCTTGTGGAAGTCCAGATGGTCCCGGCTCAGGTTGGTATAAATGCCCACCGCGAAGGGTATGCCGTACACCCGGTCCAGCATCAGTGCGTGGGAGGACACCTCCATCACCACATGGGTGCAGCCCGCGTCGGCCATCTCCCGCAGCAGCTTCTGCAGCTCGAAGGACTCCGGCGTGGTGCGCTCGGTGTGCAGTACCCGGTCGCCGATCATATTCTGTATCGTGCCGATCAGGCCCACCTTGGCCCCGGCCTTCTGTTCCAAAATGCTCTTGATGAGGTAGGTGCTGGTGGTCTTGCCGCTGGTGCCGGTGATGCCGATCATGGTCATCTCCCGTGCGGGGTGATCGAAGCGATTGCCGCCCACCACCGCCAGCGCCCGGCGGCTGTCCGCCACCCGGACGAAGGGCGCGCCGTCCTCCGGCGCGCGCTCGCACAGCACGCAGGCAGCGCCCTTCTCCCGTGCCATGGGAATATATTTATGTCCGTCCGTCTCCGCGCCGGTGACGGCGATGAACAGATCGCCCGATTCCACCAGCCGCGAGTCGTACCGTACCTCCCGGATGTCGCTATCCAGCTTGGCGTTTGTTTCCAGAATATCCAGCCCGTTCAACAGCTCACGCAGTTTCATCATCAACTCTCCTTTGCATCTGTGCGTAATGGTATACACACTATTCTACCACATTTCGTCCGCGGACAAAAGGGAACCATGTGCTCTGTTGGGCGCAAAACGTGTGGCGTCAGTCCGTCACGGACGTGTCGCCCAGCTGCACGGTGATGACCGTGCCGGCCTCCACCTCCGTACCCTCGTCGATGGACTGGCTCAGCACCCGGACGGAGCTGGACTCGCTGCCCGTGGTGCCGGAGAACCGTATCAGCAGCCCTGCCGCCGTGGCGGTGGTGTTGGCCTCTGAGGGCGTCTTGCCGATGAGATGCGGCACCACGCACTTGTCCGTGGACTTCTCCTCGCCGACGTACAGGATAACGCTGGACTTGCCGGGGATGATGGCGCCGCCGGCCGGCGTCTGGTCGGTGATGGTCTCGCCGTCGCCCACGATCTTATAGCTCAGCGCGCGGTCCTTCAGCTTTGTCTTGGCCTCCTCCACGCTCATGCCGATGACGTTGGGCACCGTGGTGTCCATGCCCAGCAGCTCCTCTGCGGAGTAGCTGGGCTCCACGCCCAGATAGGGCAGGATCTCCGCCATGACGGTGCTGGCGGTGGGTGCCACCATGTTGCCGCCGGAGACGTAGGTTCCCGTGGTGCGGCTGGGGGTGTCCATGGTGATGAGCATAATGACCTGCGGATCGTCCGCCGGCGCGAAGCACAGGAACGACACCACCACGTCGCCGGTCTGGCCCTTATCGGCCGTGCCGGTCTTGCCGCCGATGCGGTAGCCCGCCACCTGGCCGTTCTTGCCGGTGCCGCTGGCCACCACGTATTCCAGGCACTCCCGCACCGTGGCGGAGGTCTGCTCGCTGATGACCTGCCGCACCGGCGTGTCGTCGTGGCGATAGGTCACGTTCCCGTCGCTATCGGTGATGCGCTCCACCAGATACGGTGTGTGCAGATACCCGCCGTTGACGCAGGCCGCCTGCGCCGCGATCAGCGCCAGGGGCGTCACGGTGAAGTTCTGGCCGAAGGCGTAGCAGGCCAGGTCCAGCTGGGTAAAGCTGCTGTCCGCGGCGAACACGCCCACGGCCTCACCGCCCAGGTCGATGCCCGTGGTGTTCATCAGCCCGAAGGACCGCATATACTCGTAGAATTTCTCGCTGCCGATCCGCAGCCCGTAGTTGATGAACGCCGGGTTGCAGGAGTTCCCCACCGACTGCACCAGCGTCTGTAAGCCGTGGCCGTTCTTGTTGGAGCAGTGGATGGTATAGCCGGAGATATTCACGCTGCCGCCGCAGTTGACGGTGGTGGTCTTATCCACCACGCCCTCCTCCAGCGCCGCCGACAGCGTCAGGATCTTAAACGTGGAGCCCGGCTCGTAGGTGTCGTTCAGCGCCTTGTTGCGCCATTGCAGCAGCTGCATATCGGCCACGGTGCTCTCCCCGCGCTCGATACGCTCCTGCAGCGTCAGGTCGCTGACGGTCAGAAAGTCGTTCAGATCGTAGTTGGGATACGACGCCATGGCCAGTATGCCGCCGGTCTTGGCGTCCATCACGATGCCGCTGGCGCCGTTGGCGGCGGAGAACTTATCCACCATGCTCTCGATGCCCTTTTCCAGATAGTACTGGATGGTGGTGTCCAGCGTCAGCGTCAGGTCGCTGCCGTTCTTGGCGGCGAAATACTGCTCATAGGTATACAGCATATCGTTCTCCGCCTGATCCTTGGAGGAGATGACCAGTCCGCTCTGCCCCTCCAGCTCCTTCTCGTAATAGGCCTCCAGCCCATACAGCCCCGTGTTCTCGTCGCCCACGAAGCCGATGACCTGCGCCGCCAGCGAGCCGTAGGGATAGTACCGCTTCGTGTCCGCCACCAGGTGTACGCCCGCGATCTTGTTCTCGTCCACATACGAGCGCACCTTGGCCGCCGTGTCCTCGTCCGCCCGCAGCTGTATGACCTCATACTGGGACTTCACGTTGTCCATCCGTTTCCGGATGGCCGAGGCGTCCTTGCCCAGGATCTCCGCCAGCCCTGCCGCCAGCGACTCCTTCGTCCAGCTGACGGGATTTTCTGTGTCGTTCACCGCGTTGTCGATCTCCAGCGGGGAGAGAATGATGGTCTCCGCGCTGGAGGAGATCGCCAGAATGTTGCCGCCGGCGTCATAGATGGTGCCCCGGTTAGCCGTCACCACCGTCCGCCGTGTCTGCTGGTTCACAGCCTTGCCCTGCAATTCCTCATGCCGGGTGATCTGCAGGTCGAACAGCCGGAAAAACAGCAGCACGAACATCACGACGCCCATCAGGATCATCAGTACAAAGGATCGGGTCTGAATGATCCGGTTGGCCCGCCGTACGTTCTCGTTTTTTCGGTTGGAATTTTGGTTTTCTGCCACGATAGTGCCTCCTGTTTTGCCGTCGGACCCTGCTCCGGCGCCGCCGCGCCCTGCTGTTATAGACCAAGCAAGGAGCAAGAAGTCGCCTTCTTACTCCTCGCGCTTATACTATACTTTCCCTCAGCGGAAATATTCCAGTACATACGCCCACAGCGACTCTGCCTTTTCGGTAAAGCCGTTCAGCGCCGCCGCGCCGCCCGCGGCGTACACCTCCACGCTGTCCGCACCGGACAGGTCGATGTACTGTATCTGGCCGCTGCTGGGCTTGGACATACCCGCCGCCTCCGCCGCCGCCTTCACGGTGGCCAGATCGAAGGTGCGCTCATACGCCGTCAGCAGCGCCACGTGCTCCTCCTCCAGGGCGGAGATCTCCCGCTTGATGGAGGACACATTATCGGAAATGCCGGTCAGCTTCACATAGCACAGCATCAGCGCGATGACCATGCCCACCACCAGCACCGTTCCCAGCAGCAGAACAGGGGAGGGCCGCACCGCGGCCCGTGCCGCGCTCTGCCGCCGCTGTACCGGCTGTACCTCCGGCTGCGTCGGCCGTACCTTCTTCTGGGGGAGCTTTCCGGCCTCGTCCAGCTGCTTTTCCCGCGCCAGCGCGTCCAGATCATATGCCAGGCTGCCGTAGGTGGCGCCGTGACGATAGTTGGCCATGTAAAACTCCCTCCTTCCTCCGTCGGTTCTTTTCCGCCGATACTTTGTTGCAGCCGCTTGCCATACACAAAGTATGGCTGCACGTCTGTGCCGCGTCTCGGCGAAAAATAACTCGCCGGATGCGGTTCTTTTCCGCCGATACTTTGTTGCAGTCGCTTGCCATACACAAAGTATGGCTGCACGTCTGCGCCGCGTCTCGGCGAAAAATAACTCGCCGGATGTGGTTCTTTTCCGCCGATGCTTTGCTGTTATACCTTCTCCGCCACCCGCAGCTTGGCGCTGCGTGCGCGGGGGTTGTGTGCCAGTTCCTCTTCGCCGGATACGATGGGCTTCCGGCTCACCAGCTTCAGCTTCGGCTTCCTGCCGCATACGCACACCGGGAACTCCGGCGGGCAGATGCAGCCGGTGGCCAGCTCCTGCAAGGTCTTCTTGATGATCCGGTCCTCCAGCGAGTGGAAGGAGATCACCGCCAGCCGCCCGCCTGTGTTCAGATGCGCCGCGGCCGCCTCCAGCATGGGCGGCAGGGCGTCCAGTTCGCCGTTGACGGCGATGCGTATGGCCTGAAAGCTCCGCTTGGCCGGGTGCTGCTTCTCCCGCAGCGCCTGTGGCGGCATAGCGGACTTGATGATGTCCACCAACTCCAGCGTCGTCTCGATAGGCTGATGCTCCCGGTGCTGTACGATCCGCTTGGCGATGGCCGGCGCGTAGCGCTCCTCGCCGTACTCAAACAGGATGCGCCGCAGCTCCTCATAACTCCAGCTGTTCACCACCTCCCGGGCGGTGAGATACGCCGTCCGGTCCATCCGCATATCCAGCGGCGCGTCGTGCATATAGCTGAAGCCCCGTTCCGCGTCGTCCAGCTGTGGGGAGGAAACGCCCAGGTCGAACAGCATACCGTCCGCCCCGTCTATGTGCAAGTCGGCGAGGATGTCGCCGATGCGGTCAAAATTGCTGTGGACCAGCGTCACCCGGTCCCCGTAGTCCGCCAGACGCTCCTGCGCGGCGGCAATGGCCGTCTCATCCCGGTCGATGCCGATGAGCCGTCCGGTGGTCAGCCGTTTTACGATCTCCAGCGAGTGACCCGCCCGGCCCAGCGTGCCGTCCACATAGATGCCGTCGGGCTTGATGGCCAGCGCGTCCAGGCACTCGTGCAGCAGCACCGGCACATGGCCGTAGTCCTTCTCCTGCGTCACGGTGCTCACAGGCCCATCTCCGCCATGGCGCTCTCCAGCTCGCCGGAGGCGAAGGCGTCGTTCTCCACGGCGGCCCAGCGCTCAGCGTCCCAGATCTCCGCCCGGTCAAAGCTGCCGATGACCACGACCTCCCTGGTCAGCCCCGCATACTCCCGCAGCTTGGCGGGGATGAGGATGCGTCCCTGGCCGTCCGGCTCGCAGTCCGCCGCGTAGGCGAACAGCGCCCGCAGCTTTTTCACCTCGTTGTAGGACAGCGCCTTCAGCTTGTCCATAAACACCGCCCAGCTCTCATCGGAGTACACCGACAGGCAGTGGTCCTGTCCCACGGTGATGTGGAACGTCTGGCCCAGCTCCTTCCGCAGCGCGGCAGGAATAAAGAGGCGCCCCTTGGCGTCGATCGTGTGTGCATACTGACCGGTCATGGGCCCGCCTCCTTCCGAAAAAAATAGTCCCCGGTGGAAAACCGTGGGAACATCCCCCACAAATATGGATATTACCCCCACAATTCACCACTAACGAGGTTAGTATACATAATCCCTGGCAAAATTGCAAGGGGAAATTATGTCTACCGCCACGGCAAAAGCCAGATATTCCGCCGGTTTTCGGCCAAATTTTTCCACTTTTTGAAACGCTTGTTCGATGAACATAAGCGGAAAACTCCGGCGGGCACAAGATTTTGTGCCCGCCGGAGCCTGTTAACACAAGATGAGGATTTCTTGTGGAAATCGCAGAAAAATTTACGTGGATTTTATAGATTTTCCACAAAGTCTATAACTGCCGCCGGATACCGCGGCGGCAGCGGCGTTTGCCGCCGGTCGGGATCGGCCTCGCTTTCCGTCCGAAAAGACGGACCGCCGCAGGCTCTGCCTGCGGCGGTCAACGTAAATACTGTGTGGGGGAGGGGAGCGCTCAGCGCTGGCCCTCGCTTTTTTCGGCGGCGGATTCGTTCAGCTGCTGGCGTTGGGCCTGCATCTGCTCCTTGCTGGCGGCCCGGAAACGCGCCCGGGACTCCTGTACCTCGGTCAGCGCGGCCTGGATGGCCTCCTCGGTGCGGCGCAGCGCGTCCTCGGTGTAGGTGTTGGCCACGTGATACAGCTCCTTGCTGCGGTCCTCGGCCCGGCGGATGATCTCGCTGCTCTTCTGGCGTGCCAGCTGCAGTGTCTCGCTCTCGGACACGATGGTGCGGGCATCCAGCTCCGCCTGACGCAGTACCTCCTGCGCCTCCTTCTTGGCCCCGGCCACATACTCGCTGCGGGCGGCGATCAGCTCCTGGGCCTTTTTCAGCTCCAGGGGCAGCTTGGCCCGGATCTCATCCAGCAGATCCAGCGCCTCGTCCCGGACGATGATACATTTGTCAGAGCTGAAGGCCACGCTTTTTGCCTCGTCGATCATGCCGTAGAGCATATCCAACAGGCGCTGTACATCTTTCTCTTCCATAGTGCGGTCCGTTCCTTTCTTTTTGTCGGCGCCGGGAGGCTCAACCCCGCTGCCGCATCAATTCCTCGGCGACCGGCGCCGGTACATACTTTTCCAATGGCTGGTGGTAGCGGATCATCTCCCGCACCATGGTGGAGCTGAAGTGCTCATACGCCGCACTGGCGGGCAGCAGCACCGTCTCCAGCCCGGGACAGATACCGCCGTTGATGCGCGCCATCTGGGCCTCCAGCTCCCAGTCGGCGCAGTTCCGCACGCCCTTCACCAGAATGTGCGCGTCCTTGCTGCGTACGAAGTCCGCCAGCAGCCCGGACCAGTTCTCCACCTCCACGTTGGGGATGTCCGCCACGGACTGGCGGATCAGCTCCAGCCGGCGCTCCGGCGTGAACATAGGCTGCTGCTTCTGGCAGTTCACCATCACGCACACGCACACCTTGTCAAAGCACCGCGCCGCCCGGCGGATGATATCCAGGTGTCCCAGCGTGATGGGGTCAAAGCTGCCGGGGTAAATGGCGATATTCATTCCGTATCCTCATTTCCGCCGCGATGATACACCGTCAGCTTGATCTTGCCGTATCTGTACTCCCGATACAGGGCATAGGGCGCGGGCATCTCCGGCAGCACCGTGTCCGCCGCGCTCTCTGCTATGATTATACCATGTGCACGGCAAATGTCAAACGCTGCGATATCCGTCAGCGCCTGCTGCAAGAGCCCGCTGGCGTAGGGCGGGTCCAGAAACACGATGTCGAACTTCTCCCCGCTGCGCAGATACGGCAGCGCGTCCCCCTGCCGCACCCTGGCCCTGTCCGCCAGGCGGCACAGCGCCAGGTTCTCCTGTATCAGCCGCACCGCGTCCGCCCGCCGGTCGATGAACACGCACTCCGCCGCGCCCCGGCTCAGGGCCTCGATGCCCAGCTGTCCGGTGCCGGCGAACAGGTCCAGCACCCGCCGTCCCTCGATGTCGAATTGTATGATGGAGAACAGGCTCTCCTTCACCTTGCCGGTGGTGGGCCGTGTCTCCAGCCCCTCCAGCTCCTTCAATACCCTGCCTCTGGCAGTTCCCGTGATCACGCGCATAGTCCGTTACCCCCTGGGGTCAAAATGTTCAAAGATGACCAGGTTCCCGGCCGCCTCGGCCTTTTCCATAGTCTCCCTGTCCCGCACGGTCCAGCTGGCCTCCTGCACCTTGTAGAAGCCCCGGCACAGCCGCAGGGACAGATTGCCCCGGTCCTCAAACCGATAGGCGATGAAGTCCGGCCGCGTCCGCACGTTCAGCAGCAGGTTCGCCAGGATCCACCGGATACCGCCGGGCAGATGCTGCGCGTCTCCGTGGGCGGTGAAGTTCTCACTCAGCTGTCCCCGCAGGATATCCGGCTCGTTCTGCCACAGCCACATCAGGCACCGGGGATCGAAGGACTCCACGCAGTACACGCCCTTGTACTTCTTCAGCACCCTGCTGGCCGCCGCGGCCAGCGCCGCGGCGTTGCCGCGCTCCGCCTTCAGCTCCACGATCAGCGGCGCCCGGTCCGTGAACAGCGGCAGCACCTCCTCCAGCAGGGGGACCCTCTGCTCCGTCCCCTCCAGCGGGTACTGCTCCAGCGCCTCCGCGGTCAGGTCCTCGATCTCCACGTCCGCGCCCGCTGTCCGCAGCAGGGAGGCATCGTGGATCACGGCCAGCTTGCCGTCCTTCATCAGGTGCACGTCCAGCTCTGCGCCGAAGCCGTTGGCCGCCGCCCGCTTGAACGCCGCCATGGAGTTCTCCGGAATACCCTTCTCCCTGTCGTGCAGGCCCCGGTGGGCATATCGCCACTGCCGGAAATACGCCTGGTCCATCTTGCCCCGCCGGCACCGCAGGCACAGCAGATACAGCCAGAACAGCACCAGCAGTACAATAATGATAATTATGATCGCTTTCATCAGTCGTTTGTCAGCTCCTCCACCGTATTGTCAATAGCCCCGGCGTCCTCTGTGCCCGCCGCGGCAGTCTGCTTCGGCATCTCCCTGCTGTCGCCGTGCTTCACGAACAGCATGGTCACAAAGGCCAGCGCCGTGAACACCGCCGCGTAGGGGAACAGCACGTGCATCCCGAATTTATCCATCAGCAGTCCCGACACCATGGGCGTGGCCACCTGCGCCGCCATGGATGCCGTGTAGTAAAAGCCTGTGTACTTGCCCACGTCGCCGCCGGAGGCCAGCTCCACCACCATGGGGAAGGAGTTGACGTTGATGGTGGCCCAGGCGATGCCCGCCAGGGCGAACATGGCGTTCATCAGTGCCGAGGGACTGTCCGCTGTCAGGAACCCGGCCACGCCGAAGGCCACGGTCAGCATCACCACGCCGGCCAGTATGGTCTTCTTCCGTCCGATCTTCCCGGCGATGAAGCCCACCGGCAGATAGGCCGCGATGGCCGCCGCTTGGGCGATGATCAGCGTCAGGTTGTAGTCCTTGTGCAGGATGTTGCTGGCGTACACGGAGTACTTGCTGGTCACGGCGTTGTAGCCGAAGAACCACAGCACGATGCTCAGCAATATCAGCAGCAGGCTCTTTACCTCGTCAGCGGACAGCTTCCGCCCCTCGTTGGGGTGATCGGCCTCCTCCGCGTTCTCAACGCCCGCGGCCACGGACTGTGCCTGCATCTCCCTTGCCCACTCCGGCTCCCGCACCGTCAGCATGAACACCACCAGCGCCGCGAGCATCAGCGCCGCGATGACGCCGAAGTAGCCCGTGTAGCTCATCATACTGTTGCTCACCGACGCCGTGGCGAACACCATGCCCAGCGCCAGCACGATGATGCCGCCGGCGGAGCCCATCAGGTTGATGACGGCGTTGGCTTTGGACCGCAGGGGCTTGGGTGTCACGTCCGGCATCAGCGCCACCGCCGGGGAACGGAACGTGGCCATGCTCAGCAGAATGATGAGCAGCAGCCCCACGAACACCACCAGCGCGCCGGGATTGGCCGCCGCCGCGTCCCGGGCGCAGGCCTGCCGCGCCGGCACCACGTAGTTGGTGTACGCCGGGTCGGTGACGGTCTTCCCCTCATCGTTGACGGTCTGGCTGCGGATGGCGGTGAACTCCGCCTCCGTGAATTTATGCCCCAGAATAAAGCTCTCGCCGCTGGGGGACAGCAGCGTGGCGTCCTTCTGCTCGTTATAGATGACCGTCAGCGCCGCCGGGTCGTCAATGGCGGATACCTTGTCCAGCCGCTTCAGCTGCGCGTTGTCCGCGAAGGACAGCGCGATCAGCGCCACCGCCGCGATCAGCGTGCCCACCACGATGAACGGCGTCCGCCGCCCTCTCGGGTGGGTGCACTTGTCAGAGATGTGCCCGAACAGCGGCAGCAGGAACAGCGCCAGCACGTTGTCCAGCGCCATAATGACGCCGGACCAGGTCTGGCTCATGCCGAATTTGTTGGTCAGGATCAGCGGCACCGTGTTGTCATAGGCCTGCCAGAAGGCGCAGATCAGGAAAAAAGCAAAGCCGACCAGAATGGTGCGCTTGTAATTCAGCTTCATGGTGTCTCCTCCCACGCGCGGAATACCGCGTTGATATCGTCGTACACCCATGTGGGGCGTATGCCGTCTCTTTCAATGTCGTCCCGTGTCCCCTCGCCGGACAGCACGAAAACGCTGTCGATCCCGGCGTTCACCGCGCAGGCGATGTCCGTGTACAGCCGGTCGCCGAGCAGCACCGCCGCCTCCGGCGGGTACCCGGTCCCCTCCAGCGCCAGCCGTACCATGGCGGGCTGGGGCTTGCCGATGAACTCCGGCTCCCGTCCGGTGGCCCGGTGCAGCATCTCGCATACGCTGCCGCAGTCCGGTACCGAGCCGTACCACGTGGGGCACACCCAGTCCGGGTTCGTGGCCAGCCAGGTGACGCCCCGGTTCAGCAATATGCAGGCGTCCTCCAGCTTCTGAAACGTCAGCTCCCGGTCGAAGCCGCTGAGCAGGATCTCCGCGCCGTCCTCCCGGTCACAGGTGACGGGTATCCCCGCCGCCGCCAGCTGATCGTAAAAGGACCGGGTGCCCTGCACGTAGCACCGGCGTCCCGGATACCGCCTCCGCAGCAGGTCGATGGCCGCGTCCACCGAGGTCAGGTAGTCCTCCCGCCCGGTGGCGATGCCCATGCCGTTCAGCTTTTCTATATAGCCCTCCACGCCTTTGGAGGAGTTGTTGGTCAAAAACAGATACCGTCCGCCCTTCTCCCGTATGCGGGAGAGAAAGGCCGTTACCCCGTCGAACAGCCGGTCGTCCAGATAGATGGTCCCGTCCATGTCCAGCAGAAACAGCCGCTTATCCTGTAAACGTCCCAAGGAGCGCCCTCCTTTTCAGATACATACCATAAAAGACAGAATACCACACGTTTGCCCCTATGGCAACAAAAACCCCGTCACACCACCTGAAAAATAAAGAATTTCAGATAGTTCGTCTCCTCCACGCCCCACAGGATGGGGTGGTCGGCGCACTGCTGCCGTGCTTCGATCTGCCGCAGCTGCACCCCGGCGTCCCGGGCGGCGTCCCGCAGCATCTTTACGAACAGCGCCTCCGACGCGAAGTGGCTGCACGAGCACGTGGCCAGATATCCGCCACGGGGCAGCAGCTTCATGGCCCGGTAGTTGATCTCCTTGTACCCGGTCATGGCGTTGTGTATGGTCCTGCGGCTCTTGGTGAAGGCCGGCGGGTCCAGTATGATGAAGTCGTATTTCCGCGGCTGCTCCGCCAGCTGCGGCAGCAGGTCGAACACATTGGCGCACACGCAGTCCATCACGCCGTCCAGCCCGTTTTTCCGCGCGTTCTCCGCCGCGCAGTCCACGGCGAATTGCGACACGTCCACGGCGGTCACGCGCTTCGCCCCGCCCTTTGCGGCGTTCAGGGCGAAGGAGCCGGTGTGGGTGAAGCAGTCCAGCACCGTCTTTCCCTTCGCCAGCTTTGCCACCGCCAGCCGGTTGTACTTCTGGTCCAGGAAGAAGCCGGTCTTCTGCCCGTTCTCAAAGTCCACCGTGTACCGTATGCCGTTCTCCGTGATGTCCTCGGCGGTGCTCTCCGGTACGGCCTCGCCGGGAAGCGTCATCCAGCCCTTGCCCTGCGCCATGCCCTCCAGCGTCCGGAGGGCCGCGTCGTTGCGTTCGTACACGCCCCGGATGACCTGTCCGTCCTCCCGCAGGATGCGTACCAGCAGCGGCAGCACCCGTTCCTTGATGCGTTCCATGCCCAGGCTCAGTACCTGGGCCACCAGTACGCGCTCGAACCGGTCCACCGTCAGCCCCGGAAAGCCGTCCGCCTCCCCGAAGATAATGCGGCAGCACCGGCTGTCCGTCTCGCCCATCACCGTTTTGCGGTAGTCCCAGGCGTAGCGCAGCCGCCGTTCCCAGAAGGCATCCCCCGCCGGGTCGTCGTTGGCGTTCCGCGTCACCAGCCGCACCCGTATTTTGGACGCGCTGTTATAGAACCCGCAGCCCAGCCAGCTGCCTTTTTTCGACACCACATCCACCAGGCTGCCGTCCTCCGGCGTGCCGCTGACCGACAGCACCTCACCCTCATAGACCCACGGGTGCCCGTCCACGATGGCGCGCTCCCCCTTGGGGGTGATGGTGACGATGGGATACGGTCTGGCAGCTTTCATGGCGGTTACTCCTTTTGTACAGGAAAATTTCTCCTAAGTATAGCACAAAGACAAGCATATTTCCATACGATGTATAAATAAAGTATCGTTGAAGTACAGACAAAGTATAGTAAAATGCACAGAACAAGTATAGGAGGAACTGCCATGCCGCGTATCTTTTTAAGTCCATCTACCCAGGAATATAACCCATATATCACCGGAAACGGCTCAGAAGAGTACTTTATGAACCAAATTGCCGATGCCATGGAGCCCTATCTTTTGGCCAACACCATCCGTTTTACCCGCAACACCCCCGACATGACCGCCGCCAGCTCCATCCGCCTGGCAAATTCTGGAAGTTACGATTTTTATTTGGCGCTTCACTCCAACGGCAGCACCGATGGTACCAAGGAGGGCGCCGTCCGCGGTGTCATCGCTTTTTATTATCCCACCAGTGCTAATGGCCGCCGCGCGGCGGATATTTTTGTGAAAAATTTGAAAGACATCTATCCGTTGCCGGACAAGGTCTATGCCCGTGCCACTACCACGCTGGGCGAGGTCCGCCAGCCCTATATGCCCTCCGTACTGCTGGAGCTGGGCTACCACGACAACACCGCTGATGCCCATTGGATCGAGGGCAATATCCAGGCCATTGCCGCCAATTTGGTGCTGTCGCTGACAGAGTACTTCGGCCTGCCTTTCGTCACACCCATAACACCCTGGCAGGGCACGGTGCAGACGCCGGGCGGAGGACCGCTGAACCTTCGTGCGGCCCCTGGCACCCGGGCCGAGGTAGTCACACTCTTGCCCAACGGTGCAAAGCTCACTGTCTACGGTCGCTATCAGGAGTGGTACACGGTGGGTTACCAAGGCCGTCTGGGTTACGCTTACGCCGATTTCATTCAGTGACCCAAGAGATACGGTGCCCTGCCTGAAAAACGACAAAAGAAAAGTTTACTTTGCCCTTGACAGTTGACCATAATATGTTTAATATAGTAAAGGATCATTATCGGGGCATAGGAGCCTTTCCGCCCCGGTTGTCATCCGGCACCATATTTTGTGCCGACGCAAAAACCCAATAACAACATAGGAGGAATGTACCATGACCACAACTGGCTGGATCGTGGCCATCCTCTCGTTCGCTGTCGCCCTCGTTCTGGGCTTTGCGGCCTGCACGCTTATCCGCCGCCGCAAGGAAAAGAACGACCAGCGCAAGATCGAAGACGCCGAGCAGGAAGCTCTGCGTATCGTCAACGAGGCCATCAAGAGCTCTGAAAACAAAAAGAGAGAAGCACTCCTTGAAGCAAAAGAAGAGATTTTGAAGAACCGCAGCGAGTACGAGAAGGAAGTCAAGGAACGCCGCGCCGAACAGCAGAAGCAGGAACGCCGCCTGCAGCAGAAGGAAGAGAACCTCGATCACAAGACCGAGATGATCGAAAAGAAAGAGGAGGCCCTGGCCCAGAAGCACGCTGCTCTGGACAAGGAGCAGGAGGAGATCAAGCTCATCAAGCGCAGCCAGACCGAGATGCTGGAGCGCATTTCCGGCTTCACCGCCGAGCAGGCTAAGGATTACCTGATCGCCCAGGTGGAGTCCGAGGTCACCCACGAAACGGCGCTGAAGATCAAGGAGATCGAGGCACGTGCTAAGGACGAGGCCGATCAGCGTGCCCGCGAGATCGTGGCCACCGCCATCCAGCGCTGCGCCGCCGACCACGTGGCCGAGATCACCGTCAGCGTGGTGCCGCTGCCCAATGACGAGATGAAGGGCCGCATCATTGGCCGCGAGGGCCGCAACATCCGCACGCTGGAGACGCTTACCGGCGCGGATCTGATCATCGACGACACGCCGGAGGCCATCACCGTCTCCTGCTTCGAGCCGGTCCGCCGCGAGATCGCGCGGCTGGCCCTGGAAAAGCTTATTGCCGACGGCCGCATCCACCCTACCCACATTGAAGAAATGGTGGAGAAGGCCCGCCGCGAGGTGGACGGCGTCATCCGCGCCGAGGGCGAGCGCGCCGTGCTGGAGACCGGCGTCCGCGGCCTGCACCCGGAGCTGCAAAAGCTGCTGGGCAAGCTGCACTACCGTACCAGCTACGGCCAGAACGTGCTGCAGCACTCTATCGAGGTCAGCCATATCGCCGGTATGATGGCCGCGGAGTTGGGCGCCGATGTGCAGGCTGCCAAGCGCGCCGGCCTGCTGCACGATATCGGCAAGGCCCTGGACCATGAATTCGAGGGTACCCATGTGGCGCTGGGCGTGGAATACGCCCGCAAGTACCGCGAGAAGGAAGACATCATCCATGCCATCCAGGCCCACCACGGCGACGTGGAGTGCAGGACCCTGGTGGCCTGCCTGGTGCAGGCGGCGGACGCCATTTCCGCGGCCCGTCCGGGTGCGCGGCGCGAGAACCTGGAGAACTACATCAAGCGTCTGGAAAAGCTGGAGGAGATCACCGGCAGCTATCCCGGCGTTGAGAAGAGCTATGCCATCCAGGCCGGCCGTGAGGTCCGCGTCATGGTCAAGCCCGAGCAGGTCAGCGAGGATGAGATGGTCATCCTGGCCCGTGAGCTGGCCAAGCGCATCGAAAGCGAACTGGAATATCCCGGCCAGATCAAGGTCCACGTTCTGCGTGAGACGAAGGTCGTGGAGTACGCGAAATAAAAATTTAATGTTTGCAGGGGCCGCTTCGCATTGCGAAGCGGCCCCTCTTTTGCTATAATGTCTTCGAGTACACAGAAAAACCGACCGGACCCCCGATGGAGGACATACTATGAAGCGTTTTCTGCTGTTATTTCTGCTGCTGGCCCTGCTGCTGAGCCTGACCGGCTGCTTTACCATCACCGGAGACACGACCGACACCTCGCCGGAGGGGAAACAGGAGGAGCCGGAGAAGCAGCACCTGACCGCTGACGTTGACGAGACGCAGGTCTGGCAGCGCACTGCCGGCGCGCCCTGGACCGGCGGAGAACCCCAGACAGTCAGTGCCGACTTTGAGCGCATTAGTGGCGCGGCGGCCCAGGGCATGACCGTGGGGCAGGAACTTCTGCTGCTGGATTTCATGGACTGTTACTACCAGTCCGTTGCCGACCTGCGGGTCATTGACCCGGCCGTGCTGTTTGCCGACAGTGAGGAGACGCTCTACCACAAGAATATCTGGCACGGCCTGTGCGTCATCCGCAAGCTCTCGCCCATCGACCTGACCATGACCTCATACAGCTACTACCTCCGGTGCGTATCCATTACACCCTCCGAGGAGACCGAGGGCGACGTGGATATGGTGCTTCGGGAGAACAATGTGGTCTATTTCAAGGGCTTGAACAGTCTGCCCTCGGAGCAGTTCGGTATCAAGCACACCTTTACCCTCCGGGGGGAGGGAGACGACTGGTCCATCGTGAAGCACTGGTCTGACGACAATCCCTATTATAGTGCCGACTATGACCGCACCACCCATCAGGACAAGAATTTTCCCGCTATCACCGACTACATAGAGGCCCGCCGCGACCTGCCCCGCGAGGGACTGAGCGTGACAGCCGCTGCCGACCACCCCTATGACCGCGACGCGGCCCGGGCTTATATGCTCACCTGGGTGGGCAAGCGTAATCCGGCCTTCATGGCTTACGACGACTACGGCGGGAACTGCATGAACTTCGGCTCCCAGGTGCTGGCTGCCGGCGGTATTCCCATGGACACGAACGGTGGCTATGAGACAGGCTGGTACTGGTACAGCGGCGGACAGAGCACGCTGCCCTGGGTCAATGTGGGGTCCTTCCGGGACTATGTGGCGGCACCCCGTGTAAGCGGTTTGGTGGCTGTGGCGGACGCGCCCTATTTCAGCGGTGAGACCGGCGATATCATCACCATGGGTGTGGACGAGCCGGCTAACCATACCACCGTTATTCTGGACGCCATTACGGATGAAAACGGCAATGTGGTGGACTATCTGCTCTGCTCGAACACGGCGGATCTGCGGAATTTCCCCGCGTCCGCGTATTACTATACCAATCGTCAGCTGATCAGGATCATCGGCTGGAACGACTGAGCAAGGAGGCATATTCCGTGGAATACAAGGTTTTGGCGCTGGGCGATGTGGCCAGCGAAACGGGCCTGCAGCTGCTGGAAAAGAAGCTGCGGGCGTTCAAAAAGGAGCATGATGTGCGCTTCACCGTGGTCAACGGGGAGAACATCTCCGGCAGCGGCCTGACGAAGGCGCAGGCGGAGGCCCTGTTTGCCGCCGGCGCGGACGTGATCACCTTAGGCAACCATACCTTCGGTAAACCCCAGATCGCCGCCTATCTGGATGAGGAGCGCTATATCCTCCGGCCCGCCAACTTTACCGGTCGCGCGCCCGGTCACGGATATCAGATGGTGGACTGCGGCCCCTTTACCGTGGCTGTGATGGTGCTCATCGGCCGCTGCGACCTGGACTTCAACGCCGAAAATCCCTTTACCACCGCCGATAAGCTGCTGAAGGCGCAGACGGACAAGCCCACCTTTACACTGGTGGAGTTCCACGCTGGAGCCACCAGCGAAAAGCTGGCCATGGCCTACTACCTGGATGGCCGTGTCTCTGCCCTTTGGGGTACCCACACCCACGTGCCTACGGCGGACATGCAGGTGTTCCCCAAGGGTACCGGCTACGTCACCGATCTTGGCATGACCGGCCCCGTCCGTTCTGTGCTGGGCATCCGGCCGGAGCAGTCCGTGGAGTTCTTCCTGGGCGGTCTGCCGGGCCGCTATCAGGCGGCGGAGGGCCCCTGCTCCGCCCAGGGGTGCATTTTTACCCTGAACAGCGACACGGGAATGTGCGAAAAAGTGGACAGAATAGAGATGAAATAACTGGTAGGTACGAAAAGCGGACTGGAAAAATTTTTGAAAAAACTTGAAAACAGGAGTGAATTTTTGACTATGTCTGTGGAAAAAGTAAGAGAATACCTGACCCCCTACGGTGTCGCGGATCGTATGCGCGAGTTTGAGGTCTCCAGCGCCACGGTGGAGCTGGCTGCTCTGGCTGTGGGCGTGGAGGGTGCCCGTATCGCCAAGACCCTCAGCTTTAAGGTGGGGGAGGACCCCATCCTCATCGTGGCCGCCGGCGACGCCAAGGTGGACAACAGCAAGTATAAGCACTTCTTCGGCGCTAAGGCCAAAATGCTCACCGCCGAAGAGGCTGTGGAGCGTATCGGCCACGCCGTGGGCGGCGTGTGCCCCTTCGCTCTGCCCGACGACGTTAAGACGTACCTGGATGTGTCCCTCAAGCGCTTTGACACGGTGTTCCCCGCTGTGGGCAGCGCGGCCAGCGCCATTGAGCTGACCTGTGACGAGCTGGAGCACTGCTGCGGAAAGAACTTCGTTCAGTGGGTGGATGTGTGCAAGGGCTGGCAGGAAGAGGAAACGTAAATGGTACGGGTCGTTCACGCAGGTGACTTCCACCTGGACAGTGCCTTCGGTGCGCTGACGCCGGAGCAGGCCCGCCAGCGTCGTATGGAGAGCCGCCGCACGCCGGAGCGCCTGGTGGAGTGGGCCAACGACCACGGTGCAGACCTGCTGCTCCTCTCCGGCGATCTTTTCGACAGCGACAGCCCCTATGGCGACACCGCGCCCCTGCTGGCGCAGGCACTGGGGTGCTTCCGCGGTCAGGCGGTCATCGCCCCCGGCAACCACGATCCCCTTACACCGGACGGGCCCTATGCCCGCACGCGCTGGAGCGACAACGTTCACATCTTTACAGAGGACCGTATGCAGACCATTACATTTCCGGACCTGAACTGCGCCGTACACGGCGCGGCCTTCACCGCCCCGGAGTGTCCCACGGACAGTGTACTCCCCGGCTTCCGTGTGCCGCAGGACGGCCTTATCCACATTGGTCTGCTCCATGGCGACGTTACGACCTCCGACAGCCGCTACCGTCCGATCCGCGCGGCGGATATCGCCGGTAGCGGGCTGGACTATCTGGCGTTGGGCCATGTTCACAGCTGCAGCGACGTTCTGACCGCCGGGGCGGTCCCTTATGCCTATTGCGGCTGCATCGAGGGCCGCGGCTTCGACGAGCTGGGCGAACGGGGATTTCTCTTCGGCGAGGTGGGGGCGGGCACCGCCGATCTGCGATTTGTCCCCTTTGCCCGGCGCCGCTACTGCATCGCCCAGGTGGATGTCACCGATGGCGACGCCCTCACCGCCCTGGAGCGCACCCTGCCCCATGATACGGAGCAGGATATCTACCGCCTGCGTCTGACCGGTACGCCGGAGCAGCCGCCCCGCCTGTCCCTGCTGGAGGAGGCCCTGTCGGACCGCTTCTTTGCCCTGCAGCTGCGGGACGAGACTACCGTGCGCCGGGACCTGTGGGACAAGTGCGGCGAGGATACGCTACGGGGCCTGTTTTTGCAGGAACTGCGCCGCCAATACGACGCCGCCCCGGACGACGCTGTCCGCCGCCGTATTGAGCAGGCGGCCCGATTCGGCACGGCGGCCATGGATGACCGGGAGGTATGAGCATGAAGAATATCCTGATGATCGGCACCGGCGGGACTATCGCCAGTGAGATGACGCCCTCCGGCCTGACGCCGGAGCTGAACAGCACGCAGCTGCTGTCCTTCGTTCCCCGTATCGGCGAGATGTGCCATGTGGATTGCGTTCAGCTCTACAGCCTGGACAGCACCAATATCCGCCCCGCCCATTGGCTGGGTGTGGCCAGGACCGTGCGGGAGAATTACGATAGATATGACGGCTTTGTCATCTCCCACGGCACCGACACCATGGCCTATACCGCCGCTGCGCTTAGCTATCTGATCCAGGGCAGCCCAAAGCCCATCGTCCTTACCGGCGCGCAGAAGCCTATCTGGTTCGACGGTACCGACTCCAAGCGCAACCTGACTGACGCGTTTCTCTACGCCTGTCGCGGCTGCGGCGGCGTGCAGATCGTATTCAACGGCAAGGTCATCCTGGGTACCCGTGCCCGCAAGACCTGCTCCAAGAGCTTTCAGGCCTTTTCCAGCGTCAACTATCCCGACCTGGCCGTGGTACAGGACGAGCACCTGCTGCAGTATATGCGCTGCGCCTGCTATCCCAGCCCGGTGTTCTATGACGTGCTGGACGACAAGGTGGGACTGCTGAAGCTGATCCCCGGCACCCCCGCCGCCGTGCTGGAATTCATGCTGGACCGATTTGACGGCCTGGTCATTGAGTCCTTCGGCGTGGGCGGCCTGCCGGAATATGAGGGCGACGCCAGCTATTTCGATATCATTCACCGGGGCATCGCGCGGGGCAAGCTGGTGGTCATGACCACCCAGGTGCCCAACGAGGGCAGCAATCTGGCGGTCTATCATGTGGGCGGACGGCTGAAAAGCGCCCTGCGCCTGCTGGAGGCCTACGACATGACCACGGAGGCCGCCGTGGCCAAGCTTATGTGGATCATGGGCCAGACACATGATTTCGACGAGGCGGAGAGGCTGTTTTACCGCCCGGTGGCCCGGGATATACTGTATGAGAATTAAAAAGGAAGCGCCGGGGGCGCTTCCTTTTTTTGCAGTTTATGACGAAGAGGGGATACGTTTGCCTCAGCTGTTCTTTTTCGTCACCGGGCGGCGGTACAGCAGACGGGCCAGCTTCTTCCGGTCAAAGGGAATGAGAGGGTACAGGTATCCCTTACCCACCAGCGGCTTTGCTGTTACGATCAGCATCAGCGTGATCACGATCCCCGCCGCGAAGCCCCACCAGTCCCACAGCCAGATCAGCACCAGCAGCAGCATCCGGCACAGCTTAGTGGCGTAGCCCATCTCATAGCTGTGCTGGGCATAGTTGGCTACCGCCACGAAGGCCATATACACCAGCACCTCCGGTACCAGCCACCGGGCCTGCACCGCGAAGTCGCCCAGTATCAGCGCACCCAGCATACTGAACGAGTTGCTCAGCACATCCGGTGTGTTCAGCGACGCGATTTTCAGTATGTCAATGATCAGCTCCACCAGCAGCAGCTGCACGATCAGCGGCACATAGTATTCGTCCTGTACCAAAAGGAAACGCAGGTTCTCGTGCAGCGTATCCGGGTTCTTCACCAGCAGGTACCACAGCGGTGTAATGAACATGGTCAGCAGCAGCACCAGCGTCCGTATGATCTGCAGATACGTGCCGATGAGGGGCGGGAAGTAGTAGTCGTTGATCTCCTCGTTGAACCGCAGGATCGTTGTGGGCAGCAGCAGGGCCGACGCTGAATTGTCCACCAGCACCACCACATCGCCCTCCATGATACACGCCGTGGCCACGTCCGGACGCTCGGTATACCGCACCTTGGGAAACGGGTTCCAGAACTGCCTGGGCGCGATGGCCTCCGCAATGGTCTCCTGACTCATGGCCACCGACCGCAACTGGATGTGCATCAGCTTTTCCCGCAGGGCCCGCAGCAGCCCCTCGTCTGCCTCACCCTCCATGTAGCACAGGGCCACGTCCGTGCCCGAGCGCTCCGGCAGCTGCAATCGCTCCAGCCGCAGATGGGTGTCCCGTACCCGCCGCCGCAGCAGCGCCGCGTTCTGCATGAGGTTCTCTACGAAGCCGTCGTGGCTGCCCCGCAGTACCCGGCTGGTATCCGGCTCCTCCACCGACCGGGTGGGGAACTGCTTGGCGTCCAGCACCACCCCGCCGCCGAAGCCGTCGATGATCGCCAGCGTCTTCCCAGCGAATACGCCCATCACCGCCGTGTCACGGTCCGGCTCAGCCGCCGCATCGCAGGCGGACACATACCGCCGGCAGAAGTCCGCCGCGTCTGTCACACTGTTCAGGTCCGGCAGCGCCTGCCACCCGGCGATGACCCGCTCCAGCAGGTCGTCCTGGGCGTAGCCGTTTACCACCCACAGCCGCGCCTGCCGCCCGCCGATGGATAGGTCACGCCCTGTCATATCAAAGCATCGGCCCACACCCAGCAGCTCGTTCAGCTCCGCCGCTTTCAGCGAAAAGCACCCTGCGCCGCGATAATAGCCCGCCGTTTCCGGAGCCGTCTCGTTTCCGCCCTGTTTTGCCTGTTCCATGATGCCTTTTGTCCTCCGTCTGCCATTTTCCGGTAGCATTTCCCGTCTGCGGAATTTTATGTATGCCCCGGACAGGCCCTGCATATCGTGTAAAAAAGGAGGTGGCAGCCATGAAAAAAAGCGCGGCGGCGGCCCTTATTCTGATGGTGCTGCTCTTCGGCGGCGCCTACCTCACCGCCACGGAGCCGGACGCGCCTGCGCCGGAGACACCGCAGGCGCAGGAGGACGGGGAGGTCGTGCTGACCATAAAAACCGGGGAGGCGGCGGAGCGGATGACGCTGCGGGACTACCTTGTGGGCGTGGTCCGCGGTGAGATGCCCGCTTCCTTTGAGATGGAGGCGCTGAAGGCCCAGGCCGCGGCCGAGCGTACCTACGTCTACTACCAGCTGGCGCAGGGCCGTAAGGACGCGCATCCCGACGCCGACTTCTGTACGGACCATACCTGCTGCAGCGCCTATCTCTCCGAGACAGCCGCAAAGGAAAAGTGGGCCGCCGACTTTGCTCCCTGGAACACCCGCGTCGTCCAGGCTGTGGCGGACACGGACGGTCTGGTGGCCCTCTACGACGGGGAACCGATCCTGGCGGTGTTCCACTCATCCTCGGCGGGCAGGACCGCCGCAGCCGGGGATGTCTGGTCCGGCGACCTGCCCTATCTGGCCAGCGTCGCCAGCCCGGAGAGTGCCGACACCGTGCCCAACTATTACAGCACAGTCACCTTTACTGCGGCGGAGGCAAAAGACCTTCTGCTGGCGGCCCACCCGGAGATAAAACTCACCGGCGCGCCGGAGACGTGGTTCGGTGCGGTGACGGAGAATGATTCCGGCCGGGTAGAGACTGTCTCCGTGGGCGGTACGGACATCGAGGGCACGGAGATGCGCCGCATCTTCTCCCTGCGATCGGCCTGCTTTACCCTGACGGCGGATGCGGAGAGCGTTACGTTCCGCGTCACTGGCTACGGCCACGGCGTGGGCATGAGCCAGTACGGCGCGGAGCAGCTGGCAAAGGCGGGGAAGACCTGGCAGGAGATACTGGCGTGGTATTACACCGGTGTGACCATCGGACCGGCGGGGTGACATCGGCCGAGGGGCCGACTGAGGGGCCGACTGGGGCCGACTGGGGCACGGAAATGCGTGACAAGCGGGCAAAAACGTGGTATAATCTATAAATTATGCGGGATATTCACAAATTGTTCAGGAAAAGCTGGCCCCGCAGGATGTAAGATATACCCAACGATATGTACCGGGAGGAGAGCGCCTATGGCACGCAACATTCTGGTGGTCGAGGATGACCGCAATATATCCGATCTGATCCGTATGTACCTGGAGAAGGAGGGCTTCGAGGTCCGCAGCGCCTATGACGGCGGCAAGGCCATCGAGGAGTACGACAAGCAGGCCCCCGACATGGTGCTGCTGGATATCATGCTGCCCGTGGTGGACGGCTGGGGCGTATGCGCCCATATCCGCGAGAAGGGCAAGACGCCCATCATTATGCTCACCGCCAAGAGCGACGTGGGCGACCGCATCACCGGACTGGAGATGGGCGCGGACGACTATCTGGTCAAGCCCTTCGAGATGAAGGAGCTCATGGCCCGGATCAATGCCGTGCTCCGCCGCAGTGAGATACCCGATGACACAAAGAAGAAGCTGGTGTTTGACAAGCTGGTCATCAATCTGGACAGCTATGAGCTGCTGGTGGACGGCAAGAAGGTGGACACGCCCCCCAAAGAGCTGGAGCTGCTGTATCATCTGGCGGCCACGCCCAACCGGGTCTATACCCGCAACCAGTTGCTGGACGAGGTCTGGGGCTTTGACTATTTCGGCGACAGCCGCACCGTGGACGTGCACATCAAGCGCCTGCGGGAGAAGATCGAAAACGTCTCGGACCAGTGGGAGCTGAAAACGGTCTGGGGCGTGGGCTATAAGTTTGAAGTGAAGTAAGCATGGGCGAGAGGATCAAACGTATCACCGGCAGCCTGTATTGGCGGCAGTTTATGCTCACCGCCGGTATGGTGGTGCTGACCATGGCCCTGCTGGGCGTGTCCTTCTACGCGCTGAGCTATAACTACACCGTCTCGGAGAAGCGGCAGGAGATGCAGGACCGGGCGGTGCTGGTGGCGCAGCTGTCCGTGGACTATTTTACCGCCGGCGATGACGCCGAGCGTGACCAGGGGGACGCGCTGCGCTCTCTGGCCGGCGTGGCCTCCCGGATGACGGACGTGGACTTCCTGATCTGCGACACCACCGGCAGCGTTCTGCTGACGACGGATGCCGATTTGGCCGGAAAGACCGTCGTTGTCCCCGAGGACATTACCCAAACGGTGCTGGGCAGCGAGAGACTGTACGAGGGCCGCAGCACCGTGGGCGTATATGAGAAAAAGCAGTTCGTGGTGGGCGTGCCCATGACAGACGCGGACGGCAACACTCTGGGCCTGGTGCTGGCGGTGATGAACAGCGCCGAGCTCATGCAGATGTGGCGCTCATTCATCGCCCTGTTCTTTATGACCAGCGCCATTATCCTGCTGCTGGCGTTCGTGGCCAGCTTTGTCACCTCCATGCGGCAGATACAGCCCCTGACCGAGATGGTCAAGGCGACCCGTGCCTATGCCGGCGGCGATTTCGATGTACGGATGCAGGAGACCGGTGACTGCGGCGAGATCAGTGAGCTGGCGGCCTCCTTCAATGCCATGGCCGACTCCCTGCAGGAGACGGAGCGCCAGCGCCGGGACTTTATCGCCAATGTGTCCCATGAGCTGAAGACCCCCATGACCACCATCGCCGGCTACACCGACGGCATTCTGGACGGCACCATCCCGCCGGAGAAGGAGCGCCAGTATCTTCAGATCATCTCCGACGAGAGTCGCCGTCTCAGCCGCCTGGTGCGGCGTATGCTGGATATCTCCCAGATACAGAACAAGGAGATGAAGAAGGAGGAGTTTGATCTCTGTGAGTCCGCCCGTATTGCCCTGCTGTCCATGGAGAAGAAGATCACGGACCGTGGGCTGGACGTGGACGCGGAGATCCCCGAGGACTCCGTCATGGTCCAGGGCGACCGGGATCTGATCACCCAGGTCATTTACAACCTGCTGGAGAATGCGGCCAAATTCGCCACCCCTGGCTCCCAGCTGTATCTGGGTTTGGCGGTCAACGGCGAGAAGGCCTATGTCACCGTCCGCAACCTGGGCTCCACCATTCCGGCAGAGGAGATACCACTGCTGTTCGAGCGCTTCCACAAGTCCGATAAGTCCCGCAGTGAGGACAAGGACGGTTACGGCCTGGGGCTGTATATCGTCAAGACCATCCTGGCCCAGCACAAGGAGCAGATCACCGTCACCAGTCAGGACGGTGTAACGGCCTTTACCTTTACCATGCAGATGGCGCACGGCGCGCCCCGAGAGGTACTCTGAATATGTATGATGAAAATAAAATGCCGCTGACGCCCGATCCGGCGGCTCCTGCCCCGGAGCAGGAGCCGGACGAGGTCGTCAGCTGGTATGTCCGTCCGGACGAGGGGCAGGAGATCACGGGCTGCTATGTGCAGCCGGGCCCCATGCCCGCTGCCGCGGCGCCCAAAGCTGTCCGGCAGGAGAAGCGCCGCAGCCGCAAGGGCCTGTGGACGTTTCTGGTCATTCTGGCCGTGCTGGTAGGCGTGGTGCTGGGAGTGGCCATCGTCTCCGCCCTGCGGGGCGGTAATACGGACGGCTACGGCGATGACTTCGACGACGGCGATCACGATGCCAGCAGTATCGTGGATATCTTCCAGAGCGATGTGCCCACCATCCCCCGGGCAGACACGGACCCCGATCTGCGCTTTTATTGCGAAAAAGCAGGGGAGGAGAAGCTGACTATCCAGCAGGTCTATCAGCAGGTAAACCCCGCCACGGTGCTGGTGCTCACCGACCTGGGCGAAAAGGCCAGTGTCGGCACCGGGGTCATCCTGACGGCGGACGGCTATATCGTCACCAACGCCCATGTGATCGCCGGCGGGCAGAACGCGCTGGTGGCGCTGTACAACGGCGACCGCTACGAGGCGGAGCTGGTGGGCTTTTCCAGCACCGAGGATCTGGCGCTGCTGAAGGCGGTGAACGCCTCCGGCCTGCCCACTGCGCCCCTGGGCGACAGTGAGGAATGCCAGGTGGGCGATACGGTCTACGCCATCGGCAACCCGCTGGGCGTTGAGCTGCGGGGCACACTGACCCAGGGCATCATCTCCGCCATCGACCGTCCCGTCACCATGGAGGGCCGCGTGATGACGCTGCTCCAGACCACTGCCGCCCTGAACAACGGCAACTCCGGCGGCCCGCTGATCAATGAGTACGGCCAGGTCATCGGCATCAACACACTAAAGATGAGCAACACCCTGTCCGACATCTCTGCCACGGTGGAGGGCCTGGGATTTGCCGTCCCGTCCAGCCGTGTGGTATCTGTCATCAATGATATCATCGCCACCGGAGGCTTCCGCGGCCTGCCCTCGATCGGCGTCTACGTGAAGGAGACGGAATTTGCCGACGGTACGACCCACCCGGTGATCGATTCCGTCACGGAAAACTTCGGCGCCGAGGAAGCGGGGCTGCAGAAGGGCGACGTTATTTTGGCGGCGGACGGTATAGGCGTCAGCACCAACACCGATCTGCTGGCCGTTCGCCGGACCCACATCGCGGGCGAGAGCGTCGTGCTCACTATCCGGCGTGACGAACAGACCTTTGATGTGACGGTCGTCCTCTACCCGGTGGAGGGATGATCACTTTACAGCGCAGAAACAGGGACAAGGCCATGGCCTTGTCCCTGTTTTACACCGCAAAACGACGGATATTTACAGATAATAAACAATATACATTTTATTGCCGGAATTTGCGGCTATTTTCGCCTTCGTTCCCACCATAGCTGCCGCAGGCTGCCGGCGGCCGCCAGCAGCAGATATGCCCCGAACAGCCGCCGCAGTACCGCTGTGTCCACCGCCGTCGCCGCCAGTGCACCGGCCGCCGCAGCCGTTGTGCCCCAGGGGATAGCGGATTTCAGCACCTCCGTTTCCAGCAACCCGTTCCGCTTGTGGGCGATGACGCCCATGACCGCTGTGGGCAGAAAGTACAGCAGGTTCACCGCGGCGGCCTGCTGCTGCGGAACACCCAAAATGAGCGTCATAACCAACAGCAGCAGGGTCCCGCCGCCCACGCCCCAGGCGGACAGGATGCCGGCGCCGAACCCCGCAGCCATTGGTATCAGCCAACTTTTCACAGGATATACCTCACGCCGCCGTACAGCAGAAAGGCGGCGAACAGTCCCCGCAGCCATGTGACGCTGACGCAGCGGAACAGCCGTCCGCCCACCAGACCGCCCACCAGTCCGCCGATGAGGTACGGCAGCGCGGCGGCCCAGTCGAAGGGCTGCCGCAGCAGGTATACTGCCGCGCTGACGGCACTTAGGGGCAGTATGGCCGCCACGCAGGTGGCGAAGGCCTGCTTGCCCTCCAGACCGCACCAGCCGTTCAGCAGTGGCACCAGCACCATGCCGCCGCCTCCGCCGAACAGTCCGTTCACCAGCCCTGCCGCCGTGCCGGACAGGGCATATTTTGTCTTTGCCTGCATTGTGCCGCCTCCTTTATGTATGCGCCCATCCGGGCGCGGGGTTTACTGGCACTTCTGGTAGCTTTGGCAGTCGGTGCACTGGTCCATGGTGGGGCGGCTCTCGTGGGTGCCCACCTGAATGGCGGTCAGACCGCAGTTGTCCACGTCCTTGCAGTGGTGGGCGCAGTTGGTGACGGTGCACTTGATGGACGCGTTGGGGGTGCAGGCGCACCCGTCGTTGGTACAGGCTCTGTTCATGGTGTTTCCTCCCTGAAAGAATAAAAAGTCAAGCCCGAAGGCTTGACTTTATTTTTGCCCGGAGCGCAGGCGGATATGCACATTTTTTATATGCCGAGAAGCGCCGAAGCGAAGCTGAAATAAATCAGCAGACTGGTAGCGTCCACGATGGTGGAGATAAAGGGGCTGGCCATCACCGCGGGGTCCAGACCGACCTTTTCCGCCAGCAGCGGCAGGGAGCAGCCCACGCATTTGGCAAACACCACCACGAACAGAATGGTCAGGCACACCACCAGACACACCAGCGGCGTTACCGCCGCATTGCCCAGCAGCAGCCGATCTACCAGCAGCATCTTCACGAAGTTGGCCCCGGCCAGGCATACGCCGCACAGCAGCGAGACCCGCAGCTCCTTCCACAGCACCCGGAATACGTCCGAGAAGTCCACCTCGTCCAGGCTCAAGGCGCGGATCACCGCCACGGACGCCTGTGTGCCGGAATTGCCGCCGGTGCCGGACAGCATAGGGATATAGGCGTTCAGTACCAGGCAGGCTGCCAGCGCGTTTTCGTAGTGGTTCAGGATCATACCTGTGAATGTGGCCGACAGCATCAGCACCATCAGCCAGGGCAGGCGGGCCTTCCAGGTGGCGAAAACGCCGGTACGGAGGTACGGCTTGTCCGAGGGCAGCATAGCCGCCATCTTTTCGAAGTCCTCCGTGGTCTCCTCCTCGATGACGTCCATAGCGTCGTCAACGGTGACGATACCCACCAGCCGTTTTTCCAGATCCACGATGGGCATGGCCAGGAAGTCGTATTTGCTCAGCGCCTGGGCCACGTCCTCCTTATCGTCCGTGGTCTTGGCCCACACCACGTCCGGGTCCATGATCTCCTCGATCAGGTCGTCCTCTTCCGCCAGCAGCAGGTCGCGGACGGACAGCACGCCCAGCAGGTGCCGGGTGGGATCGGTGACGTACAGGATGTTGATGGTCTCCAGCTCGCCGCCGATACGGCGGATGCGCTTGAAGGCGTCCTCCACCGTCATGTCCTTTTTCAGGGACAGGAACTCCATGTTCATAATGGAGCCGGCACTGTCCTCCGGGTATTTCAGTATTTCATTGATGGATTTACGCATCTCCGGCGTGGCCTTGTCCAGAATACGGATGACCACGCTGGCCGGCATCTCCTCCACGATGTCCACCGCGTCGTCCAGATACAGCTCGTCCAGCACCTCGGTCAGCTCCGTGTTGGAAAAGCCGTTGATCAGCATCTCCTGGCTCTCCGGCTCCAGCTCCACGAATACCTCTGCCGCCGTCTCCTTGGGCAGCAGACGGTACAGCAGGGGCATCTGCTCCTGCTTGCCCTCCTCCAGCAGCAGGGCAATATCCGCCGGCTCCATGGGCAGGAACAGGTCCCGTAGCTCGGCGTAGCGTTTTTCCTTCGCCAGTTCGTCTATCCGTTCCTGGTATTGCTCCAGTTCCTCCTGATAATCGATCAAACCTGTTCCCTCCCTTCAGACAAAATAATACGCAGCAGGTAGTAGCCTGCTGCGTGCCGCAAAGTGCGCCAATGCGCCCTGTTCTGCACCGTTACAAGCTTTAGCATCGCGGGGCGGTGAAACTGCATTAGATGCCACCTTGCTTTCGATGGCACCTGCTCAAACCCTCTGATGGTGTCTCCACCACTTCGCGGCAGCAGTCCGTATCCCTCGCGGTAGCCTTACCTACCGGATCCTATTCAACACATCTATGTTATGCCAAAATCGTCGGCCTGTCAAGGCGTTTTCTTGCCATTCCCGCCATTTTTCTTTACAGGTACACCTGCACATTGTCCTGCGCCAACAGGTGGCCCTTCAACTCCTGCAAAAATCGCAGGGCCGGCGGCGTCAGCGGTTCGCCCGCCCGCGTCACCAGATAATTCACCCGGTCCGGCGGCGGGCTGGTAAAGCGGCATACTCGTGCGCTCTTCCCAATGCGCGACGCGGCGGCGATGGCCGGCGCCGCCACCCAGCGTCCCTCCGTAGGAGACAGGAAATCCGCCGCCTGCAGGGTGTCGGCGTACAGCAGGGGCCGCGCACCCGTGCCGAACCACCGGTCGTGCCAGCGGATGAACTCCGGGTCCCAGGTGACCAGCAGCTCCTCGGCTATGTCCAGCGAGGCCGGGTCCACCTCCTCCGGGTAGTGGCTGTCCGGCGGCGACAGCAGCAGAAACGGCTCCCGAAAGGCCGGACGTACCGTCAGCCGGTCGTCGAATACCGTGTTGCTGTCAATAAAGGCAAAGTCCAGCTCATGGCTCAGCAGCGCCTGGGTGATATCCACATCCCGCAGGGTGTGGATCCACAGGGATACCGGCAGACGCAGGGCAAGAAAGCGCTTATACACCGGCGGCAGGATGTATTGGTTAGTGGTGTAGGTGGCGGCGATACGCAGGTAGGCGCGCTGCTCCAGCTCCGCCAGCGTCTCCGTCTCCGAGAGCAGCTGCTGCCAGCGCTGGGCCAGCGTCAGGAATTTCTGGCCCGCCGCCGTCAGCGTGATGTGCCGCTGGCCCTTGCTCCGCACGAACAGCGGCGTGCCAACCCGTTCCTCCAGCGCCCGTATCCGCATGGACAGCGTGGGCTGGGTGATGTACAGCGCCTCCGCCGCGGCCGTCATGGTGCCGTGCTGTACCACAGCCCAGAATGTCTCGATATCCAGGTTGGTCATACTACCGCCTCCAAATTATAAGTTTTTACTGATATTTTAAACGCAAACAATCAATTTTACAAGTGCGGATATCCGTGCTATGATACGGATGTGTTCAGGGAACACCGCTGGTTCCCTAAACAGCACGCTATTTTGATTCTTTCTTTCTTCCTATTTTCCCTATTTCTCCCCCCTAATACCCGATAAAAAAGGACAGGTTTTTCCAGCCTGTCCTTTCGGGCTGTTTAGGGGTAGATTTTTCCCTGCGGACGTGGTATGGTAATGCTGTTGTACACAGGAGGGATAACGATGCCCGGTTTTCAGTTTTATTTTGAATTGATCGGCGCGGTGGCCTTCGCCATTTCCGGCGCAGCCCTGGCGGTGAAGAAGCATATGGACCTGTTCGGCGTGGCCATGATGGGCATGACCACTGCCGTGGGCGGCGGTATCCTGCGGGATCTGCTGCTGGGTATCACGCCGCCCGCCGCGCTGCGCGACCCCTTGCAGGCGTTGGTGGCCATCGCTACGTCCTTGCTGGTGTTTCTGGTGTGGAAGCGCTTTCACCCCGAGGGCGATCACCGGAACTGGGAGGCACTGCTGCTGGTGGCGGACTCCATCGGTCTGGGGATCTTCTCCGTCCACGGTGCGGCGGTGGCCGTCCGGGCCGGGCTGGGCGGCAATGTGTTCCTGACGCTGCTGGTGGGTATGCTCACCGGCGTGGGCGGCGGTGTTCTGCGTGACCTGTGCTGTATGGAGCGCCCCTACATTTTCACCAAGCATATCTACGCCTGCGCGTCCCTGGCCGGCGCGGCGGCATGTATGCTGCTGTGGAGCGCCGGAGAGAACCTGGCGCTGCTGACAGGCTGCGCGCTGACGGTGGTGCTGCGGCTCTGTGCCGCGGTATTCCGCTGGAGCCTGCCGAAAGCGTAAACACATAAAAAAGACCGCGAAAGCGGTCTTTTTTGCTGTTATGCGGTGAGCTTCAGCCCGACGATACCGACGAGCAGCAGCCCCACGAAAATGAGCCGCGGGACAGTGACAGGCTCCTGGAAGGCCAGAATGCCCACGATGACGGCGCCCAGGGCGCCGATACCCGTCCAGATGCCGTAGGCGGTGCCCATGGGCAGCGTCTTCGTGGCCTGTGACAGGAAAAAGAAGCTGGCGATCATGCCCGCGACCGCCCATACCGACGGCCACAGCTTTGTGAAGCCCTCAGACAGCTTCAGGAATGTGGACCAGAACACCTCCAGCCCACCTGCGATGAATAGATAGAGCCACGCCATACCGATTACCTCCAAAAACAAAAAATGCGCCCACAGGGCGCTCCTTCTAAGACCTAACGGCGTGCCCGCGAACGCCTGCCCGTCACCCGGTGGCGGCGGACAGCACAGGTACTATACCACGCCGCCGCCACAAAGTCAAGCGATCCTGCACCGCAACAAATGTTCGAAAAAACAACTTGTGACACATGGAGATATGTGGTATACTATATTGTCGAGAATTTACAGTTTTAGCCGCAGGAGGGGAGGGGTCATCATGGGCCTGCACGACGGGCATCGCCAGCGCAGCAAGCGCCGGTACCTAGCGCTGGGCGCAGATGGGATGGAGGACCACCAGCTGCTGGAGCTGCTGCTGTTCTACGCCATCCCCCGGCAGGACACCAACGAAACGGCCCACCGGCTCATCCAGCGCTTCGGCTCGCTGCAGGGGGTGCTCCACGCTGCACCGGAGGAGCTGACCTCCGTAGAAGGCGTGGGAGAAAACGCCGCCGTGCTGGTGCGGCTGGTCGGCGACATGGCCCTGCGGGCCCGGTGCTCGTCCCTGCCCCAGAAGGTGCTGAACTCCCCTGACAGCACCGGCGCGTACTTCATGGAATTGCTGGCGGGGGAGAAGAAGGAGATGCTCTACCAGGTCTGCCTGGACGCCAAGGGCAAGCTGTTGACCTGCCGCTGCATCAGCAAGGGCAGCGTGGCCGCTTCGCCGGTCAGCGTGCGCCAGGTAGTGGAGAATGCCCTGTATGCCGGCGCCAGCAGCATTATCCTGGCCCACAACCACCCCAGCGGCGTGGCTTTGCCCTCCCAGCAAGATCTGCTGGTGACGCGGCAGATACAGGAGGCGCTCTCGCCGCTGAACATTCGCTTGGCCGACCACGTGGTGGTGGCCGACAGCGATTATGTCTCCATGGCGGAAAGCGGCCTGCTGGCGCGATAAACGGAGGATACCATGCCTGATCTGAAAGTCGTTTCTGAATACCAGCCTGCCGGCGACCAGCCCCAGGCTATCGATAAGCTGGCGCAGGGCCTGGAAAACGGCCTGCGCGCGCAAGTGCTCAAGGGCGTCACCGGCAGCGGCAAGACGTACACCATGGCCAAGGTCATCGAGCGTGTCAACCGGCCCACGCTGGTGCTGGCCCATAACAAGACGCTGGCCGCCCAGCTGTGTGAGGAGTTCCGGGAATTTTTCCCCAACAACGCGGTGGAGTATTTCGTCTCCTACTACGACTATTACCAGCCGGAGGCCTACGTGCCCCAGACGGACACCTATATTGAAAAGGACGCCTCCACCAACGAGGAGATCGACCGCCTGCGGCTGTCCGCCACCTGCGCGCTGCTGGAAAGGCGGGACGTTATCGTGGTGGCGTCGGTCAGCTGTATCTACGGCCTGGGCGAGCCGGATGACTTCGCCCGCATGATGATCTCCCTGCGGACCGGCATGACTTTGGAGCGCGACGAACTGCTGCGGCGGCTGGTGGAGGACCGCTACGAGCGCAACGACGTGGCCTTCCAGCGCAATGTGTTCCGGGTACGGGGCGACACGGTGGAGCTGTACCCCGCCTACTATAAGGACCGGGCCATCCGTGTGGAGTTCTTCGGCGACGAGATCGAGCGTATCACGGAGTTCCATCCGGTCACCGGCGCGGCCCTGAAGCAGCTGACGCACGTGGCGGTGTATCCCGCCAGCCACTATGTTACCCCCAAGGACAAGCTGGAGCGGGCGGCGCAGGAGATCGAGCGCGAGCTGGTGGAGCGCAAAAAGTGGTTCGAGGACAACGGCAAGCTCATCGAGGCCCAGCGCATCGACCAGCGCACCCGCTACGACGTGGAGATGATGCGCACCCTGGGCTACTGCTCCGGCATTGAGAACTATTCCCGGGTCATCTCTCAGCGTCCTGTGGGCAGCGCGCCCATGACGCTGCTGGACTTCTTCCCGGAGGATTTCGTGCTGTTCGTGGACGAGAGCCATGTGACCCTACCCCAGGTGCGGGCCATGTACAACGGCGACCATGCCCGCAAGCAGAGCCTGGTGGACTACGGCTTCCGCCTGCCCTGCGCCTTTGATAACCGCCCTCTGAAGTTCGAGGAGTTCGAAGAGCGCTTCTCCCAAGCGGTGTTCGTCTCCGCCACCCCCGGGGACTTTGAAAAGCAGCAGGCGGACCAGATCGTGGAACAGGTCATCCGGCCGACCGGCCTGCTGGACCCCAGAGTGGAGGTCCGTCCGGTGCTGGGGCAGATCGACGACCTGGTGGCGGAGATACACGCCCGGGCGGAGAAGAACGAGCGTGTGCTGGTGACCACCCTCACCAAGAAAATGGCCGAGGACCTGACCGCCCACTTCCGCGGACTGGGTATCAAGGTGCGGTATATGCACGCCGACGTGTCGGCCCTGGAGCGCATGGAGATCATCCGCGACCTGCGTCTGGGCGAGTTCGACGTGCTGGTGGGTATCAACCTGCTGCGTGAGGGCCTGGACCTGCCGGAGGTGTCGTTGGTGGCCATTCTGGACGCCGACAAGGAGGGCTTCCTCCGCAGCGAGACCAGCCTGATACAGACCATCGGCCGCGCCGCCCGCAACGCCGAGGGCCTGGTCATTCTGTACGCCGATACCGTTACCCCCTCCATGCGGGCCGCTATGGACGAGACGGAGCGCCGACGGAAGCTACAGGATGACTTCAACAAGGCCCACGGCATCATCCCCCAGACCATCCGCAAGAGTGTCCGCGAGATGGTGGAGATCAGCCACAGCGCCGAGGAGGCCTCCAAGCTGTCGAAAAAGAAGCTTTCTGACCGTGAGCGAGCTGAGACCATCGCACGTCTGGAGAAGGAAATGAAAGAGGCCAGCCGTATGCTGGAATTCGAATATGCCGCCCTGCTGCGTGACCAGATCATCGAGCTGCGGGGGGAGAAATAAACCGAACCGAGAAACGACCTATGAAAAAGTACCTTTCCTATATCTACGTGATCCTCAGCGCCGTGTGCTGGGGCTTTATCGGTTTTTCCAACCGTATGCTCACGGAGGTGGGCGTATCGCTGGGCAACCGGGTGTTCATCCGGAACTTCGGCACGCTGGTGATCCTGACCATCGTATTCGCCCTGTTCCACCGTCAGGTGTTCCGCATCAAGCTGAAGCATCTGCCCATTTTCCTGTGCTCCGGACTGCTCAGCATCCTGACGCTGAGCCTGGTCTACTTCCAGTGCCAGACCATGTGCTCCCTGTCGGTGGCGGCGGTGCTGCTGTATCTGGCCCCGTCCTTTGTGGTCATTTTCAGCGCCGTGCTTTGGAAGACACCGCTGACGAAGCGCAAGCTCATCGCCCTGGTGGTGTCCCTGCTGGGATGCGTGATGGTCAGCGGCATCATCGGCGGCGATATGACCGCCTCCTGGGCGGGTATCGGCCTGGGCGTGCTGTCCGGTCTGTGCTACGCCAGCTATACGGTGTTTGCCCACTACGGTCTGGCCCATTACGAGAGCTATACCATGATCTACTGGACATTTCTGGTGGCGGGGCTTGGCTCGGTATTTTTCGCGGACTTCGAGACGCTGCCGCTGGCCTTTTCCGGCACGCAGGGCATCGTGGGCGTGTGCGGTGTGGTGATCGTGGCCACGGTGCTGCCCTACATCTTCTATACGAAGGGGCTTGAGGGCGTGGAAAGCGGCCGCGCCTCGATCATTACCAACATCGAGCCGGTGGTGGAGACCCTCGTAGGTGTGTTCGTGTTCAAGGAGGCGCTGACCGTCTGGACCGTGTTGGGTATGGCCTGCGTGTTCGGCTGCGTGATCCTGCTGGCCAATGGAGATAAAAAATGCGAAGAAAAACCTGTCAAGTCCTGAACGGCTTTCACCTGAAGCTCATCGCCGCCTGCACCATGTTCATTGACCACATGGGGCACACGCTGTTCCCAACGGTTTTGTGGCTGCGCTGCATCGGGCGGCTCGCCTTTCCCATCTTCTGCTTCCTCATCGCCGAGGGCTGCGTCTACACCCGCGATCGGAGAAAATACGCCCTGCGGCTGCTGGCGTTTGCCCTGCTGTCCGAAGTCCCCTTCGACCTGATGGTGGGCGGCACGGTGTGGTATCCCTATTCCCAGAACGTGCTGTGGACGCTGTTGGCCGGTGCGCTGATCTGCTGGTGCGTCGATTGGGCGCTGCGAAAGAAAACGCCGGCGGCCTTTTTGCTCACCGGCGCGGCCGTGGCCGCCGCGTTCTGCCTGCTGGAGCTGGCCGGGACGGACTATCGGGGCTGGGGTATGCTGCTGGTGGTGCTGTTCTACGGTGTCCGCCGCGTGTCCTGCGGCACCGTCGTGAAGCGAACGGCGCAGGCGGTGGGACTGGCGGTGTTCAGCATCGGCATTATGGGCGGCGTGTCCATCGAGCTGTGGTCGCTGGCGGCACTGCTGCCCCTCTGGCTCTACAATGGCCGGCGCGGCTATTCCAACCGGGCGGTGCAGTACGGCTTTTACGCCTTTTACCCCGTGCATATCCTGATACTGTCCCTCATCGCCCTGTATGCGTAAACAGATAAGGAGGCTGGCCCTATGGCAAAGAACAAAGAAGAAAAAACCAACGTCATGCGGGCGCTGGACCAGAAGAAAATACCCTACACCGCCCACAGCTACGACCCGGACGGCCCCATTGACGGCGTGTCCGTGGCGCAGATACTGGGCCAGCCGGCGGAGCAGGTGTTCAAGACCCTGGTGACAAAGGCCGCCAGCGGGGCATACTATGTGTTCGACATCCCTGTGGCCGAGAACCTGGACCTGAAAAAGGCCGCCAAAGCGGTGGGGGAGAAGTCCGTGGCCATGCTGCCACAGAAAGAGCTGCTGCCCCTGACCGGCTACGTCCACGGCGGATGCAGCCCGGTGGGCATGAAAAAGCAGTTTCCCACCGTGTTCCACGAGACGGCACCGCTGTATGGCGCCATCTGTGTCTCCGCCGGGAAGATCGGCCACCAGGTGGAGTGCGATCCCAACGCCCTTATCGCTCTCCTGCGGGCGAAAACGGCTGACGTGATCGTATAAAAATTATTTCGCTGTTGACATTAAAAATTGATTTCACTACACTTATCTGCAACCATATGTTGCAGAAATGAGGCATACCATGCAGACTGAAATTTTCATTAAGGGTGCGCGGGAGAACAACCTGAAAAACATCGACGTCACCATCCCCCGGGATAAGCTGGTGGTGCTGACGGGGCTTTCCGGCTCCGGCAAAAGCTCCCTGGCCTTCGATACCATCTATGCCGAGGGCCAGCGGCGGTATGTGGAGAGCCTGTCCTCCTACGCCCGTATGTTCCTGGGGCAGATGGACAAGCCCGACGTGGATTACATCGAGGGCCTGTCCCCGGCCATCTCCATCGACCAGAAGACCACCAGCAAGAACCCGCGCTCCACGGTGGGCACGGTGACGGAGATCTACGACTATCTGCGTCTGCTGTGGGCCCGGGTGGGCACGCCCCACTGCCCCCACTGCGGCAAGGAGATACGCCGCCAGACGGTGGATCAGATCATCGACCAGATACTGGCCCTGCCCGAGGGCACCCGTATCCAGGTGATGGCCCCGGTGGTGCGCGGCCGCAAGGGCGAGCACGCCAAGGTGCTGGAGGATGCCCGTCGGTCCGGCTTCGTCCGCGCCCGGGTGGACGGCAATATGTACGAACTCTCCGAGGACATCTCTCCGGAGAAGAACCTCAAGCACCGCATCGACATCGTGGTGGACCGACTGATCGTCCGCCCGGACATCGCAGGCCGGCTGACCGACTCAGTGGAGACGGCCTCCAACCTGGCGAATGGCCTCGTCACCGTTAACCTGCTGCGGGAGGAGAGAGATATCACCTTCTCCCAGAACTACGCCTGTGACGACTGCGGTATCTCCATCGAGGAGCTGACGCCCCGTCTGTTCTCCTTCAACAGTCCCTTTGGCGCCTGCCCCACCTGCACCGGCCTGGGCCTGCAATTAAAGGCTGATCCGGCCCTCATCATCCCCGACGGCAGCAAATCCATTCTGGAGGGCGCCATTACTGCCACCGGCTGGGCCTCCATCCGGTCCGACGGCATCAGTCGTATGTACTTCGAGGCCCTCAGTAAGAAATACCGCTTCTCCCTGACCCAGCCCTACGACAGCCTAAGCGACGAGGTGAAGAACGTTATCCTCTACGGCACCGGCGGCGAAAAGCTGGAGCTCCACTATGACCAGCCCCGGGGCAAGGGTGTGCTGTACCAGGCCTTCGAGGGCATCTGCAACAACCTGGAGCGCCGGTATCAGGAGACCCAGTCCGATGCCAGCAAGAAGGAGATCGAGGGCCTGATGACCCCCTGCCCCTGCCCGGCCTGCCAGGGTAAGCGCCTGCGGCCGGAGGCGCTGGCCGTCACCGTGGGCGGCAAGTCCATCTACGACGCCACTACCCTGCCGGTGGACGACGCCCTGGCCTTTTTCGACCATCTGGACCTGACCGGCAACCAGCAGATCATCGCCGCCCAGATCCTGAAGGAGATCCATGCCCGCCTGGGCTTTCTGCAGTCCGTGGGCCTGAGCTATCTGACCCTCTCTCGTGCCTCCGGCACCCTGTCCGGCGGCGAGAGCCAGCGTATCCGTCTGGCCACCCAGATCGGCAGCAGCCTCATGGGCGTGCTGTATATCCTGGACGAGCCCTCCATCGGCCTGCACCAGCGGGATAACGACAAGCTGCTGGCCACGCTGCAGCGCCTCCGCGATCTGGGCAATACCCTCATCGTGGTGGAGCACGACGAGGACACCATGCGCGCCGCCGATTACCTTATTGACATCGGTCCCGGCGCCGGTGCCCTGGGCGGGCAGGTGGTGGCCTGCGGCACCCCGGAGGAAGTCATGGCGAACCCTGACAGCCTGACGGGCCAGTACCTCAGCGGCAAACGCACCATCCCCCTGCCGGCACAGCGCCGCAGGGGCAATGGCAGGCTGCTGACCGTCCGCGGCGCCCGGGAGAACAACCTGAAGCATATCGACGTGTCCATCCCTCTGGGGACGTTCACCTGTGTCACCGGCGTCAGCGGCAGCGGAAAATCCTCTCTGGTCAACGAGGTGCTGTTCAAGGCGCTGGGTGCCCAGCTGAACCGCATGAAGGTGCGCCCCGGCAAGCACGACGCCATCGAGGGCATGGAGCAGCTGGACAAGGTCATCGCCATCGACCAGAGCCCCATCGGCCGGACGCCCCGATCCAACCCGGCCACCTATACCAACCTGTTCAACCTGATCCGCGACCTGTTCGCCTCCACCCCGGACGCCAAGGCCCGGGGCTACGGACCGGGCCGGTTCTCCTTCAACACCAAGGGCGGCCGCTGCGAGGCCTGCGGCGGCGACGGTATGCTGAAGATCGAGATGCACTTCCTGTCGGATGTGTACGTTCCCTGCGAGATCTGCCGCGGCAAGCGCTATAACCGCGAGACGCTGGAGGTCCGCTACAAGGGCAAAAACATCGCCGACGTGCTGGATATGACCGTGGACGAGGCGTGGGAGTTCTTCTCCGCCGTGCCCGCCATCTGTGACAAGCTGACCACCCTGCGGGATGTGGGGCTGGGCTATGTGAAGCTGGGCCAGCCCAGCACCACCCTCTCCGGCGGCGAGGCCCAGCGCGTCAAGCTGGCCACGGAGCTGAGCCGCCGCGCCACAGGGCGGACGGTGTATATTCTGGACGAGCCCACCACCGGCCTCCACGCCGATGACGTGCGGAAGCTGTTGGAGGTGCTCCAGCGGCTCACCGATGGTGGCAATACGGTGCTGGTCATTGAGCACAACCTGGACGTGATCAAGTGTGCCGACTATATCATCGACCTGGGCCCGGAGGGCGGCGTGGGCGGCGGTACGGTGGTGGCCTGCGGCACGCCGGAGGAGATCGCCGCCTGCCCGGCGTCCTACACCGGCCAGTATCTGAAAAAATACCTGAAGTGACCGGCCTTTCCCCTGCCGCATAGGATAGGGCAGGGGGGTGGCTGCATGGAGCTTTTGCAGGACGGCGTGGTCGCTGCGCTGGCGGCCATCGGCGTCACGGCGCTGATATGGCTGGCGGCATCGTTGCTGCTGTGGCGTGAGCGCCCGGTGGACGCGGTGTATCTGGTCCGGGTCTCCGGAGACGGGACGGGACTGGATGTGACGCTGCGCCGTCTGGCCCAGAGCCGCCGTCTGCCGGTGCTGCTGGTGGACTGCGGACTGACCGACGAGGGCCGCCGCGCCGCGGCGCTGCTGTCCGATATGAACACGAAATTGCTGACGCCCCAGGAGCTGGCGGCGTACCATACAGAGGAAGATACCACCGAACAGGGGAGGTGAGCCGATGGGCGAGCGCGTGACCGTGGAGGGCACCGTAGAGAACGTCATCTTTCATAACGAGGAGAACGGCTATACCGTGCTGCTGCTGACCGTAGAGGGCGAGGAGGAGTCTGTCACCGTGGTGGGCTGTATCCCCTGTGCCGCCGCCGGCGAAGGCATGACCGTCACCGGCGTGTGGAGCGTCCACCCCGTCCACGGCAGCCAGCTCACCGCCGAGAGCGTGGAGCGCCGGATGCCGGAGCGTGAGGAGGACATGATCGCCTACCTGTCCTCCGGCATCCTCAAGGGTGTTGGTCCCGCCACCGCACAGCGGCTGGTGGAGCGCTTCGGCGCGGACACCCTGCTGGTCATCGAGCGGGAGCCGGAGCGCCTGCGGTGCATCAAGGGCATCACCGCCCAGAGAGCGAAGGAGCTGTCCGACGCTTTCCGTGCGCTGACGGGCCTGCGCCAGCTGATGGAGTTCCTGGCCCGGTATGACCTGCCGGTGTATCTGGCCATGCCCCTCCAGCGCACCTACGGCGACGGAGCCATCCAGGCGCTGCGGGACGATCCGTATATCCTGTCCCGGGCCCAGTATGGGGTGGATTTTTCCATAGCGGACGAGATCGCCATCAGCCTGGGCTTTGGCGGGGACGATCCCTGCCGCCTGCGGGCGGCGCTGACCTATGAGCTGGAGCACAACGCCGCCAACGGCCATGTGTTCCTGCCCCGCGAGAAGCTGCTCTTCGCTACGTCGCAGCTGCTGGCCGTGACGCCGGACGAGCTGGAGCTGGCGCTGGACAAGCTTATCGAGGGCTTCGGCGTGGTGGAAAAGACCATCGCCGGGGTGCAGGGCTGCTATCTGCCCCGGCTGTACCAGGCGGAGACCTTCGTGGCGGAGCGCCTGCTGTCGCTGGTGCGGACGCCGGTGGAGGTGCTGCCCCGGGCGGAGAAGGTCATCGACGATATCGAAAAGGAACAGGGCGTGGCCTATGCGCCTCTGCAGCGGCAGGCGGTGTGCCTGGCGGCCCAGGGCGGTATACTGCTGCTGACCGGCGGCCCCGGTACCGGCAAGACCACGTCTCTGCGGGGCATCGTGGCCCTGTACGAGCGTATGGGCCTGGATGTGGCGCTGCTGGCGCCCACCGGCCGCGCCGCCAAGCGCCTGGGCGAGGTGACGGGCCGGGAGGCCCAGACCATCCACCGTGCCCTGGGCATGAGCTACAATGAGCTCACCGGCCAGACGGCCTTTAAGAAGAACGCACAGGATCCGCTGGAGGTCCACGCTGTCATCGTGGACGAGATGAGCATGGTGGATATCGAGCTGATGCGCTCCCTGCTGGAGGCCATGCGGCCGGGAAGCCGCCTGGTGCTGGTAGGCGACCCGGACCAGCTGCCCTCCGTAGGCCCCGGCAGCGTGCTGGGGGATATGCTCCGCAGCGGTGTGGTGCCGGCGGTGTCCCTGACCCAGGTGTTCCGTCAGGCGGAGCAGTCGGCCATCATCCGCGCCGCCCACGCCGTGGACCGCGGCGAGCTGCCGCCGCTGGAGAACAGCGGCAGCGGCGACCTCTTCTTCCTGCGCCGCCGCGCGCCGGATCGCCTGGTGCAGACGGTGGTGGAGCTGTGCCGCGACCGCCTGCCCAAAAACATGGGTATTCCCGCCGAGCAGATACAGGTGCTCTCCCCCACCCGAAAGGGCCCCTGCGGTACGGCGGCGCTGAACCGGGCCCTGCAGGCGGCGCTGAATCCGCCGGAGCGCGGTAAGCGCCAGAAGCAGTGGGGCGACATGACGTTCCGGGTGGGTGACCGGGTCATGCAGACCCGGAACAACTACGATGTGCTGTGGGAGAAGGAGGACGGCTCCGGCGGCAGCGGTATTTTCAACGGCGACGTGGGCGTGATTCAGGACATCGACCCCGGCGGCGAGCTCATCACCCTGCGGTTTGACGACCGCACGGCGGTGTACACCGCTGACCTGCTGAGCCAGCTGGATATGGCCTACGCCGTCACCGTACATAAATCCCAGGGCAGCGAGTATCCGGCGGTGATATTGGCCGCGGCGTCCGCCGCGCCGTCGCTGCTGGTGCGCGGCGTGCTGTACACGGCTATCACCCGTGCCCGCAGGCTGCTTATCCTCGCCGGGGACGATACCGTCCTGGCCCAGATGGCCGCCAACAACAAGCAGCAGCGCCGGTACAGCGGCCTGCGCCGCCGACTGAAGGAGGGATACCATGAGCAATAACGGTAGTATCAACGACGCATTGGACAAGGCCCAGCGGGGCTTGCTGGACTTCTTTTTCCCCCGCAAGTGCCCCTTCTGCGGGCGCGTGGCGGGCCGGGAACTGCTGTGCGAGGCGTGCAAGGCGTCGCTGCCCCGGTGCGATAAGGTACGCACCGGCACCTTCGGCGAATGTGCCGCGCCGCTGTATTACGAGGGCCGCGTCCGCGACGCCCTTCTGGCCTTCAAATTCAAGCGGCGCATCGAGGACCTGAACGCCTACGGTGTGCTGATGGCCGAAAAGGCGGCGGAGGTCTACGCCGACCGCTTCGATGCCGTCACCTGGGTGCCGGTGAGCAAACAGCGCCTGAAAAAGCGTGGCTTCGACCAGTCGCGTATGCTGTGCGCCAGCCTGTGCGTGGACTGGCACACGGAGCCGCAGGAGACACTGCGTAAGGTGCGGGACAACCCGGCCCAGTCCGGTATCGGTGACCCGGCGGAGCGCCGGGCCAATGTGCTGGGCGCTTACGAGCCGGTGGACCCGGACGCCATCGCCGGAAAGCGATTCCTGCTCATCGACGACATCATCACCACCGGCGCCACGCTCACCGAGTGCGTCCGGGTGCTGAAGGCCGCCGGGGCGGCGGACGTGGTCTGCCTGACGCTGGCCATGGCCCGTGATAATTGAGGTATGGACTTCGGCGTTTCCGTATAGAATACAGAAAATACCGCGATTTTCATTTCGCAGTTGCAATATTCTTTCTCAATCGGTATAATAGATAAATCAGAGGGTAACGGGCGCACCCGCCCGAAACGAAAGACAAGATAGAGGTGCAGTAGTATGTGTTCCATTGCAAAAGATATCGGCATCGACCTGGGCACCGCCTCCGTACTGGTGTACGTAAAGGGCAAGGGCGTCGTATTGAATGAGCCGTCCGTGGTGGCCATTGACAAGAATACCGGCAAGCTGCTGAAGGTGGGCGCCGAGGCCCAGGCCATGCTGGGCCGTACCCCCGGCAATATCGTGGCCATCCGCCCCCTGCGCGAGGGCGTGATCTCCGACTACGACATGACCGAGCGTATGCTCCGCGAGTTCCTGCGCAAGGTGGTGGGCGGCTTCCAGCTGTTCAAGCCCCGCGTCATCATCTGCGTGCCCTCCGGCATCACCGAGGTCGAGGAGCGTGCCGTGGTGGACGCCGGCATCCAGGCGGGCGCCCGCCGTGTGTATCTGATCGAGGAGCCTGTGGCCGCGGCCATCGGCGCCGGAATCGACATCTCCAAGCCTGACGGCCACATGGTGGTGGATATCGGCGGCGGCACCAGCGACATCGCCGTCATCTCCCTCTCCGGCGTGGTGGAGAGCGCCTCCATCAAGGTGGCCGGCGACCAGTTCAACGAGGCCATCGTCAAGTATATGCGCCGCAAGCACAACGTGCTGGTGGGCGAGCGCACCGCCGAGCTGATGAAAATGCAGATCGGCTGCGTCTTCCCCAAGGAGCAGGAGACGTCCATCGAGATCAAGGGCCGCTGCCTGGTGACAGGCCTGCCCAAGGTCATCAACGTCAGCTCCACCGAGATGCTGGAGGCCTTCGAGGAGCCGGTAGAGCGCATCCTCGAGGCGGTCCACGGCGTGCTGGAGCGCACCCCGCCCGAGCTGGTGGCCGACATCTCCAACAATGGCATCGTTATGACCGGCGGCGGCAGCCTGGTGGACGGCTTTGACAAGCTGATCGAGGCCCGCACCGGCATCCACACCGTGGTGGCCGAGGGCGCCATCTCCTGTGTGGCCGAGGGCACCGGCCGCAGCCTGGACTCCCTGAATTCCATGACCGACGGCACCGTGAACCTGAGCCGCCGCAAGCAGATGAACTGAGCACAATGTAAAAGGCCGCCAAAGGGCGGCCTTTTTCTCAAGTTGCTCTTGCAACTTCCGCGAAAAAGCGCTACTATTACGATACATGAGAACGAGATAAGGAGGAACCACCATGAAGTTTTCCAGCAAGGTCTTGAAATGCGGCCTGTCCCCCATGCGGAAGTTCCACCCCTACGCGGTGGCGGCGGAGGCCAAGGGCAGGAAGATCTATCATCTGAACATCGGTCAGCCGGATATCGAGACGCCCAAGGCGTACTTCGACGCGGTGAAGCACTTTGACCTGCCGGTGTTGGCCTATGCCCCGTCCCCCGGTATCCCGGAGCTGATCGAGGCCATCCGCAAGTACTACGCCGATCTGGGTATGCACTTCGATGCCGGTGATATCCTCATCACCAACGGCGGCAGCGAGGCACTGCAGATCACCATGAACTGCATCCTGGATGACGGCGACGAGATCCTCATCCCCGAGCCCTTCTACCCCAACTACAACACCATGGCCTACACCTGCGGCGCGAAGATCCACCCCATCCCCACCTCTCCCCATGACGGCTACCACTACGCCGACCGCGCCAAGGTCGAGGCGGAGATCAACGAGCACACCCGCGCCATCATGGTCACCAACCCCGGCAACCCCACCGGCGCCGTCCTGACGCCGGAGGAGATGCGTATGCTGGTGGACGTGGCCAAGGCCCACGACCTGTTCATCATCGGCGACGAGGCCTACCGCGAGTTCGTCTACGCCGGCGAGCCCCTGCAGTCCATGGGCCAGTTCGAGGACGCGGCCGAGAACGTCATCGTCATCGACACCGTCTCCAAGCGGTTCTCCGCCTGCGGCGCCCGCATCGGCTGCATGATCTCCCGCAACAAGGAGCTGATGGCGCAGGCCATGAAGTACGCCCAGTGCCGTCTGTCCGTGCCCACACTGGACCAGGTGGCCGCTGCCGCGCTGTACACCGTCGGTCCCGACTACTTTGCCGCCGTCCGTGAGGAGTACAAGCGCCGCCGCGATACGGTGGTCAATAAGCTGCACGAGATACCCGGCGTGGTCTGCGAGTGCCCCCGCGGCGCCTTCTACATCATGGCCGCCCTGCCTGTGGACGATGCCGATGCCTTCCAGAAGTGGCTGCTGGAGGAGTTCGAGGACAACGGCGACACCGTGATGTTTGCCCCCGGCGAGCCCTTCTACGGCACCCCCGGCAAGGGCAAGAACGAGATCCGCATCGCCTATGTGCTGAAGCAGGCGGACCTGGAGCGCGCCATGGACCTGCTGGCCAAGGGCATCGCCGCCTACAACGCCCGGTAAACGGATATATGCAAAAAAAGAAAGCCCTTTTGGGCTTTCTTTTTTTGCGTATCTTACCCCTTCAGCGCCATATCGCAGCGTGCGGGCAGGTCAAAGGCGGTGAAATAGGACTCCTCCAGCGGGATCCAGCGATCCCGGAACATCCGGAGCTTCTCCGGGCCGCTGCGGGCTTCAATGCGGCGGAGCTGCTCGGCAGCGTCCACGGTAAGGAATACCCGCAGATCATAGCTGTCCCACAGGGCCGGATGGCAGGCGTAGGCGCCCTCCACGATGGTCAGGCGCGCCGCCGGGACCGTCACCGGCTCGCCCAGCGCCTGCCGCGCACAGCGGAAGGGGTGGTAGGTGACCGCCTCACCGCGCAGTGCCGGCTGCAGTACTTCCGATAGAAAGCGCTCGTGGTCCACGTTTTCGCCCGGCTGTGCCAGCCGTGCAGCGGTGCGCTGCTCCGGGCGCAGAAAGAAGTCGTCCATGTGGAACACCCGGCAGGACAGCTGCGCCTGCAACTGTGCCGCCAGCGTGCTTTTCCCGGCGCCGCAGCGGCCGTCAATGGCCGCGATGACCCGCGCCTGCCGGTCCAGCAGCGCCCGGATAACCGTCAGCAGGCGGTCGTAGTCAGCAGGGGTCATTTCGCCCTCCGGGCGGCGCGGCGCTGGATGAGCTTCACCAGCTCCACCACCGGAAGGACCAGGAAGGCCAGGGCCAGGGCCACGCCGTACTCCGTCCAGCTGACGGGGGTGAAGCCGAAAGCGTTGGCAATGACGGGCACCTCCAGCACCAGTGTTGTCAGAGCCAGCGAGCCGATCATCGCGCCCCACAGTACCTTGTTGTGGCTGGGCAGCGAGAACACGCTCTTGCGCTGGGAGCGCATATTGAAGCTGTGGAAGATCTCACACATGCTCATGGTCAGGAAGGCCATGGTCATACCGTCGTCGGATACGCCCTTGGGCATCTCAAAATAGCCCACCTCCATGCAGTGTCCGATGATGTAGGAGGTCATGGTGATGATCGTGATCAGCACGCCCTGATACAGGATGTCAAAGCCCAGGCCGCCGGCGAAGATGCCGTCCTTGCTGTCCCGGGGCGGGCGGGTCATGGTATCCGGCTCACCCTTCTCCAGACCAAGGGCCAGGGCGGGGAAGCAGTCGGTGATCAGGTTGATGAACAGCAGGTGCACCGGGTTCAGCAGTGTGAAGCCCAGCAGCGTGGCGAAGAACACGCCCAGCACCTCACTCATGTTGCTGGCCAGCAGGAACTGGATGGCCTTGCGGATGTTGTCATAGATCCGGCGGCCCTCCTCCACGGCGGTGACGATGGTGGCGAAGTTGTCGTCGCTGAGCACCATGTCCGCCACGTTTTTCGTCACGTCCGTGCCGGTGATGCCCATGCCCACGCCGATATCCGCGGACTTGATGGAGGGCGCGTCGTTGACGCCGTCGCCGGTCATGGCGGTGATGGCGCCCTTGCGCCGCCAGGCGTTGACAATGCGGACCTTATGCTCCGGCTGCACCCGGGCATAGACGCTGTACTTCTCCACCGCCTTGTCCAGTTCCTCATCGGTGAGGCTGTCCAGCGCACTGCCGGTAACGGCCTGGCTGGCGTCGGTGATGATGCCCAGCTCCTTGCCGATGGCCACGGCGGTGTCCTTGTGGTCGCCGGTGATCATCACAGGGCGGATGCCCGCGGCGCGGCACTCGGCCACGGCGGCCTTGACCTCCGGGCGGATGGGGTCGATCATGCCCGCCAGACCGATGAAGCAGAGGTCCTGCTCCAGGTCCTCCGGCTCCTGCCGGTCGGGCAGTGCGTCGTACAGGCGCTCCGCCGCCGCAAGGACCCGCAGGGCCTTGTCGGCCATGGCTTTGTTCTCCGCCAGAATGGCGGTGCGCTTTTCCTCAGTCAGGGGCAGGATCTGCCCGCTTTCCGTATAGCTGGTGCACCGGCGCAGCACCTCGTCCGGCGCGCCCTTGGTGTACTGGATAAAGCCGTTGTCTGTGCGGTGGATGGTGGACATCATCTTCCGGCCGGAGTCAAAGGGGGCCTCGCCGCAGCGGGGCTGGCGGCTCTCCAGCACAGGCTTCTTCAGCCCCTGGGCAGCGGCAAAGTTCACCAGCGCCGCCTCCGTGGGCTCGCCGATGGCGCCGTTCTCCTCCAGCGCGGCGTCGTTGCACAGCGCCATGGCTGTGGCCAGCAGCTCCGTGGGGCCGGTGTGCTCCACCACGGTCATCTTGTTCTGTGTCAGGGTGCCGGTCTTGTCGGAGCAGATGACCTGGGTGCAGCCCAGCGTCTCTACCGCCGTCAGCCGCCGGATCACGGCGTGCTGCTTGCTCATGTTGGTCACGCCGATGCTCAGCACCACCGTCACCACCGTGGCCAGTCCCTCCGGGATGGCGGCCACCGCCAGGGAAACGGCCACCATAAACGTGCTCAGCACGGTGTCCAGCGTGAATTCGCCGGCCACCACCAGGTCAAAGATAAAGATGAACACGCAGATGCCCAGCACCAGCTTGCTCATGGTCTTGCCCAGCTCATTCAGCTTGCGCTGCAGGGGCGTCTGCTCCTGCTCCGTCTGGGCCAGCACACCGGCGATCTTGCCCATCTCCGTGTCCATGCCGGTGGCGGTGATGACTGCCTTGCCGCGGCCGTAGACCACCGTGCTGCCCATATAGCACATATTTTTCCGGTCGCCCAGGGGAACATTGTCTCCGGTCAGCAGCCCCACCGCCTTGGTGACGGGGACGCTCTCGCCGGTCAGCGCCGCCTCCTCGATCTTCATGGAGGCGCTCTCCAGCAGCCGTCCGTCGGCGGGCACGGCGTCGCCGGCCTCCAGCAGCACCACGTCGCCGGGCACCAGCTGGCTGCTCTCGATGACCACCTGGTGGCCGTCCCGCAGCACCTTGCACTTGGCGGCGGTCATGGTCTGCAGGGCCTCGATGGCCGCCTCGGCCTTGCTCTCCTGCACCACGCCCAGCACCGCGTTCAGCAGCACCACCACCAGGATGATGAACACCTCGGTGAAGCTCTCGCCGCTGAGTGCGTTGGTCACGGCGGACACCGCCGCCGCCGCCATCAGGATCAGCAGCATGGGGTCCTTCAGCTGCGCAAGGAACCGCTGCAGCAGGGAGGGCTTCTCCGCCTCCTTCAGCTTATTGGGGCCGTGCTTGGCCAGACGTTCAGCCGCCTCCGCCGCTGTCAGACCGGTGGGACAGGATCCCAGCTCCTCCAGCACCTCCTGCGGACTGCGGTTGTATTCCTTTTCCATCGTCTATTACTCCTTTATATCATGGTTTTATAATTTGAAGCAAAAAAGCAGAACAAAAAGCGAAACAGAAAATGAACCAAAGGACAACAAAAACTCATGCACGGACAGGCTATGTCTGCGCATGAGTCTCATTCTTTCAGGACACATCGGGCGCTGCCGCGCCGGGATGACGGTGTGCCACGCCGCGCCAAAACCGGCGCTGCGGAATTACTCCCTCATTCATTATGGGGTATTTTACCCGCTTTTTTACCCGCTGTCAACCCCAAAAAGGGCGGTTTTTTACACCATTTCCGCGGCGCACAGGGCGTCGAAATACTTGTACAGCGGCATCAGTGTCCGGAAGCCCTCAATGATATCCTGTGCCAGTTCCTGCGAGAACATACGCTCGTCCGGCGCGGCGTCGTGTTGTAAATTGATAGACTTCTTGTTGTACCACGCCGCCAGCAGGGGAGAGGGGGCAGTCTTTTTCCTGGCATATTCTGAGCCTGAAAGCGTGAATTGCGCCTGTTTATTGAACCTTTTGACCAGCTTTTCCAGCACCTCGGGATGCTCGTCGACGGCCTTGCGGTACGCCTCCATCAGCGCCGCCTTCGGCGCCCAAAAGCCCATGCCGTAGCTGTAATAGTCCGGCCCGATCTCAAAGTAAAACGTGGGCCGCCCCGTCCAGTCCTCGCCGCCGGCGCGGACGCAGAACCACAGGTGGTCCTTGTACGGTCCATTCCCGTGCAGCCGTCGGGCATCCCGATAGATGCGGGAGAGCTTCAGCAGAAACGGCTCCTTGGGGAATGCCGCGTGCAGGGCTTCATACACCTGCTCGCCCAGCGCACGGGTGGGGGCCAGGAGATGTGCCTCATAGTCCTGCTTATGCGCCAGAAACCAGGAGCGTTCGTTGTTGAACCGAATGCCCCACAGAAAGTCCAGTGTCTCCTGTGTATAGCCTTCAAAAGCCATGCTATGTACTCCTTTTAATTAAAGCGCTCACATGAATTTGCACAACAGAACGGGCAGCAGCAGCGCCGGCGTCATGTTCAGGATACGCAGCTTGGTGACGCCCAGCACGTTCAGGGAGATGCCGATGATCATCAGTGACCCGGTGACAGAGATCTCGGTGATGACCGCGTCGGTCAGCACCCCTGTCAGCAGGGAGGCCAGCAGCGTCATCACACCTTCCACCGCCAGCACCGACAATCCGGAAAAGACGATGCCAATGCCCATGGAGCTGGCAAAGGCCACGGATCCGGCAAAGTCGATGACCGACTTGGCCAGCAGGATGCCGTGGTCGTTCTTCAGACCACTGTCCAGCGAACCCATCACCGCCATAGCGCCCACGGCGAACACCAGCGAGCCGCTGACGAAGCCGTCGGTGATGGGACCCATTTTCCCGAATTTCTTTTGCAGCCAGTCGCCCGCCCGGGTGACGCCGTCCTCAATGTGCAGCAGCTCGCCGATGACGGCGCCGATGACCAGCGACAGTATGGGGATGAGCTGGTTGCTGCTGCCGATGGCGCCGGAGATGCCGATGCCCATGGACACCAGCGCCGTAGCGCCAAGCACCGTCTGCCGCATTTTTTCCGGCATGAGCTTGCCGCCGAAGGTGCCCAACAGGCCGCCGACGACAATGGCTCCGCCGTTGACCAGTGCGCCTGTCAATATCATGGTACAAGACCTCCATCTTCGATAATATCCCGCACCACCGTGCCGCCCATCATCAGGCCGGCCACAGAGGGTACCCACGCCACGCTGGCGGGGACGCTGCGCCGTCCGGGTGACGGTGCTTCCAGCTGCTGTGTCTCGTGGGGCAGCTCCGGGCTGAACACCACCTTCAGGTGGTGGATCCCCCGGGTACGCAGCTCCTTCCGCATGACCCGGGCCAGCGGGCAGCCGCTGGTCTTGGAGATATCCGTGACCCGCAGCAGCTCAGGCTCCAGCTTGTTGCCGGTGCCCAGGGCCGACAGGATGGGAATTCCCCGCAGGCGGGCCTGTTGGATCAGGTCAAGCTTGCAGCTGACCAGGTCGATGCAGTCCACGATGTAATCGAATTTCCGGGAGAAAAATTCCTCCCGATGGGCGGCGTCATAGGTGGCGCAGATCGGGTATACCACCGTGTCCGGGTCGATGTCCCGCACGCGCGCCGCTGCGACCTCCGCCTTATACTGTCCCACGGTGGAGGTCAGGGCGCACAGCTGGCGGTTGATGTTGGATACGGATACCGTGTCCTGGTCCACCAGTGTCAACGTGCCAACGCCGCTGCGTGCCAGGCACTCAGCGGCGTAGCTGCCCACACCGCCCAGACCAAACACCGCCACATGGCTGCGGCGGAGCTTGTCCAAAGCGGGTGCGCCCAATATCATTTCTGTTCTGAGAAAACGCTCGTTCATAGACTCGAAGAAGGGGCGGTCATCAGCCCACGTGCTTCATGCCGGCTTCCTGCACCACCTCGGCGCTGTCCAGCAGACCGTCCAGCCAGGCCTCGGTGTCGGTGTTGCGCAGAGCGTTCTCGGCCTGTACCTGCCAGTAGGGCACATCGTCGCCCACAAAGTATATCACATGATAGCCCTTGTAGTTAGAGCTCTCGCCGTATACAATGCCGGTGTCGCCGGACTGACGGCTCGCATCGAAGCACCAGTCGTTGAACTCGGTGACCATCTGGTTTTTGTAGATCTTGGTGTACAGACCGCCGTTGGTGTTGCTGCCGTCATCCGCACTGAGCTCGTTGGCCAGGGCTGCGAAGCTGTCCTCGGTGGCCTCGCCGGCCTTCCACTGGGCCAGCGCGTCCTCGGCTGCGGTCTTGGCCGCATCCTTAGCCGCCTGCAGGTCGGCCTCATAGGTCTCGGCCTCGCTGTCCAGCGCGCTCTCGTCTACCTTGAACAGGATGTGGCGCACGTCCTTGGTGGCGTACTCCTGACGGCCCACGCTGCGGAACACGACCACATAGCAGTTGGGATCGCTGGCCACAACGGCGCTGTCGCCGGCCTTGCGCGCACTGTCAAATACCCAGTTGGCCACGTCGCTGCCGTTGTTGCTGCCGGCATCGGTGCTGGTGTAGCTGGCGGACTCATAATCCTTGGCCACATCCTCCAGCGCCTCGCCGCCCTGCACGCGCGCCAGCACAGCGGCGGCATCGCTCTCGGCCTTGGCCTTGGCGGCGGCGTTCTCCTCGTCGGTGGGCTCCACGGTGTTGCCGTCATCGTCCTTGGTGCTGTCGGCGGTACCCTTGAAGTACAGGGACTCATAGCTGGCCACGTCAAAGCTGCTCTTGTTGCCCTGATAGTAGGTCTCCAGGTCGCTGACGGTGTAGGTCAGCTCCTCGGCGTAGTGGCTCTGGTAGTGGGTGGCCACGTCCACCAGCTGCACCATCTCCTTGAAGGTATCCACGGTCATGTTCTTGCCGTAGATCAGCTTCAGATACGTCTTCGTGGAGTAGCCGTTCTGCTTGGCGGCGGCGTTGAGCTCCTCCATAGTGGCATCCAGCTCCTCCTGAGTGTGCTCATCGGCGCCCATGCCGTTGGCCTCAGCCTCCTGGGCGGTCAGCACATACATGGCCAGCTGCTTCACCGCGGTGTCGCGGACATACTGCTCCCATGTGACATCACCCTCGTCCTCGATACCCAGCGCGGTCTTCATGGTGTCGCTCACCACCTGCTGGTCCAGGGATTTGGACGTATCGATGCCGTAAAAGCTGGCATAGCTGCTCTTCAACAGACTGCTCTTCACGTTGGCGTAGAAATACTCCACCTGCCCGGCGGTATATTTCTCACCGTTGATGGTCACGGCGGTGGCGCTGCGCTGCAGCACGCCGGAGTTATACACCAGCAGTACCGCGGCCACGATCACGAACACGCCGGCGATCACGCCGTACAGGATATTGTTCTTGCGTGCCTTGGCCTTCTCCTCCGCCTCGCGGATCTTCTTGGGGTCGGTGACGCCCTGGGCCGCCAGATCCTGCCGGATCTTCTTTTCTCTTGATGCGCTCATTGAAATTCATTCCTCTCGATTTTGGGCGCAATACGCCCTTGTTTGGTAACATACTCGGTCATTATATCGTATACCGCACCTTTTCGCAAGAGGGAAACGCCTGGAATTTGTGAACATTTTACCGCGCTCACTGAGCACAAGACCCCCATTCCGTTTCGGAATGGGGGTCTTGTGCTCAGCGACAGGCAGCGGCCATGTTATAACCTGCACAACTCGCAGGTGGGTCGTCTCCGGCTGACTTTACTGCTTCCAGCATCCGCCCGCATACGGCAGGCGGGAGGCCTGCAAACCATCTGCCGATCCGACGTCCCGTATAACCAATGTCAGGATAAATAGAACCGCTGCCCATCGCTCAATTTTCCGCCCTGCCTTCGTCAAATCGGCTCGACGTACAGAAAGTACGCCATCGCCGCTTTGCCATCGGCAGGACGAAAAATCCTGCCGAAGGAGTGGCGTGTATCTTTTTCGCTGCACCGCCGCGCCTCGTCTTGGCGAAAAATCCAGCCATTTTCCGGCGCAGCCGGCGGCGTCTCGCCATCGGCAGGACGAAAAATCCCGTCAAAAGATCACTCGTCCTCGTCGGCCAATATCTGCTCCATGAACAGGTCGTAGACTTTATCCAGCTCCTCGTCGCTGTCCAGGGTGCTCAGCAGCTCCTCGCCGTTTTCCATAACGGACTTCAGGATCACCAGGCCGTACTCCTCGGCGGCTTCCTCGTCGGCATCATCCTCCACCACGGGGAAGAACGCCATGTAGGTCTGGCCGTCCAGCTCCAGCGCGTCCACGTATTCCAGTTCAATGTCGTTGCCGTCCTCGTCGGTCAGGGTGATGAAGTTGGGGCCGAATTCCTCGCTCATGGGAGAGTCCTCCTTTGTCTTTATATCCATAGTATACCCGAAAGCTGGAGAAAACGCAAGTGGAAGCATTCGGCAGTTTCTGCCATCTGTCGGACTGAAAATCGGTGGAATGGGGGAAAATAACGGGAATTGAGCAGCCAAACGGGCGGATTTCTGCAAAAAATCCTCTTTTTTGCATTTGACAAGTATGGTAGAATGTTCCTTATAGTGGATTGGTATGTGAATTTTGACCCCGGAACGAAAAGAATACACAGGAACATCAATAAAGAAAGGAAGGTGCCCTGTCTTGAGTGAGAACAAGCGCAGACGGTCGTCGTCCACAGGCTTTTGGGGACGCATCCGGCAGAGCGCCCGGCACATAGAAAACGAGGCAAAGGAGGGTGCGCGCCGGGTAGAGCACAGTGCCGCCGAGGGTGCGCGGCGCGTGCAGCATGACGCGCAGGAGCGTGTGCGGAACATGACCCCTAAGCAGAAGAACGGCTGGAAGAAGGCCGGACGCATCATCGGCACGCTGCTGCTGGTGTTCGTGCTTACGGCGTCCATCTTCGCCGGTATCTTCATGGCGTACATCAACAGCGCCATGCGCGGCAAGGTGGAGGTCTATCTGGACGAATTCGAGACCCAGGTCTCCACCGAGCTGTATTACCAGGACCCCGACACCCAGGAGTGGGTCATGTACCAAACGCTGTACATGGACGAGAACCGCATCTGGGTGGACCTGGAGAACATTCCCAAGTACCTTCAGGATGCAGCGGTGGCCATTGAGGACAAGCGGTTTGAAAAGCACCACGGCGTGGACTGGAAGGGTACCACCCGCGCCATTCTGTACACCCTGTTCGGCAAGAACGTGCAGGGCGGCTCCACCATCACCCAGCAGTTGGTGAAGAACGTCACCGGCGACAATCAGGTGACGGTCAAGCGCAAGATCACGGAGATCTACCGCGCGCTGGAGCTGGAAAAGCGCTACGAGAAGGACGAGATCCTTGAAGCCTACCTGAACGAGGTCTACTTCGGCCAGCGCTGCTCCGGCGTGATGACCGCGGCGCGGGTCTATTTCGGCAAGGATGTGTCCGAGCTGACGCTGGCCGAGTGCGCCAGCATGATGGGCATCACCAACAACCCCTCCATGTACGATCCCTTCATTAGCTCCTGGACCCGCGAGAACAACCGGGAGCGCCAGCTGACCATCCTCAGCGAGATGCTCTCTCAGGGCAAGATCGACCAGGAAGAGTATGACGCCGCCGTGGCCGAGGATATCCAGTTTGCCAACGGCTTTACCATCTCCGGCAAGTATGTGGGCAGCGACGGTACCGGCACCGAGCCGGACACGGAGGATACCACCGATACCAGCGACGATACCGACTCCCCGGCGGATGACAGCACCCCCACCATCAAGGGCAGCAACTCCTGGTTCACCGATGCCATGATCACCGATGTGGCCGAGGCACTGGTGGAGAAGCTGGGCATCACCGAAAAGGTCAACAGCGAGGGCAAGAAGGTCTCCGCCTACGACCAGGCCATCAACATGGTCTACAGCAGGGGCTACAAGATCTACACCACCCAGAATCCCAAGTATCAGAAGATCGCGGAGGATGTGTGCTATAATCTGGAGAATATCCCCTATACCAGCAGCTATACGAACGCCGCCGGTGAGCAGGTGGAGGATCAGCTGCAGATCGCCCTGACCATCGTGGATCCCACCAACGGCTATGTGGTGGCTATGATCGGCGGCGCCGGTGAAAAGGTGGTGGACCGCGGCTGGAACTGGGCTGTGAACGCCCGGCAGTGCGGTTCTGCCATCAAGCCTGTGTCCACCTACGCCCCGGCACTGGACAACGGCACCATCAACGGCGCGTCGGTCATCGACGACTATCCCATGCTGCTCAACGGCGAGGTCTGGCCCCGCAACGCCAACTGGCGCTATCAGGGCCTGACGGCGCTGCACACCGCCATCGCCCAGTCCCTGAATACCTGTGCCGTGCGGACGAACCTGGCCTACGGTGTCAGCAATTCCTACGACTTCCTGGTGGACAAGCTGGGCTTCGAGAACCTGACCTACACCGACTCCCAGCAGGTGGGCAACATGGCTCTGGGCGGCTTTGAAAAGGGCGTCACCACCGAGGAGATGTCCGCGGCCTACGCCGCCTTCGTCAACGAGGGCGTGTACACCAAGCCCCGTACCTTCATCCGTGTGGAGGACGCCAACGGCAACGTGGTGCTGGAGAACGAGGCCCAGTCCACCGTGGCCATGAAGAACACCACGGCGGCTATCATCAACCATCTGCTGCAGGAGGCCGCCCTGAACGGTACCGGCTACGAGGCACAGTTCAGCGGTATGCACATCGCCGGCAAGACCGGTTCTACCAACAGCAACAAGGACCGTTACTTCGTGGGCTACACGCCCTATTACAGCTGCGCCGTCTGGGCGGGCTACGAGCACAACCAGCGGATCGTGGCCAGCGGCAACCCCTGCTCCGCTGTGTTCCGCAAGGTCATGAGCGCCATCCACGCGGACCTGCCCGACAAGGACTTCTTCTCCTGCGCCGGCCTGACCAGCGTGGCCGTCTGTGCTGACAGCGGAATGCTGGCGTCGGAGAACTGTGCCCTGGACGTTCGCGGCAGCCGCGTCTACACGGCCCTGGTGGCGGCGGATAACGCCCCCACCGCCGTCTGCACCATGCACACCGCCCCCACCTACACCGTCAACATGGCGGACAGCGACGGCAACGTGACCACCGTTACCGGCTCCGTGCTGAACTACCAGCGTGAGCTGATCGAGGGCCACGACGAGATCGTGGTGGAGGACGCCTTTATGATGCTGGGCGGCTGGAACGGCTTTTTTGGCGACGAGGCGGACGACGACTTCAATATGCCCGACGGTGATCACGACACTACGGTGGCGGGGCCGCCGGACACCACAGACCAGCCGAGCAACGTGGATGATTTTATCCGCGCAGGATGATAAAAAAGGAGACGCGAAAGCGTCTCCTTTTTTGCCCAGGAGTGGGTGCCATGTCAAGGGCCGCCGCTGGCGGCCTTGGTTTTCGCGCAGCAAAATCGCCGCACCAAAAGAAAAGAGACATCCGAAAGGATGTCTCTTTTCTTTTGGTGCGCGAGGCGGGACTTGAACCCGCACGCCCGTAGTGAGCACTAGAACCTGAATCTAGCGAGTCTGCCAATTCCACCACTCGCGCGTCGAACAAGTGAGATTATAGTATGTACCGGCTGAATTGTCAACCCCTTTTTTCAAAATTTCCAAACTTATTGTTTTCCGGCGCGTTCATGCCTTGACCTGCCGCCCAAAACTTGTTATGATAGAAAAAACCATTCACCGAAGGAGTGCGTATATCTCTATGAAAAAAGAGCTTACCCCCCGGAAAAAACAGGCCCTGGAAATGCGTAGTCGTATCCAGAACGTAGCGCTGGAGCTGTTCGACAAGGAGGGCTTTGAGAATGTCTCTGTGGAGCAGATCGCCCAGGCGGTGGGCTGCTCTGTGGGCAACATCTATCATTATTTCAAGAGCAAGGACGAGCTGGTCATCCAGGTGACCAGCAGCGTGGACGCCCAGTACAGCGTGCTGGAGGAGAGCTACCTGGCCGACGAGGCCAACTCCTGGCACGATAAGCTGCTGGACTTTGTGGGTCAGACCCTGGTCATCAGCGCCGAGGACCCGTCCCTCTACCGCAGCTTTATCCACGGCATCCGCTATCCCCAGCAGGGCATCCTGCGGGACAACGAGAAGCGCGTGTATTTCCGCGTTCTGCGTGAGCTGGTGGACGGCTGCAAGCAGGAGGGCACGATCCACCCCGACCGCGACCGCGAGGAGCTGGTGGCGGACCTGGTGGCCCTGCACCGCGGTATGCTGCTGGAGTGGCGTATCTACGAAGGTGCTTTCGACCTGCCCCGCCGCGGCCGCCGTATGGCCGCCGCGCTGCTGGAGGGCTGGAAGCACGAGGAGTGAGTAGAGGCATACACAGAAAAGGAGGAGCGGATGGATAAGCGTGAAGAGAGGCGGCCGCCGGAGAGTGGGCGGGAGCCGGGCGAAAACACAGCTGTTGCGGGCTTGATAATGGGCATTGCCGCCGTGGTATTCTGGTTTTTCGGCTACTCTGCCGTGGCATCTGTTGTACTGGGCATCCTCGGCTTGGTATGGACTGACAAGGCAAAGAAAGAGGGCTATACCGGAGACAAGCGAACGATAGCCTTCGTGCTGTCGCTGGTGGGTCTTATCGGCGGGCTGGTTGTGCTTATCGTTACGGTGATCCTCATCAATGTGCTGGCAGTACCGGGGATAACGGCCTTGAGGGATATGCTGGGAATGATAAGCGAAATGGCAAATGATATCTGAGCGGACAGCCCTGCGGCAAGGGGAAGTAGTTAAACACCGTGAACGTTGTTTTCAACAGCGTTCACGGTGTTTTTTTGTGCGAAACGACGAGCTTTTGAAAAAACGGAAAAGGCCGTTGACATCCCGGGTCGGCGGTGCCATAATAAAGTATAATCACCGAGTGGTTCGGTGAAAAGTTTAACGAAAACCGCCCGCCGGGCGTGACAGAGAAGGAGAGAGACTATGAAGCTGTTGATCATCAACCCCGGCGCAACCTCCACCAAGATCGCGGTGTTCGAGGACGAGGAACAGCTCTTCAAAGTGACCATCGACCACTCCGCCGAGGAGCTGGACCGCTTCCCCCGGGTCATCGACCAGGCGGACTACCGCAAGGAGGCCATTCTCAAGGCCGTCACCGAGGCCGGTTATAAGCTGTCCGACTTTGCCGCCGTCTGCGGCCGCGGCGGTCTGTACCGGGCTATTCCCTCCGGCACCTACGCCGTCAACGACAAGGTCATGGCCGACGTAGAGGCCGCGCCCTACGGCGAGCATCCCTCCAACCTGGGCGCTTACCTGGCCCGTAAGCTGGGCGACATGGTGGGCATTCCCGCCTTCT